>Ga0182740_1000174_pt1 | contig 105144 bp, 115 predicted proteins | sample eDN5th37CKraftBY_FD_128872 | JGI IMG/M metagenome (GOLD analysis project Ga0182740, IMG submission 128872) | Enriched backyard soil microbial communities from Emeryville, California, USA - eDNA 5th pass 37_C Kraft BY (version 2) (version 2) | ecosystem: Environmental > Terrestrial > Soil >...
ATGTCCGATCTGCCGAGCCAGGGATGTCAGATATGCCAAACCGATGTCCATCTGCTCACTGTCTGGTCGACAACTGTGCCTTCGCCGTTCGCGCCCAGTCGTCGGCAAGAATCTCATCGTCACCGCCGAGCAGCCCGTCGACGGCCATGGTGGCGATCACGGCCGGATCGCTCTTCTGGTCGGCGGGCACGTACGGGACCATGTCGGTGTCCATGTAGCCGACGTGCAGTGCCGCGACGTGGATTCCGCGGGGCGCGAGTTCGGTGCGCACCGCATCGGTGAGCGCCCACGCGGCGGCCTTGGCCGACGCGTACGCACCCGAGGTCGGCGGGTGCATCCAGGACAGCACCGACAGCACGTTGAGGATCGCTCCGCCGCCGTTGCGTTCGATGTTCGGCACGAACGCTCGCGTGACGTTCAGCGTGCCGAAGTAGTGGGTCTCCATCTCGGCGCGGATGTCCTCGACGGGACCGGTGAGCAGGTTGGCGCGCGTGGAGATTCCGGCGTTGTTGACCAGCACCGTGATGTCTCCGGCGATCTCGGCCGCGCGCCGGACCGACTCGGCGTCGGTGATGTCGAGCGGGATCGGCACGACGCCGGGCAGATCCACGGTTTCCGGGCGTCGGGCCGCGGCATATACCTTGGCGCCGCGAGCGACGAGTTCGGCGGCGAGCCTGCGCCCGAGCCCGCGGTTGGCTCCGGTCACCAGCGCGACGATGTCGTGTGTCATGTCAGTTCTCCTGTCGTTCGGTGTCACACCACAACACCGACCGCAGGACCGATGAGCTCCCCCGCGTGCAAGAGATTGCCTTGCAGCTGCGAGGATTCGGATCGTGGCCGGACCACCGGCTGCCCGCACAGGATGGACCGATGCAACACCACGCGCATGTCGCCCGCACCGCCGCGGCGCTGGCCGCCGCGATGGGGATCGGCCGCTTCGTCTACACGCCGATCCTGCCGCTGATGACCGCCCAGGCGGGGGTGTCGGCACACACCGCGGCCGACCTCGCGACCGCCAACTATGTCGGCTACCTCGTGGGCGCGGTGGCCGGGTCGATCTCGCCGCGGCTGGCCCGCTCACCGCTGGCGTGCCGGGTGTCGCTGCTGGTGCTCATCGCGAGCCTCGCGTTGATGCCTGTGGCCACCACACCGATCGAATGGATGGCTCTGCGCGCCATCGCCGGTGCCGTGAGCGCGCTGGTGTTCGTGATCGCGGTCAACACCATGCTGGAACACCTGCATTCGCATCCCGCGCACCTGGCGGGATGGGGGTTCGGCGGGGTCGGCGCCGGTATCGCCCTGTCGGCCGTGCTGATCCTGGCGGTGAGCGACTGGAAGGCGGCGTGGTGGGCCGCGGCGGGCGTGGCCGCGGTGCTCTGTGTGATCGCCTGGCCCATGCGGTCCGCACCGGCCAGCGCGCCGACGACGGTCGACGACGACGCGCGGACACCGCACGGCCCCTTCTCGCTGCTGTTCGTCAGTTACACGCTGGAGGGCGTCGGCTACATCATCGCGGGCACGTTCCTGGTCGCGGCGGTCGCGCAGGGCGCCCCGCAGTGGCTGGGCGGCAGCACGTGGCTGGTGGTCGGAATGGCCAGCGTGCCGTCGGCCGCACTGTGGGCGGCGCTGAGCACGCGGTGGTCGAATCCGGCACTGCTGACCGCGGCGCTCGTCGTGCAGGCCGTCGGCATCGCGGCGTCGGGTGCGGCAGGCGGTGTCACGGCTGCGCTGGTGGGTGCGGTGCTGTTCGGTGGCACGTTCGTGGGCATCAGCACGCTCGCACTGGCGGCCGGACGCATGCTGCGCTACCCGCGGGCCGTCGCGCTGCTCACCGCGGGCTACTCGGTGGGCCAGATCCTCGGGCCGCTGGTCGTGGCGCCCACACTGCGTCACGGGTTCCGCCCGGCCCTGGTGATCGGGGCGGTCGTGGTGTCAGTGGCCGCGCTGGTGGCGGGGGTGGTGCGGGTCGTCGTCGGGAAGCCAGACCGCGGCACTGTCCAAACCGAAATCGCCGACGTCACGGGTGAACTCGTCGACGATGGCCAGAACCCCGGGGTTGGTGTCGCCACGCCGCCACACCAGCGACCACGTCCACAGCGGTGACGGGTCGACGACGGCGCGCCGGGTCAGGCCGGTGGGCGGCGTGTCGTCCTGCCCCTTGGGGTTGTTGAGCACCGGTCGACGTAGTTGCCGCACGTGTTCGAAGAACGTCGGCCCGGTGACGCCGCCGTCGTCGGTGCGCATGACGCGCGCCCCGGTGGCCCCGGCGAACTGTTCGGCGTAGCGGTTCCACGACGACCAACTCGTGGTGTCGTCGTCGATCAGCACGGTCGTGTCGGCGGCCCGGATCGGACCGGTGCCGCTCCCGGCGTCGAGCGCGTACAGGCGGTCCACGCCGATCAGCCGCGCCGACAGGTCCATCGCCTGCAGATCGGCGTTCTGCACCCAGCAGATCGCGAGGTCGAGGTTTCCGTCGGCCACCCGGGCGGCCTGCGCGTGCGACGGCATCACCCACGTGTCCACGCGCAACTCGGCAACCCCGGCGGCGCGCTCGGCCCAGTCCGTCGGACACCACTGCACACAACCGATGCGCACCGGGTCCGACACCGCCAAACCACTTGCCTGCCTGCGCAACTCGTCGGCCTGCGCGATGAGGGCGCGGGCACCCGGCAGCAGTGCGCTACCGGCCGAGGTGAGGGTCACCGACCGTCGGTCACGGTCGAACAGGGTGACCTTGAGATCGCGCTCCAGGGCCTTGATCTGCTGCGACAGCGACGGGCCCGCGATGCGCAGACGTTCGGCGGCCCGGCCGAAGTTGAGCTCATCGGCCACCGTCACGAAGTAGCGCAACTGGCGTAGCTCCACCGTTGCAGCCTAGTAGGCAAAACCTCCCAGCAGAGAGGAAGCGCATCCCGTGAACCGGGGATCGGCGTCGGCCCTACCCATGTTGAGCAGGGCAACCGGGACACGCCCGGACCTACCAGGAGGACATCATGAACACACCGGTCGTCATCATCACCGGCGCATCGCAGGGCATCGGAGCGGGTCTGGTCGTCGGATACCGCAAGCTCGGCTACGCCGTCGTCGCCAATTCGCGCAGCATCGGACCCAGTGACGATCCGATGGTGCTGAACGTCGCGGGCGACGTCGGCGTACCGGGTGTCGGTCAGCGTCTCGTCGACGCCGCCCTGGAACGCTTCGGCCGCGTCGACACCGTCGTGAACAACGCGGGCATCTTCATCGCCAAACCGTTCACCGAGTACACCGACGCCGACTACGACGCCATCACGGGCGTGAACCTGCGCGGCTTCTTCGAACTGACCCGCGCGGCGCTGGGGGCGCTGCCGGCCGGTGGCCACATCGTCAACATCTCCACGAGCCTGGTGGACGTGGCCAACTCGCGGGTGCCCTCGGCGCTGGCATCGCTGACCAAGGGCGGTCTGAACGCGGCCACACGCGCACTGGCGGTCGAGAACGCGAGCCGCCGAATCCGGGTCAACGCGGTGGCACTGGGCAGCATCAAGACGCCGATGCACGACCCGTCCTCGTACGACGCGCTGGCGTCGCTGAACCCGATGCACCAACTGGGCGACATCGACGACGCCGTGGACGCGGTGCTGTACCTGGAGCAGGCGAAGTTCGTGACCGGTGAGATCCTGCGCGTCGACGGTGGTCAAAGTGCCGGACTCTGAGGCCGTGCTGCGCGGCGTGCTCGACGAGTGGAAGGCCGGCATCGACGCCCACGATCCGGCACGCGTGTCCGCGGTGTTCGCCGACGACGCGATCTTCCAGGGGCTGCGCCCCTACAGCGTTGGACCGCAGGGGGTTTCGGACTACTACGCATCGCAGCCGCTCGGCATGACCGTCGAGTACCGCATCAGCGAGACGCGGCGGCCCGCACCGGACGTGGTACTCGGGTACGTGGCCGCCGAGTTCTCCTACCCCGACCGCGACACGGTGCACCTGAACATCGGTGTGCTGGTGGTCCTCTCGCAGGGGCAGTGGCGGATCGGTTTCTACGAGGCTAGCTCAGTGCCGGGATGACCTTCTGCTCGAAGAGTTCGATGCCGGAGCGGTCGTAGGCCGCCTCGGGGAAGTAGAGGATCGCATACTCGCAGCCGAGGTCGCGGACGCGCTTGAGCTTCTCGATCACCTGTTCCGGTGTGCCCGACGCGGATTCGGGTGCGCTCATGGTCGACAGCATCGCGTCGACCGCGTCCTCGCCTGCCACCGGGGACTGCCGTGCCCGCAGCCGCTCGATGCGCTCCTTGACGTCCTTCTCGGACTCGCCGATCACGGCGTTGAAGTTGGCCGAGCGCACGATCGCGTCGAAATCGGTGCCGACGGTACGGCAGTGCTCGGCCAGGATCTGCGACTTGCGCCTGAAGGCCTCGGGCTCGGAGGTGAAGTTGGTGTACTGCGCATACTTGGCGGCGATCTTCAGCGTGACCTTCTCCCCGCCGCCGGCGATCCACAGCGGGATGCCGTCCTCCTGCAGGGGCGTGGGCGACACGATCGCGCCGTCGGCCTGGTAGTGCTTGCCGTCGAAGCTCACGCGTCCGTCCCGCCAGGCGTCGCGCATGATCTGCACACCCTCGTCGAGACGGCCCAGGCGTTCCCCGGCCGACGGGAAGCCGTAACCGTAGGCCCGCCATTCGTGCTCGTACCAGCCACCGCCGATGCCCATCTGCACCCGGCCGCCCGAGATCACGTCGGTGGTGGCAGCGACCTTCGCGAGGTAGACGGGGTTGCGGTACGACATCGCGGTGCACATCTGCCCGAGCTTGATGCGCGACGTCGTCGCCGCGTACGCGGCCATGAGCGTCCACGCCTCGTGTGTGGCCTCGCCTGTGGGCACCGGCACGGTGTGGAAGTGGTCGTAGACCCACAGCGAGTCCCAGGCCTGCGAGCCGTCCGCGTACGCAGCCAGATCGCGCATCACCGACCAGTGCCGGTCGGTGGGGATGTCGACGAGGTCGAGACGCCAGCCCTGCGGGATGAACAATCCAAAGCGCATGAGACTCGACTCTAGGACCGAAAGCCCGAATGTCCAGTCCCCAGACGGTTTCCTGCACTTCATCGCCAGGATAGCGACGCATGTCACAGCATCTGGCTAGATTGAGACGATGGCCCTTCCCAAAGAAGAACGCGAACAATTCCTCGCCGAACCGCACATCGCGGCCCTGTCGGTGTATGCCGGCGACAAGCGCGGACCGCTCACGGTGCCCATCTGGTACCAGTACTCCCCGGGTGGCGAGCCGTGGGTGCTCACCGGCAACGGCTCACGCAAGCACCGGCTCATCGAATCGGCGGGCCGGTTCACCCTGATGGTCGAGCGCCTCGAGCCGACGGTGCGGTACGTCGCGGTCGACGGTCCCGTCAGCCGTATCGAGCCCGCCACCGACGATCACCTCGTCGAGGTGACCAAGCGCTATCTCGCTCCGGAGAAGGTCGACGGGTACCTGGAGTTCGCCCGGCGCGAGCACGGCGAGAGCGTCGTCGTCTTCATGACGCCCGAGCACTGGTTGTCCGCCGACCTGGGCTCGGTCTGAGGGCCGGCACGCTCTGCAACGCAGCCGCACAGAACGGCACCGTCCGTTCCCCCGCGGGCGACCGTTTCACAGCCCCAATGCGGCCATGGCTCCGTTTACTGTCGCGGTGCGGAGTTGTTCGGCGGGGACATCGGGGAACTGCAGGCAACAGTCCTGCAGCCCGCCGAAGGCGATGACCGCGCGGGTGGATTGCTCGAGTGTGGGCGTGCGGCCGAACACCAACGCCCCCAGCCGGGCCCGCCAGGCCAGCAGCTGGTCGATCAATCCGAGGTCGACCAGTGTGGTCAGTTCGGAAACGATCAGCACGAGGTCTGCGCGGTGCCGGTAGTGAAAGTCGAAGTAGCCCTCCAGGAGTTCGCGCGCTGAGGCGCGGTCCGCTGCGCGTTTGCGCTCCTGTTCGGCGACGAAGGCCTCGCCCTCGTCGATGAGGGGTTGCAGAATGCTGCGGATGAGCTCTTCGCGCGACCGGAAGTGGTAGTACAGCGCGGGTTTGGTGATGCCGAGCCGGTCGGCGATGTCCTGCAGGCTGGTGCGCACCACACCCTTTTCGGCGAACAGTTCGCGCGCCACCTCCTGGATGCGCTGCCGGGTGTCCACTGCGGGCTTGGCCACGTGGCCACCCTAACTTACTTAACGATCGGTAAGCTGACGCCAGCGCACTTACCGACCGTTAAGTAAGGGGAAAAGTGAAGGTACTCATCTCAGGCGCCAGCATCGCCGGGCCCGTACTCGCCTACTGGCTCTCACGACACGGATTCGAGGTCACCGTGGTCGAACGCTCGCCCGTCCTACGCAAGACCGGCGGCCACGCCGTCGACTTGTTCCGGCCCGCCATGGAGATCTCCGAGCGCATGGGGGTGCTGCCCGAGATCGAGGCGCACGCCACCGGCACCACATCGATGGTCGTCCATCGCCCTGGCACATCGCGTCCGGCACGGCTCGACTACCTCAAGGTCGTCGGGGTCATTTCCGACCGGCACATCGAGATCATGCGCGACGACCTCAGCGAGATCTACTTCCGCGCAGGCCGTGACGACGTCGAATATCTCTTCGGGGACACCATCACCTCGATCTCGCCCGATGGGGACGTCACCTTCGAACACCACCCACCCCGCCGCTTCGACGTCGTGGTGGGCGCCGACGGCCTGCACTCGGGTGTGCGGCGTCTGGTGTTCGGCGACAACGTTTCCGAGAATTTTCTCGCCGGGTACCTGTCGGTGGTGTCGGTGCCGAAGAGCTTGGCCCGAGACGGCGAGATGACCAGCTTCCTCAAACCCGGTCACATGGCAGCGGTCTACACCGCCGACCACCTCGAGGATGCCCGCGCGGTGTTCATCTTCCGACCGAGCCGACCGCTCGATTACGACCACCGTGATGTGGAGCGGCAGAAGGCACAACTGCGTGCCGCGTTCGAACACATTGCTCCCGAGGTGGACCGCTGGCTCGACGAGGTACCGCGAACGCCTGCGTTCTACTTCGACGCCATCACGCAGCTGGAGATGACGACCTGGTCACGCGGCCGGGTGACGCTCGTCGGAGACGCCGGCTACTGCCCCGGGCCCGCGGTCGGTGGCAGCACCAGCCTCGCGGTGTACGGCGCCTACGTGTTGGCCGCCGAAATGGTGCGGGCAGGCGAGGATTATCCCGCCGCGTTCGACGCCTACGAGCGCACGATGCTCGCACCGGTGGTGGGCAGCCGAAAGTTGGCCCGCTTCAACGCAAAAACCGTGGTTCCCGCGAGCGGTCTCGGCATCCGCGCGTTGGTCGGTGTCGGACAGTTGATCTCGGTGCTGCCCGTGGGCCTGACCCGATCCCTCGCCCGGCTCAACGACAAAGGTGTGCGGCTCTACGACACGATGCCGCTGCCGCAGTGGCCGGCCCGGCTGAACGGATGAGCTCCCGGCAGGCATTGCCTGACGAGCAGACGCGAATGTCCCCCAAAACCAGGGTTTTGGGGGACATTCGCGTCTGGTCACGCCGGTGGGTCAGGACTCCAGCGAGGCAGGCGGGTTGAACCGGTCGCCGTAGCGCTCGGCCAACTGCTTGGCACGGGCCACGAAGGCCTCCTTGCCGACACCCAGTTCACCCTCGTAACCCTGGATGAACTGCGCGCTGCCACCGGTGTACGGCGGGTAGCCGATACCCATGATGGAGCCGATGTTCGCGTCGGCCGTCGAGGTCAGCACACCCTCGTCCAGGCACTTCTGGGTCTCGATCGCCTCGGCGAACAGCATGCGGTCGATCATGTCCTGCAGCGGGATCGAGGCGTTGCCCGAGCCGAATGTCTCGGCCAGGCCCGGCCACAGACCCACGCGCTTGCCGTCGGCGTACTCGTAGAAGCCGGCGCCCTTCAGACGCGACGGACGACCGATCTCAATCATCTTGTTCACCACGGCCTCGGCCGGGTGCGGCTGGTAGGAGGCGCCCGTGGCCTCGGCGGCCTTGCGGGTTTCGGTCGCGATCTTCTGCATGAGCTCCAGGTTGAGCTCGTCGGACAGCTGCAGCGGCGGAGCCGGGTAACCGGCCTGCTTGCCTGCCTGCTCGATGCTGGCCGCGGGCACGCCCTCACCCAGCATCGCCAGCGCCTCGTTGACGAAGGTGCCGATGACACGGCTGGTGAAGAAGCCGCGGCTGTCGTTGACCACGATCGGGGTCTTGCCGATGGCCAGCGTGTAATCGAACACCCGGGCCAGCGCCTCGTCGGAGGTCTTCTCGCCCTTGATGATCTCCACCAGCGGCATCTTGTCGACCGGCGAGAAGAAGTGGATACCGATGAAGTCCTCCTGGCGCTTCACACCGGTCGCCAGACCGGTGATCGGCAGCGTCGAGGTGTTGGACCCCAGGACCGCGTTGGGCTCGACGATGTCCTCGATCTCCTGGAACACCTTGTGCTTGAGTTCGGAGTTCTCGAAGACGGCCTCGATCACGAAGTCGACACCCTTGAGGTCGGCCGCATCGGCGGTCGGCGTGATCCGCGCCAGCAGCGCGTCGCTGCGCTCCTTGGTGGTCTTGCCACGCTCGAGCGCCTTGGCCTCGATCTTCTCCGAGTAGTTCTTGCCGCGTTCGGCGGCCTCGAGCGTGACGTCCTTGAGGACGACCTCGAAGCCCGCCTTGGCCGACACGTAGGCGATACCGGCGCCCATCATGCCCGCGCCCAGGACACCGACCTTCTTGATCTCCTGCTTGGCGATGCCGTCGGGACGCGAACCGCCACCGTTGATGGTCTGCAGGTCCAGGAAGAAGGCCTGGATCATGTTCTTCGCGGTCTGGCCGGTGACCAGGCTGACGAAGTAACGGCTCTCGATGCGGGTGGCGGTCTCGAAGTCGACCTGTGCACCCTCGACCGCAGCGGCCAGGATGGCGCGCGGCGCGGGCATCGGCGCACCCTTGAGCTGCTTTTTCAGCAACGCCGGGAACGACGGCAGGATGCTCGCCAGCGCGGGGCTGGACGGCGTGCCGCCGGGCATCTTGTAGCCCTTGGCATCCCACGGCTGGGTGTGGGCTTCCGGATTGGCCTTGATCCACGCCTTGGCGGCCGGGACCAGTTCCTCGACGCTGCCGACGAGCTCGTCGACCAGGCCGACCTCCTTGGCCTTGCCCGGACGGAACCGGGTGCCCTGGCTCAGCACCTCCATGAAGGCCTTCTGGATGCCGAACATGCGCACGGTGCGGGCAACGCCGCCACCGCCGGGCAGCAGGCCCAGGGTGACCTCGGGAAGACCGATCACCACGCCCTTGACGTCGGCCGCGATGCGGTGATGGCAGGCCAACGCGATCTCCAGGCCACCGCCGAGCGCGGCGCCGTTGATGGCGGCGACGACGGGCTTGCCCAGGGTCTCCAGCTTGCGCAGATCGGCCTTGATGAACTCGACCTCGGCGAAGGACTCGGCGGCGTTCTCCGGGCCGACCTTCATCATGCCCTTGAGGTCACCACCGGCGAAGAAGGTCTTCTTCGCGCTGGCGATGACCACACCGGTGATCGAATCCTTCTCCGCGACAAGGCGTTCCACGGCATTGTGCATGGATTCCTTGTAGTGCTCGTTCATCACGTTGGCCGAGCCGGTCGGGTCGTCCAGCGTCAGCGTGACGATGCCGTCGGCATCCTTGTCCCACTTGATGGTGTTTTCAGCCATGATTTTCAGTCCTTTTCCCGACGCGCGCTCAAACTCGTTCGATGATGGTGGCCACGCCCATGCCGCCGCCCACGCACAGCGTGATCAGCGCGCGCCGGGCGCCGCGGCGCTCCAGCTCGTCGACCATGGTTCCGGTGATCATGGCGCCCGTGGCGCCGAGCGGGTGGCCCATCGCGATGGCGCCACCGTTGACGTTGAGCTTCTCGTCGGGGATGCCCAGGTCCTTCTGGAACTTCAGCACCACCGAGGCGAACGCCTCGTTGAGCTCGAACAGGTCGATGTCGTCGACCGTCAGGCCGGCGCGGTCCAGCACCTTCTTGGTGGCCGGGGTGGGGCCGGTCAGCATGATGACCGGGTCGGCACCGGAGGTCGCGGTGGCGACGATGCGGGCACGCGGGGTCAGGCCCTGCGACTGGCCCGCCTTCTCGCTACCGATGAGCACCAGCGCGGCGCCGTCGACGATGCCCGAGCTGTTGCCGCCGGTGTGGACGTGGTTGATCTTCTCTATCGAGTGGTACTTCTGCAGCGCCACGTCGTCGAAGCCGCCCATCGCGCCGACACCCTCGAATGCGGGCTTGAGCTTGCCCAGGCTCTCGACGGTGGTGCCGGGACGCATGTGCTCGTCGTGATCCAGCACGACCAGGCCGTTCTGGTCCTTCACGGGCACCACGGACTTGGAGAAGTAGCCGCCCGACCAGGCCGCCGCGGCGCGCTCCTGCGAGCGTGCGGCGTAGGCGTCGACGTCCTCGCGGGAGAATCCCTCGATGGTGGCGATCAGGTCGGCGCCGATACCCTGCGGCACGAAACCGATGCGGTAGTTGGTCTCGGGATCACCGGCCCAGGCGCCGCCGTCGGAACCCATCGGCACGCGGCTCATGGACTCCACGCCGCCGGCGAGCACCAGGTCGTCCCAGCCCGAGCGCACCTTCTGCGCGGCGATGTTCACGGCCTCAAGGCCGGACGCGCAGAAGCGGTTGAGCTGCACACCACCGGTGGTTTCCGGCAGGTTCGCGACCAGCGTCGCGGTGCGGGCGATGTCGCCGCCCTGGTCGCCCACGGGCGACACCACGCCGAGCACGAGGTCGCTGATCAGGGTCTCGTCCAGGTTGGGGAAACGGACTCGCAGTTCATCGATCAGGCCGACGACCAGGTTGACGGGCTTGATCTCGTTGAGGGCTCCGCCACGCTGCTTGCCGCGTGGCGTACGAATAGCCTCGTAGATGAAGGCTTCTTCGGACATGTAGATCTCCAGGTCCTGTCAAGGGTTGGTGTGACGGGCATGAACCCGCGTGGAGGTGTTTTGTCCTCTGCGCGCGAGCCTAGCAGCCTCACCCAACCGCTTGGTTGGGACGCCTGGAGATGTGGTGCAGTTCCTACTCGGCGGCGTTACTTGGAAGCGCCCTCCGTGTCGTCGAAGAAGTGCCATTCGCCGCCCTGCTCGACCTCCATCCGCCAGCCCAGCTCGGTGTTGTCGGCCCGTTGGTCGACGAACCAGGCATGCGCGTCATCGGCGCTTTCGATGTCTTTGGTGTCGACGACGTCGCCTTTGGGATTGAGCACGCGATAGGTAGCCATGGCAGTGGTGTTGCCACGGGGCGGCGAGTTCACACCTCGCAGTGAGCTACGCCGTGAGCGGCTCCCCGCCGCTGACCGCGAAGCTGCGCAACATCTGCGCCGAGAGCAACCCGAGCGACACCGCGGCCGACGCGCACGCGGCCCGGTTCGCGGCGCCGAGCTTGGCCTGCGCACTCTCCAGGTGATGCCCGGCCGTGCGGGCGCTGATGAACAGGTGCCCGGCGATCTGGGCGTTGGTCAGACCGCACACCGCGAGCGTGAGCGCGTCGAGTTCGCGTGGCGTGATGCCCATGGGCAACGGCGTCCGTGTCACCAGCAGCACCCCGCCCAGGCTGTCGCCCGCGTAGCGCGGCGAGGTCGCGATGCGCCGCGCGTGCAGCCACGACACCCCGTCGTGGTGGCGCAGCACCTCGGGCCGGATCGCGGTCGCACCGAACGCCAGCGCCAACTCGCTGATCATCAGCGGGTCCAGCGCGGCATCGAACGTGTCGCCGCAGCGCAGCAGGTGGGCGCGGCCCTGATCGTCGACGGCCCACGCCTGCGCGTCGGGGGCGACCAGTTCGGCGACCATCCTGGGCTTGGTCGAGAAGTCGAGTTCCTCCGCCATCTGCAGGCGCAGCGCGTTGATCTCGGCGACGTCGTCGTCGGTGGGATGACGCGGGTCGTCGCAGTTGACGTGGATGGTGCCGACGTAGGTGCCGTCGGCGGTCACGAGGCGCGCCGACAGACCCTCGTCGAACCCGGCGGGCTGGAACACGTTGTTCACCGAGTAGCCGTCGCGGTAGGCCGGGAAGTCCCGCCAGCGCAACGGACCCAGATCGTGGACCCGCATGGCGTCGAACAGCGGATCGTTCTCCACGAACCAGGTGTTGAAGTGCTTCATCACCGGTTCCGGATAGTGCCGGTTGGCGACGCCGACGTGCTTGCGCGCGATGGGATCCCACAGACAGATCGCCGACGCCGACGAATCAGCGCGCACCGCAAGGGTGTCCAGCAGGTCGTGGGCGCGGGTCTCGATGCTGCTGGTGCTGCCCAGTATCGCTCCGTAGATTCCGGCCATCCCAGGTGTCCTCCGCCGTGGCCTCCGTGTATCCCGGCCATCATCGGCACCGCGTGTTTCGGTGATGTTTCGCCGCGGAGGCAACGGCGAAAACCGTTGATCCGAGCGCAGCGAATTTAGGAGTTTTCTCCCATGGTTCCCGCCCCGTGGGCCTTTTTACGCTGAGCGCCAATCCGACTCAGCGCACAGCGTCGTGCGTTCAGCCACATGCCACACAATCCAGGCGGTCTGACATGAAACTGCGTTCCACCGTCGCGGTCCTCGCCGCGACCACCATGCTCGCCGCGGCCTGCGGAAGCCGGGCCGGCGACGAAACCGTGAGCAGCCAGGGCTGCGCCGACACTTCCGGGGACACCGTGACGGTGGGCTCGATCAACTCGCTGTCGGGCGGGCTCGCGGTGAGCGAGTCGGTGATCCACGACGCGATCGAGATGGCCATCGAAGAGATCAACGCCGACGGCGGTGTGCTGGGCAAGCAACTCAAGCTCATCTCCGAGGACGGCGCCTCCGAGCCGACGACATTCGCCGAGAAAGCGCAGAAGCTGGTCAGCAGCGACTGTGTCGCAGCGGTTTTCGGCGGCTACACCTCGGCGAGTCGCAAGGCCATGCTGCCGGTGTTCGAGGGCGCCGACGCGCTGCTGTACTACGGCCAGCAGTACGAGGGCCTCGAATCGTCGCCCAACATCTACTACACGGGCGCGACCACCAACCAGCAGATCATCCCGGCCCTGGACTATCTCAAGGAGCAGGGCGTCAAATCGCTGTACCTGGTCGGCAGCGACTACGTGTTCCCGCGCACCTCGAACGCAATCGTCAAGGCGTACGCGTCGGCCAACGGCATCGAGATCAAGGGTGAGGACTACGTGCCGCTGGACAGCACCAACTTCGCCACGATCGTCAACAAGATCCGCAGCGCGGGCGCCGACGCGATCTTCAACGTCGTCGTCGGCGGGTCGTTGACGTCGTTCTTCCGCGAGTACAACAGCGCAGGCCTGAGCGCAAACACCATGCCCGTGATGTCGATGTGCGTGGGCGAGGAGGAGGTGCGCAGCATCGGCGCCGACGCCCTGGTGGGTCAGCTGTCGTCGTGGAACTACTACCAGACCCTCGACACCCCGGAGAACAAGGAGTTCGTCGCGGACTTCAAGGCCCGCTACGGCGCCGACCGCGTGACGTCGGATCCGATGGAATCGGCCTACACCGCGGTGCTGCTGTGGAAAGCCGCTGTGGAGAAGGCCAATTCGTTCTCCGTCGCCGACATCCGCGACGCATCGGACGGTGTCACCGTCGACGCGCCCGAGGGCACGGTGACCATCGACGGCCAGAACCACCACGTCACCAAGACCGCCCGGATCGGCAAGGTGACCCCGGACGGGCTGATCGAACAGATCTGGGAATCGCCCGGGCCCATCACGCCCGACCCGTTTCTGAAGAACTACCCGTGGGCCGAAGGAATCGCGGGCTGATGCATCTGACACCCAAGGACGAGGACCGGTTGCTGTTGTTCCTGGCGGCCCTGCTGGCGCGCAAGCACCGCGACGCCGGTTTGGCCCTGACCTACGCCGAGGCGCGCGCACTGATCGCCGACGAGGTGATCGAGGCCGCCCGTGCCGGTGCGACCGTCGCCGAGGCCGCCGCACACGGCGCGCAGATCCTCACCGACGACGACGTGCTGCCCGGTGTGCGGACGCTGCTGGGTTCGGTTCAGGTGGAAGCGTTCTTCGAAGACGGCCAGAAGCTGGTGACGGTGCACGACGCGATCGGTCCTGGCACCCGCACAGCCGATGAACTCGCCGTGGTGCCCGGTGAGGTGCTCGCGGCCGACGGTGAGATCGAACTCAACGCCGGACGGCGCGCCACCACGCTGACCGTGGAGAACACGGGTGACCGGCCGATCCAGGTGGGTTCGCACTTCCACTTCTTCGAGACCAACCGGGCGCTGCGGTTCGACCGTGCGGCGGCCTTCGGGATGCGCCTGGACATCCCGTCGGGCACCGCCGTCCGTTTCGAACCCGGTGAGGCACAGGAGGTCTCCCTGACCACCTATGGCGGTGAGCGCGTGGTGATCGGGCAGAACGACGTCACCAACGGCCCTACCGCCGCCGCGCCGAGTGCCGAACTCATGTCCTCGCTGCGTGCCGGCGGATTCCTGGACGGGGGGTCCTGACATGGCGTACCGCATCGACCGCCGCCGCTACGCGGAACTGTACGGCCCGACCACCGGCGACCGGGTGCGCCTGGCCGACACCGAACTGCTGGCCAAGGTGGAGGCCGACGCCACGGTCTACGGCGACGAGGCCGTGTTCGGCGGCGGCAAGACCATGCGTGAGGGCATGGCCGTGCACGGCGATGTGACCAACGGCGCAGGCGCACTGGACTTCGTCATCACCAACGCGCTGATCATCGACGCAGCCCTCGGAATCCGCAAGGCCGACATCGGGATCCGCAACGGACGTATCGCCGGTATCGGCAAAGCGGGCAACCCGCGCACCATGGACGGTGTCGACCCCGAGTTGATCATCGGCGCGGGCACCGACATCCGTTCCGGCGAGGGCATGATCGCCACCGCCGGCGCGATCGACGTGCACGTGCACTTCGACAGCGCGGGTCTGGTCGAGGAGGCCATCTCCAGCGGCATCACCACGATGATCGGCGGGGGTCTCGGGCCGGTGACGGTGGGCATCACGTCCTCTGGCCCGAACAACCTGGCGCGCATGTTGCGTGCGGCCGAGGCGTTCCCGATGAACTTCGGGTTCATCGGCAACGGCAGCGCCTCGAGCGTCGCACCGCTGCTCGAGCAGGGTCTGGCCGGTGCGATCGGCTACAAGATCCACGAGGACTGGGGCGCCACCCCGGCGGCCATCCGTGCCTCACTGGACGCCGGTGACGAACTCGACCTGCAGGTGCAGATCCACACCGACACGCTCAACGAGTCCGGGTTCTTCGAGGACACCATGGCCGCGATCGCCGGGCGGACCATCCACACCTATCACGCCGAAGGCGCGGGCGGTGGGCACGCACCCGACATCATGCGGGTGGTCGGTGAATCGTATTGCCTTCCGTCGTCGACCAATCCGACCAACCCGTACACGCTCAACACCTTCGACGAGCATCTCGACATGGTGATGGTGTGCCACCACCTCAACCCCCGCATCCCCGAGGACGTGGCGTTCGCCGAATCGCGGATCCGCCGCGAGACCATCGCGGCCGAGGACGTCCTGCACGATCTTGGTGCGATCTCGGCGATGGGTTCGGACTCTCAGGGCATGGGCCGTATCGGCGAAACCATCGCGCGCACCTGGCAGTTGGCGTCGCACATGCGGGCCACCCGCGGTGCGCTGCCCGCCGACGAAGGCACCGGCGCCGACAACGCCCGGATCCTGCGGTACGTCGCGAAGCTGACCATCAACCCGGCCCGGTTGTTCGGCATCGACCACGAGGTGGGTTCGCTGGAACCGGGCAAGCTGGCCGACATCGTGCTGTGGGAGCCGAAGTTCTTCGGCATCCGGCCCGAGGTGGTGTTCAAGGGCGGCTTCCCGGCGTGGTCGGTGATGGGCGAGGCCAACGCGTCGCTGATGACGTGTGAACCGTTGCGGTACCGGCCGCAGTGGGCGGCCTATGGGCGCACGCCCGCCGACGTGTCGGTGAACTTCGTCGCAGGCGCGGCCGTCGAGAACAAGCTGGGCGAAAAGCTCGGGCTGGAGACCCCGTTGGTGGCGTGCCGGGGTTCGAGGCGGTTGAGCAAGGCCGATCTGCTGCACAACGACCACCTGCCCGAGATCACCATCGAACCCGACACCTACCGCGTGGTCGTCGACGGCCAACTCTGCCAGAGCACCCCGATGACGTCGGTGCCGCTGGGCAGGCGTTACACGCTGAAATAGCAGGGAGAGTTTCATGAACGACGTTCTGCGCGTGGGTATCGGCGGCCCGGTCGGCTCGGGCAAGACCCGGCTGGTGGAGATGCTGGTGCCCGAGTTGATCCGGATGGGTCTGGGGGTCGCGGTGATCACCAACGACCTGGTGACCGACGAGGACGCCCAGCGCGTGCGCCGCAGCGGTGTCATCGATCCGCACCGCGTGCTCGCGGTGGAGACCGGGGCCTGCCCGCACACCGCGATCCGCGAGGATCCGTCGGCCAACCTGGCCGCCGCGCGCCGGTTGCAGGCCGAGTTCGACGATCTGGACCTGATCCTCATCGAATCCGGTGGCGACAACCTGGCCGCGACGTTCACCTCGGATCTGGTGGATTACTGGATCTTCGTGATCGACACCGCGGGCGGCGACGACATCCCGCGCAAGAAGGGTATCGGCCTGCTGCAGGCGGATCTGTTGGTGGTCAACAAGATCGACCTGGCTGAGCAGGTCGGCGCCGATCTCGACGGCATGCGTCGTGACTGCGCCGTCGCGCGCCCGGTCAAACCCACGGTGTTCACCGACCTGCGCAGCGGGACCGGGCTGGGTGAGCTGACCGAAACCCTGCTGCGCGGCACCATGCTCACCGCCGCGAGCCGATGAGCACGATCGCCCCGGGCGAGCTGACCGTGCGCGTCACCACCGACGCCACGGGCCGCACCCGGCTCGCGACGCTGCGCCAGCGGTATCCGCAGCGGGTCACCACCGCGCTGCACACCGACCCCGCACACCCGCACGCGGCCGTGTTGTGTGTGCAGAGCCCCAGCGGCGGAACGTTTTCCGACGACGCTCTGCGCACCACGGTGCACTGCACGCCCGGCACGCATCTGCAGCTGACCAGTCAGGCCGCCACGCAGGTGTTCGCCGGTGACGGCCCGGGCTCGCGGCACCACCTGTCGTTCACCGTCGAGGCCGGGGCCGCACTGGAGTACCTGCCGAAAACCGTGATCCCGCAGGCGTCGTCGCGCTTCACCCAGACACTGGAACTCGATGTCGCCGACGGTGGCCTCTACATCGGCTGGGACGCGGTCGCCGCGGGCCGCATCGCGCACGGTGAGCGCTTCCGCTACGCCAGTGTCGACAACGCGTTCACCGTCCGGTCAGAAGGCCGTGTGCTCGCGCGGGATCGGCAGGTCATCACCCCGCAGGCCGTCGGGATGCTCGACGGTGACTATCTCGCGACGCTGCTCGTGGTGATGCCCGGGCAATCACCGCAGGCCACGTTGACCTGCGTTCGCGCGGCACTGGACGACCTGTCGGGCGTCGGCGGCGGCGCGGGTGAACTGCCCTCCCACAGAGGGGTTTTCGTGCGTCTGACCGCCGACCGTGCTCCCGCGCTGCGGGACGCCCAGCGGCGCCTGCACACCGCCGCGAGAACTGCCATGACCCAACGGCTTCGAAGGAGCGCATGAGATGTTGGCCGACAGCATCCTCGGCACCGCCGACGACCCCGCCTACGCCGGGCGCATCCGCCATCACGTGGACATCGGGTGGGGTGATGCCGCCAAACATCGCCAGCTGGTCACCGCCGACACCGGTGTCGAGGTGCGCATCATGCTGCCGCGGGGGACGTTCCTGCGCGACGGCATGGTGATCGCCGACGACGGCACGGCCATCGCGGTGGTGCGCCGCCCCGCCGAACCGGCCATCTGTGTGCGGTTCGCCGACAACACCGGCCGCGCTCTGCTGATGCTGGGACATCTGCTCGGTAACCAGCACGCGCCCGTCGACATCGACGAGACCGCGCTGACCGCACCGCTGTACACGAGCCCCGATGCCGCCCGTGCCATGCTCGCCGAGCTCGGCGTCGTCGGCACCGTCACCGATGCGGCACTGGCCGCGCACGGCTGGTCCGCGACGTCAGCCGATCACCATGCCGGCCACCACCACTGACCACGCGGCGCTGTGGTTGCAGTTGCACGACAGCGCCTTTCCCGCCGGGCGGATGGTGCACAGTCACGGATTGGAGGAGTGGCTCGCCGCACGCCCCGACGCCGGTGCCGACGCGATCGAAGCGGTCACCATCGGGTACCTGACCCACGCGGTCGCGCCGCTGGATGCCACGATCACCGCCGCGGCCCACCGGGGTTCGGATTCCCTGCCGCGGCTGCTCGAGCTCGACGAGCTGGTCTCGACCTACAAGCTTTTCGACAATGCGCGGACGGCGTCCACCGGAACAGGACGCCAACTCGCCGCAACCGCGTGTGACATCGGCATCGAACACCCGTATCTCGGTGCGGTGCTCACCGGCAGCACGGCCGGGCATGCCGCCGTGGTGGACGCCGTGGTGCAGGCCCGGTTGGGAATCCCGCTGGAGATGGCGGTGCTCGGCTCGCTGCGCTCGATGCTGGCCGCGATGCTCAGCGCCGCGGTGCGCCTGGGCCGGCTGGGGCCGCTGCAGAGTCAGCGCATCCAGCTGCGCACGGTGAACACCGTCGTCGACCTCACCGAGCAGGCCTGCCGCCGCTCACCTGAGGACGTGTGCAGCACGGCCCCCACGCTGGAGATCAGCGCGATGCGCCACGAGGTGCGCACGGCAAGACTGTTCGCGACCTGACCGCGCGCCGCTCGTTACGCCACGGCGGAAAATCGGCCGAAATTCCGCCGTGGCGTTACGAGCGAGAGCTCAGGCTGATTCGATCACAGCCGTCACGCGGATTTCGACGCGCATCCCCGGCGCACCGAGTGCCGGCACGCCGATCTGGGTCCAGATCGGGGCGCGGTCCCCCATGCGCTTGCGGAACTGCTCGACCATGACGCGCGTGTGGTCGTCGCCGATGGTGTCCGGCGCGGTCGGCACGTGGTAGGAGTTCACCGACACCACATCGGGCCAGCCCGCGCCTGCCGTGGCGAGCGTGCGCTCCACATTGTCGAAGGCCCGCACGATCTCGTCTTCGAGGTCGGCCGGGAAATTGATGTCGTCATCCCAGCCGCCCTGCCCGGAGATCTCGACCCGGTCGCCGATGCGCAAAGCCTGGCTGTAGTGCAGGTTTTCCCGCAGCCATGGACCGTAGCCGGGTGTGGCGAAGAACTCTGTCAACGGATTGCCTTTCGTCATTACTTCAAGCGTGAAGTGAACACCCTATGCAATGACTTCACGCTTGAAGTTATTCCGGGCGACTGATCCACGCGACTAATCTGCCGGTATGCCCAGCGCCGAGGAACCGCAGTGGCTCAGCCCGGCCGAGAAAGAGGCGTGGACGGGTCTGGTCTCCCTGATCCTGCTGATGCCGGGCCGGCTTGAGGCGCCGCTGCGTGACGTCGACCTGAACCTGTTCGAGTACCTGGCCCTCAGCCACATCTCCGAGGCCCCACACCGCCGGATCCGGATGAGTGAGCTGGCGTTTCTCGCCAACGGCTCGCTCTCGCGCCTGTCGAACGTGGTCAAACGGTTCGAGCAACGCGGCTGGGTGACCCGCTCCCCCGATCCGACCGACGGCCGGTACACGCTCGCCGAACTCACCGACGCCGGATATCGCCTCGTCATGACGGCGGCACCCATCCATCTGCGTGCCGTGCGCGAGTTCGTCCTCGACCCGCTCACGGCGTCCGAGCAGCAAGCACTCGCCCGCATCGCGGAAAAGCTGCGCATCCGTCCGGCCGATCTGGCCTGACCGCCACCGCCTACCCTTTTTCCATGACCGTCCGCAGACTGCAGCCGTTCGCCGTGACCATCTTCGCCGAGATGTCGGCGCTGGCCACACGCCTAGGCGCGGTCAACCTGGGGCAGGGTTTCCCGGATGAGGACGGCCCGGCCGAGATGCTCAAGGTCGCGCAGAACGCCATCGCCGACGGGGTCAACCAGTACCCGCCCGGCCTCGGGGTGCCCGAACTGCGGCAGGCCATCGCCGCGCAGCGCAAGCGCGTCCACGGCGTTCAGTACGACCCCGACACCGAGGTGCTGGTCACCGTCGGCGCCACCGAGGCGATCGCGGCGTCGGTCATCGGGCTCGTCGAACCCGGCTCCGAGGTGCTGGTGATCGAGCCGTTCTACGACTCGTACTCCCCCGTGATCGCCATGGCGGGCTGCGAGCGCCGCGCGGTGCCGCTCGTCCCGAGCGGGCGCGGGTTCGCGATCGACGTCGATGCGCTGCGCGCCGCCGTGACGCCGCAGACCAAGGCCCTGATCCTCAACTCGCCGCACAATCCGACCGGCGCGGTCGCCTCGGACGCCGAACTGCGCGCGGTCGCGGCGCTGGCCGTCGAGCACGACCTGCTGGTGATCACCGACGAGGTGTACGAGGCCCTGGTCTTCGACGGCCACCGCCACCTGACGCTCGCGAGCTATCCGGGGATGCGCGACCGCACCGTCACGATCTCGAGCGCGGCCAAGATGTTCAACGCGACCGGCTGGAAGATCGGCTGGGCCTGCGGTGCGCCCGAGTTGATCGCCGGGGTGCGTGCGGCCAAGCAGTACCTCACCTACGTGGGCGGGGCGCCGTTCCAGCCCGCGGTCGCGCACGCGTTGAACCACGAGGACGGCTGGGTGGCGGATCTGCGCGACTCGTTCCAGTCCAAGCGGGACCGGCTGGGCTCGGCGCTCGCCGAGATTGGGTTCGAGGTGCACGACAGCCGCGGCACGTACTTCCTGTGCGCCGACCCGCGCCCGCTCGGATACGACGACAGCACCGCGTTCTGCGCCGAACTGCCCACCAGGGCCGGTGTCGCGGCCATCCCCATGTCTGCGTTCTGCGATCCCGACGCACCACACGCCGATGTGTGGAATCACCTGGTGCGCTTCGCGTTCTGCAAGCGTGACGACACCCTCGACGAGGCGATCCGCCGACTTCAGGCGCTGCGGAGGTGCTGAGACGGCCGTGACGCGAGACGATGTCTGGGTGCCCGCTCCCACACACCGCGTCGCCGCCGACGTCCACGCCCGTATCGATGCCCTGTTGACACAGGTCGACGCCGACCTCGCAGCACGGTTCCCCGGCGACCGCGACGCCGTCCAGCCCATCCATACCGTGTACATCGGTGCGGCCGATGCCGACGAGCACACCCCGCGGCAGTGGGGTGAGGCGGCGCTCGAGCTGCTCGAACGGCATGCCGACCTGCTGACCGAACTGTCCGACGGGGAAGGCGACACCGCGCTGGCGTTGACACGTAAACGCCTCGCCGACGCCCCGATCGCCGATCTGCGGCTCGATTTCGAGGACGGCTACGGCAGACGCTCCGACGACGTCGAGGACGCCGATGCGTTGCGCGCGGGCGAGACGCTGCGCGCACTCGGCCTGCAGAGTTCGGGCGTGCGTATCAAGGGCCTGACCATGGCCGAGCGCACACGCGCCGTGCGGACCCTGGAACTGGTGCTCGACGGCGGGATTCCCGACGGCTTCGTGTTCACGGTGCCCAAACTGCGTGCCGCCGAGCAGGTCACGGCCGCGGTGTGGGTGTGTGAGGCACTCGAATCCGCGCACGGCCTGCCCGAGCGCACGCTTCAGTTCGAACTGCAGATCGAGAGCCCGCAGGCCGTGCTCGGCCCCGACGGCACCGCGACCGTGGCCGCGGCCATCCACCGCGCCGACGGGCGCTGCACCGGATTGCACTACGGCACCTACGATTACAGCGCCGCATGCGGCATCGCACCGCAGCACCAGTCGCTGGACCATCCCATCGCCGACCACGCCAAGGCCGTCATGCAGACCGCGGCCGCGCAGACCGGAGTGTGGGTGGCCGACGGCTCCACCCAGGTGTCCCCGATCGGCACCGACGAGCAGGTGGCCCAGGCCATCCGGCGCCACCACCGCCTGGTCACCCGATCGCTGGAGCGTGGTCTCTACCAGGGTTGGGACATGCATCCGGGCCATCTGGTGACACGCTGGCTCGCGACGTTCGCGTTCTTCCGCGCCGCGATGGCCGCCGCGGCCCCGCGGTTGCAGAATTACCTGGACCGCCGCGGCGGCGCGATCGTCGACGAACCGGCCACGGCCGAGGCGCTGGCCACCGTGGTGCTGCGTGGATTGGACTGTGGCGCATTCGAGGCCGCGGACGTGCTGGCGCTCGCACCGGGCGCCACCGTCGAGGTGTTGCACGACCTGAAGAACCGGATCTAGAGAGCGGAACGTGATGAGTGAAACCCCACCCGATTTCACCTGGCTACCCGATCTGGCCCTGCGGTCGTTGGGCGGCGCGGTGGTGTGGGCCAACGACGAGACGTTCGCGGAGAAGGAGAACCTGATCTCGCCCGGGCCGTCGCAGTACCGGCCCGCGACGTTCGGGCACAAGGGCCAGATCTACGACGGGTGGGAGACCCGCAGGCGGCGTGAGGCCGGGCACGACTCGGCGATCGTGCGCCTCGGTGTGCCCGGTGTGATCCGCGGGATCGTCGTCGACACCGCGTGGTTCAAGGGCAACTACCCGCCCGAGGTGTCGGTCGAAGCGATCGAGGTGGACGGTTATCCCACGGCCGGGCAGCTCGCCGCCGATACGGGGTGGACACCGCTCATCGAACGCTCCCGCGTTCACGGCGACACCCGCAACAACTTCGAGGTGCATTCCGAGGACCGCTGGACGCACGTGCGGCTCAACATCTTTCCCGACGGCGGCGTGGCGCGGCTACGTGTGCACGGCGAAGGCCGCCCCGACAAACGGTTCCTCGGCATCGGGCCGGTGGATCTGGCTGCATTGGAGAACGGTGCGTTGGTGCTCGACTGCTCCAACCGCTTCTACAGCTCACCGCACAACCTCATCTTCCCCGGCCTGGCGCAGGTCATGGGTGACGGTTGGGAGACCGCACGCCGCCGCGACGACGGAAACGACTGGGTGCGAATCCGTTTGGCGGGCCCGGGACGCGTGCGCCTGGCCGAGGTGGACACGTCCTACTTCGTGGGTAACTGCCCGGGTGAGGCCGCGCTGAGCGGGCTGAGCGCCGACGGCCGGTGGGTGGACCTGCTGCCGCGCACCGCGCTGCTGCCCGACACGCGGCACCGGTTCCTCGTCGACGTTGCCGACGTGGTGTCGGAAGTGCGACTGGACATCTACCCCGACGGCGGCCTCGCGCGCCTGCGACTGTACGGAGATCTGGCATGAGCTACCCGAGAGATATGGTCGGCTACGGCCGCACGCCCCCGGATCCGCAGTGGCCCGGCGGTGCGGCGATCGCCGTGCAGTTCGTGCTCAACTACGAAGAGGGCGCGGAGAACTGCGTGCTGGACGGCGACCCGGCCTCGGAGACCTTCCTGTCGGAGATGACGCCGGCCGAGGCGTTCCCCAACCGGCACATGAGCATGGAATCGCTCTACGAGTACGGTTCACGCGCCGGGTTGTGGCGTGTACTGCGCGTTTTCGAGCAACGCGGCATACCCTTGACGATCTTCGCGGTGGCCCGCGCCATGCAGCGCAATCCCGAGGCCGTCGCGGCGTTCACCGAACTGGGCCACGAGATCGCGTGCCACGGTCTGCGGTGGAAGTCCTATCAACTGACCGACCGCGACACCGAACGTGAGCACATGGCCGAGGCCGTGCGAATCCTCAAGGAGCTCACGGGTTCGGCCCCGCTGGGGTGGTACACGGGGCGGGATTCGCCGTACACGCGTGAACTGGTGGTCGAGCACGGCGGATTCGTCTACGACTCCGATTCCTACGCCGACGACCTGCCGTACTGGGTGCAGGTCGACGGATCCGATCACCTCGTGGTGCCCTACACCCTGGACACCAACGACATGCGGTTCGCCTCGCCCGCCGGATTCGCCAACGGTGAGGAGTTCTTCGCGCATCTGCGCGACGCGTTCGACGTGCTCTACGCCGAGGGCCTCGCGGGAGCACCCAAGATGCTCTCGGTGGGCCTGCACTGCCGACTGGTGGGGCGGCCCGCGAGAACCGCTGCGCTGCAGCGATTCCTGGACCACGTGCAGTCGCACGACAAGGTGTGGCTGGCGCGGCGCATCGAGATCGCCGAGCACTGGCGGACCGTGCACCCCGCGTAGGTTCGCCGAGCGTGCGGTTTCATCCGCACGCGGCGGCGCGTCGCGGATGAAACCGCACGCTCGGCGAAGGGGGCTAGAGGTACTGCTTGGGCGGAGGTGGCGCGTACTCGCCGCGCTTACCGGTGGTGAGGCCCATGGTCACCAGGGACTGGACGGTGAGCGTCGCCGCAGTCACGCCGTCGACCACGGGCACGCCGACCTCGGCCGAGATCGCACGGCACATCTCGGCCATGCCCGCGCACCCCAGCACGATCGCGTCGGACCCGTCGCGTTCGACGGCATCACGGCACGCCTCGGTGACCACCTTCTGCGCGGTGGGGTCGGTCTCCAGGTCCAGCACCGGGATCTCGCACGCATGGATGCCAAGGCAGAACCTCTGCATGCCATACCGTTCGGCGAGTTCTGCCGCGCGCCCCGTGGTGCGCGCGAGCGTCGTCACCACCGAGAACCCGCGGCCCAGATGGCTCGCGGTGTGCATGGCGGCCTCGGCGATCCCGATCACCGGACCGGTGGCGACCTCACGCGCGGCGTCCAGTCCCGGATCCCCGAAGCACGCGACCACATAGCCGTCGGCCCCGGCCTGCTCACCGCTCGCGATGGCGTCGAGCAGTCCGGGAACGCTCATCGCCTCGTCGTAGTGGCTCTCGATGGACGGCGGCCCGGATCGTGAGGTGACGGCGGTGATCTCGGTGCCGGGACCGGCCACTGCGTTGGCGCAGCGGCCGATCCCCTCGGTCATCGATGCGGTGGTGTTCGGGTTGACCACCCAGATGCGGATCACGAGACGGACGCGGCGACCAGGGTGTCGCGCTTGGCCAGCACGTAGTACAGGCCGAACGCGATACCGCAGCCGATGAACCAGCTGTACTGGGCGGCCGTGTGCATGCCGGCCACGGACCCGCCGAGCAGCACCGGGATCACCGCCAGGACCGCACCCACCACGGTCGCGATCACGGCAACCTTGTTGTAGCCCTTGGTGTACCAGTACTTGCCCGACTCGTCGAGGGTGAACATGTCGTCCACGATCACCTTCTGCTTGCGCACCAGGTAGAAGTCGGCGATCAGCACACCGAACAGCGGGCCGATGAACGCGCCGAGGGTCTCCAGCGTGTAGTGGATGACCTCGGGGTTGTTGTAGAGGTTCCACGGCGTGATCAGCACCGAACCGACCGCGGCGATCATGCCGCCTGCACGCCAACTGATGCGCTGCGGGCTGACGTTGGAGAAGTCGAACGCCGGCGAGATGAAGTTCGCGACGATGTTGATACCGATCGTGGCGATCGCGAACGTCAACGCGCCCAGTACGATCGCGAACGTGCTGTCGATGCGGGCCACGGTCTCGACGGGATCGGTGATGAGCTCGCCGAACACCGGAAGCGTCAGCGACGCCGTGACCACCACGAGCACCGAGAACACCAGGAAGTTGACCGGCAGGCCAAGGAAGTTGCCCTTCTTGACCGCGGCGAATGTCCTGCCGTAGCGCGAGAAGTCACCGAAGTTGAGCATCGGCCCCGAGAAGTACGACACCACCAGCGCGATCGCGCCGAGCATCACCGGCACCGACGACCAGCCAGTGTAGGTGACCTCACCGAGGCTCAGATCGATTGCGCCCCAACCGGCCTGAAAGATCAGGTAACCGCACAGCAGGAACATCACCACGTACACCGCGGGCCCGCAGAAGTCGATGAACTTGCGGATCGATTCCATGCCGCGCCAGAACACACATGCCTGCAGCACCCACAGCAACAGGAAGCTGCCCCAGCCCAGCAGCGACAGCCCCGCGAAACCGTAGTCGTCGACCACTGCGTACGGCGCCAGGGCCGGGAACAGCTTCACCAGCACGATGTCGAGGGCCGCCGAGGCCAGGAACGTCTGGATGCCGTACCAGGCGACGGCGATCAGACCGCGGATGATGGCCGGGATGTTGGCGCCCAGCACACCGAACACGGTGCGGCAGATCACCGGATACGGCACACCGGTCTGCTGGCTGGGTTTGGCGACCAGGTTGCAGAACACGTTGACGATCGAGATGCCGATCAGCAGCGCCACCAGCACCTGCCAGCTGGCCAGGCCCAGCGCGAACAGGCTGCCCGCCGTGACGTAGCCGCCGACACTGTGCACGTCGGACATCCAGAAGGCGAAGATGTTGTAGGAGCCCCACTTCTGCTGGCGCAGCGGGGCGAGGTCCTCGTTGGTCAGTCTCGGGTCGTAGCCCGGTTTGATGGCGCCGCTGCCGATGGGGTGACCGGCCGCTTCGACGAGATCGCCGGCCGCGACGGGGAAGCTCCCGTCGGGGCCGGCCGGTCCGCCGCCTGCGTTGGGTACTGCGGTTTCTGTCATGGCCCGACGCTAGGAACGATGTGTTTCGCCCACATTTCGTCCGAGCTATGCATCAATTTCGCAAAAGATATATTTCAGGCCAGCAGTCCGGTGCCTGTGGGCAGCACCGCGATGACCGCGTTGAGCCTGGCCGCATGGGCCTCGGAGGCCGCGACCAGGCGTTCGGCGTCGCGCATCAGGAACGCATCGAGCATCTCGCGGTGATCGGCGTGCAACTGAACGCGCTCGTCGGCGCGCACGTGCACCATCGACTGCACGGGTTCGGTGACGTTCCACGCCGCTTCCAGCATGTGCAGCAACCGGTGCATGCGCGACGGCCGGGTGAGCGCGGCGTGGAACTGGCGACTCTCGCGGTGGTAGGTCGCCGCGTCGTCGTCGGCGATCGCCTGTTCGAGCACCGCGTTGGCCGCGATCGCGGCGTCCCGGTCGGCTTCTGTCGCGTTGGCCACCGCGGCCATCAGTGACGCAGACTCCAAAGTCTCGCGCACGATGTACATTTCGCGCAGTTCCTGCGCGGTCAGCAGCGCGACCGTGTAGCCCGCGTTGCGCCGGTGGGCCACCAGGCCTTCCCCGATGAGCGTTTTGAGCGCCTCACGCACCGGGATCTGGCTGACCCCGAACACCTCGGCCACCTCGGCGAGCGGGATCGGGGTACCCGGCGGCACACCGCCGTCGAGGATGGCGCGGCGCAGTTCGTCGAGCACGGCCTGCTGCGACGGCGCCACCGCCACCAACTGCTGCAGCAGTGCCGAACGCCGATGAGGCCGCATGTCCGGCCATGTTAAGTCACCGCACACGCGTGCGCGCGCCGAGAATCACAGCGACGCGGCGACGGCCCAGAGCTCCTCCAGATCGTTCTGCTCGACCTGCAGGGGGCTGAGCACCACATCGGTGGCCCCGGCGTCGAGGTAGCTCTGCAACTTCTCACGCACCTGATCGGGCGAGCCCAGCGCCGCGAGCTCGGTGAGATCGCTGATCCCTTCGCGGGCGATGACCTTCTGGTACGACGGGATGGTCGCATAGAACGCGAGTTGTTCGGCGGCGGTCCGGCGGGCGGTCTCGGCGTCGTCGGACAGCACGACCGGCACCATCGCGGTGACGCGTGGTTGCGGGCGGCCCGCGGCCTCGGCGGCGTCATTGATGGTGGGCACGATGAACTCACTGAGCGTGCGTGGACCCGCCAGGTACGGCAGGGTTCCGTCGGCATACTCTCCGGTGATGCGTAAGGCCTTGGGCCCCATGGCCGCAACGTAAATCGGGATCGGCGTGCCGCCGGCCACCTGGACGGGCCACTGCAATTCGATGGAGTACTCGGCACCGCGGAAGTTGGCGTCGCCCCTTTCGAATGCCCCGCGCAGCACCTGGAGGTACTCGTGCAGTCGGTTGACGGTGTTGGTCCGGTCGATGCCGAACGCGTAGTGCTCGATCACCCGCGCGCCCAGGCCGAGCCCCAGCGTGAAGTTTCCGTGCGCGGCGGCCTGCGCGGTCTGGGCGGCCGCGGAGATCACCAGCGGGTGGCGCGGGTTGATCGGCACCACAGCGGTCCCGACGCCCAATCCCGGTACCGCGGCGCCGATCAGACCGGCCGCGGCGATCGCGTCGATGTCGGCCTGCTGGGCCAGCCAGATCTGCTTGACCCCGATGTCGTGGGCGCGGCGCGCGTCGGCTATCAGACCGTCGATGGCGTTGGCGGCGGAAGGGTTGATTCTGAGCATCACTCCGGTCGGCATGATCACACTCAACCGAGTGCCCCCTGGCACTATTCCGCCGGACGCCTAACGGCAGATCATCACCGGAACGGGGCTGTGGTGCAGCAGGTTCAGGCTCGTCGAGCCCAGCAGCACCCCGGCCAGCGCGTTGCGGCCACGGGTACCGACCACCAGCAGCTGGGCGTCGCCCGCGTGCTTCATGAGCGCCTTGGCGGGCGAGGCGACCTCGACGTAGCACTTCGCCTCGACGTTCGGATGCGCGCTCGCGGCCTTGTCGACCGTCTCGGTGAGCGCGACGAGCTCGGCGGCCTCGACACCTTCCCAGTCGATGACGAACGGAACGGTCACGCCGGTTTCGGCGGGCACGTGCAGCGACATCGACCGCACCGCGCGCAGCGGCGCGCCGAGCTTGTCGGCCAACTCCAGCGCCGCGGCCAGCGCGTGCTCGGCGGCCGGGCTGTCGTCGATCCCGACGACGATCGGGCCGTCACCGGGCTCGAGGTGCTCACCGCGGTACGCCACCACGGGGCACTCGGCATGCCGGGCCACCGACAGCGAGGTCGACCCGACCAGCAACGCCGCTGTCGGTGTCACGGCCTTGCCGCCGAGGACCACCAGACGGGCCTGCTTGCCTGCCTCGATCAGCGCCTGGTCGGCCGGTTCGTTGAGCGACGACGTGGTGATGGCCAGCCCGGGCCGCTCGGCGGCGACCGAATCCACCGCGGCCTTGAGGAAGATCTCGGCGCAGTCCTGCTGATAGGTCATCATCGCCGCGACCATCGCGCCCGCACTCTCGGTGAGGTTGCGGCCGAGTGTGGGCAGGGCGTGCAGGATGTGCAGCGGCGCGCCGAGCTTCTCGGCCAGCGCACCGGCCCACCGCGCGGCGTTCACCGCGCTGTCGCTGCCGTCGATGCCGACCACGACCGGAGCTGTCGAAGTGCTCATACCTCGATCCTGCTGATCGACGTCTCTGCAGACAATGGCCGAAAGTCCCTAATCGGGACGCGGCCGAAAGTCCCTAATCCCAGCCGATGTCCTCGATGCTCGTCGAGCCCTGCGGCGGTTTGCCGGGCGTGGGCGCCGGGGTGCGCGAGAACCGCGGCGCGGGGGCGGCCTGGGCCACGCCGTCGACGTCGATCAGCGTCGAGCGTTCCCGCAGGTGGGCGTTCTCGGCGGCCTCGCCCCACGTGAGCACGGGCGTCACGCACGCGTCGGTGCCCGCGAAGATCTCCGTCCACTCGGCGCGGGTCTTCGTCTTGAACCGTTCGGTGAAGATCTTGCGCATCTCGTCGTAGCGCCCGATCTCGAACTGGCCCGGAATCTCGTCGGCCGCGAGTCCCAGGCCCGCGACCAGCTGCGCGAAGAACTGCGGTTCGATCGAACCGACCGCCATGTAACCGCCGTCGGCGGTCTCGTAGCACCGGTAGAACGGGGCGCCGCCGTCGAGCAGGAACGACTCCCGCTCGTCGCGCAACGACCCGGTGGCCCGCATGGTCCACATCATCTGCGCGAGCATGCTCACGCCGTCGACCATCGCGGCGTCGATCACCTGCCCCTTGCCGGACCGCTCACGCTCGTACAGGGCCGAGACGATGCCGACGAGCACCAGCATCGACCCGCCGCCGAAATCGGCGACCAGGTTCATGGGCGCGACGGGCGGCCGGTCGCGGTAGCCGATGGCCGACAACGCGCCCGTCTGCGACAGGTAGTTGATGTCGTGGCCCGCGGTCTGCGCGAGCGGGCCGTCCTGACCCCACCCGGTGATGCGCGCGAAGATCAGCCGCGGGTTGACCGCCTCGCACTCCTTCGGGCCGATACCGAGGCGCTCACACGTGCCGGGGCGGAAGCAGTCCAGCAGCACGTCGGCCTTGGCCACCAGGTCGAGCAGCTTGGCGGGCTCGGCCTTGACGTCGAGGTCGACGATGCGCTTTCCGCGGTGCAGCAGGTCCACGTTCTCGGCGGGCAGGGTCAGCCCACCCGGGCGGCGGACCCGGACCACGTCGGCGCCGAGATCGGACAGCATCATCGCGGCGTGCGGCCCGGGGCCGATCCCTCCGAGTTCGACAACTCTCACGCCAGACAGGGGGCCGGTCTTCGTCATGCGAGGCAGACTAGCGGCATGACCGATGACGGCTACACAGTCGGTGACTACCTCCTGGACCGGCTCGCCGAACTCGGCGTGACCGAGGTCTTCGGCGTCCCCGGCGACTATCAGCTGGAGTTCCTCGACCACGTCGTGGCGCACCCGCGCATCACGTGGGTCGGCGGCGCGAACGAACTCAACGCGGGCTACGCGGCCGACGGCTACGGCCGGCTGCGGGGCATGGCGGCGTTGGTCACCACGTTCGGCGTCGGTGAGCTCTCGGCGGCCAACGCCATCGCAGGCAGCTACGCCGAGCACGTCCCGGTGGTGCACATCGTCGGCGCGCCGTCGAAGGATTCGCAGGCCGCGCGGCGCATCGTGCACCACACGCTGGGTGACGGCGATTTCGAGCACTTCCTGCGCATGAGCCGCGAGATCACCTGCGCGCAGGCCAATCTGGTGCCCGCCACGGCGACCCGCGAGATCGACCGCGTGCTCTCGGAGGTGCACGAGCAGAAGCGGCCCGGCTATCTGCTGATCGCGACCGACGTCGCCCGCTTCCCCACCGAACCACCGACCGCCCCGCTGCCGCGCCACAGCGGGGGCACCAGCCCACGGGCGCTGTCGCTGTTCACCGAGGCCGCAACGCAACTCATCGGCGAGCACCGGTTGACCGTGCTGGCCGATTTCCTGGTGCACCGCATGGGATGCGTCGAGGCGCTCAACAAGCTGCTGACCGCCGACACCGTGCCGCACGCCACGCTGATGTGGGGCAAGAGCCTGGTCGACGAGAGTTCGCCGAACTTCCTGGGCATCTACGCCGGTGCGGCCAGTGAGGGCTCGGTGCGCGAGGTGATCGAGGACGCGCCTGTGCTGGTGACCGCAGGTGTGCTGTTCACCGACATGGTCAGCGGGTTCTTCAGCCAGCGCATCGACCCGGCACGCACGATCGACATCGGGGTCAACCAGAGCGTCGTCGCCGGGCAGGTGTTCGCGCCGCTGGACATGGCTGCCGCGCTCGACGCGCTCGCGTCGATCCTCGCCGAACGCGGCATCGAGTCGCCCGCACTGCCGCCGGCCCCCGCACCGCAGCGGCCCGCGCCGCCGCCGCGGGCCGCGGCGCTTGAGCAGGAAGCGTTGTGGGACAGGCTCGCCGAGGCGTTGACGCCGGGCAACGTGGTGCTCGCCGACCAGGGCACGTCTTTCTACGGCCTGGCCGGGCACCGGCTGGCGTCGGGCGTGACATTCATCGGTCAGCCGTTGTGGGCGTCGATCGGCTACACACTGCCCGCCGCGCTCGGCGCGGGTCTGGCCGACCGCGACCGGCGCACGGTGCTGCTGATCGGCGACGGCGCAGCGCAGTTGACGGTGCAGGAACTCGGCGCGTTCGGCCGCGAGGGGCTCACGCCCGTGGTGGTGGTCGTCAACAACAACGGCTACACCGTGGAGCGCGCGATCCACGGTGTCACGGCCCGCTACAACGACATCACGGCGTGGCGGTGGACCGAGTTGCCGGCCGCACTCGGTGTGCCCGATGCGCTGACGTTCCGCTGCGCCACCTACGGCGAACTCGACGACGCGCTGACCGTCGCCGCCGAGACGCAGGACCGCATGGTGTTCGTCGAGGTGATGCTTGAGCGCATGGACATTCCGCCGCTGCTGGGCGAGCTCGCACAGTCGGCGTCGGCCGCCAACGCCAAATAGCGCGTGAGGTTCAGCCCTTCTTGACGTTGAGCACCTGTTTGCGCAGGCCGTCGGTCGCGGTCTCGACCCCGCCCTTCATGGTGCGCTTGACGATGAACCCGGGCAGCGGCACCGACAGGTCGATCGAGATGTCGAAACGCACCTTGGTCTTGTCGCCCTGCGGCGTCAGGGTGTAGCTGGCGTCCTGCGCCTTGAGCTGGCCGGCGCTCACCAGCGTCCAACTCACCTTGTTCTCCGACCACGTGTACTCGATGACCTGGTCGTCGGTGAGCCCCGCCGCCTTGACCGTCATCTTGGCCCGGCGCGGCCTGCCGTCGTCGTAGCGTTCGGTGATCTCGGCGTGGGTGTACTGCGGTGACCAACTCGGCGTCGACTCGACGTCCGCGATGACGTCGAGGATCTCCTCGGGTGACGCCTCGATCAGCACTTCTCGGGAATCGCTGGTTGCCATGCCGCGCACCTTATCGGGCTACTCTCGACGTCATGTCCAGAACCGTCGATCCGAGCGTCCCACCCGCCGGGACCGGATGCGCGGAATGTGATGCGGCAGGAGGTTGGTGGGTGCACCTGCGGCGGTGCGCCAAATGCGGGCACATCGGCTGCTGCGACGACTCGCTGGGCCGGCATGCCGCGGCGCACTGGCGCGAGACCAAGCACCCCGTGATCCGGTCGTTCGAGCCCGGCGAGGACTGGTTCTGGAACTATGCCGAGAACGCGTACATCGACGGTCCGGAGTTGGCGCCGCCGCAACACCATCCCGCGGATCAACCGGTGCCCGGTCCGCGCGGGCGCGTGCCCACCGACTGGGCCGACCGATTGCGGGCGCGTTAGAGATCGGCGAGCGCGGGCGGTCGACATGGCCTTTCGGCCCCGGACGGGTTGGGCGCATCAGCAGGTCGGCATACCCGTCGGCCGCCTTCCTGGCGACCAGCTGGGAACTCGCTGAAAACGCTCCTCACCCATCGGGCGTAACCTGCCGATTTTCCGATGTGCACCAGCTCACGGTCACAGGAATGAATATCTGCGAGGTACAGCGGCTTTTTCCTCGTATGACCAGCGATGTTCACGACGCCACAGACGGCGTCACCGAAACCGCACTCGACGACGAGCAGTCGACCCGCCGCATCGCCGAGCTGTACGCCACCGATCCCGAGTTCGCCGCCGCCGCACCGTTGCCCGCCGTGGTCGACGCGGCGCACAAACCCGGGCTGCGGCTGGCAGAGATCCTGCAGACCCTGTTCACCGGCTACGGTGACCGCCCGGCGCTGGGATACCGCGCCCGTGAACTGGCCACCGACGAGGGCGGGCGCACCGTGACGCGTCTGCTGCCGCGGTTCGACACCCTCACCTACGCCCAGGTTTGGTCGCGCGTGCAAGCGGTCGCCGCGGCCCTGCGCCACAACTTCGCGCAGCCGATCTACCCCGGCGACGCCGTCGCGACGATCGGTTTCGCGAGTCCCGATTACCTGACGTTGGATCTCGTATGCGCCTACCTGGGCCTCGTGAGTGTTCCGCTGCAGCACAACGCACCGGTCAGCCGGCTCGCCCCGATCCTGGCCGAGGTCGAACCGCGGATCCTCACCGTGAGCGCCGAATACCTCGACCTCGCAGTCGAATCCGTGCGGGATGTCAACTCGGTGTCGCAGCTCGTGGTGTTCGACCATCACCCCGAGGTCGACGACCACCGCGACGCACTGGCCCGCGCGCGTGAACAACTCGCCGGCAAGGGCATCGCCGTCACCACCCTGGACGCGATCGCCGACGAGGGCGCCGGGCTGCCGGCCGAACCGATCTACACCGCCGACCATGATCAGCGCCTCGCGATGATCCTGTACACCTCGGGTTCCACCGGCGCACCCAAGGGTGCGATGTACACCGAGGCGATGTTGGCGCGGCTGTGGACCATGTCGTTCATCACGGGTGACCCCACGCCGGTCATCAACGTCAACTTCATGCCGCTCAACCACCTGGGCGGGCGCATCCCCATTTCCACCGCCGTGCAGAACGGTGGAACCAGTTACTTCGTACCGGAATCCGACATGTCCACGCTGTTCGAGGATCTCGCGCTGGTGCGCCCGACCGAACTCGGCCTGGTTCCGCGCGTCGCCGACATGCTCTACCAGCACCACCTCGCCACCGTCGACCGCCTGGTCACGCAGGGCGCCGACGAACTGACCGCCGAGAAGCAGGCCGGTGCCGAACTGCGTGAGCAGGTGCTCGGCGGACGCGTGATCACCGGATTCGTCAGCACCGCACCGCTGGCCGCGGAGATGAGGGCGTTCCTCGACATCACCCTGGGCGCACACATCGTCGACGGCTACGGGCTCACCGAGACCGGCGCCGTGACACGCGACGGTGTGATCGTGCGGCCACCGGTGATCGACTACAAGCTGATCGACGTTCCCGAACTCGGCTACTTCAGCACCGACAAGCCCTACCCGCGTGGCGAACTGCTGGTCAGGTCACAAACGCTGACTCCCGGCTACTACAAGCGCCCCGAGGTCACCGCGAGCGTCTTCGACCGGGACGGCTACTACCACACCGGCGACGTCATGGCCGAGACCGCACCCGACCACCTGGTGTACGTGGACCGTCGCAACAACGTCCTCAAACTCGCGCAGGGCGAGTTCGTGGCGGTCGCCAACCTGGAGGCGGTGTTCTCCGGCGCGGCGCTGGTGCGCCAGATCTTCGTGTACGGCAACAGCGAGCGCAGTTTCCTTCTGGCCGTGGTGGTCCCGACGCCGGAGGCGCTCGAGCAGTACGATCCGGCCGCGCTCAAGGCCGCGCTGGCCGACTCGCTGCAGCGCACCGCACGCGACGCCGAACTGCAATCCTACGAGGTGCCGGCCGATTTCATCGTCGAGACCGAGCCGTTCAGCGCCGCCAACGGGCTGCTGTCGGGTGTCGGAAAACTGCTGCGGCCCAACCTCAAAGACCGCTACGGGCAGCGCCTGGAGCAGATGTACGCCGATATCGCGGCCACGCAGGCCAACCAGTTGCGCGAACTGCGGCGCGCGGCCGCCACACAACCGGTGATCGACACCCTCACCCAGGCCGCTGCCACGATCCTCGGCACCGGGAGCGAGGTGGCATCCGACGCCCACTTCACCGACCTGGGCGGGGATTCCCTGTCGGCGCTGACACTTTCGAACCTGCTGAGCGATTTCTTCGGTTTCGAAGTTCCCGTCGGCACCATCGTGAACCCGGCCACCAACCTCGCCCAACTCGCCCAGCACATCGAGGCGCAGCGCACCGCGGGTGACCGCAGGCCGAGTTTCACCACCGTGCACGGCGCGGACGCCACCGAGATCCGGGCGAGTGAGCTGACCCTGGACAAGTTCATCGACGCCGAAACGCTCCGGGCCGCACCGGGTCTGCCCAAGGTCACCACCGAGCCACGGACGGTGTTGCTCTCGGGCGCCAACGGCTGGCTGGGCCGGTTCCTCACGTTGCAGTGGCTGGAACGCCTGGCACCTGTCGGCGGCACCCTCATCACGATCGTGCGGGGCCGCGACGACGCCGCGGCCCGCGCACGGCTGACCCAGGCCTACGACACCGATCCCGAGTTGTCCCGCCGCTTCGCCGAGCTGGCCGACCGCCACCTGCGGGTGGTCGCCGGTGACATCGGCGACCCGAATCTGGGCCTCACACCCGAGATCTGGCACCGGCTCGCCGCCGAGGTCGACCTGGTGGTGCATCCGGCAGCGCTGGTCAACCACGTGCTCCCCTACCGGCAGCTGTTCGGCCCCAACGTCGTGGGCACGGCCGAGGTGATCAAGCTGGCCCTCACCGAACGGATCAAGCCCGTCACGTACCTGTCCACCGTGTCGGTGGCCATGGGGATCCCCGACTTCGAGGAGGACGGCGACATCCGGACCGTGAGCCCGGTGCGCCCGCTCGACGGCGGATACGCCAACGGCTACGGCAACAGCAAGTGGGCCGGCGAGGTGCTGCTGCGGGAGGCCCACGATCTGTGCGGGCTGCCCGTGGCGACGTTCCGCTCGGACATGATCCTGGCGCATCCGCGCTACCGCGGTCAGGTCAACGTGCCAGACATGTTCACGCGACTCCTGTTGAGCCTCTTGATCACCGGCGTCGCGCCGCGGTCGTTCTACATCGGAGACGGTGAGCGCCCGCGGGCGCACTACCCCGGCCTGACGGTCGATTTCGTGGCCGAGGCGGTCACGACGCTCGGCGCGCAGCAGCGCGAGGGATACGTGTCCTACGACGTGATGAACCCGCACGACGACGGGATCTCCCTGGATGTGTTCGTGGACTGGCTGATCCGGGCGGGCCATCCGATCGACCGGGTCGACGGCTACGACGACTGGGTGCGTCGGTTCGAGACCGCGTTGACCGCGCTTCCCGAGAAGCGCCGCGCACAGACCGTACTGCCGCTGCTGCACGCCTTCCGCGCTCCGCAGGCACCGTTGCGCGGCGCACCCGAACCCACGGAGGTGTTCCACGCCGCGGTGCGCACCGCGAAGGTGGGCCCGGGAGACATCCCGCACCTCGACGAGGCGCTGATCGACAAGTACATACGCGATCTGCGTGAGTTCGGTCTGATCTGACCTGCCGGTTTAGCTGTACATCTAGCGCCGCACCGTCGGGCTGTGCCCGACGTTGGCGCGCGGCGGCGTCGCGCCCGATCTCGACGGGTTGCTCTGCCGCATGCTGATGCAGACGCCCAGGCTGCCGCCGACGCACGGGATCCCGTTCATCGTCGGCACTGGTCCCCCGGAGTAGTTGCCGGTCGGGTCGAGCGCCGCGGGATCGGCTGCGGCGGCCGGGGCGAGCACGACCGCGAGTGCGGTCGCCGCCGCGCAGCACCCGGCCATCGCCCGGAACCGTCGTCCCGTCATGGCTGACACGCTAGTCCGTCGGATCATCCGATGGGGGTCAACGGACTGAGCACGTCACGGACGAACTGCGAGATGTTCACCGTCGGGTTGCTGTCCGGGAAGCTGACCGTGGCCAGGATGTTTCCGCCCGCGTCGGCGAAGTTCTGATCGGCGCGGCCCTGGTGCGACGACGACGTGACCAGGATGATGCCCGTCGTGCCGGCCTTCTTGGCCAGCGGCACCGAGAACTGCGCGTTCTGCACGGTGCTGTTGGCGCGGTCCTCGACGATGATCCGGTTGGCCGGAAAACCAAGCATGAGAAGCAGATTGCGCATCGCCGCGGCCTCGGTCACGCCACGCTGCGGGTTCCCGCCCGTCACGATGACCGGCGACTGCGGGAACGCCTGCGCGATCACCAGTCCGGTCAGGGTGCGGTGGTACAGGATCTGCCGCATGGTGCCGTCGGGCTTGAGGCCGTAGCCCAGGATCACGATCGCGGGTTTGGTGAAATCCTTGGCCGCCACGGGCGGCGCCGCCGAGGCAACAGGGGTCTGCTGCACCAACGCGCCGCATATCAGCGCCATCGCGATCGCCACCGTCCCGATCAGGCGCCGTATGCCGGTCTCGTCCCTGGTGATGGCATCCCCTCGTCCCATCTCACCCCCGAAAAGTTGCGACACGCGTGAATATCGTGGCATCTGAGGGAGATGTTACAGATAGGATCCCTGAGGCTCATCGTGTGCATGTGGCAGCACACGGGTAGGGCTGCCCTCCTCGATGTGCTCGGCCACCCAGGCGTCGACCTCGGTCCACACATCCCGCAGCCACGGGCCGAGATCCTCACGCGGCGGCAGTTCCTCGGTGGGTATCAGCGACACATGCACCACCAGTCTTCGGTGCACGGGTAGCCGCCACCACGGCCGTGCCCGCCCGTCCGCGGAGAAACCGCTGTGGGTCAGCACCAGCACACTGGCGTGCGGCGCGCCGGCCATCGCCGCCGCCGCACCGCCGGTTCGTGGCGGCAACGTGTACGACTGTCGCCAGGCGCGCCGCGCCTCACGCAACCGTCCCGACGACCGCAGCCGGCTGATCGCCTCATGCCAACGCGCCCAGCTGAAGTTGCCGCCCTCGGGGAACAGCAACAGCGCGTCGCCGCCGGCGAGCGAGGCGGCCAGTTCACGGACCTGCGCACGTGCCCGCTTTCCGCCCCGGCTCAGGAAGCACAGGCAGCCCAGGTCTCCGGCGAGGTCCAGCACAGGTTCGCACCGCAATAGGCCCTTGAGCACGATGCGTGTGCGCAACCGGTAGTGAAACGTCAGCAGCCAGGCGATCAGCAGGCTGTCTCCCGGCCCGCAGTGCCGCGAGAACACGATCACCGGTTCGTCACGGGGAACCTCGCCCGGCTCGACCGATCCGGTGTCCAGCAGTACCTCCACGTCGAGGATGCGGCGGGCGATCGTGTAGATCTTCCCGACGAGATCGCGGGTGAAGCGGTCGCCGTCCTGACCGCCGCCCAGCAGCTTCGCGAGGGCATACAGTTCCATCGCCGCGTAGGCGACCACGGCCGCCACGGTCCGGCTGGGCCTGCTCGACCGCAACACCAGGTCGGCCACGACGGCCAGCGCCATCGCTGGCACCGAGTACAGCAGCACACCCAGCATCAGCACGGTGACCAGAGGCACCGTGACCGCGCGCCGCAGCAGCCTCATGGCAGGGCCTTCAGGTATTCGCGGGTCGCGTCGTACGCCACCTCGGCGCGTCGCCCGATCCGGCGGCTGTCGCGGTAGCGCAGATTCGACCACGTCGCCGCGGCACGTTGGGGCTGACCCGACGGCAGGACGTGGACGGCCACGTCGGAACGCACGCGTTCCAGATCTCCGTGGAACCGGTGCCGACGGGCGATCTCGAACGCCGCGAAACCGACCTCCCACAGAAAGCGCGGCACCCTGAGTTCCTCTTCGAGACGCCCGACGTGGAGCACCCAGATCGTGTCCGCGCCTCGCGACACCGCCCGGTCCAGCGGGATGCTGTTGACCAGCCCGCCGTCGAAGAAGTGCTCATCGCCTATGCGCACGGGTGGCAGCACACCCGGCAGCGCGCACGACGCGAGAACGGGCTCGACGAGATCGCCACTGTCGAACCAGTGTTCGCGGGCACGCTCGATGCTGGCCGCGACACACTCGAACGGAACCGCGAGTTCCTCGAACGTGTGCACCGGCAACCGTTCCCGCAGCAGCCGGCGAAGTTCCGAATTGTCGTGCAGCGACGTCGGTCTGCGCAGCACCTCGGCGGCCCGGCGGATGAGGGATCCGCCGAACACGCCCTCGCCACCCAACGCATCCCAGAACTTCACCAGTGCGCGCGCCCCTTCCGGGGTGGGGTCCGCCGCGAGCGCCGCGCCGTTGATGGCGCCCACCGATGTCCCGCACACCAGATCGGGACGAACCCCGCTCTCGAGCAGCGCGAGCGCCATCCCGGCCTCGGCCGCGCCCAGCACGCCGCCGCCTCCCAGTACGAAATGCCACGCGGGACATCGGCGCCGTCAACCGTGTTCGCGCGGCAGCAGCGGACCCAGCGGCCCCAGGTCGATGTTGAGGTCCTCTGGTCGCAGCCCGAAATACTCGCGCAGCTCCTCCATGGCCTCCTCGAGCCGCATGAGTCCGACCCCCAATCGTTCGACGGTGTCGTCGGACAGGTCACCGACGTCCACGCGACGTAGCGCCTGACGTTCCATCAACTGTCGCAGCAGTTCGACGATCGTGAGCACCAAACGGCCCAGGTCCCGCCCGACGTCCTCGGGATCCATCTCGATACGGCCGCTCTTCTTCTCCATCAGCGTGGCTCTGTCACGGGTTCCATCAGGGTGCCCACCGAACTGATCAGCGCCCGCAGCGAGATGTGCACCAGGTCGACGTCGGCGAGGCTGATCGTCAGATCACCCGCGATCACCACGCCGCCTGCCAGCAGACGGTCGAGCAGGTCGACCAGCGCGACGTCATCGGTCCTCGGCGCGTGGATGCTCTCGACCGTCATGGCTGCCCCAGGCTCGTGAACGAGTAGGGCGCCCACGGGCCCGTGATCTCCAGACGCAGGTGGTCGCCGTTCGCCGCGTCGACCCGCTGCGCCAGCCGTACGGCGCCGTCGTCGTCCACGAGATAGGCGGCGTTGAACACCATTTCGTCGCTGCGACCGGTGAGCCGGGGATCCTGTGGTGGATACAGCCGGTGCTCGGCGGCGAGCCCGGCCAACTCGTGGTGGAGTTCGTCGGCCTCCTCGGCCACGTGCTCACGACGTTGTGCGACGCGGGCACGTTCGGTCCGGCGACGCATCAGGTACGACGTACCGGGCCTGTCCGACGGGGTGTCCGGTGAATCCGTCTCCGCGGCCTCGGGAGCGGGAGCGGGAGCGGCGTAGCCTTTGACTCCCCACTCCGTGCGACCGCGGATCCGGTCGAGCGTCTCGGCCAGTTCATCACGACGTTCACGGAGGAGTTCGTGCACACCTGAGTCTGAGTGGTAGACCGTCGCCATCCGCACCGGCGCGATCGAATGTGCCTGTGCGGCACGGTCGACCACCTCGTGATGCGCGCGCGCCAGCTTCTCGAGCCAGCCGAGGTCCTCCAGGTGGGCCCGGATCGACTGTTCGCTGAACCGCTCGCGGTCCACGGACGCGACGATCGCGGCCAGCGGTCCCTCGACGACGGTACGCACCTGTGCGTCATCGACCCCGACCATGCCGCCGACCATGTCGGCGTCGGTGCGTTCAGACTCCCCGACGTCCAGGTTCGGTGTCCATGGTGAACACTCGGTAGAAGTAGGCGACACTGTCGGTGTCGCCGTTGTCGACGCGCTTGAACGCTTTCCCGATGGGGTTCGCATGTGTCGCAGTGGACGCGCGATAGTTGGTGAGCGGACCCATGTTGCGAACGAGATCGGGTGGGGTGTCGACCCATTCGTAGCCGGCGTTGCGGACGAGCACCTCGCCGACGTAGCAGCCGAACGCGAAGATGGTCTCGGCCACCGCGTCGGAACCCGGCTCCCGTAACTCTTCCAGGATTCCGTCCACGAGACTCAGTGAGGCCGGGGCGTAGTCGAGTTCGATGCCGGACACGTTGCGGGCGGCATCAACGGCCCGCTGGGCGAGTTCGGCGGCATGCTCCGGATCTGGTGGTGCCGGAAGCCGCAGTCCCCGTCCCGCCCATGCCGGCCCGGTCACGACGGGGCCTGGAACGGCGACTTGAGCTGCTTCGAGGTCAATCGCCCGCATGACCGCCAGCCGCGCTTGGTGATCAGGCGTGAGCACTGTCCGGACGCCGTCGAACGACACAGCTTGATCTGAATCGTCCTGAATGTGACCTACCCCGGTGGGGTGGGGCGATTCGGTCACGGTCTGTCTCCCTTTGACTGTCTCTTGGCCGCAACGAGGTGAGGCGGTGGCGAGCCTGGCCCGTTCTTCTGCCCGTGTTCCCAGAGCTGTTGTGCGAACGACAGGTACACCTCGACGGAGTCGAGGGTGAGGTTTCCGACCTCCCGCTTGCCGCCGTAGAAGCCCGGCACAGTTGCTCCCGCGCACGAGTCGAACGCCAGCTGGTCGATGCCCGCAGCTTCCATCCATTCGCGGAACAGGTCGGGCAGCAAGAAGTCATGCGCGATCGGAACGCTCAGCGCGCCCTCGAACGACTCCACGTCCACCCACGGCGTGACCGAGCCGTCGAAAGGATCGAGAACCACCACGGTGCGCAACGTTTGGCTGCTGTCAGACGCCCCCTCGACCGTGAGCCGAGTCGTCACGGCGAACTGCCGTGCCAGCCAGTCGAACGCGAACACCTCGGCGGCGAGTCCTCGCGCACCGCACATCGCATCGACAGCTACTTGCGCTGCGGGCGCGGAGTCGGCGTCGTGGAACCGGAGCAGGCCGCGGTTCATGGAGCACCCACACAGGCCGCGGTCGGCGAAGGTGCCGCCGACCAGGCCGGGTCGCCACTGGGCATCTGGCCGTGTGGGCGGATGGAATGAGAAGTCCATCGCGGTAATCAGTCCAACTGGTGAGAGAACGTCGACATGTCCTTGCGCGTGGAGAACCGGGTCGCCACTCGCCGTCTTCGTCGTCTTCGAGCGGCGGGCGTGGCTCGCGCATCACCCACACCGCCCAGATCACGCCGTGGACCACCGCTACGACGATCGACTCCGCCGAGCATTGTCACGCTGACCGGACCACGATGAACTGATCAGGTTCGAGCATCACGTTGTCGTACCGGAACTTAGTGGACGAGGACGCATCCGGCAGGCTGACGTCGACTGCGTAACCCTCCACGGGGTGCTGAAATACCTCTACGACCACCCCGCGTGTCCCTTTCGGAATCTGCCAAGACTGCGTTTCGCCGGGCACGTCCACCAGAAGTTCGACGCTGTCGTTGACTCTGGCCTTCATCACTTCCACACCTTCAGGAAGTTTGTGATCATGCGTGGCACTCCGTTCTCGACTTGCCATACGGTGACGAGTGTTCCATCACCCGATGGCCCGCTGATGGGGACATTCACTTGAAACCGGTCACCCCACTTCGTTGCGGGAAGCGCCTCGGCGGGTGTGCTGCCCAGCTGTGACTGTATCTGCGCCACGACGTCGCTAGCTGCTGACTGCCTTCCCACCTCACTGTCGACGTCGTAACCGATCTGCTGCCAGGCTTGCCACTTTCCGCCGTTGTTGACGTTTGAGGGGTCCATCGAGTAGGCTTCAAACTTCCTTGGATCGATAACGGCTTCACCCGCGTTGACTAGCGCATCTCCTGCGTGAGGGGCGTAGTCCCCCACCGCGGGTGAATCGCCAACAGCGTCCCCGCCAGCGTGGTGCTCTGCGTGCGAATCGGGATGTCCAGCGTGCCCCGCGGAGGGTGCGTCGACATGAGGAGTCGGGGCGTCGTCGACGTGTCGACCCGCAGCGCCGAGGGCGTCGAGTCCGTGCTCGATCCCCTCGCCGAGGATCTTGGCCCCGGGCCACGGGACCATTCCCGCGGCCGAACGTTCGGTTCGCTTCCAGAAAACTCACAGGCTTGCAAGAAACAGTGAGGTCACAGCTGCCGGATGCGTCACGCCCCCGTTTCGAATCGGTGGTGGCGGTGCGGCTACACCGGATCCGTAGTACCCCGCGCCACAACTACTTCCGTCGCCGTCGCCACGGTCGGTCGGGTACCTGTCGCAGCTTGACCTGACTCGCCGGCACCCGCGTGGTGTGCCCGCAGCTGCTGCAGCAGTACGTACGCGAGCGAGTGCCGGGCTCCCAACCGACAAGAGTCTGCCCCGGCTCGTGCTCCACGCCGCACGCCTCGCACCGCTCCGGCGCCACCTCGGCCCACGCCACGGCGCAGACGGTAGCCGCGACCGGGGACAGGAAACTCGATTTCGCCTGTCCCTGTGCACGCGTACTCTCGCCGCCCGTGGAGTACTTCACCGCCGACTTGCACCTGGCGCACCCGAAGCTCGCGCGGCTGCGCGGGTTCGACACCGTCGCGTCACACGACGCCGCGGTCATGGCGCAGCTGTACCGTCTGTCCCCTGAGACCGACGAGCTGTGGGTGCTGGGCGACATCTGCTCGGGCGGCGTAGCCAGCATGGAATCAGCTCTGGCGCAGCTGAGCACGCTGCACGTGCCGATGCACCTGGTGACCGGCAACCACGATCCCGTGAGCCCGATGTACCGGAACGCACAGAAGCACTTCGCCGACTACGCGGTGGTGTTCGCGAGCGTGCAGCAGGTAGCGCGGACGAAGGTGGGCGGCGAGGGCGTGATGCTCTCGCACTTCCCGTACGCGGGCACACCGGACCGGTTCTCCCGCAAGAGCTTCGACCAGTACCAGCTTCCCGACCTCGGCATGTGGCTGATCCACGGCCACACGCACTCGGGCGAGCGGCGGTCGGGGAAGCGGTCGATCTGCGTCTCGCTGGAAGCGTGGGATCTCCGGCCGGCATCGGCCGAGGAGATCACCGCGGAGATGCAGCTGCGCTAGGACTCACTGTTGTCTGTCGGCACCAGCTGGGCGAGGTACTCGTCGAACGACGCGGCGACGAACGACTCGACGTCGGGCTCGCGCTCCTCGGTGTCGATCACGACGACGGCCGGGTTGGTTCGGAGCCCCGTCGGGTCCGTCGTTGACCGCCGATAGTCGAGACACAGATCCCAGTGCCCGTCTCCGTCGAAGGGGACGAGCCACTCCGCGTCGGACGGCCTGGGTTCGAAGTCCTCGTCGTCGTGCCACCACGCGTCCTTCTCGAGGCGCGGGAACCTCGTTCCGATGCCGCGGATGATGTCGTGGGTCGTGTTGTAGTCCCGGTCCTCGGGGAAGCCGACCTGGAGATAGCCACCGTTCTGGCGACGGAGCAGGGCGACGAGGGATTCGGGCAGGCGCACACCCAGTCGTTGTTCGGTCGCGTCGAGCAGCTCATCGGTCAACGGCGGCTGCACATAGTTCTCGTAGGGCGGCACTTTCCAAACGTGTGCTGGGTCCACTGCGTCAGGCTAAGGGTAGGTGGGGGCCTCCGCCGAGCTGGCAAACACATGCGTAGGCGGTAGCGGCGACCGCATCTACTGCACGTGAATGCTCGGCGTGTCGCGCAGAGCACACGTCGGACGCTGGAATCGCCTGGGATGCTTCAGCGCATGGCACGGATACCCGACTACGTGAAGGTCATCGATCTGGACAGCGGCCGCCGCTACGAAGTGCGACCCGAGGTCACCGGCGCTGACGGCAAACGGAGGCAGAAGCGCAAGCGGTTCAAGACGTTGAAGGAGGCTGTCGACCACTACACGGCCATCGCCGGTGACCGCGGCCGCGGCGTGCACGTTGCGCCGTCGGAGCTCACTGTCGAGGATGCCGTGGACAGCTGGTTGCTCGGGCAGCGGATCAGACCCAAGACCATGAGCGCGTACATCACGAGCCTTCGACCGATCGTCGACCACCTCGGGAAGCGCACCGTCCAGTCCATCACCAAGGACGACATCGAAGGTGTAGTGCAGGCGCTGCGCGCGGGCACGTCGAAGATGGGCACCTGGAACGCCCCCACCAAGTTGACGAAGGCCGCGAAGAAGGTCCGCTCCCCCTGGGCGCCCAGCAGCATCAACCCGATGCTGGCCCGCACCCGGAGCATCTTCGAGGATCTTGTGAACCAAGGCGTCGTGGTTCGGAATGTCGCCGCCCTGGTGAAGCCCCTCGCGACCGACACCGAGAAGACGATGAACACGTTGAACGCGGAGCAGGTCACCCAGTTGCTCGCCGTGACCGACTCGCATTGCTACGGAATCGCCTGGCGGCTGGCGGTTCTCGGCCTGCGCCGCGGCGAGATCCTCGCGTTGACGTGGGACGCGGTCGACTTCGACGCCGGCACCCTCGCCATCTCCGCCGCGCGGCTCGCCACAGCGGGCGGCGCCACGACCGGAGCCCCGAAGACGAAGACCAGCGTGCGCACCCTCCCGATGCCCGACGACTTGACCGCTGCGCTCCGCCGCGTCCGGAAGCGTCAGAAGGAACAGAAGCTCGCGCTGGGATCGAAGTGGACCGACAGCGGCTACGTCATCGTGGACGAGTTCGGAGTCGCGCCGTATCCCGACACGTTGACCGCTGCGTGGCGCAAGGCACTCGCCAACGCCGGTCTCCCCCACGTGCGGCTGCATGATGCGCGGCACAGCTGCGCGACCTTGATGCACCTCTCGGGTGTGCCGACCGTGGTGATCGCGGCGTGGCTCGGCCATCAAGATCCCGGCTTCACGCTCCGGACCTACGCGCACTCGAACCACGACGCACTCGCCGATGCCGCAGCCATGCTCGGCTCGATCACGACCGGGAAGAAGAAGGAAGCGAAGTGACACAAGCCGTGTCACTTTCGGGAGCCGCCCGAGGAATAAGCGATCCGATGTGTCACATGTGTCAGATTCAGGCTTCCGAGCAACGTGCTCCAGATACAGAAAAACCACCTGTCACCAGGTGGTTCTCTCAGTGGCCAGGGCCGGGATCGAACCGGCGACCTTCCGCTTTTCAGGCGGACGCTCGTACCAACTGAGCTACCTGGCCGGAAGGCACCGGCTCGGTCTGAACCGTATACCTCGCCGTGCTGGCGACCCTGACGGGACTTGAACCCGCGACCTCCGCCGTGACAGGGCGGCGCGCTAACCAACTGCGCCACAGGGCCTTGCTTTTCCTGCGTGCTCCGCGTTTCCGCGTTGCGTACCCCCAACGGGATTCGAACCCGTGCTACCGCCGTGAAAGGGCGGCGTCCTAGGCCACTAGACGATGGGGGCCTAATCCGAATCTCTCCGGGGCGCGTTCGCAACGTTTCCGTTGGGAGCTTGGATAGCTTAGGGTACGAAGGCCCAAATCCTCAAATTGGCTGGTCAGACCGCCTAAACGGGGTTACGGCGCGCCGAGTCGACGGTGCCCGCAGACACCGCCGCAGACACCAAGTATCCTTCTTTCCGCGCCCCTATAGCTCAGTTGGTAGAGCTACGGACTTTTAATCCGCAGGTCCCAGGTTCGAGCCCTGGTGGGGGCACAAAAATGGCCATTCGGCCATCGTTTATTCACCGGATATGGAGCGGTCCAGCAGGGCCGCTACTTCCGTGTGAACCTTGCCGCGGCGCATGTAGCGGTCTTGGGTCATCGACACCTTGGCGTGCCCGAGCTGGTCGGCTCCGATCCGCGCCGACAGACCGGCATCGTCGATGATCGTGGCGATGGTCTTGCGGAAGCTGTGACTCGTCACATCCGGCACGCCGAGGTCTGCCCGGACCTTGCGCCACTGCTTGTTGAAGTTGTCCGGGTCGCGCCAAGTGCCCGCGGTCGACGGAAAGATCATCGGCTGCTCGCCCAGGAATGCCCGGCCGCGCCGCTCAACGAGCGCTGCGACTGCGAACTCGGGCAGCGGCACGACCCGTACCGAGGACGCCGTCTTGGTGGTGTCGAACCGCTTCAGGCCTTGACCGGCGATCCTGGCGACCTTGCCCGCCACCTCCAGCGTCCCGGCCTCCTCGTCGAAGTCGACCCACCGCAGCGCCAGCAGCTCGGAGCGGCGCATCCCGGTAGCCGCGAGGACCGTCACCGGGTCAACGAGGTCCGCAGCCTGGCACACCTCCGACGCGCGCAACTTCCCGAGCAGCTCCCGCAGCTCGACCGCGCCGAGCGGCCGCGCGCCCCTGGGTTTGCGGTCGGACTCGATCTTGCTGACCTGCGCTACCGGATTTGCGCCAAGGACATCGTCGAGTACGGCGATTTGCAGGGCACCCCGCAACAGCGTCCGGCCGTGTCTGGCCATATTCGCGCCGTGAGCCGCGCGCAGAGATCTGATGACCGCATTGACACGTCCTGGCGTAGCGTCGCCGACCCGCAGCGACTCGCTAAACCTGGCGAGCCGCCGAGCAGCGCTGCGGTATGTCGTCATTGTGGCAGGCGACTTGCCGTCCGCCTCTAGCGTGGCGAGATGTTGGTCTATGAGGGCGGAAATCTTGGTGTCGAGCGAAATCTCACCGGACATGCCTGGCGGGCGCCGGTTCTCCAGCGCTTTGAGGAGCTCGCCCTCGGCTTGATTCCCATGCTTGTCCTCGACGCCAATTGGGCTGCGTCGCTCCACTATTCGCGTCACTCCATCGGCGTCGCGGTATCGACACCGCGCCAGCCACACCCCACGGCCAATCTGAGTACGGGTGATTTTGCCGTGATGGCCGATACGCAGCGGCGGCCTACCCGCCATTGCCGCCGCTCACGTGTTCATTCCAAAAAGTCTCTGCGTGCTCGGCAGCAAGGTCCCGATCGCCGAGCGAAAGCAAGTAGTCGATCCGGTCCTGGTTGTCGTCGATCTGGGAGACCAGATCGTCAATGTCCGCGTCTGACACGCTGGTCTCGCCATCGCGCCGCCGTGCCCGAATTCGCCCGAGTTGGACGTTCAACTTCTGGTTGCGCATGACCAGTTCGAAGACCTTGCGCGCGCGCTCCAAGCCTTGAAGGCTGCTGTAGTAGTTCTGCTGCTCCACGAGGCTCAACCCAAGACTGTTCAACGGGAAGATATTCAGGACTCCCGTAAACCACTGCACCGCATCGATTTTCGGAACTTCGCGCGAATCCTCGCCCGGTGGCGCTGGGAGCGCTTGAATATCAGCGTTTTTGATGTACGGGTACGGGTACAGCAGCGCGATTGGCGCGGTGTCCAGCGCGCGCGCCAGGATGATCAGCTCGGAAACGGTCACGTACCGACGCCGGCCAACCTCAAGGTCAGACACGACCGCTCGCTTGACCTCGCACCCCAGTTCTCGGGTCCGGTCCGCCACCCACTGCGCAGACCGCTTCCCACGAAGGCGACGGACCTCCGCGCCCACACGCCACGCCTGCTCTTCCTCCCAGTTACGGGGCGGAACCTCATCCCAGTTCGGCTTAGCCTTCTCGGTTTGCGCCATGAGACGCAGACTACCTCAATAGTTCCCACCACTTGCGGATGAGAGCCGCTGTGCGTAAATTGTGGCTCAGCGACGCAAAGCGCTGCCCTGATCCGATATCAACGCGTCTACGAGACGCAACTCTCAGAGAGGTTCACATGGACGAAGCTATTTGCCACTGGCTGACCCGCGCGGAGGTCGCAGACCGCCTCCGGGTCCCCGAGAAGACGCTTGCCCAGTGGGCTAGCCAAGGCAAAGGCCCCAAGTACGCACGCTTTGGCCGGCACTGCCGCTACAGGCTGTCCGACGTCATTACCTGGGAGAACGCCCAGGCCACCGGCGGGGCTGCATGAACGATGCGGACTTACCCCGAGTTCGAGGACCTTGGTCTGGTCGACGACGACCACACCGAGGATTTGCGTCCGAACACCAGAACGGTCCCCGTTGACCCGGTGTTACCAGCACCGGCGGGGACCGCTCAGAACCAACTCAACCACCAAGTAGAGAAAGGCTCTTCGATGACTGTACCCATCTCCGGCCCCGTGGCGGTAGCCCAGGAATGCCGCCACTGCACGGTGCCCACCGGCGACGGCACGAACACGTGCGCGTTCTGCCGGACCTACGTCCCGCCGGCCACCGCATCCCAGCGGCTCGACGTCTCGGTCAACCGCGTCGACCTGCTGCGCCGCGACCTCAACGAGGTCCTACGTGAACTCCCGGCCGACGCGCCACTGATGGCCGTCGTTGATCTGGTCACCGCCCTCGGCCACCTCCGTCAGGCCGCCGTCGCGCTCGACAAAGCGGCCGACCAACTCGAAGCCGCCGACACCGAGGGGCCCGCACGATGAACACCCGCCGTCAGCGACCGGCCCTGACCCCGGCCGATGTCCGAATCTCCGTCCGCTGCGACGTGTGCGGGCACTGGCTCGTGTCACCCACGTCGGTCGAACAACGCCGAGGACCGAAATGCGCCGCACAGCAAGGAGACTCCCGTGGATAACGACGACATGCTCCAGGCTGCCCGCGTCCTCGAAGCGGTGGTTTCCGCGACCGCCGAAAACCTGATCGAGGATGTGGCCCGATGACCGACCGCAAGATGGAGACCCGCGCCGACCGTGGCGCGGGCACTCCGCAATCAACACAAGTCGCGTGGTGGCCCGTGCACGAATTCCTCACCGCCGTTGTCGCCCAGGCGAATCACGGGCCGCTACCCGTCGCCGGGACACCGGCGTGGCAGCAACTCGAAGACGGCGACCCCCGGAAACTACTGGCGTGCGCTATCGCCGGTGAACACCACGTTCTTCGCGTCGAAGTAGCCCAGCAGGACCGCGCCGACGCGGCCAAAGACGTTGCGGCCGTGCCCGACTGGAAAACACTCCAACGCGGCACCGCATACGTCCCACGACGAAAGGAGATCGCGTGCTAGAACAGCACCCCGACGATCCCGGACCCGCCGAACCCGGCGACACCTCCACCCGCCGGCGGCTCGTTGTCACCCCAGGCTCGGACATCAAGGCCAAGAAACTTGTGTGGTGGGAACGGGGCCTGATCCTGCAATACGCCATCAACCTGCTGGCCGCCCGCGAAGGCAAGGGCAAAAGCACCGTCGCGTCGAGCTGGGCCGCCCGCGAGACCAGCAACGGCGGCACAGTCCTGTGGATCGGCACCGAAGAATCCCGTGAGCACGCCATCGTCCCCCGGTTGATCGCCAACGGTGCCGACATGGAGAAGGTCCTCTTCGTCGATGTGCAGACCGAGCTCGGCACAGGGGCACTGATGTTCCCCCTCGACCTCCACGGCATCGAGAAGGTCATCCGCGACCACAACGTCACCATGTTGTTCCTCGACCCCGCCAAGGCCGTCGTTCCACCGGGATTCTCCGGTAACGACGACATCGCCGTGCGTCAGTACCTCGAACCCATCGCAGCCCTGGCCGACCGCTGCAAAGTGACCGTCATCGGCCTGACCCATTTCGGCAAGCGTCAGGGCTCAGACTCCGGCCAACTCATGCTCGGTTCCGTCGCCTGGTCCCAAGTCGCCCGCTGCGTCCTGTCCATCGCCGAAGACCCCGACACCGGCACCCGCGTGCTGACCAACACCAAGGCCAACTACGTCGGAACGGACCGCTCGGTCGAATTCCGCATTGTCGGCACCACTGTGCACACCGATGACGGCCCCACCGAAATCGGATCAGTGGAATGGCTCGGTGACACCACCATGGACGCCCGCGACCTCCTCGCCGGCGACGACGCCGACACCGATGCAGGGGAACGCACCGCCGCCGAACACTGGTTGGAGGACTACCTGACAGCTAACGGGCCGACCCCATCCAAGGACGTTAAGACCGCAGCGGCCAAGGAGAAGATCAGCGACCGCACTCTCAAGCGAGCAAAGAAGTCGCTGGGTGTGCTCGACAAGTCCGAAGGCTTCCCGCGAATCACGATCTGGGGCCTTCCCAGTCGGGCCAACCCCAGTCGGGACACCTCTGTCTCGCAAGAGCGTGGCCCAACTGGCCCAACTGGCAGTGACCAGCACAAACAGGTTGGCCCAACTGGCCCCGATTCCCAGTGGGGCCAAGCCAGCATGTGTGGCCCAACTGGTGAGCCGACTGAGCCGACAACGCTGCCCGCGACGCCGACTCCGCTCGTCGTCCGCAGGCAGGCCCTCGCCCACAAGCGCACCGTCCGCTTCCGTGGCAAAGACCTCCCCCGCTGCCTCGTATGCGGCAAGCCCGTCACATCCGGACAAGGCGACACCCACCTCACATGCGCCAGCAAACAAGAGGCCGCGTCATGAATGCCCGACTGATATTCCCGCCCGAGTTCTGGGACGACATCGACGAAGACATATCCGACGACACCACAGATCACGCCGAGGAGAGCCAACCATGACCGCGTACTCAGTCCAACGCCTACTCGACCGCCATCGCGAGAAGCCCGACACATGGCCCACAACACCAGTCGGTGCCGGTGCGGCCAACACCTACGAAGATCACGAGGCCCGGATGCTCAAGTGGTTCGGATTCCGGCCACGCGCCGGGCACCTACGCCACTACCCCTGCCCGCGCACCATCGTCGGGAAGCGCTGCCGCGCGCACACCGCCCCCGACGGCCTATGCATCTGCCAGAAGCACCACCGGATCCTCGACCACAGCCGGGGATGGGTGGACCAGCACGGCGCTTTCGTTCACACCGCCGAGCCGTACAGCTTCAGCGGCCGCGAGCTGGCCGACCTCGTCGGTGACCTCGCAGACATCGGAGTCGAAGCGGAGGTCTCCGGAGAGTCGCTGTGGTACCCAACAAGCACCGTGATGCTGGTCCTGCGGAAACTCCCCGAGGCCGCCCGATGACAGCCGCGCCGACGACCCACCGCCACGGGCGCACACCGATGGACCAACACGCCGCGCTGAGCCTCATGGCGGCGGTCCTGACGGGCGTGCCCAGGCTGCCCGGCGTGCGCTGCCTCGGACGCGGCGATCTGTTCGACCCGGCCGCGACGGGCGAGGCCCCCGAGGCTGCCGCAGACCGACACAACCAAGCCGTCGGACTGTGCCAGCACTGCCCAGCCCTCGACCCATGCGCGGCATGGGTCGACTCACTCAAACCCTCCCGGCGACCCGGCGGTGTCGTCGCCGGCCGCGTCCGAGGACCCCGACCGCCAGGACGACCACCCGCCACACCGCCGCACGCAAACGACCACACGCAGGGAAAGACAGCATCATGATCAACGACCAGACCACCGCCCGGGTGCGGGCAATCTTGACCGAAGCGATCGCCGGCCTGGACCCGGCCGACCTCAACGAGCGCATCGCCTGGTGCCGCGAGCACAACCAGCACGGCGTGCGGATGCACACCACTGCTGACGATGATCTGCTCGAGTTCCGGTGGGGCGGCCGGCGGCTGGCCCTGGTCCGCGCCGACGATCTCGCCGACCCGGACGCGGTGCTGCGGGCCGAGTTCGTCGCCGACGACGTCCCGGACACGGTGCCCGACGACTGGGCCGGCGGCGCGCGGTAACCCGCGAGATGTCGTGCGTGGGCGATAGAATCGATGGCGACGGTATGCGAGCGTGGCCGCTTCGCCGTTGCCCGACCAGAGGGTCGGCCGACGGATGAACCGACAACCTCCCGTTCCGTCGCCATCGATTCTCACGTCGCGCAGCTTGGCGCCCGACACGCGCAGCCGAGCACCCGGCGATCCCCTTCTGTTGACAAGCGGTTCCCGCACAGCCTCAGCCGGTTTGGGGTGGGGTTGCGGCGCACCGCATCCCGTTACGTGAGGAACACGGAATGTTTATCCACATGAGCCGCGCCGATGCCGTGGCACGTATGCAAGAAGCGCATCAGCGCATGGAACAGCTCGGCGGCAAGCACCGCATGTCCAAGGCCGACGAGGCCGAGTTCGAGTCGCTGCGCCAGGAATTCGACGAGCTGACCGAACACGTCGAGCGCCTCGACCGCCGCAGTGACATCGCCAAGGCCGCCCGCGGCGAAGGCCGGCTACGCCTCGAACGCGGCACCGCCGGCGAGGACGACCGCCCCGCCACCGCCGGCACCCGTGACGCGGTGCTGCGCTGCCTGGACGACAAGGTCAGGATCGGCACGCTCGCCGAGCGCAGCGCCGAGACCGTCGAACGCCTCATCGGCAAGGGCGACACCTGGGTCGCGCGTTGGGCCGCAGCCACCGGCGACGCCGCCTACGAGCGCGCGTTCTCGAAACTGTTCACCGGCGGGCAGGCCGGGCACCTGCGCTGGACCCCACAAGAGGCCGACGCCTACCGCCGCGTCGAAGCCCTGCGCGATGAGCAGCGGGCCCTCGGCATCGGCGGATCCGGCAACGGCGGCGGCTCCATGGTGCCGCTGACCCTGGACCCGGCGGTGCTGCTGTCCAACGACGGTTCGACGTCGTCGCTGCGGCAGATCGCCCGCGTCGAAACGATCGCCACCGACGCCTGGCACGGCGTGTCCTCGGCCGGTGTGACAGCCGAGTGGCGCGACGAGTTCCAGGAGTCCTCGGACGCCACCCCGTCGCTGGATGACCCCGAGGTGCCCGTGCACCGCGGCAGCGCGTTCGTGCCGTACAGCTTCGAGGTCGAACAGGACGCGGTGAACTTCATCATGGAGCTGCAACGCCTGCTCGTCGACGCGGCAGTCCAACTGTCCGACACCGCCTACACCGTCGGCAGCGGCAACGGTGAGCCCCGCGGCTTCATCACCGCCCTGGCCGCCGCTGCGGGCACCGTCCCGCTGATCGACCCGACGACGGCCGAGACGCTGACCGCGGCCGACCCGTACAAGGTGCAGAACGCCCTCGCGCCGCGGTTCCAGGCCAACGCGCGGTGGGCGGCGAACCTGTCGATCATCAACGAACTGCGCCAGCACGAAACCACCAACGGCGCGTTGAAGTTCCCCAGCCTGCAGGACAACCCGCCCATGCTGCTCGGCCGCCCGATGCACGAGCAGTCCAACATGGACGGTGCGTACAGCGCGTCGGTCACCGCCGACAACTACGTCCTGGCCTACGGCGACTTCAGCCAGTTCCTGATCGTCGATCGCATCGGCGCGACCATCGAGCGGGTTGACCACCTGTTCGGCGCCAGCCGCCGGCCCACCGGTGAGCGCGGCGCGCTGTTGTGGTGGCGCACCGGCTCCGACGTGCTGGTGCCGAACGCGTTCCGGCTGCTCAACATCGAAACCGCGTCCTGATAGACCCCCGCTGGTCGGGCTGCCCCTGTCGCTCAGGCAGCCCGACCATGGGACCCGGCGGTCCGGCGTCAACCTCGGTTCTTCGCGAATCCTTCCCGAGGCAAGGGCCCACCAAGACGGCAACCTACAGCGCCCGAGTGGACACCTGCGCCGGACCGCCACCCCCAGGGGGTACCCCACCCCGCGAAAACCCCAGACCAACAGCGACCCCGCCCCCAGTCACGATTTCTATCTTGTGACGGTTCGTGTCACGTGACCGGTCACGCATCAACGCGGCACCGGCCATCGCCAGCAACCACGGTGTTCAAGACCGTGGGCCGCAGACCCACGGTTGCCCATGACCTGCGGTTTAGCTTCCCGATCTGCGCTTTGAGGTCGACGCCGAGGGTGTCGCACATGTGCCGCTGCCCCGGTCCCCAGACTCCGTCAAAATCCCCCAGACTCCGTACACATTGCGACTCCTGACTCGGGGGAGGGGTCAGGTGGGCGGGGTGGCGCGATCCGACCCCTACCCCCCGGGGGTACCTCGGCGTTTCCGCAGGTCAGGGGCGTGTGGTGTCGAAGAACCCGAGGGCGGGCGGCGGATTACGAACATGGCCATGCCTCGGATAGATACATGATCGCTGTGCACGGGCGCCGCGGAATCGGTGAATCAACGCCCGCGCTGCAGATTTGGAGTCACGAAACGTTTGCGAACCAGTACGGTGGTTCACCATGCAGATCGACGAGGATGTTCTCCGTGAGATGAAGAGTGCGGTTTTCAACAGTGGCGTGTCGCCGGCCCGCAGCTATGTGGAGTTCTTCGCCGAAGCGATGCGTTGGCCTGTCGCTGCATTTGCGCCGAGGACGGTTTCCGGGATCAGTCATGAAGTGACCTGGCTCAATGGCAGTGTCATCGGCCGGGCCACGTGTTCGACATCAGATGAAGCTCCGGAGGTGAAGGCCGCGGTTCATCCGCTGACTTCCGTTACTCGTGTGGACATTGGCTCGACTGTTCGTGATGACGGGCTCTCCCCGGACATCATGCGCTCACTGACTGTGCATTTCGTCGACGGGGAGTCTCTGACCATCGATCTGACGAAGTTCACGTCGTGGATGCAGCGCGAGCAGGCCGACGCGTTCATTGATGCAGTGCTGGACTGGGTCGTGGCCCAAGAGTCGGAGTGACCTTGGCAAGCGATTTTGCCGTCTCAGCAAGTGTGGCCTTCAGTGTGCCCACCGCTTACTCACCGCTTATGGACGGAATCGGTCAGAACTGGGTGCGAACGACCGAGATACAACAGGTAGTCAACCTCCAGGTAGTGCCGTGTTCTTGGCAATCAACGGAAATCAACAGGACCTATAGCCCATAAATCCGCAGGTCCCAGGTTCGAGCCCTGGTGGGGGCACTCATCACAGCGTTTCCGTCGTGCGCAAACGCTACTCATCGCCGCGTTCGGCGTCGGCCCCAGAGTTGTCCGACGGGCTGTCGCCGGGCGGGTCGGACTTGGCACCGGCGTGAGCCGCGGACTCGGGCGTTGACGCCTGGGTGCGCACGTCAGGGCGCTCATCGTCTCGGGGATCCCGGAGTTCAGCCTCGACCACTCGGGCATGTCTGCCTTTGGCAGGCCCACCGACAGCGATGCGGCCGGGGCTGGCGACGCGCAGGTGCCGTTTGCGCTCGGGCTCGGGCTCGGGCTCGACCGATGCTGCCACCGGCTCAGGTGCCGACGCTGCTGTGAGAGCAGGCGTGCGCGGCGGATCGTTACGCACATAGCCGGCGTCGACGACGGGCTTGAGCGCTGCCTCGAGGTGCTTGACGATCTTCTCCGGCACCCCGAGGTCACGCGCCGGCTGCAGCAGCGGCAGCCGTTCGGTGCGCACCAGGTACGACGTGGTGACTCCACCGAGTGTGTTCGTGGTGACCGTCACGTCACGGTCGGGCACCGCTTCGAGATCCACGGAGGCGTATCCCGGTTGCGCGTGCACATACACGATGCCCACCAACGCATTTGCGACAGCGACGAGGTTGTGGACGCGGTCGGGGAAATCGGCGAAGCCGTCGTACTCGCGTGTGATGTAGATCGTGTTCCACGGCGTCTCAGGCGTTTTGACCACGGTCACGCCGAACCCGGGCAGCCGGAAGCCCTCGGGAAAGTGCCGCAGCAGCCCGCCCTGCGGGTTGGACGGGTCTCCTACACCGATGAACACCAGCTCACCGGACGCAGGCCGGTCGGACTCGGGCAGCGCCATCAGCCGCCGCTTCACCTCCGCGAGCACCAGACCGCCCTGTGAGATCCCGACGGTCGTCTTGCCTTCCGGTGTGGACACGATCGCAGCGTGCAAGCTGCCTGCGCCGTGGGCCACCGACCAGTCCATGAACACCGGCGACGAGGGGTAGACGATGTTCACCTCCGGGGCGCCGTGCGTGTACGGCAGGCGCCACGACCCCTGATCGCCCACCAGCGCCGAGCCGGTCCCACCGACCGTCAGAACGGTGTCCGCGACGACGGCCGGCGCGACGGCAATCGCCCCGGCGGCGATCACCGACCCGACCGCGATCAGCTTTCCAACCGCCGGCCCAACAGTCATCGCCGCAGCCCCTCTCGTTTACGAAGACGCACAGCAACACATCCGCAACGACGAGACGTCACCGTGATGCCTGCTGAGGCTAGAGTCAATCTGTCGCTAACACACCCAAACACGGTTGTTTGTGCAGTACACAGATCGATAGTGGATCATTTCGCATTTGCGAGTATCGCCACTTCACGTCGCGTCTCGATGGATGGGAACCCGGAGTCACGGCCGTCAGCAAGGCCAGAACACACAACCGCAACGCGGCGTGCAATACCGCGTGTGCCGGCAGGCGTTTCCCTAAGATCGCAACGAGGAGATGCCATGGACCGAATCGCTGGGCTGGATCTGCATCTGGACCGCCCGGCCGGCAGGACCCGCGAGGCCCTCATGGACGCCGTACGCGACGCGATCCGCTCGGGCCGGCTGGTCTCGGGCACCCGGTTACCGTCGAGCCGTGCACTGGCCGCCGATCTCGGCGTCGCCCGCAACACCGTCGCGCGCGCCTATGCCGAGCTGATCGCGGAGGGCTGGCTGACCTCCCAGCACGGTTCGCACACCACGGTCTCGCAGCGCGCGGCCGAGGCGGTCCGGTCGGTCACCCCGCCTGCGCGTCCGCGGCCGCCCCGGCGCCTGGACCACGACCTACGGCCCGGCCATCCGGACCTGTCCTCGTTCCCGCGCACCGAGTGGAGTCGCGCGGTCAAACGCGCACTCGCCAACGCGCCGTCCGAGGCGTTCGGCTACGCCGAGCCGCAGGGCCGCCCCGAACTGCGGCGCGCACTTGCCGAGTACCTCGCCCGGGCGCGCGGAGTCCGGGCCCGCCCGTGCAACATCGTGGTGTGCTGCGGGGCCGCCGAAGGCCTCAACCTGGTCGCAGGCGCACTGGCGGGAATGGGCGTCGCGGCAACGGCAGTCGAGGCGTACGGCCTGCCCACGCAACGGGCCGCCCTGGCCCGCGCCGGCCTGCGCTGTCCCCCACTGGCAGTGGACGCCGACGGCGCCGACATCAATGCGCTGAACACGATGCCCGAAGTCGGCGCGGTGCTGCTGACCCCCAGCCACCAGTTCCCGCTCGGCGTACCGCTGCACTCCGATCGCCGCGCCGCGGTCATCGACTGGGCGCGGCGCACCGGCGGGATGATCATCGAGGACGACTACGACGGCGAGTTCCGCTACGACCGCAGCCCCGTCGGCGCGCTCCACGGCGTCGACCCCGCGCACGTGATCTATCTGGGCACGGCGAGCAAGTCTCTGGCACCCGGCCTGCGGCTGGGCTGGCTGGTCCTGCCGGACCGTCTGGTGGACGCGGTGCTGCGCCAGAAAGGTGAGACCGAGGAGACCTCCGGTTTCGTCGACCAACTGACGATGGCCGAGTTCATCGAATCCGGTTCGTACGACCGGCATATCCGCACCATGCGCGCGCAGTACCGGCGCCGCCGTGAACAACTCGTCGCCGCGGTCACCGCGGCATCACCGGCCACCACGGTGGCCGGGCTGCCGGCCGGCCTGCACGTGATGCTCGAGATCGCGGGAGCCAACGCCAGCGCGTTGGCCCATCAGCTCGCGTGGCGACGGCTCGGCGTCGAGAGCCTCGACCGCTACCGCCATCCCGAATTCGACAATGAGCGAAGCGGTTTGGTGTTCAGTTACGCCGCGCCGTCGCCGAGCGCTTGGTCGGCGGCCCTCGACGCGGTGGTGCGCCTGCTGCCCTGAGCGCCGTCGCAACTGGACCCCGCACGCGGCGCAGAAGTGGACCCAGATACTCGCTTTTGCGCGCCTAGCGTTGAGGCATGTTGAATTCAGGCAATGTCAAGGTTTCCGATCTGCTGATCACCACTCCCCCACCCATAGCGCAGGGTGCTCATGCGATGACACAGTTGGTGGAGATCCCTCCGGCCGACGACGGCGTTGACCCGCACCGGCATTCCGGGCCGGTCTTCGGATACGTCCTCGAAGGCCGGATGCTGTTCGAACTCGAAGGCGAGGCGCCGCGTGAAATCGTTGCGGGCGAGGCATTCTGGGAACCCGGCGGTGATGTGGTCCACTACCAGATGAAAAACCTCGAGGCCGAGAGCTGGACCCGCGTGCTCGCGGTGTGCCTCTGTGCGCCAGGTGTCGACATGATCACCATGCTCACCCCGGAGGAGATCGTCGAGCGAGATGCGTTGCGCCACCCCGACGCCCGGCAGTTCGCGCGGTGAGCACGATGCGAGCGATCATCGCGAAAGACCGCACAGCGGGCATCGACGGCCTGGCCCTCGCGGAGGTGCCGTATCCACATGCCGCCGAGAACGACGTCATCGTCGCGGTGCATACGGCGGCCTTCACACCGGGCGAACTCGACTGGCCGGGCACCTGGACCGACCGCGCCGGACGCGACCGGACACCGTCGGTTCCCGGCCACGAGGTGTCCGGTGTGGTCGCCGAACTGGGTTTCGGCACCACGGGTCTGGCCGTCGGGCAGCGGGTTTTCGGCCTCACCGACTGGTGCCGCAACGGCACGCTGGCCGAATACGTGGCCGTCGAGGCACGCAACCTCGCACCGTTGTCGGCCACGATCGACCACACCACGGCCGCGGCACTGCCGATCTCCGGGCTCACCGCGTGGCAGGGCCTGTTCACGCACGGTCACCTCACACCGGGTGAGACCGTCCTGATCCACGGTGCGGCAGGCGGAGTGGGATCGATCGCGGTGCAACTCGCCAGGGAAGCCGGAGCGCACGTCATCGGCAGCGGCCGTACCGCCGACCGCGAGTACGTGCTGGAAGTGGGCGCGGAAGCGTTCGTCGACCTGGAACACGACCGGCTCGAGGATGTCGGCGAGGTCGACCTGGTGCTCGACGTGATCGGCGGCCAGATCCTCTACCGCTCAGCGGCTCTCGTGCGCCCTACGGGCTCCGTCGTGAGCATCGTCGAACCCCCACGCATACCGGCCGACAACGGACGAGCAGTGTTCTTCGTCGTCGAACCAGACCGGGCGGGCCTGGTCGAACTCGAACAAAGGCTGCGCGACGGGCGGTTGCGCCCACGCGTCGGAACGGTCTACCCGCTCGCCGACGCGAAGGAGGCGTTCGCGCCGGCGCAGCGTCCGCGCGGCAAGTCGGTCATCCGGGTGATCGAGGAGTCCTGACATGATGCGGCCGTCCCTGCTCGTCGTCCACGGAGCCTGGCACCGACCCGAGCACTTCGATGCCCTGGTGGCACAACTTTCCGAGTTCGACGTGCACACGGTCGCGTTGACGAGCAGCGGTGTCGATCCGGCCAAGCTCGGGGACATGTACACCGACTCCGCCGTCATCGCCGCCGCGGCCGCGGCGATCGACGGACCTGTCGTGGTCCTCGCGCACTCCTACGGCGGCATACCCACCACACAGGGACTGCGGTACGCGACCAACGTGCGCCGCATCCTCTATCTCGCATCGTTCCAGCTGCAGCCCGGGCAGTCCCTGCTGTCGCCCAACGACGGTGCGCTGATGCCGTGGGTCACACGTCAGGACAACCATGTTCGGGCCGACACCCCGCTGCACACCTTCTACAACGATGTCGACGACCTCACCGCCCGGCGCGCCATGGCGCGGCTCGGTTACCAGTCCTACGCCTCGATGAACCAGCAACTCACCGTCGCCGCATGGCACGTCATCCCGAGCACCTACATCGTCTGCGAAGCCGACAACGCGATCCCGCCCGCGCGACAGGAAGTGTTCGCGCGCAACGCCGGTACCGTCGTCCGGATGCCCACATCACACTCGCCGTTCCTGTCCCGGCCCGCCGAACTGGCGGCTCTGGTCGCCGGGTACCTCACCTGAAGGACAAGCACATGAGCACAACCCTGCGTCCGATGTTCCCGCAGTCACCCACGGCGACAGCCGCGTTCAGCGTGGCCTCCCGCTTCTACTCCCCCGCCCTGCTCAACCACTGTCTGCGGTCGTACCTGTGGGGTTCGGCATACGCCGTGCGGCACGACATCTCGTTCGACAACGAGTTGTTCTACGTCGCGGCGCTGCTGCACGACATCAGCCTGACCGAACCGTTCGACAGTCACCGCATGGCATTCGAGGAGGCCGGCGGGCAGCTGGCGTGGGTGTTCGGGGTGGCGGCCGGGTGGACGGACGCCCGGGCCGCGCGGGTCGCCGAGACCATCGTGTTGCACATGCGCGACGATGTCGCGGCGACCGACGACACGGAAGCGCATCTGCTGCAGGTCGCGACGAGCTGGGATGTGGCAGGCCGGCATGCCGAGGAGTTCTCGGACGCGACGCGCGCGGAGATCCTCACCCGGTACCCGCGGCTGGGGTTCGGAGACGAGTTCCTCGCATGCTTCGCAGATCAGGCCGCGCGCAAGCCCCAGTCCGCGGCGGCGCACTCGTTGCGCACCAACGGCGCGGGCCGCATCAAGGGCAATCCGCTCGACGCGTGAACAACCCTCACGCCGTGCGGGCCGTGGCGATCTCCGGCGCGAGAGGGGCGATCGCGGCGATGATCTGGGCGGTGGTCGCGCCGGGCATACCGGCGGCGCTCAACGCGTCGCCGAGGTGTCCGGCGACGAGGTCGAAGTGGTGCATCGTGATACCGCGGCCCTGGTGGACCTGACGCATGGGCGCCCCGGTGTATTCGTCGGGCCCCCCGAGGGCGGCGGCGAAGAACTCGACCTGCCTGCCCTTGAGACGTGACATGTTGGTGCCGGTGAAGAACCCGGCAAGTTCGTCGTCGGCGAGTACGCGCCGGTAGAAGTCTTCGACGACGACCTCGAGTGCCTCCGCGCCGCCGATCTGCTCGTAGATGCTCGTCATGCGTTCAGCGTCGGAGAACCCCGTTGCCGCACCATTGCCCAGGCGTACCGGGTCCGCTACGTGCTGCTCACATGTCTTGTGAGTGCGTTGTGAAAACCGTGTGAGGACGTCACGAGTGCCGACGTCTCGCCTTGCGTGGTCAGTACAGTTAATCTCTGTGCTCGGGATCGAACGAAAGGGCCACACGATGATCTTCCGGCGTCAGACCGCCTGGGCCGTCGCCGCGGCTGCCATCGCGTCCGGCGTGGCATTCGGTACCGCCCCCGCACACGCGTCGGTCGAGGACGACCGGTATCTGAAAATCGTCGAACAACTCGACATCCCGGGCGAACCCGAGGCCGCCATCCAGGTCGGCCATGAGATCTGCAAGGCCGTGGAGGCCGGGAAGATCGAACCCGCCCGCACGGTCCGTGGCGTGATCAACCATCTGATGAACCAGGCCGGAATCAGCAAGGGGCAGGCCGCCGGCCTGGTCCGCGGCGCGGTCAGCGTCTACTGCCCGCAGTACACCTCACTGGTCGGGCGGTAGCTCCGGCTACTTGGTGACCGCCGGGCAGTAATGCCACGGGCTGTCGCGCGCGTCCAGCGGCGGCAGGTTGCGCGCCGGTGTCTCGACCAGCGGCGCATCGGCCGGGATGCGGCCCTGGGCACGGTCCCAGCCTGCGCGGGCACGCGGATGCCTGCGACGGCGCTCGGGCAGCATCTTGAACGTGTAGTGCACTGCCTTGCCGAACAGCCTGTGCAGCTTTTCGTCCCGGTCGGACCACGTGTAACCCATGAGCTCGCGCACCGGCGGGTCGTAAAGACCCACGGTGACCCAAACTGCGAACGGCCCAAGGATTTTCAGGTTCAGCTTCCACAACCAGTCCGGAATCCACTCCAGTGACGGGTGTTTGGGCATGGTCGAGAGGTCGAGCACCTCGCGTGCCGCGTAGTTGTTCTCCAACACGTTGCGGCAGATGTGATCCCAGTACTCCTGGAACTCCTCCCACGTTTTGGGCACCGGCCGCATGCTCATGCCGTACTGGCGGTACCAGACGATGTGCTCGTCGAACAGCTGCCGCTTCTGGTCCTCGGTGAGCCCGCCGCCGAACCGCTCGGCGGTCAGTATCGTGCCCATGAAGAACGTCGAGTGCGCCCAGTAGAAGACGTCGGGGTTCAGCGCGCTGTAGCGGCGCCCCTGCGAATCGACGCCCTTGATCCCGATGTGGTAATCGCGGACCTGCGCGCCGGTCTGCGGAGCCCGGTCACCGTCGAACACGACACCACCGATCGGGTACAGCGAGCGCAGCAGACGCGGGATGCGTTCACGGAAGAAGATCGAGTGCTCCTCGACCGCGGCTCCCAGTTGCGGATGCATGTTCTGCATGGACCCGGCCCACGGACCCTGCAGCAGACCGCGCCAGTCACCGAAGATCTTCCAGGTCAGGGAGTCCGGGCCGAGGACCTCCGGCGGTGCCTCGTAGCCGCCGAGAGCCGCGGGGCACCCAGCGGCCGGGCGGGCGGATCCGCTGGTCACCGAGCACGTCTCAGAAGTATCTTGTGTCACAGGATCGCTTTCTGCCGCGTAAGCGGTAGCCATTTCGGGTTTTGACTACGCGTGTTGTCATCGAGCTTAGGAGTACATGTGCCGTCCGGTCAACGACGTGGCCGATGGTCAGGCGTCCCGTTGCGGGAGCGCACGGCCCTTCGCCGCGACGAACTGATCGCCGCCGGGGTGAAGTTGCTCGGCGCCGCCGACGGGCCGGCGTTGACGGTGCGCGCGGTCTGCCGGGAAGCCGGACTCACCGAGCGTTACTTCTACGAGTGCTTCAACGACCGCGACGGGTTCGTGCGCGCGGTGTACGACGACGTGTGCGCGACGGCGATGTCGGCCCTCACGGCAGCGGACACCCCGCGCAAGGCCGTGGAGCAGTTCGTGTCACTCATGGTCGACGATCCGACGCGCGGCCGGGTCCTGCTGCTCGCGCCGGAGTCCGAGCCCGTGCTGACGCGGTCGGGCGCGGAGTGGATGCCGAACTTCATCGACCTGTTGCAGCGCAAGCTGACCCGCATCGCCGACCCGGTGCGTCAGGCGATGGTCGCCACGAGTTTGATCGGTGCGCTGACGGCGTTGTTCACCGCCTATCTCAACGACCGACTGCCCGCCACGCGCGAACAGTTCATCGATTTCTGCGTCGACATGCTGCTCGGGCGCGTCGGGAGTTTCTAGGTTGTCGCCGGCTACTCGTCCGGCGTGCTGACCTCGGCGAGTTCGCTCTCTTCCGAGGTCGCCGCCTCGTCGGCGGCCTCCTTGGCCTCACGACCGAGCGTGCTCGCCACCGAGGCACCGGGGTTGGTGGCGGTGGCATGGTCTCCCGCGCAGTTCAACGACAGTTGAACGACGTTGTCACTGCGCTCCCAGTAGACGTCGTCGGTCATCGGCACGACAGCCGTCGTGGTCCACGCGTTGGTGACGATGCACTCGTCCTGCGGCAGCCGGCTTCCGACCGTGACGGCGACGTGCGGCGTCCCGCCGCCGTCCTCGATCGCGGTGACGGCATCCGAATAGGGCTGCCCGACCACATCGGGGGCAGCCGCGGCCATTCCCGCGCCGCAGAATGCGAGCGCGCAACCTGCGGTCGAGACACCGAGAACAGTTCCGAGTTCGATCTTCATCTGGTGCGACCTTCCCTATCCGGTGATCACTCCCGGAGAGGCGGGGCGGCCAGCGCCAGATCGTGCTCTCAGTCGCCCCCGGCGCACGGCATGGGCCGTGCGCTTCCAGAAGCTACCAGGAATTTTAGTACTCGGAGCCACCGAGGGGATGGGCCCGAACGCGCCCGATCACTCGTCGGGGGTGCTGACCTCTTCGAGGCCTTCCTGCTCTTCGGCGGCCGCCTCGTCGGCGGCGGCCTTGGCCTCGCGCCCGGCCGGGCTGGCGACCGAAGCACCCGGGTTGGTGGCGGTGGCGTGGTCGCCGTCGCAGTTGAGCGCGACCATCACCTCGCCGTCGGCGTGGCCGAATTCGCCACCGACGTCACGCATGAACGGGGCGTCCCAGGCGTTGGTGACGATGCAGTCGTCCTGAGACAGCTTGCTGCCCACGGTGACCGCGATCTTGGGCGAGCCTCCGGAGTCCTCGATCGCCGACGACGCATCCGCATAGGTCTCACCCACGACGTCAGGGGCGGCGGCAGCGATGCCCGCACCGAACAGTGCGGTCGAGATCGACGCGGCCGCGCCCGCGGCCCCCACCACGACGAGTTTCTTGATGTTCACGCTGACTCCCTTTCCCCCGAACACGCACTACCGATCAGGGGGAGAGTACCCAGCCGAGCGCGCGAGCGCTCGTGAACATCAAGCGAATCTTGCGAGAAGAAATGTGCGACTTACTCGTCGGGTGTGCTGACCTGTTCGATGGCGGACTCCTCGGCCGCCGAGGCCTCGTCGGCGGCGGCCTTCGCCTCGCGGCCGAGCGGGCTGGCGACCGATGCGCCCGGGTTGGTGGCGGTGGCGTGGTCACCGTCGCAGTTCAGCGACACCATCACCACACCACCGGTGTGCTCGAACGTGGGCGCGTTCCACGCGTTGGTCACGATGCAGTCGTCCTGCGACAATTTGCTGCCGACGGTGACCGCGATCTTGGGCGTGCCGCCCGAATCCGAGATGGCCGAGGCAGCATCCCCGTATGTCGCCCCCACGACATCCGGCGCTGCGGCCGCGGTCCCCGCTCCGAAAACCAGGGTTGCGGTCGCACCGGCGGCAACCACCGCCGAGGCCCCAAGAATGCTGCGCTTGTTCACGTGTGCCCGACCTCCGAGTCTGGGTAACCGAGGGGATGGATGGCTGTCGGGCAAACAAGATCGCTCGACGGCTGAGCGGATCGTACCGTCATCCCCCGCGTGGCGCAGGGCGCAATGCGACGCCCGCTGACGTAACTTGATGTCACCGGGTTACACAGATATATTGACTGCAACCATTAGGTACAGATAACTGGGAGAGGGCGCGATGTCGACCGACGATTACACCGACCTTCAGCTCCTGCATGAACTCGAGCCTGTCGTCGAGACCCTCATCGACCGCCACATGCGGATGTGCAAGGACTGGAACCCCCACGACTACATCCCGTGGTCCGACGGCAAGAACTACTACGCGCTCGGCGGCCAGGACTGGGATCCGGAGCAGTCGAAACTGTCCGAGGTCGCACGGACCGCCATGGTGCAGAACCTGCTCACCGAGGACAACCTGCCCTCCTACCACCGCGAGATCGCGATGAACATGGGCATGGACGGCGCCTGGGGCCAGTGGGTCAACCGCTGGACCGCCGAGGAGAACCGCCACGGCATCGCGCTGCGCGACTACCTGGTCGTCACGCGTGCGTGCGATCCGGTTGAGCTCGAAGAGCTGCGCGTCGAGCAGGTCACCCGCGGCTTCTCGCCCGGCCAGAACCAGCAGGGCGACCTGTTTGCCGAGAGCCTGTTCGACTCCGTGATGTACGTGTCGTTCCAGGAGCTCGCGACCCGCGTGTCGCACCGCAACACCGGCAAGGCCTGCAACGATCCGGTCGCCGACCAGCTGCTGCAGCGCGTCTCGGCCGACGAGAACCTGCACATGATCTTCTACCGCGATGTGTCGGCAGCCGGCCTCGACATCGCGCCGAACCAGGCCATGGCGTCGCTGCACCGCGTGCTCGCGAACTTCAAGATGCCCGGTTACACGGTGCCCGACTTCCGCCGCAAGGCCGTCGTCATCGCCGTCGGCGGCGTCTACGACCCGCGCATCCACCTCGACGACGTCGTGATGCCGGTGCTCCGCAAGTGGCGGATCTTCGAGCGCGAGGACTTCACCGGTGAGGGCGCGCGCCTGCGCGACGACCTCGGCCGGCTCGTCGAAGAGCTCGAGGACGCCTGCGACAAGTTCGAGGTCGCCAAGGAGCGTCGCCTCGAGCGCGAGCGCAAGATGGCCGAGAAGCGGGAAATGAAGAACCTGCTCGTCTCGTCTTCTTCTTCGTGAGCCTGACAGCCCTCGATCCGGCCCGGTCTGCACTGCAGATCGGGTCGATCGCGTTGCACAGCCCCGTCGTGCTCGCGCCCATGGCGGGCGTGACCAACGTGGCGTTCCGCACCTTGTGCCGCGAACTGGAGATCGCGCGCGCGGGCACCGTGAGCGGTCTGTACGTGTGCGAGATGGTGACCGCCCGTGCGCTCGTCGAGCGCCATCCCGTCACCATGCACATGACGACGTTCGCGCCCGAGGAGTCGCCGCGGTCGCTGCAGCTGTACACCGTGGACCCGGAGAACACCTACAAGGCCGCGAAGATGATCGTCGACGAGGACCTCGCCGACCACATCGACATGAACTTCGGCTGCCCGGTGCCCAAGGTGACCAAGCGCGGCGGCGGCGCGGCCCTGCCCTACAAGCGGCGCCTGTTCGGCCAGATCGTCGCGGCCGCGGTCCGCGCGACCGAAGGCACCGACATCCCGGTGACGGTCAAGTTCCGCATCGGCATCGACGACGAGCACCACACGCATCTCGACGCCGGGCGCATCGCGGCCGCGGAAGGCGCGGCCGCGGTCGCGCTGCATGCCCGCACGGCCGCACAGCGCTACTCCGGAACCGCCGACTGGGAGCAGATCGCGGCCCTCAAGGCACATGTGACCGGCATCCCGGTGCTGGGCAACGGAGACATCTTCGAAGCCGACGACGCGCTGGCCATGATGGCCGCGACCGGATGCGACGGCGTGGTGATCGGGCGCGGGTGCCTCGGGCGCCCCTGGCTGTTCGCGGAGCTGTCCGCGGCGTTCAACAACCGGCCCATCCCCACCCCGCCCACGCTCGGCGAGGTCGCCGACATCGTGCGCCGCCACGGCGAACTGCTCAGCCGGCACTTCGGCGAGGACAAGGGCATGCGCGACATCCGCAAACACGTCGCGTGGTACCTGCACGGGTTCCCCGCGGGCGCCGACCTGCGCCGCGCGCTGGCACTGGTGAAGACACGCCGCGACCTCGACGAGCTGCTCGACCAGCTCGACCGTGACGCCCCGTTCCCGCCCGCGGCCACGGGTCCGCGCGGCAGGCAGGGCTCGGCGTCCTCGGTCCACCTGCCCGAGGGCTGGCTCGACGACCCCGACGACTGCGCCGTGCCCGTCGGCGCCGACGTCATGCACTCGGGCGGCTGACCTGGCATGACGGGGCCGAGACCCCTTCGAGATCATCCCGTCATCGGCTGGGACTGGCTGGCTCCAAGGTTGTCTAAGTACGATGTTGATCTTGCCGTGGTCGGCTCCGACTGGCGGAGTCTCACGGTGTGCTGCTAGAAGACATAGAGAAATTTTCGACAGCAGCGCCCGCCAACATCACCGCGCACCGACGCGCGCTGTTCGAACAGTCGGAGGCCGATAGGACATGAGTGACGGCGATAACGCCACTCCTGGCCGTCGGCGCCACCGCGCCCCGGAAGACGGCTTCACAACCAGCGGCGAGACCGGCCGGGACGCCGGCAGTGAATGGATTACCCGAACGCCGCGGCCTTTACCAGGCGCCGCGCCGTGGGAGCGTCTCGAAGACGCGCGCATCCGGGATCCTCGGACCGAGCCGCGGTTCGCCGACGTGTCCGACGCGGCCCACGAGTCCGACGCGGCCCACGAATCCGACGACGTGACCCCGGCCGACGAGCCCACCGGTAACCACGCCGACGGTGTCACCGTCGCCGATCTCATCGCGAAGATCGCGGGCGGCGATGCGGCCGCCAGGCCACGCCGGTCGCGTCGCCGCCGCGAGGCCGAGCCGGAACCCGAACCGGAGTACGAGGCCGGTCCCGAGCCCGAGTTCGAGGCTCGACATGAGCCCGCCTACGAGCCCGAGCCGGAACCCGGGATCGCCGCGGCTCCCGAACCGGCCCCGTCCGCCGACCCGACCGAGGTCCTACAGGCGATCCGGTATCCCGTCGACGAGGCCGAGTACCCCGACGGGTACGCGGACGTCGATGACCCCGGGCCACAGAACCTCGCTCCCCTCTTCGAACCGGCGTTCGCGCCACTGCCGTTCGCCACCGCGAACCCCGATCCCGACGCGTGCGACACGGAGATCATCCCGGCCGTCCCTGGGTCCGACGAGCACGCCGATCTGCCCGATACGCACCGCGACTCGTGGCGGCCCGGTCGTCGCGCCCGTCCGCTGCACATCGGCGCCGACGACGTCGACGAACCCCGACCACGCACCCACAACCGCAAGGCGATGATCGTGGGCCGCGCGGCAGCGGCGATGATCGCCGCACTGACGCTCGTGCTGACCGGCGGCGCGTGGCAGTGGCAGTCATCGAAGAACGACTCCCTCAACAAGGTGGCCGCGCTCGACCCCGAGTCACGCGACATCCTCGACCCCAACGCGCAGTTCGGCGACGAGAACTTCCTGATCGTCGGCATGGACAGCCGCTTCGGTGAGAACGCACAGATGGGCGCGGGCAACACCGAGGACGCCGACGGCGCCCGGTCGGACACGATCATGCTGGTGAACATCCCCGCCAGCCGTGAACGCGTCGTGGCGGTGTCGTTCCCGCGTGACCTCGCCATCACACCCATGCAGTGCGAGCCATGGGATCCCGAGACCGGCACGTACGGACCGATCTGGGACGAGGCATCAGGCACCTACGGCCCGGACAAGGTCTACACCGAGACCAAGCTGAATTCGGCGTTTGCATTCGGCGGCCCGAAGTGCCTGGTGAAGGTGATCCAGAAGATCTCCGGGCTGTCCGTGAACCGGTTCATGGCCGTCGACTTCGCCGGCTTCTCGAAAATGGTCGACGCGCTCGGCGGGGTCGAGGTGTGCAGCACCACGCCGCTGGAGGACTACGAACTCGGCACCGTGCTGCCGACCGCCGGACGGCAGATCGTCGACGGGCACACCGCGCTGAACTACGTGCGCGCCCGTCAGGTCACCACCGAGTACAACGGCGACTACGGCCGCATCAAGCGTCAGCAGTTGTTCCTCTCGTCGCTGCTGCGCTCGCTGATCTCCAAGGACACGTTCTTCTCGTTGAGCAAGCTCAACAACGTCGTCAACATGTTCATCGCCGACAGCTACGTCGACAACATCAAGACCAAGGATCTCGTCGACCTCGGCCAGTCGGTGCAGGGGGTCAATGCCGGCCGCATCACCTTCGTGACGATCCCGACCACGGGTTACGCCGACGAATGGGGCAACGAGCAGCCGCGCCTCGACGACGTGCGGGCGCTGTTCGACGCGATCATCAACGACGACCCGCTGCCCGGTGAGAAGAACCCGGACAACACGCCCGTCCCGGGTACGCCGGAATCCACCACCAACACCGCACAGGCGCCGCAGAGCACTTCGCCCGCCCCGCAGCCCGCACACGCGGCACCGGCTCCCGGTTCCGCCGAGATGGTCGACACGGTGACGACCGAACCGCAGCAGGTCACCGTCAAGGTGTCCAACTCGACCGGTCAGAGCGGGCTCGCGGCGACCGCGGCCGGTGAACTCGAGCAGCACGGTTTCAACGTGACCACCCCGGACGACTACCCGGGTCCCCTGGACGCCACCACGGTGTTCTTCTCCCCCGGCAACGAGGAGGCGGCCGCGACCGTCGCGTCATCGTTCTCCAATGCCGCCATCGAGCGGGTCGCCGGCCTCGGTGATGTGGTCCAGGTGGTGCTCGGAACGGACTTCATGGCCGTCAACCCACCCAGCCCCAGCGGTTCGGCCATCCAGGTCAAGCTGGTGCGTGGCACGAGCAGCACCCCGACGCAACTGCCGGAGGATCTGTCGGTCACCAACGCCGCCGACGCCACCTGCGAATGATCCGACGGACGCCATTCATCGGGCGTTCACCAGCAGCTTCGTGACTGAACGGGTGTTCACCGCCTAATCTGGGTGCATGCGGATCCAGTACCATGAACAGCTTGCGTCACTGAACGACCAGCTCGGCGCGATGTGTGAGTTGGCGGGTACGGCGATGGAGCGTGCCACCCAGTCGCTGCTGCAAGCCGACCTGGTACTGGCCGAGCAGGTGATCAGCGACCACGAGAAGATGACGACGCTCAGCGCCCAGGCCGAGGAGTCGGCGTTCGTACTGCTCGCGCTGCAGGCCCCGGTGGCCGGTGACCTCCGCACCGTGGTGAGCGCGATCCAGATCATCGCCGATGTCGATCGCATGGGCGCCCTCGCGCTGCATGTCGCGAAGATCGCCCGCAGGCGCCATCCCCAGCATGCGCTGCCCGAAGAGGTCAACGGCTACTTCGCGGAGATGGGCCGCGTCGCCGTCGAGCTCGGGCACGCCGCGCGCGAGGTGCTGATCACGCGGGATCCGGAGAAGGCCGCGCGGATCCAGGAGGAAGACGACGCGATGGACGATCTGCACGGTCATCTCTTCACCGTGCTGATGGACCGCGAGTGGAAGCACGGCGTGATGGCCGCGGTCGACGTGACGCTGCTCAGCCGGTTCTACGAGCGCTTCGCCGACCATGCGGTCGAGGTGGCCCGCCGGGTCATCTTCCAGGTCACGGGCAACTACCCGGACGGCGACAAGGTCACCACGCAGCAGTGACCTACGGCTGATCGGCCGCCACCATCCGCACCCCCACCTTTCGCGCGCTCGCGAGATCGCGCAGGACCTTGGTGAGCACCTGCAATTCGTTCACGCTGTAGCGCATCAGGAAGTCGCGCCAGCCCCGGTTCATCTCCTCGTGCAGTTCCCGGTGGGCCGCGGCCACCCGCTCGCCGTCGGCGGTCAACCGCAGTTCGATCTCCTTGCGGTTGCCCGGAACCGGCGTGCGCACCACCAGGCCGGCCTCCACCAGCCGCTGAACGTGTTTGGACACCGTGCCTTTGAGCTGTCCGGACTTCGCGGCGAGTCCCACGATGCCGACCGGTCCGGCCGCGATCGCGTCGAGCAGGTGCATCGACAGCTTCGGCAGTGACCGCACGGCCGCCTCGAGCCCGGCCGGGCAGTGCGAGGCGACGAAATCGTGTTCGGCGTCGGTGTCCTCGTCGCCGTCGAATCGGTCGGCCACCGCGTCCATGAGCGCAGTGATGTCCTCGACCAGCCCGCTCTTGGTTTTCACGGAAACCATCTTGCCGCGCCGCGGCACTTCGTGGATAGTGGGCAGAGGAATCATCGTTTCCATAGAAACCATATCCGGAGAAACCAAGGGGGAATGCCATGAAAGCCGCCGTCGTGAGAGCCTGGGGCCAGTCGCCCGTGTACACCGACCTGACCGACCCGCAACCGGGCGAAGGCACCGAGATCGCCGAGGTCGAGGCCAGCGCGCTCACCAACCTCACCAAGGGGATCGCCTCGGGAAAACACTACGCCGCCAAGGACATCGAGCTTCCCGTCGTCCCCGGGTTCGACGGCGTGGCGCGGCTGGCGGACGGCAGGCGGGTGTACACCATGAGCATCGGATCGCACGGGTTGATGGCCGAGCGCACCCTGGTCGATCCCGGGCGGGCCGTCGAGATCCCCGAACACGTCGACTCCGTGACCGCGGCCGCCCTGCCCAACCCGGGCACGTCGGCGTGGATCACGCTGTCGTACGCCGCGGCGGTCAAGCCCGGTGACCACGTCCTGGTGCTCGGCGGCACCGGCGTGACCGGATCGACAGCCGTGCAGTTGGCCGGACCGATGTTCGGCGCGGAATCGGTGGTCGCGGTGGGCCGCAACGCCGAGCGGTTGCAGTGGCTGAGGTCGGCCGGGGCGCAGACCGTGATCCGGCTCGGCGACGACGATCTCGCTGACCGTGTCGCCGAACTGCACGCCGCACGTCCGTTCGACGCGGTCCTGGACTATCTCTGGGGCGAACCGGCCGAACACGTGCTCGGCGCGCTCGCGGCAGCTTCCCCCGCGGGCCGGTTCCATTCCATCCGCTACGTGCAGGTCGGGTCCATGGCGGGCACCACCCTCACCCTGGACGCCGCGGTGCTGCGATCGATCGGCATCACGATCAGCGGTGTGGGGATCGGTGGTGTACCCGACGACGTGTGGCACCGGGCCCGGACCGAGGCCCTACCGAAACTGCTGTCCATGGTGGATGCCGGCGAGCTCCGGTTGCACACGCTACGACGCCCGCTGGCCGACATCGAGACCGTCTGGTCGGAGAAGTCGCCGTCGGGAACACGCGTCGTGGTGACGCCGTGACGCCGTGACGCCTCAGCCGAAGCGGCCCGAGATGTAATCCTCGGTCGCCTTCTGGCGGGGATTGGAGAAGATCTTCTCGGTGTCGTCGATCTCGATCAGCCGGCCCGGCTTTCCGGTGGCCTCGAGGTTGAAGAACGCGGTCTGATCGCTCACGCGCGCGGCCTGCTGCATGTTGTGCGTGACGATGACGATCGTGTAGTCGAGCTTGAGCGTCGCGATCAGGTCCTCGATCGCCAGCGTCGAGATCGGGTCGAGCGCCGAGCACGGTTCGTCCATCAGCAGCACATCGGGCTGCACCGCGATCGCACGCGCGATGCACAGGCGCTGCTGCTGGCCGCCGGACAGGCCGCCGCCCGGCTTGTCGAGCCGGTCCTTGACCTCGTTCCACAGGTTCGCCCCGCGCAGCGACCGCTCGGCCACCTCGTCGAGGGTCTTCTTGTTGCGCACGCCCTGCAGCTTGAGACCCGCCACCACATTGTCGCGAATCGACATGGTGGGAAACGGGTTCGGACGCTGGAACACCATGCCGATGGTCTTGCGGACACCCACCGGATCCACGCCAGGACCGTAGATGTCCTCGCCGTCGAGCAGCACCGACCCCTCGACGCGCGCGCCGGGGATGACCTCGTGCATGCGGTTGAGCGTGCGCAGCACCGTGGACTTGCCGCAGCCCGACGGGCCGATGAACGCCGTGACACTGCGCGGCTGGACCGCGAGCGACACATCGGCCACCGCGTGGAACGCGCCGTAGTAGATGTTGACGTCTTTGAGATCGAGCCGTTTGGCCATGAACGTTCCTAAACCTTCTTCGGGGCAAATAGTTTGGCGACAAGTCGGGCACCGACGTTCAGCACGGCGATCAGCAGGATCAGCGTGAGCGCCGCACCCCACAACCGGTCCGTCGGCACCGGATTGGCACCGGCGCCCGCCGAGATCTGGTCGTACATCATGCCGGGCAACGAGCCCATGAAGCCGCTGAAGATGTCGAAGTTCATCGCCTGGGCGTAGCCGACGAGGACCAGCAGCGGCGCCGTCTCGCCCATCACACGGGCCAGCGACAGCATCACACCGGTGACGATGCCCGACAGCGCCGTCGGGATCACGATGCGGACGATCGTCTTCCATTTGGGCACGCCCAGTGCGTAACTGGCCTCACGCAGGTCCATCGGGACGATGCGCAGCATCTCCTCGGTGGCACGCACGATCACCGGGATCATCAGCAGCACCAACGACAGTGACACCGCGAAGCCGGACCGCTGGAAACCCAGGGTCGCGACCCACAGCGCATAAATGAACAGCGCCGCGACGATGGACGGCACACCGGTGAGGATGTCCACCATGAAGGTGGTGATCTTGCCCAGACGCGAACCACCCGCGTACTCGACGAGGTACACCGCGACCATGACACCGATCGGGATCGAGATCAGGGAGCACACGAGTCCCTGCAGGACCGTGCCGACGATCGCGTGGTAGACGCCGCCGCCCGGCGAGAACGCCGTCATCCCGGCCTGCGAGTTGGTGAACCACGTCGGCGAGGTCACGGCGTGAATCCCCTTGGTGATCACCGAGTACAGCACCCACAGCAGCGGGATCAGCGCGATCAGCACCGAGGTGGTCACCAGCACCGTGGCGGTGTGGTCGGTCAGCCTGCGCCGCAGGCTCACACCTTGGAATGCCGGTGCCTTCACCGGCTGTTCGAGTGTTGACGTCATCGACGTGGTCATGCGCGTCCCTTCCCGCCGACCGCGGCACGCGCCAGCGAGTTCACGACGAAGGTGAGGATGAACAGGACCAGACCCGCGGCGATATAGGCGCCCGCCTTGAACTGGTCGTTGAATTCGCTTGCCGTGGCCGCGATCTTGCTGGCGAACGTGTACCCGCCGTCGAACAGCGACCAGCCGAACGCGGTCTGGGTGCCGCGCAGGATGATCAGCAGCGCGATGGTCTCACCGAGCGCGCGCCCCAGGCCGAGCATGGCGCCACTGATGTAGCCCGACAACCCGAACGGCAGCACCGTGGTGCGCACGACCTCCCACCGCGTCGCGCCGAGCGCCAGCGCGGCCTCGATCTGGCCGCGCGGGGTCTGCATGAACACCTCGCGCGTGACCGCCGTGATGATCGGAAGGATCATGACCGCCAGCACGATGCCCGCGGTGAAGATCGTGCCTCCGCCTGCGACCGACGCGTTGCCGGTCGAGAACAAGAAGAACCAGCCCAGATTCTCGTTGAGCCACACCGCGACCGGCTTCAGCACCGGGGCCAGCACGTACAGGCCCCACACGCCGTAGACGATGGACGGCACGGCCGCCAGCAGGTCGACCATGTACGCCAGCGGACCGGCCAGCCGGCGTGGCGCGTACTGGGTGAGGAAGATCGCGATGCCAAGGGCCACCGGCATGGCGAGCACGAGCGCGAAGACCGACACGAACACCGTGACCTGCAGCAGGTCGAGGATGCCGAAGTGCATCGCGGAGGTGTCGGTGGTGACCCAGTTGCCGCCGTAGAGGAAGAAGTTCTCCTCGTTGCGGGCGAGCGCCGGGATCGCGCGCATGAGCAGGAACACCCCGATCGCCGCGATGAGCGCGACGATCAGGATGCCCGAGCCCTCGGCGAGCCCCTGGAAGATCCGGTCCGCCGGGCGGACCTTGGCTCCCTTGGATGGGTTGGTGGAGATGGGTTCCGGCTCAGGGAAGGGGGACGCGAGCGTCTCCCCCGACCCTGAGTCAGCTGGATTCGGTGTTGTCACTGTTATCCCGTCGGGGAACCTGTCGGTCATGTGTTCCGAAATCCATCCTCACCAGATTCGTTCTGCAAATCCAGCTGACTAGCTGATCGCATCGATGGAAGTGAGCAAACGCTCTTTGAAGGCGTTGGGCAGCGGCACATAGCCGGCGGCCGACAGATTGGCCTGCCCCTCGTTGGCGGCGACGGTCAGGAACGACTTCACCGCGGCCGCGGTGTCGGCGTCATAACCCTTGGAGCACACGATCTCGTAGGTGGCGAGCACCAGCGGGTACGCGCCGGCCTCCTTCGTGCCGTACAGCGAGTTCAGGTCGAGTGCAAGGTCGTTGCCCTCGGCCGCGAACTTCGCGGCGTCGATGGCCTTTGCGGCCGACTCGTCGGTCAGCTCGACCGCACCGGCACCGCTGTCGATCTGCGCGAAGGGCAGGCCCGCCTGCTCGGCGAAGCCCTTCTCGACGTAGCCGATCGAACCCGGCGTCGCCTGAACGGCCTGCACCACGCCCGACGACTTCTGGGCGCCCTCGCCTGCGCCGCCGTTGAACTCGCTGCCGTCACCCTTGGTCCACGACTGCGGCGCGGCGGAAGTGAGGTACTTCTGGAAGTTGTCGGTGGTGCCGGAGGAATCCGAGCGGTAGATGGGTGTGATCGCGGCGTCGGGCAGCGAGGCGCCCTCGTTGAGCCCCGCGATCGCCGGATCGTTCCACTTGGTGATCTGGCCTTGGAAGATCTTGGCCAGCAGGTCGCCGTTGAGTACCAGCTTGTCGACGCCCTCGAGGTTGTACGCCATCGCCACCGGACCGAACACCAGCGGCAGGTTCCAGGCCGGATTGCCACCGCAGCGTTCGGCCGCGGCCGCCACCTGATCACCGCTGAGCGCGGAGTCCGAACCCGCGATGTCGACCTGCTTGGCGATGAACTGCTCGCGGCCCGCGCCGGATCCGGTGGGGTTGTAGGAGAGGTTCTTGCCCCCGCACACCTGGCCCCACGCCTTGTTGAACTCGGCGATCGCGTTCTGTTGCGCGGTCGACCCCTCGGCCGTCAGCGAGTTCTTGCCACCGCACTCGGCCGAGGCGGCGCTGCCGGAGGTGGCCGCGCCGGAGGTGCCGGTGGCCGGAGCGTTGTTGTCGCTGCCGCACGCGCTGAGCGTGAGCGCCGCGATGGCCGCCGCGGCGATACCAACCGGCCTGCCAACCTTCCGGCCCATGCTGTTGAGCTTCACGTGTCGTGTCCCACTTTCCGTTGACGGCTTCAGACTCCCCGGCAACGTATTCGCCGCTCATTGACGGATTCGGGACAGCAGGTGAACGCACAGTGAACACGTTCAGCGTGTTCACAGCTGAGCGGGTTAACCGGCGGCGTACGCCGCGTCGACGCTGAACACCTCGAAACCCAACTTCCGGTAGGTGTTCACGGCCGCCGAGTTGTCTGCCTCGACGTACAGCAGCACCGTGGGCTCGGGCCCCGTGAGCTTTTCCGCCAGATGGTGCAGGCCGATGAGGGTGAGGGTGTAACCGAGGCCACGCCCCTGCGCCTGCGGGTCGACGCCGACGACGTAGACCTCGCCGAGGGACGCGTCGTGGATCTTGGTCCAGTGGAATCCGAGGAGCGAGCCGGTCTGCTCGTCGAACGCCTGGAAGAGGCCCTCGGGGTCGAACCACCCCTCGTTGCGGCGCTCGTCGATCTCGTGTTCGGTCCAGCCGCCCTGCTCGGGGTGCCACGAGAACGCGGCGTTGTTGACCCGCAGGATCTCGGCGTCGTCGCCGGGGCCGGCGTAGGTCGCGATGCGCACGCCGGGGGTGTCCGGCACCGGCGGCAGATCGGTCAGGGGGCGGCGCATCTGCAGCAGCTCACGCACCACCACCAGGCGAAGCGATGACGCCATCGCCTGGGCGGCGGCGATGTTGCCGTGCGCCCAGATACGGGCGCCCGGCCCGCCCTCTGCCAGCGCGGTGCGCGCCATGGCCGCACCGATACCGCGCCGGCGGGCCTGCGGATGCACGACGAGTTCGGCCATCGCCGGATCGTCCCCCTCGGCAGGCGCGAGGTTGAGGTATCCGACCACGCGGTCGTCGTCGGTGGTCAGCAGGTGCCGGGTGCGGTCGCGTCCCAGTTCCCGCAGCACCTGGTCACCGACCGGCGCGACACCGTCGTGCGTGGTGGCCGCGTCGATCAGCGCGCGAATCTCTGCCTGCTGGGCACCCGTGAGCCCGGTGCGCCACTCGGTGGAGGTCACTGACTGGTCAACCGCCCCGCCAACGGGCCGTCGACATCTACGTCGTCACCGAAGCCCTCGTCCGGACCGTCTGGTACGTCCTCGCCGGATGCGTCGGCCGCGGGCGGCTTGCCGCGCGACGGGCGCACGGCCTTGTAGCCGACGTTGCGGACCGTGCCGATCAGCGCCTCGTACTCGGGACCGAGCTTGGCGCGCAGCCGCCGGACGTGGACGTCGACAGTGCGGGTGCCGCCGAAGAAGTCGTAACCCCACACCTCCTGCAGAAGCTGGGCGCGTGTGAAGACACGCCCGGCGTGCTGCGCGAGGTACTTGAGGAGCTCGAATTCCTTGTAGGTGAGATCCAGCGGCTTGCCGCGCAAACGGGCCGTGTAGGTGCCCTCGTCGATGACGAGCTCACCGAGTGTGATCTTGCCTACATTTTCCTGATTGGCGTTCCCGCCGCGGCGGCCGACCAGCAATCGCAGCCGTGCGTCGATCTCGGCGGGCCCGGTGCTGGGCAGCAGGATCTCGTCGAGACCCCATTCGTGGTTGACGGCGACGAGGCCGCCTTCGTTGATCACTGCGACCACCGGGACGGACGTGCCGGTGGTCCCCAAAAGGCGACAAAGGCCGCGCGCGGCGGCCAGATCTGTGCGAGCGTCGACGATCGCGACGTCGGCACTACCCGTCTCCAACAGGGAAGACACTTCTGTCGGCGCTGTCCGGACCGTGTGGGCCAGCAGCGACAACGAGGGCAGCACCGACTCGGGATGCGGGTCGACGGTCAGTAGCAGTAGATCCAACAAGTCCTCCCGGCTCGTCAGGAATCTCTGCGGGAGAACACAGACGCCGGTGTCGGGTGATCTTCCGGATTCATGACTGACATGTAGCCGTTACCGGCCTTTGGTGTTACGAGGATAACGCCTCACCTGCTCGTCAGCCGCGCCGAGCGAATCTTTGCCGGTCTCGTGGGCAACAATGTCCCGGTGCGCAGACTGGTGGTCGGGTTCGTCGCGGCGGTGGCCGCGCTCGTCGTCGGGGCGGTCGGCACCGATTTCGGAGCAGCCATCTACGCCGAGTACCGGCTGGCCCGTACGGTCCGCAGCGCCGCGTCGCTCAACTGGGATCCGTGGGTCGCGATCCTCGGGTTCCCGTTCATCCCGCAGGCCCGCGACCACAGATACAACGAGATCGAGATCCGGGCCAACGGCGTCGACCATCCCGTCGCCGAAAAGGTGTCGCTGGAGGCGACACTGCACGACGTCGACATCACCGAGGCCTCGTGGCTGATCCGCGAGGACGCACCGCTCCCGGTCGCCGAGGCCGAGAGCCGCATCATCATCGACTCCACGCATGTCGGCCGCTACATGGGCATCGACGACCTGCTGGTCGAGGCGCCCTCACGCGACACCAACGACGCCACCGGCGGCACCACCGAATCCGGCATCTCCGGTAATACGGGTCTGGTTTTCACCGGCACACCCAAGGCGTCGGGCCTGGACAAGAGGGTCAGCGTCGCCGTCGACCTTTCGCTCGAGGGACCCGACCAGAGCACGCTGGTGCTGACGGCGACTGGCATCCTCACGGGCCCCAACACCGCCGACGAGCGGGTGCCCGACGACAAACTCGCATCGGTGCTCGACGAATTCAGCAACGCCATCCCCGACCTGAGACTGCCGTTCGGCATCGCACCGACGAGCCAGGGCGCCCGCGGATCCGACATCATCATCGAAGGGATCGGCGAGGGAGTAACCATCGACCTGGCGGGGTTCAGGAAGACATGAGCTCATCGATGGCGGCAGCCGTCGCGGTGCTGATCGCGGCGCTCGTGCTGGCCTATGTGATCGGGCGCGTGCTGACCCGCCGGTCCAGCCGCGTTCGCCAGACGGGCCCGGGTTCTGCCGTCGGTGCCGAGACCGACGCGGTTGCCCAGGCCGAGGCGGAACGCAACCTCACCGATCTGGGGCTGTCGCGCACCGGCCCGACGATCCTGCACTTCAGCGCCGAGTGGTGCGGACCGTGCGCAGGCGTGCGCCGTGTGGTCGACCAGGTGTGCGCCGAGTTGCCCGCCGTAGCGCACGTCGAGATCGACATGGACGCGAATCCCCAAGCCGCCAGGCGCCTTTCGGTGCTGTCGTTGCCGACGACGTTCATCTTCGATGCGCGCGGCCACCAGCGGTACCGCACCAGCGGCGTCCCCAGGGCCGCTGACCTGCGTACCGCGGTGGAGCCGCTGTTGGCCTGATCCGAGGGTCATTGGGTAAGCTGTCGCTCGTGTCAACCCGCCTTGAGCTCTCGCTCACCAAGCGCCGCGCAGTGGATCTGTGCCGCGTTGCGGGTTGTTGCTGTTGTTGTTGTTGCTGTTGAGCGCAGCCGCGCGCTTTGACGCGCCCGCTCGGAATTTTCTGTTCCGGCCTGCACCCAACCAGATCCAACGACAACAACAGGAGTTTCTTTCATGTCATCTTCGATCACCGATACGGCGCGGCCCCGCCTCGACCAGGTGGACGTGCGCGGTCCCCGCTTCGCGGCCTGGGTCACCACGGCGGTGCTGATCGTCGCGCTGCTGGTCTCCGGTGTCAGCTCGGCCGCGGCAGCGGTGGTGCTCGCCGCCCAGGCGCTGGTGTTCGCCATCGGCGCGCTCGGCGGTCCCCGTAGGCAGCCCTACGGCCGGTTGTTCGCGACCCTGGTCGCGCCCCGGCTGGGCCCGGTCACCGAACGTGAACCGGTTCCGCCGCTGAAGTTCGCTCAGCTCGTCGGTTTCGTGTTCGCGGCCGTCGGTGCCGTCGGCTTCGCGTTCGGCATCAGTGCAATCGGCCTCGCCGCGACGGCGTTCGCATTGGTGGCGGCGTTTCTCAACGCGGCCTTCGACATCTGTCTCGGATGCCAGATCTACCCGCTCGTGGCGCGTCTGCGTCGCACATCTGAATACGCCTGAAGCCTCAAAACCCAAGCAATCGAAAGGATCTCCTACATGGCACGCTCCGACGTCCTGGTCAGCACCGACTGGGCCGAGAGCAATCTCAAAGCGCCGAAGACCGTTTTCGTGGAGGTCGACGAAGACACCTCCGCCTACGACACGGGTCACATCGAAGGCGCTGTGAAGCTCGACTGGAAGACCGATCTGCAGGATCCGATCCGTCGCGACTTCGTCGACGCCCAGCAGTTCTCCAAGCTGCTGTCCGAGCGCGGCATCGCCAACGACGACACCGTGATCCTCTACGGCGGCAACAACAACTGGTTCGCGGCCTACGCCTACTGGTACTTCAAGCTCTACGGGCACCAGGACGTGAAGCTGCTCGACGGTGGCCGCAAGAAGTGGGAGCTCGACGCCCGCCCGCTGTCCGCCGAGAAGGTCGAGCGGCCGCAGACCAGCTACACCGCCAAGGAGCCCGACAACTCCATCCGCGCCTTCCGCGACGAGGTCATCGCCGCGATCGGGACCAAGAACCTGGTCGACGTGCGCTCGCCTGACGAGTTCTCGGGCAAGATTCTCGCGCCCGCGCATCTCCCGCAGGAGCAGAGCCAGCGCCCGGGACACATCCCCGGTGCGATCAACGTCCCGTGGAGCAAGGCCGCGAACGAGGACGGCACCTTCAAGTCCGACGAGGAGCTGGCGAAGCTGTACGCCGACGCCGGCCTCGACGGCGAGAAGGAGACCATCGCCTACTGCCGCATCGGTGAGCGTTCGTCGCACACCTGGTTCGTGCTGCAGGAGCTCCTCGGACACAAGAACGTCAAGAACTACGACGGCAGTTGGACGGAATACGGCTCCCTGGTGGGGGCCCCGATCGAGTTGGGAAGTTGATATGTGCTCTGCACCCAAGCAAGGGCTGACGTTGCCGGCCGGCGTTGACCTGGAGAAGGAAACCGTGATCACCGGTCGTGTGGTCGACGGTTCCGGCCAGGCGGTCGGCGGTGCGTTCGTTCGCCTGCTGGACGGCAGCGACGAGTTCACCGCCGAGGTGGTGGCCTCGGCGACCGGCGATTTCCGGTTCTTCGCCGCGCCCGGCACCTGGACCGTGCGTGCCCTTTCGCCGGCAGGCAACGGCAACGTGACCCTCGCGCCGACCGGTGCGGGGATCCACGAGGTCGACGTGAAGGTCGCCTGAGTCGAGGTCGCCTGAGTCAAGGTCGCCTGAGGACCCGGCGTCAACAGCGATGCCCGCAGCGTCTCATCGAGGCGCTGCGGGCATCGCTGTTCGCGTTCCGGCCCTGTCCCGGCCACCTGACCCGGGCCAGGGCGAAAGCCTCGGCACCCTGCGGTTACACTGCTTGACGTGGTGCTCTTCTTCGAGATCCTGCTTGTCGCGGCCGTGCTGGTCATCACGTGGTTCGCGGTGTACGCGCTGTACCGTCTGGTCACCGACGAGTCGTGACGTCCGCCGGGGACACTCCTGAACGCGGCTCGGGCGACCGCGCGGTAGCTGAGGCTGCCGAACGCGCGAAAGCCACCGGTGCGCGCAACATCCCGGTCTTCGACGACCTTCCGCTGCCTGCCGACACCGCCAATCTGCGTGACGGCGTGAGCCTGAGCGATTCGCTGCTCGCACTGCTGCCGCTGGTCGGTGTGTGGCGCGGCGAGGGTGAGGGCCGTGACGCCGACGGCGACTACCGCTTCGGCCAGCAGATCGTGGTCTCCCACGACGGCGGCGACTACCTGAACTGGGAAGCCCGTTCGTGGCGCCTCGACGAGTCCGGCGAGTACCACTCCCCCGCGCTGCGTGAGACGGGCTACTGGCGGTTCGTCAGTGATCCCGCGGATCCGCACGAGACCCAGGCGATCGAGCTGCTGCTCGCACATTCGTCGGGCTACATCGAACTGTTCTACGGCAGGCCGCTCAACCAGTCCTCGTGGGAACTGGTCACCGATGCGCTGGCCCGCAGCAAGTCCGGGACGCTGGTCGGCGGTGCCAAACGGCTGTACGGCATCGTCGAAGGCGGCGATCTCGGTTATGTCGAGGAACGAGTGGACGCCGACGGCGGGCTGGTCCCGCATCTGTCGGCCCGATTGTCGAGGTACGTCGGCTAGTGCCCAATATGCGCCATGCGGCGGCGATCTTCGCCGTGGCCGCTGCCCTGTTGTCCGCGTGTGGTTCGAACGATTCCGAACCCACCACCACCACCGAGACCGGCGGCTCGCAGAGCGAGACCCCGACCGGTCACGGCTCGTATGCCCACTGCCTGTCCGAGCACGGCGTCTCTGCGCCTCCCGGACCGGTGGCCGGCCCGCCGCCCGGGGTTGACCAGCAGAAGTGGCAGGAGGCCATGGACGCGTGCGCGACGCTGGCGCCCGGCCCCGCAGAGGCTCCGCAGGGCTGACGTCTCGGCGGGCGTCTCACAGCCGGCGCATAGCGGGCAAAAAGTTGCTGCTCAGCGCGCCTTCCTACCGTCACAGGCGTGATACAGACAGTTCTGCGTTCGACGCTCGCCGGCCTGGCCGCGGCCGCACTCGTCGGTTCCGTCGCGGCATGTTCGTCGTCGGAAGATCCGGCCGCGTCGGCGTCCACCGGTGCCGTCACGTCCGCTGAAACCACCGCCTTCGATGCGTACGGGCAGTGCCTCATCGAACACGGCATGCCCGCACCACCTGCGGGATTCGGGCCCCCGCCGGGACATCCGGACGGGCCGCCACCTCCGCCGCCCGGCGGCACGCCTCCCGGCGGGCCTCCTGGTGATGGTCAGGCTCCGCCTCCGCCGCCAGGCGTGGAACAGGCCGACTGGGACGACGCACGCGCGGCGTGCGAATCGCTCGCGCCCGCTTCGCCGCCCCGGTAGGGCCACGCGGTAACCGCCCCCAGATATGGGGCGGCCCCCGAGCCGTTGTTCCTGGTTGGACTGACCAAGGGGCTCGGGGGCCGGGTGGCTGCGGGGAATTCGCCAGCGCGCGCGGGCTATTCTCCCGGCGCTGCTAGCGGGCAGCCACCTCACATGTCCATAAGTCACTCAATTTGTCGGACCACCTCCTTCCCTGTGTAAAGGCGAAGGTACCCGCGTGAGCTGCGCCCTTCAAGCTATTTTCTCCAATGCTCAGCGATCACCGAGGATCGCGGTGTCGACCAGGCCCGCGATGTCGGGTGCCGAGGCCGAGGTGCGCAGCCGCGTGCCGTCGAGGGTGTGCACGCGGGCGGCCAGCGTGATGCTCGAGATCAGCCAGATCCCTTGTGCGGTAAGGAGATCCGCAGGGCGTAGGGCGCGGTAGTCGCAGTCGATGCCCTTGTTGCGCGCCGTTTCGAACAGGGCCTGCTGGGTGGTGCCGCGCAAGATCGGGTACCACGGCGGCGGCGTGAGCAGCAGTGGCTGCCCGTCGTCGCCGCGCGTGGCGATCACCACGGTGGAGCGCGGCCCCTCGAGCAGGAACCCGTCGGAGCTCACGAAGATCACGTCTCCCGCGCCGTTGCGTGCGGCGTGACGCAGCGCGGCCATGTTCACCGCGTACGACAACGTCTTGGCGCCCGCGGCCAGCCAGGGCATCTCGCTGGCGCCGACCGGAAGGCCACGGTCGAGCGTGATCGCGGCGACGCCGTGCCGTCGTGCACCGGCCACCCGGTCGGCGAGCGCGCCGATCGTGGCGAACGCCGTCGGCGGCCCGCCACCTTCGCGGCCCCGGCTGTACACGAGCCGCAGCACACCCTCCTCACCGTTCGCGGAGTGCTCGCTCGTCCACCGCTTCACACCGAGGGCCACCGCGGCCCGCCACGCGTCCAGGTCCGGCTCGGGCAGATCCAGCATCCTGGCGGATTGGGTGAGCCGCGCGAGGTGTGCCTCGAGCAGGCAGGGCTGCCCGTCGCGCACCAGCAGCGTCTCGAACACACCGTCGCCGCGGACCGCCGCCAGGTCGTCGGCGCACAGCAGCGGCGCGTCCGGATCGTGCAGTTGACCGTCGAGGGTGACCAGCACCGCTGGATGGCTTGCCATGGGGCCAAAGCGTAGCCCCGGTCCTCAGTGAGTGGTGCCGCCGCGAGCGGTGGGGACGACGCGGGTTCCCTAGAGTTGATGTATGTCAGCAGTTCCTACGCCCGAGGGCAGTCCCGATGCCGGTGCCGTGTGGCACTACGGCGACCCACTCGGCGAGCAGCGCAGCGCGGCCACCGACGCGGTCGTGATCGACCGGTCCCACCGGGCGGTGCTCGCGTTGACCGGCAAGGACCGCCAGGGATGGCTGCACAACATCTCGAGTCAGCACGTCAGCGCACAGCCCGACGGCACCGTCACCGAGAACCTGAGCCTGGACATGCAGGGCCGGGTCGAGGACCACTGGGTGCAGACCGAGCTGGACGGGACGACGTACCTGGACACCGAGTCGTGGCGGGGCGAACCGCTCGCGGCGTATCTGCGCAAGATGGTGTTCTGGTCCGACGTGCAGATCGAACCCGCCGATCTCGGGGTCCTGTCGCTTCTCGGTCCGGCTCTCGCCGGTGACGCCGTCCTGTCGGCCCTTGGTCTGAGCGCGCTGCCGGAGGAGGCCACGGCACAACCGCTGCCCGGCGGGGGTTTCGTCCGCCGCGTGCCTTCCGAGGGCCTGGAACTCGACGTGCTGGTCGCCCGGGAGACGCTCGACGACTGGAAGCAGCGCCTCGTCTCCGCGGGTGTACGCCCCGCCGGGATGTGGGCGTACGAGGCGCACCGCGTGGCCGCCCAGCGGCCACGCCTGGGCGTGGACACCGACGAGCGGACGATCCCGCACGAGGTCGGCTGGATCGGCGGCCCCGGCGTCGGCGCCGTCCACTTGGACAAGGGCTGCTACCGGGGCCAGGAGACCGTCGCACGCGTGCACAACCTGGGCCGTCCGCCGCGGATGCTGGTGCTGCTGCACCTCGACGGCTCCTCGGACCGTCCGGCCACGGGCGATCCGGTGCTCGCGGGCGGCCGCACCGTCGGGCGGCTCGGCACGGTCGTCGACCACGTCGACGACGGCCCCATCGCGCTCGCACTCGTCAAACGGGGCCTGCCCGCCGAGACCGAACTGATGACCGGTGGCAGCGTCGAGGTGCCCGCGAGCATCGACCCGGACTCACTGCCGCCGCCGGACAGCGTGGGCGCCGGCCGGCTCGCCATCGAGCGCCTGCGTCACGGTTAGCGTCACCGACGGGCCCGGGAACGGGCCCGTCGGTGCGAAGTCGAAGGTGAATCCTGTCACGTCGAAATCGGCCTGCAACCTGCCTCGATGCTGGTGACGCTGAGGTAAACGAGGCGTGCGGTGTCCCGGAGGCGGGATTCTGGGGCAGGGCCTGCCAGCGCCAGACTCGCGGGCACGGTAAAGTGTCGGCAGGACAAAAATGACACTCAGATCGGAGCCGCCTAATAATTGGGCCGCTCCGTTATTGCGCGAGGGGGTCCCCCCATGGGCCGCGGCCGGGCGAAGGCAAAGCAGACCAAGGTTGCACGTGAGCTCAAGTACAGCTCACCTCAAACCGATTTTGAACGGCTCCAGCGCGAGCTGTCGGGCGGTTCCGCCTCCGACGGTGTCAACGACGCCGACGACGACTGGGCGGCTGAGGACGACTGGCGGCGCTGAGCCCGCCGCCGTCCTCACCACCCCCGCTTCCTAGAACCGTGGGTGCTGGCCGACCAACTGGGCGCGCACACTGTCCTTGCCGCCCTTCTTGACCGTGCCCAGCGTCCAGCAATTCAGATGCCGAGCGGTCAGTATGGCCAGCGCACGATCGGTGTCCTCGGGAGCGACGACGGCGACCATGCCGACACCCATGTTGAACGTCTTCTCCATCTCGGCGCGTTCGATCCGTCCGCGCTGAGCGATCATGCCGAACACCGGCGCCGGGGTCCACGTGCCGCGGTCCAGTTCGGCGGTGAGGCCGTGCGGGATGACGCGTTCGAGGTTGCCCGCCAGGCCACCACCGGTGACGTGGCAGAAGGTTCGCACCTGGGTCTCGGCGGCGAGCGCCAGGCAGTCCTTGGCGTAGATCAGGGTGGGTTCGAGCAGCTCCTCACCGAGCGTGCGGCCGAACTCCTCGACGTGGCCGGCGAGGTTCATCCGGTCGATCTCCAGCAGGACCTTGCGGGCCAACGAGTAGCCGTTGGAGTGCAGACCGCTCGAAGCCATGGCGATGATGACGTCGCCCGGCCTGACCCGGTCGGGGCCCAGCACGTCGTCGGCCTCCACGATGCCCACACCGGTCGCGGAGATGTCGTAGTGGTCCGGTTCCATCAGCCCCGGGTGCTCGGCGGTCTCGCCGCCCAGCAGCGCGCATCCGGCCCGCACACAGCCCTCGGCGATGCCTGCCACGATGGCACTCACGCGCTCGGGCACGGTGCGCCCGACGGCGATGTAGTCCTGCAGGAACAACGGTTCGGCGCCGCACACCACGAGGTCGTCGACCACCATCGCGACCAGGTCGAGGCCGACGGTGTCGTGCTTGTCCATCGCCTGCGCTATCGCCAGTTTGGTGCCGACACCGTCTGTGGACGAGGCCAGCACCGGCTCTCGATAATCACGCTTGAGGGCGAACAGGCCCGCGAAACCGCCGAGGCCGCCACGGACCTCAGGGCGGGTGGCCTTGGCGGCCAGAGGCTTGAACAACTCCACGGCGCGATCGCCAGCTTCGATGTCGACCCCGGCCGACGCGTAGGAGATTGCATCACTGGAAACGGAGTCTTCGCGATCGGTCATCGCGCCTAAATCTACCGGTCGTCCCCGCGCAACGGCAGCCGGACCGTGACCTCGCGGCGGTGGGGGCGGTTTCGATCCGAGTGTTTCGGGCAAATCCGTGGCGGACCCACTGCCTCCGCACCGACCCGGAAGGAGACCGTTCTGGCGCGCTGTCTGGTTACCGGAGCCACCGGCTACGTCGGGGGCCGTTTGACGCCGCTGCTCGTCGCCGCGGGTCACGACGTGCGGGTGCTGGCCCGCACCCCAGAGAAACTTTCCGGCGTACCGTGGCGCGACGACGTCGAGGTGGCCCGTGGCGACCTCTCCGACCTGGACTCGCTGCGCAGCGCCTTCACCGGCATCGACGTCCTCTACTACCTGGTGCATTCGATGGGCACGGCCACCGACTTCGCCGACTCCGAACGCGAGGCGGCCGCCAATGTCGCCGAGGTCGCCAAGGACGCGGGTGTGCGGCGCATCGTCTATCTCGGTGGTCTGCACCCCGACGACGCGCAGCTGTCCCCGCACCTGGCCTCGCGGACGCTGGTGGGCGAGACGCTCATGGCCTCGGGCGTGGAGACGGTCGTGCTGCAGGCCGGCGTCGTGGTGGGTTCGGGGTCGGCGTCGTTCGAGATGATCCGGCACCTGACCGATCGCCTGCCCGTCATGACGACGCCGAAGTGGGTGCACAACCGGATCCAGCCGATCGCGGTGCGCGACATCCTGCACTATCTCGTGCAGTCCGCGAGCGTGCCGTTCCCGACGACGCGTGCCTGGGACGTCGGCGGGCCCGACGTGCTCAAGTACGGGGACATGATGCAGGTCTACGCCGAGGAGGCCGGCCTGCGCCGACGCCGGATGGTGGTACTGCCGTGGCTGACGCCCACGATCGCGAGCTGGTGGGTCGGGTTGGTCACGCCGATCCCCTCCGGCCTGGCGCGTCCGCTCGTGGAGTCACTGCATTGCGACGCGATCTGCGGTGAGCACGACATCGATGCGGTGATCCCGCCACCCGAGGGCGGGTTGACGTCCTACCGCGACGCCGTCGCGCTGGCGCTGGCATGCCAGTCACGCCCGGACACCGGGGCGGCGTGGTTCAACGAGCCCGCCGACTCGTTGCCCTCGGACCCGGACTGGTCGGGCGCCCCGGCCGAGGTCGCCGAGTTCAGGACGCCTTCGCGCGGTGCCGATCCGACGGCGACGCTGCGGAACGTGGCCGAGGCAGCGTGGGAGCGTCAGGGTTGGCGTGTGCTGCCCGACGATCCCTCCGGACCGTTGACGCTGACCAAAGATGCTCGCCTGGGTCGCGCGTGGCTGCAGTTCACGGCCGAGGGTGACGGGGCTGTGGTCCACCGCAGCGTGCTGCGCCCACGTGGACTGCTCGGACAGGTCTATGCCGCGACCGTGTGGCCACTGCGGCGCCGCATGCTGCACCGCCGGGCCGACGCACTGTTCTCGGGGTGAGCCCGTATCAGGGCCTGCGCAACGCCGAGGCGTTGTCGTTCTGCGCCACGGGGATGCCGCTGCGGGCCGCCGAGGCGAGCATGTGCTCGATGACGTTCTTGCCCAGGGCGGTCTCGCCGGGCAGCTCGATCGGGTACTTGCCGTCGAAGCACGCCGAGCACAACCGCGACGCGGGCTGCTCGGTGGCCGCGATCATGCCCTGCTGGGAGATGTAGCCGAGGCTGTCGGCGCCGATCGCGTGGCGGACCGCTTCGAGCATCTCGCCTTCGTGTTCCTGCGAGGCCGCGTTGGCGATCAGTTCGGCCGGGGTGGCGAAATCGATGCCGTAGAAACACGGCCACCTGACGGGCGGGGACGCGATGCGCACGTGCACCTCGAGGGCCCCGGCCTCGCGCAGCATCCGCACGAGGGCGCGCTGGGTGTTGCCGCGCACGATCGAGTCGTCGACCACGATCAGCCGCTTGCCGCGGATCACCTCGCGCAGCGGGTTGAGCTTGAGCCGGATGCCCAGCTGACGGATCGTCTGCGACGGCTGGATGAAGGTGCGGCCCACGTAGGCGTTCTTCATCAGGCCCTGCCCGAACGGGATGCCCGATTCCTGCGCGTACCCCACCGCGGCGGGCGTGCCCGATTCCGGGACACCGATCACCAGATCGGCCTCGACGGGATGTTCGCGGGCCAGGCGGCGGCCGATGTCGACGCGGGTGGCGTGCACCGAGCGGCCGACCAATGTGCTGTCGGGGCGGGCCAGGTAGACGTATTCGAAGACGCACCCCTTGGGCTCGGGGTTCGCGAACCGCGTGGAGCGCACGCCGTCGGCGTCGATCGCGAGCAGTTCGCCGGGTTCGATGTCGCGGACGAACGAGGCGCCGACGATGTCGAGCGCCGCGGTCTCCGACGCGACCACCCAGCCACGGTCCAGCCGGCCCAGCGACAGCGGCCGCACACCGTGCGGGTCGCGCGCGGCGTACAGCGTGTTCTCGTCCATGAACGTCAGGCAGAACGCGCCGCGGACGGTCGGCAGCAGTTCGAGCGCGGCCTGCTCGAGCGTCGCGTCGGCGGCGCCGTGCGCGAGCAGCGCACCGAGGATGTCGGAGTCGGTGGTGGCCGCCGGGCCACCCTTGAGTTCGATCAGGCCGTTGTCGCGGGCACGGGCGGCGAGTTCGGCCGTGTTGACGAGGTTTCCGTTGTGTCCGAGGGCGACGCCGGTGCCTGCCGCGGTGTTGCGGAACACGGGTTGCGCGTTCTCCCAGGTCGTGGACCCGGTGGTGGAGTACCGGCAGTGGCCGACGGCGACGTGACCCGGCATCGCGGCCAGGGTCTGCTCGTCGAACACCTGACTGACCAGGCCCAGATCCTTGAAGACCAGCACCTGGGAGCCATCGGCGACCGCGATACCCGCGGCTTCCTGCCCGCGGTGCTGCAGGGCGTAGAGGCCGTAGTAGGTCAGCTTGGCAACTTCTTCGCCCGGGGCCCAGACGCCGAAGACGCCACATTCCTCACGGGGTTCATTTTCGGACTCGTTGTCGTCGTGGCCGATCACGATATGGCTGCTCCCGGATGGGCTGTGGGTGACTGGTTCAGTCTACGGGCCATATCCCGGGTTACGTGAATCCGCGACGTGTCATGGAACACGTCTGCGTCGCCGTTGGCTGTGTTCTGCGACACGCCACAGCACCGACGGCCGGAACAGCCGGGTGGGCGGGTCCAGCATGCTCATCACACGCAGGAACTGTTCGGCGACGCCGTCGTCGACAGCGGCCGTGGCGAGGACTTGACCGGTGAGCCAGTTGGACAGCCTGACACCGGCCGTGCGGCGGCCGGGCACCTGGGGCAGGGCGAGGTCGCTGTTGACGGCCATGCGCCACGCCTGGTCGACGTACTCGGCGGCGGCCCGGAAGAAGCGTCGCGCGAGGTCGCGGTCGCCCTCGCGCAGCAGGTCGCGCAGAGCATGGGCCTCGTACGCCGCGACGGACATGCCCTGCCCGTAGATCGGGTTGAAGCTGCAGATCGCGTCGCCGAGCACGAGCAGTCCGGCCGGGAACCGGCGCATCGCCTCGTATCTGCGACGACGGCTGTTGGGCAACCGGTGGCGGTGCGGTTCGGTGAGTGGTGTGCCGTCGCGCAGTGCGGCGTCCAACTGCGGCACCCCGAGCTCGGCGACGAAACGCTGCCGCCCCGCCAGATCGGCGGGTGGCTCCGTCCCGGCGATCCCTGCCACCGTCAGCATCCAGGTGTCGTTCTCGTAGGCGAACAGGGACGCACCGGTGGGACGCTCGGGTGTCGCACCGACCAGGATCATCGCTTCGTCGACGAGCCCTGCGGGCAGCCTGAGCATCTGGCTCACGTAATTGACGTTCACCGTGAGGCTGTCCTCGGCCGGTCTGCCGTAACCCAGTGACTCCAGCAGCGCAGGTGTGCGTCCGCCGCGTCCCAGGGCGTCGAGAACCAGATCGGCCTCGATCACATGTTCTTCACCGCCGTGGCGGTTGGTCACCCGTACCCCGGTGATGCGCTCGGGTGTCGCGGCGAGGATGTCCACGGCGTCGTGCGCGTCGAGGACCTTGACGTTCGGGATGCCGAAAACCCTTCTTCTGATCGTCATTTCGAGGAACGGCCGGCTCACCGAATAGATGGTCACCGGACGGTTCATGACGCCAGAGGTCTTCAGCCAGTGCCCCTGCAGACACAGCTTGACCCGCGACAGCCCGCCGTTCTCCAGCACGATCGCCCCGGATGCGGACAGTTCGGCGAGCAGGCCCGGGAACAGCCGGTCCAACACCTCCGCGCCACCGCTCTGCAACGCGTGGCCGTGCCGCGCCTGCGGCGCACCGCGTCTCGGCATCGCGTCGACCGTGAGGGTGTCGCGCTCGACGACGACCACCTCGTCGTAGTACTCCGACAACACCCGCGCGCCGAGCAGCCCGCTGATACTGGCTCCGAGAACGACTGCGCGCGCACCGATTCGGCTCACTGTGCACCTCTCCGCTTGTGCCATCACCGTCTCCGTGGAAGATTCCGGTCTTTTCTGTGAGGACGCCGGATCCGCCGAAACCATTCGTTCGGCTCGTCTCGTAAGGCTCGCCGTGGCGAACGGTGCGGTCCCGCATGACGTTTGAACCCGGTGAAATCCACTGCGAGACCGGAGGACGTTGCATGGCACGACTCACTGACAAGACGGCGCTGGTGATCGGCGGTGCGCGCGGGCTCGGCCACGCGATCGCCGAGCGCTTCACCGACGAGGGCGCCGAGACCTACGTGACGAGCCGCAGCCGAACGGACCTCGAAGAGGCGGTCGAGGTCATCGGGGCGGGCGCGCACGCCGTCGTGGCCGACCCGAATCGACGCGCGGATCTCGTGGCGGCGGTCGAGGTGATCCGTGCCCGGTCAGGACACCTGGATGTGCTGGTCGTGAACGCGGGGACCGGCGAACCGGCCGGACTCGACAAGATCACCGAGGACCACGTCGACCGCATCGTCGGACTCAACGTCCGGTCGCTGCTGTTCGCGGTGCAGTCGGCGTTGCCGTTTATGGGGCCGGGCGGATCGATCATCCTCATCGGATCGGCCGCCGGTGACATGGGCTTTCCCGGGTTCAGCGTCTACGCGGCGACCAAGGCGGCCGTGCGTTCCTTCGCCCGCACATGGACCCTCGAGCTCGCCCCGCGGGCCATCCGGGTCAACGTGATCAGCCCGGGCCCCATCGACACCGCCATGCATCGCCGTGCTTCCGAAGAGGTTCGGCAGTGGCTGGTCTCGCATGTACCGCTCGGGCGGGCCGGGCGTCCGGAGGAGGTCGCGGCCGCCGCACTGTTCCTGGCGGCCGACGAGAGCAGTTTCGTCGCCGGCGTCGATCTGGGCGTCGACGGCGGCATGGCGCAGGTGTGATCACCGCTCGACGGCGAAGCAAGCCGGGGGTGTTGCCATTTGGCAAGCTGGACGGCACAGCCGTCGGCATGTGAGGAGAGACCGTGATCGGGAAACGGCCCCGTGCACGCGCCGCCGCGGATGCGCGGCGGGTGCGCGCCGTCAAGCGATGGATGGGGATCGACGTCACGATCGACGACGGACGCCTGCTCATCGCCGACACGACCGCCGAACGGGAGGCGGCGTTCGAGGCCTACGACCATGCCATCGCGATGGAGGCACGAGGACACGTGCTGTCCAACGGATGGACGTGGAACCAGCGGTGGCTGAACACGATCCGCAACATCCGATCCAGCACCGAGAACCCGGGCCCCCGAATCGACCACATCGTCACGCGTCGGCGGCAGGCAGGTCTGCCCGAGCTGGTCGACGGCGAGCCCGAGTCCGAGCGCGGGCGCGCATGAGCGCCGCGCTCCCCGGCGTCGAGGTGGTCACCTACGACGGGCTGCCCGCCGCGTCCGGCGGTGCGCATGCCCTGCGGGTGAAAAGGCCACGCCCGGCGTGGCAGGCCGTGCAGTCGTTCGCGCACGCCTGCGTCGACCCCGTCGCGGACCCGACACTGACGCTGCACCTCTGGAAGGGCGGCCCACCCGATGTGTCGGAGTCGCTTCGGGAGTTCGCGTCCACGAACCTGGGCGGCCCACGCACGCAGAGCCGGACGAGTACGGAGTGGCGGGTGCGTGTCGACGCGGTCGACGGCGTGCTCGGAGCGCTCGAGGACGCCGGTGCCACGGCGGTGACCGAGCACGGGCATCCGCTGGCGTCGCTGGTCTGGGACGCCGAGGTCCGCATCCTCGATGCACAGACCCGCGAGCCGTACGAGGGGGTCTGTCCGGAGGCCTTCGGTCGTTTCGCCGTCGACGGCTACGGCCGGCTGCTCGGGGCGTCCGGGATGCGGGCGTCGATCGGCACGACGGCGTCGTCGCTGTCGTTGTGGTTCAGCCTGCCCGGCGACGAACGTCTGGCAGACGCGGTGCGACACCTCCAACAGCACCTGCCCGTGCGCATGTCGGCCAAGCACTGGCGTCGCTGGCGGTTGACCGGGGACCGGTCCTCCTACCGGTCCACGAAGATCCCGTCACCTCTCATGGGGTGAACCGCGCCGGCGACGTCACCGTCACCCACACGTCGTCGCCCACTGTGACGATCGCGCGATCGCCGGAAGGTATTTCCCCGATCCGTCGCACTGGGGGCTCGGAAGCGCACGGTGAGTCCGGTTTCGATCACGGCGATCCGTAACCTGTGCCGCGCTCGGCTGGATCCCTACGTTCATCTCCGTTGCTCAATACATACGGCGCAGCCGCATTGTGTTGCGAACCAGACCATTTCATTCCGCGACGTCGATGCCGCATGGGAACGGAGGCCGATCATCCAGTGCCTGATCGATGTTGGCCCGGGGATCGGTCCGCGCGGCGATGTCAATGCCGACTGCGTCGCGCACTGTCACGTTCTTACACATCGGAGAAGTGCATGATCGAGATCGAGAATCTCACCAAGCGGTTCGGTGATCGCACCGTGCTCGACGAGGTGTCGCTGTCGGTCGCGGCCGGCGAGATCCTGGCCGTCGTGGGTCCCAGCGGCGCAGGTAAGAGCACCCTGTCCCGCTGCGTCAGCGCGCTGGAGAGACCCACCAGCGGCACCGTCCGCGTCGACGGCAAGGACTTCAGCCGCCTCGACGGCACCGAACTGATCGCCGCGCGCCGCGGTGTGGGTGTCATCTTCCAGTCGGCTCCGCTGCTGCGTCGCCGGACCGTGGCGCGAAACATCGCGCTGCCGCTGGAGTACCTGGGCGCCACGCAGTCCTCGATCGACAAGCGCGTCTCCGAACTGCTCGAGCGCGTCGGCCTGACCGACCGCGCGAGCTACCTGCCTGCGCAACTGTCGGGTGGGCAGAAACAGCGCGTCGGCATCGCACGCGCGCTGGCACTGGGCCCCTCGAACCTGCTCTCCGACGAGGCCACTTCCGGCCTGGACCCGGCAACCACCAAGTCCATCCTGGAACTGCTCAGCTACCTGCGCGACGAGTACGCGCTGTCCATCATCCTGATCACTCACGAGATGGAGGTCGTGCGCGAGATCGCCGATTCCGTAGCCCGCCTCGACGGCGGCCGGATCATCGAGAGCGGCCGGGTCGACGACATCATCCTCGATCCCGACTCCACGCTGGCGCGCGAACTGCTGCCGGACCGCCCCGGCGCGCTCGCTCCCGGCGCGGGGGAAGTGTGGGAGGTGTCCTACGCGTCGCGTGAGGTGCCGCTGGACTGGCTCACCTCGATCCAGTCGGCACCGGGCCTGGGCGATGCGAAGATCAGTGTGCTGAGCGCCAGCATCGAGGCCATCCGCGGGGTCGCGGTGGGCCGCGCGACGCTGTCGATCGAACCGGCCGCCCCACCCGGCTTCGCCGAGCACCTGCGTGACCGCGGATTGCACGTGCGTTCCGACGCTGTGACGGCGCAGGAGCAGGCCGCGTGAATCTGCTTGCCCAACAGGACTTCAGCACGCCGTGGAGCGAGGTCCACACGCTGCTGCTGCCGGCCTACGGCGAAACCTGGATCATGGTGGGCGTCACCATGACGCTGGTGGTGCTGGCAGGCATCCCGCTCGGCGTGGTCCTGCACAACACCTCCGAGTTCGGGCTGCGCCCCAACCCGTCGGTGTTCCGTGTCCTCAACACCATGGTCAACATCGGCCGCTCGCTGCCGTTTCTGATCCTGATGGCCGCGATCATCCCCGTGACGCGCTTTCTGGTCGGCACCACCGTCGGTATCCCCGCCGCGATCGTGCCGATGACGCTTGCCGGTGTCCCGTTCTTCGCCCGTCTGGTGCAGAACGCACTGCGGGAGGTGAACTCCGACGTCGCCGACATGGGACTGGTGTCCGGCGGCAACCTGCTGCAGGTGGTGCGCACGGTGCAGTTGTCCGAGGCGCTGCCCGCACTGGCCGGTGCGCTCACGGTCAACGTCATCGCGATGATCGAATACTCGGCCATCGCCGGGTCGATCGGTGCCGGTGGTGTGGGAAACCTCGCAATCACCTACGGCTACAACCGATTCGACGACAACATCATGATCGCCACAGCAGTCTCTCTGATCATCACCATCCAGGTCGTCCAGTTCGCGGGCGACCGGCTGGTCAAAGCCCTCACCCGTTGAGCCGAAGGAATCCCAGTGACCGACCAGATCACCCCCACGTCCGCTCTCGACATCGAGATCGAGAAGAAAAGACGCTGGCCGTGGATCGCCGGCGACATCGAGATCGAGAAGAAAAGACGCTGGCCGTGGATCGCCGGCGCCGCGACCGCCGTCGCGGCGATCGTCGGCGGCGTCGTCTACGCCAACCTCGCCAACCAGGACAAGGCATTCGGCACCCAGCTCGAGGTCGCCACCTGGAGCACCGACATCGCGGCCGAGACGCTGCTCGACCACATCGCCACCGAGATCGCGCCCGACCACGGCATCACCATCAAGCCGGTCAAGATCGACAACCTGGTGGAGATCAACCGCGCCGTCGACGCCGGCGTCGTCGCGGGCAACTTCTTCGAGCACCAGCCGTTCCTCAACGACGCGATCGCCGCCAACGGTTTCGAATTGACCCTGGCGGCACCGACGTTCACGTGGGACCAGGCCACCTACTCCGATAAGTACGACAGCTGGGATGAGATCCCCAACGGCGCGAAGATCGCCCTGCGCGACGATCCCGCCGGACAGGCCATCGCCCTGCTGGATCTGGCCGAGGCCAGCCAGATAACGCTGAAGCCCGGTAAGGACACCGTCGAGGGCCTGCCGCAGCTGTCCGACATCGCGTCGAACCCCAAGAACTACACGTTCGTCCAGGTGCCCATCGGCCAGCTGGCCCGCAGCCTGCCCGACGTCGACGCCGTCGTCGTCCACATCTCCGACGTCTACGCCGCGGGCCTGACCGAGGATCAGATCATCGACCGTCACGAGGCCCCCAAGGGCAGCGAGGGCGGGCTGGTGGTGAGCAACAAGCACCTCGACGACGAAAACGTGCAGAAGTTGATCGCCACCTTTCAGGATCCCCGAATCGGCGAGTACCTGGAGACCACCGACAACGCCCTGATCCGTGACACCCTGGGGCCGGTGTCCAGGTGAGCAAGCGTCCACTGTACTTTTCGGCGTTCGTCATGAACACCGCATCCCATGTGCTGCACGGCTTGTGGCGGGCGCCCGAGGCGCAGAACCACCGATTCAACGAGCTCAAGCACTGGACGTCGGTGGCCACCTCGGTCGAGAACGCCGGCTTCGACCTGCTGTTCTTCGCCGACGTGTTCGGACTGCGGTCGCCGTGGAACGGCAACTGGCGCAAGGCCGTCGAGGGCGGTATCCAGATCCCGGTCAACGACCCCTCGGTGCTGGCCTCGGCGCTGGCCGCGGCGACCGACAACCTGGGCATCGTATTCACCAGTTCGATCGTGCAGGATCATCCCTTCAACTTCGCCCGTCGGATGTCTTCGCTCGATCACTACACCGACGGCCGTCTCGGCTGGAACATCGTGACCAGCTTCAACGCCAACGTCTATCGCAGCTTCGGCCATGAAGACGTCCTCGCTCACGATCAGCGCTACGAGTGGGCGAACGAGTACGTCGAGGTGGCGTACAAGCTGTGGGAGGGGTCCTGGGACGAGGACGGCCTGGTGCAGGACAAGGAGCGCAGCATCCACGCCGATCCGACGAAGATCCACAAGATCAATCACGTCGGCAAGCGGTTCAAGGTGGAGGGGCCGCACTTCGTCTCGCCGTCGCCACAGCGTACCCCGGTGCTGTTCCAGGCGGGATCTTCACCTGCGGGGCAGTTGTTCTCGGCTCGCCACGCCGAGGGCGTCTACATCAGCAGTCCCAGCCCCGAGGCGGCGCACGGTCTGACCACCGAGAGCCGCGCGCTCGCGGCGGCCAACGGCCGCGATCCCGAGGACATCACGTTCGCGCAGGGCCTGTCGTTCGTGATCGGCGAGACGCACCGTGACGCCGTCAAGCGCGAGGACGAGATCAAGCGGTACCTCGACCTGGAAGGTGTGGCCCTGCACGCGCTCGGGGATGCCGGTGTCGACGCCGGGCACCTGTCACTGGACACCCCCATCAGCCAGCTCGGTGAGTTCAAGGGTGTTCAGAGCTTCAAACGTTGGGCCGCTGAGCATTCCGGCAACGACGATCCCACGATCCGGGACATGGCGTGGGTGCTCGAAGGGGCAAACCGCGTGGTGGGCACCGCAGAGGAGATTGCGGATCGCCTCGAAGAATGGCGTGAGGCCGGCGTGGACGGCGTCAACGTGTACCACGCCACGGTGCCGGGTTCGTTCCTGGAGGTGTCGCAGCGATTGTTCCCGACGCTGCGGGAGCGGGGCCTGATCTCGAACGACAAGTCTGGGACGCTGCGGCACAAGCTCTTCGGTCGCGGCGACCGGCTTCCCGGCACCCATCCCGCGGCCCGGTACCGCGGGGCCTTCGGCGACAACGATCTGCTCGACGGAGTGGAAGAACCGATCGCGGCGCGGAGTTGACCTGGCTTCGTTGATTCTCCGCGGTGGCCGTCAGTTGCGATGCCGGCGGGCCGGTGACCTTCGACGCCGTTCCCCGGGACGCGCATTGCCCGCGGCTTCATATCCGGTGGTGAGCCAATAGACCGTGCGGTCCAGAATGGGAACGATGTCGGTCACCGCGATCTCGCCCGCCGCGAAGCGTCCGAGCAGTCCGTACACGACGGTGGACACGATGGTGTCGAGGTCCGCCACGAACTCGTCGTCCACGTCGGCGAGCAACTCAAGGCCCGCCGGGGCGACGATATCGAAACCGAAGCGAAACAGCTTCTGGCCGCTGCGAGAAGACCTCACCCTGAAATAGGCCTCGAGCATCGCCGGGTGCCGCTCCCATGGTTCGAAGATGGTCCGCAGGAGTCCGGTCAACGCCGCATACAGTGACACACCCGGCGTCCTACGGCGCGGCGTAACCCCCGAGTACCGGTTCTTTTGCATCCAGTACTCGAGCGCGGCGAGTATCAGGTCATCACGAGTGGCGAAGCGCTTGTAGATGGTGGCCAGCGATGTGCGCGCACGGCGGGCGACCTCGCGCAGCTGAACCGCCTCATAGCCTTCTGTCTCGAGGATCTCGGTGACGACGTCGAGGAGTCGATCGTCGCGCTCCTCGATGTCCTCACCCACTCCGTCGTTCGGAACCGTCATTTCTCAGCCACCCTTGCCGCCAGCGAGTATCTCGGTTACCGTACGCGCTGTAACACGGTTACTGACATCACACGCGATCGCCGATGTGGCTTGCGCAACGAAGCGAGGGTTCATGGTCTCTCTGGACGGCAAAGTCGCCTTCATCACCGGAGCGGCGCGTGGCCAAGGCCGCAGCCATGCGGTCCGATTGGCAAGCGAGGGCGCCGACATCATCGGCGTGGACATCTGCGCCGACATCGCGTCGGCCGGTTATCCGATGGCCGGCCGCGAGGAGCTCGACGAGACGGTCGCGCTGGTGGAGGCCCATGGCGGCAAGATGATGAGTGCGGTCGCCGATGTGCGTGACTACGGCGCGCTGAAGACGGCTCTGGACGCCGGAGTCGACCACTTCGGCCGACTGGACATCGTATGCGCGAACGCAGGCATCGCGGCAATGGCCTTCCGCGAGTTGACCATCGAGGAAGATCTGCAGATGTGGGCCGACGTGGTCGACGTCAATCTGGTCGGATCGTTCCACACCGCCAAGGCAGCGATCCCCCATCTGATCGCAGGCGAGCGTGGCGGATCGATCGTGTTCACGAGCTCGACCGCGGGCCTGCGCGGCTTCGGCGGGATGCAGGGCGGCGGGTTGGGCTACGCGGCGTCGAAGCACGGCATCGTCGGGTTGATGCGGACACTCGCCAATGCCCTCGCCCCGCACCGGATCCGCGTGAACACGGTGCATCCCACGGCGGTCAACACGATGATGGCGGTCAATCCGGCGATGACGGCGTTTCTGGAGAACTACCCGGACGGCGGGCCGCATCTGCAGAACCCGATGCCCGTCGAGCTGTTGGAGCCAGAAGACATAAGCGCGGCAATCGCGTATCTGGTGTCCGATGCCGCCGAGTACGTCACCGGGGTGACCTTTCCCGTCGACGCCGGATTCTGCAACAAGCTATGAGCGGGCGCGTAGCCGGAAAACGCGTACTCGTCACCGGCGCGGCACGGGGAATGGGTCGCAGCCACGCGGTACGGCTCGCCGAGGAAGGTGCCGACCTCATCCTGGTCGACATCTGTGAGTCGATACCCGAGATCGAGTATCCGCTGGCCACCGAGGACGAACTCGCCGAGACCGTGCGGCTCGTCGAGGAGCACGGTCGGCATGCTCTGGCACACGTTGTCGACGTTCGGGACGGAGAGGCGTTGTCGGCCGCGGTCACAGATGCGGTGGCCCAACTCGGTGGTCTGGACGCTTCGGTCGCCAACGCCGGTGTGCTGACCGCTGGAACATGGGACACGACGACGTCTGAGCAGTGGCGAACCGTTGTCGACGTCAACCTGATCGGCACGTGGAACACCTGTGCCGCGGCGCTGCCGCACCTGGTCGAGCGCGGCGGCAGTGTGATCAACATCAGCTCCGCCGCCGGGGTGAAAGGTTCTCCACTGCACACGCCGTACACCGCCTCCAAACACGGCGTGGTCGGGCTGAGCCGCGCACTGGCCAACGAGCTGGCGGCCGTTGGTGTTCGGGTCAACACGGTTCATCCCACCGGCGTCGAGACCGGTATGCGACCCGATTCCCTGCACACCCTGCTGGTCGAGAAGCGACCGGACCTGGCACCGATATTCGCCAACGCGATGCCGATCGTGATGGCCGAGGCCATCGACATCAGCAACGCGGTCTTGTATCTGGTGTCCGACGAATCGAGGTACGTCACCGGCCTTGAGTTCAAGGTCGACGCCGGCGTCACCCTGCGGTGAGCCGAGATTGGAGGAAGTTCCAGTGACCACACCTGACACCGAGCGGCTCGAACGCGGCAAGCGTGCCTTCGCCGACGTGATGACCTTTCCCGCCCCGGATGATTTCTCGCCCGCCATGACACATCTGCTCGATTTCGTGTTCGCCGAGGTCTGGCAACGCCCCGCGCTGACTCGACGTCAGCGTCGCTTCGTCACACTGCCCTGCGTTGCGGCAGCCGACGCCGAGGGTCCACTGCGCGACCACGTCTATGCCGCCCTCAACAGCGGCGACATCAGCATCGTCGAAATGCGAGAAACCGTACTGCATTTCGCGGTGTACGGTGGGTGGCCGAAAGCATCCCGGTTCAACTCGGCCGTGGACGAGCAGTGGGCGCGGATACACGATGAACGCGGGCTGGCTGTTCCTGCTCCCGAGCCGTTGCTGCCCCTGACTACGCCAAGCGATCCGGAAGAGCGTCTCGCGGTCGGTGAGCAGTCGTTCAAGGACATCAACTGCCTGCCGTACGCGCCTATGCGGGACAACCCCTTCCAGGGCGCGGGAATCCTGAACTTCGTGTTCGGTGAGATGTGGCTGCGCCCAGGGCTCGGCATGAAGGAACGCAGGCTCATCACCGTGGCCTGCGTGGCATTTCAGGACGCCCCCTACCCGATTCTGAGCCACGTGTACGCGGCACTGAAGAGCCGCGACGTATCGTTCGCGGAAATGGACGAGCTGGCACTGCATTTCGCCGCGCACTACGGGTGGCCCAAGGCGTCTCACCTCAACCAGGTCATCGACGACCAGAAAAGGCGCGTGTCCGACGAGTGGGCCGCCGAACCGCAGGTCGCATCGTGACATCTGTGGTGCTGCCGGGTGATCCGATCGGCTCGCTCATCGGGGATCGACGCGTGACCGCCTCATCGGGAGGGTTACACGCGCACGTCTATCCCGCGACCGGCCTGCCCAACGCAACAGTCGCCCTGGCGGGAGCCGCCGAAGTCGACGCTGCGGTTTCGGCCGCGTGGGAAGCACACCGAGAGTGGGTCGCGCACCCGGCCGACCGGCGCCGCGACATGCTCGTCGGTCTGGCCGACGTGGTGCACGAGCACCTCGACGAGTTGGCCGGCCTCAATGTTCACGACTATGCGGTGCCGATCTCCAATGCGGGCACCGCGCTGCTGCTGGAGCGCTTCCTGCGGCACTTCGCCGGCTACGCCGACAAACCTCATGGAACGAGTTCACCGGTCAGCGGCTCGTTCGACGTCAACATCATCGAGCGTGAGCCGTACGGCGTGGTGGGTGTCATCGCCCCGTGGAACGGCGCTCTCGCGGTGGCTGCGTCGTGTGTGGCGCCTGCGCTCGCCGCCGGGAACGCCGTGGTCTTCAAGCCATCGGAGCTGGCGCCGCTGGCAGCGCTGCGCTTCGGTGAACTGTGTCTTGTCGCCGGCCTGCCGCCGGGGCTGGTCAACATCCTCCCGGCCGCCTCCGACGGGGGCGACGCGCTGGTCCGCCATCCCGGTATCCGAAAGATCCACTTCACCGGGGGCGGTACGACCGCGCGCGCGGTCTTGAGAGCAGCCACCGACAACCTGACACCGGTCGTCACCGAACTCGGTGGCAAGTCGGCCAACATCATCTTCCCTGACGCCGACCTCGGCAGAGCCGCCGCGCTGGCGGCCCATCAGGGCCCGCTCATGCAGTCGGGACAAAGCTGCGCATGCGCGAGCCGCATTCTCGTCCACGAATCCGTCTACGACGCGTTCACCGAGCAGTTCCTCGCCGTCATCGGTGCGGCGCGGGTGGGCGATCCGTTCGATCCCGAGGTCAACTTCGGACCGGTGATCAGTGCCGGTTCGCTCGACCGCTTGCTCAACGTCGTCCACCGAGCTGTCGAGGAGCGTGCCGGCGAATTGCTCGTCGGAGGTGAACGACTCGTCGACGGCGCACTGGCGGGCGGCTTCTACATGCAACCCACCGTGTTCGGTGGTGTCGACAACCGGTCCAGGCTCGCGCAAGTCGAGACGTTCGGGCCTGTCGTTTCCCTCATCAGATTCGTCGATGACGACGAGGCCGTGCGGCTCGCCAACGACACGCCCTACGGCCTCAACGCCTTCGTCCACACAGCTGATCTCACCCGCGCCCACACGGTGTCGCGCCAGTTGGAGGCCGGGTCGGTGTGGGTGAACCAGTTCAGCCAGATCTCGCCCCAAGGACCATACGGCGGCTACAAGCAGAGCGGATCCGGCCGAACGGGAGGCCTCGACGGCCTACATGAATTCCAGCAGATCAAGAATATTCGCATCGGCATGGGCTGACCGAACCGCCGCGTTGGCGTGACACGCGGCAGCGTCCACGGACCCGAAGAGATCCGTCACGGGAATTGTCGGGAAGGTTCCGCTCGGGTGACCCGGCGACCCCGCGGTATCGGCGCGTCCATCGACGCCGCACGCGCCGAATCCTCCGCCCGAAGGGAACTCGCTTGCCCGGCATCGGCACATGCCTGTACCAGTAGAGGTCGGCCCGCGGCAGGATCGAGAGGAGACCCCAGTCAGGTGACGAGCGAACCCCCCGAGCGACCGACGACCGACCGTCGGCAGCCATGGTCGATGGCGACGAAGATCGCTTTCCGTTTCTGCTTCGTGTATTTCGGCCTGTTCTGCCTGGTGTTCGCGCAGATCCTGTTCGTGTTCACCGGTTTCGTGGGGCGCTGGTTGCCCGACCGGGCGATCCTGTGGCAGATGGTGCTGCTCGACCCGCTGCTGAGCTGGGTGGGACGCACGGTGTTCGGTGTCGACGCCGCGCTGAGACTCGACTCGGGCAGCGGTGATCAACTGGTCATCTGGCTGCTGGTGTTCTGCCTGTTCACGCTGGCGGTCGTCGCCACCGTCATCTGGTCGGTACTCGACCGCGCCAGGGCCGACTACACGCGGCTGTGGGCATCGTTCCTGACGTTTCTGCGCCTGTGCGTGGCCGGGCAGATGCTGTTCTACGGGATCGCCAAGCTCATCCCCACGCAGATGCCCGCGCCCGGCCTGGCGACGCTGCTGCGGCCCTACGGCGAGTTCAGCCCCGCGTCGGTGCTGTGGCTGCAGGTGGGCAGCTCCTACCCCTACGAGATGGCGCTGGGGGCCGTCGAGGTGCTGGCCGGGATCCTGCTGTTCGTGCCGAGGACCGCGACGTTGGGCGCGCTCGTCGGCCTGGTCAGCATGGCGCAGGTGTTCCTGCTGAACATGACGTTCGACGTGCCCGTCAAGATCCTGTCGGGACACCTGCTGCTGATGAGTTTCGTGCTGCTCGCACCGCAGGTGCGGCGCCTGGTGGACCTGTTCGTGCTGCAGCGTCCCGTGGGCCCGCTGAGCCAGCCGGAACTGTTCGACGATCCCCGGTCACGCAGGATCTCGACGCGGGTTCAGGCCGTGCTCGGCGTGTGGGCGTTGATCGGCTGTGTCGTGATCACCGGCAGCGGGTGGTTCGAGTACGGCGGCGGGCGCGACAAGCATGAGCTGTACGGCATCTGGGCGGTAAGCGAGTTCGTCGTCGACGGCAAGCCGCTGCCGCCGTTGACCACGGACCAAACGCGCTGGAAGCACGTTGTTTTCGACGAGCCGGGCGTACTGACCTATCAACGCATGGACGGTGCACTGGTGCCCGCTCCTGCCGAGTTCGACGATGGCACCATCGCGGTGTCCGATGACCAGGGGGGCACGGTCGCCGAGTTCCGTGTGTCACGGCCCGATCCGCAGCACCTCGAACTCGATGGCCGCCTGGCGGGCCGCCCGGCGCACATCACCCTGGAGGAGGTCGACCCGAACGGGTTCACGCTGCGCAACCGCGGTTTCCACTGGGTGCAGGAGTACCCGTACTTCCGCTGAACCCAACGGCTACGGGTCGATACGCACCACGGGCAACCAGTGCGCCACCTCGGCCGCGCGCGAACCGGACATCTGCACCGAAGCGCCCGCATCGGCGATGTCGAGCAACCCGGTAGCGAGCAGGAGCCAGGTTCGCGCATCGGTCTCGACGACGTTGGGTGGTGTGCCGCGCGTGTGCTTGGGCCCCGATATGCACTGCACAGCAACGAACGGCGGAACCCGCACCTCGACGCTCGCACCGGGGGCGACGGCCGCCAGCGTCCTGGCGGTGAGCCGCACGGCTTCGGCGAGTTGCGCGCGGGCGGGCGACTCGCGCTGCGGGTCACGCAGCCAATCGGCAACGGCGGACACCGCTTCGAGCGTCTTCGCCGGATCGGCACTACGGCGGCTGGCCATACCCTAGTGTCTCAAAGTGTCTGTCGAGCGCCGCAAACCGCCGTACAGAACAGCCGGGGTCGCCGCGCTGGCGATCATGGCACTGCTGCTCGTACTCGTCGCCCAGTCGTTCCGCGGCGCGTTCGACCCCCAGGTCCGGCTGACGCTGTTGACCGCGCGCGCCGGACTTGTTCTGGACCCCGGCGCGAAGGTCACCTACAACGGTGTGCCGATCGGCCGTGTCGCCGAGGTCCAGTCCGCTGGTGCCCGCGCGCGGGTGATGCTCGACGTCGAACCCCGCCATGTGCCGCTGTTACCGGTCAACGTCGAGGCATCGGTCACCGCCACGACGGTGTTCGGCAACAAGTACGTCGCGCTGCGCTCACCGGAACACCCCAGCGCCCAACGGGTGTCGCCGGCGACGCCCATCGACGCGACCGGCGTCACAACCGAGTTCAACACGTTGTTCGAGACCATCATGCGGATCACCGAGCAGGTCGACCCCATCGCGCTGAACCAGACGCTCAGCGCGGCCGCCCAGGCACTGGCGGGCCTCGGTGACCGGTTCGGCGCGTCGCTGCTCGACG
>Ga0182740_1000175_pt1 | contig 104969 bp, 95 predicted proteins | sample eDN5th37CKraftBY_FD_128872 | JGI IMG/M metagenome (GOLD analysis project Ga0182740, IMG submission 128872) | Enriched backyard soil microbial communities from Emeryville, California, USA - eDNA 5th pass 37_C Kraft BY (version 2) (version 2) | ecosystem: Environmental > Terrestrial > Soil >...
AGGCTTGCGCCCATTGTCCAATATTCCCCACTGCTGCCTCCCGTAGGAGTCTGGGCCGTGTCTCAGTCCCAGTGAGGCTGATCATCCTCTCAGACCAGCTACTGATCGTCGCCTTGGTGAGCCGTTACCCCACCAACTAGCTAATCAGACGTGGGCCGATCCTTCAGCGATAAATCTTTCCCCGTAAGGGCGTATCCGGTATTAGCCCAAGTTTCCCTGGGTTGTTCCGAACTGAAGGGTACGTTCCCACGTATTACTCTCCCGTCTGCCGCTCCGTATTGCTACGGCGCTCGACTTGCATGTGTTAGGCCTGCCGCCAGCGTTCGCTCTGAGCCAGGATCAAACTCTCAAGTTGGATGAGATTTTGATCTCGGCTGATCACACGTTTGACGAGGTCCACCACTCCGGTCGATTGCTCGACCAGTGCGATGTACCTTGAAACGTTAGACCGCCGAAGTCTCTTCCATGACCGCTCTCGTTCCAGACAAAGCCGAAGCTTTCTCCGGTCGGGGAAGCGGCCCGCAAGGACTCCGCCGTCCACGTTTCTCTTTCTTCCGATTCACCTGTCAAACAGCCCGGAAGCCTGGCGGCTCCCAACCTCTCGAGTCGAGAGGCCGACGAAGTCTGATCCTCCGAGCACTTCCCGAAGGCCTTGTCCTACACATAAGTGAGGAGCTTTATAGGCGCGCCCTCACGCCGTGGCGAGCGGCGCGCCGTATGGGTGTCTTATATGGGCGGGCCCCATTCCTTGTCAACACCAATTGTCATGCCGATGCGCTGCAGCATTCGCACCTCGCTATGGCGCTGTGGACGACGGTGGATTCGTCGCCCAATCCAACAGCTGAGTCACCCCACCGGCCACGCCGCACTTGAGCCACATTCCTCGGTCGTTCTTGGCGGATTCGTTGGCAAGCCAGGGGAGCCCACCGAACGTCGCGACCTACCCGTTCCGTTTATCGGTCATTGACCGAGCAGCGGGCGGCGCGGCATCGTTGCTTTCCTCCGGCGTGATTGTCGCGGGAGTTTCGAGACGCCGCGGGAACCTGGTTTCCATCGGCTGGTCGCGTTCGAGCCATTGGCGCGTTCGGGGCGTTGCTCACCACTGCAGCAGGGGACGACGATTGGATCACGGTAGGCCGCGCAGCCCCCACCGACCCAGACCGGACGCTGCTGTGGATCTCGGCAACGAGCCCCCGCTGTCGGTCGATGGTGGCACCGGCGGCGTGATCGATCGCCGCCGCATCTCGGTTCAGTGGTTCTCCGGAACGATTCTCACCGGCGTGTGCGGCGCGGCCCTCATGGGCGGCGCCGTTTTCGCTTCGCTCGACGGCGAAACCAACTTCGCCACCATCCCCGAACATATCGAAGCGGCGCTGCGCGGCGACGCCGGCGAGAAACAGCCGCGCAAGAGCGACCGGCTGCCGCCGGCCAGCGAATCCGCCTCCTCGCGCCAGGTGATCCGCATCAGCGTCACCAGCCGTTCCGGCAATCGTGAACTCGTCCGGGTGCGCCCGTTCGTGCGCGTCTCAGCCAATCTCACGCTGGCCGGCACCGAATACGCGGCCAATGTTCCGCCGTTCAATGCGCAGAAGCTTTTGGCGCAGGCCGGCGAGGACGGCACGCCGGCCGACGAACCCTCCGGTGCCGAGCCGGACGCCGAGGTGTCCTACGTCACCCGCGACCTTTCCGGCATCCTGCCGCGGGCAAAGATCGCCGCGACGCTGCCGATCGACGACGTCCTGGCCCGCGTGCGCGACACCGCCAACTGGACCGGCGGCACACACAACCGCTACCAGGTCGCAAGCCTTCCCACGGGCGGCGGCACGCCGCTCGCCTACGCCGCCGACGGCACCCCCGATCCCTATGCCGGCTTCGAAACCCGGATCGTACCGGAAAACATCACTCTCCTCGCCAAGACGGCAAGCCAGGCGACCGGCGGCAACGCCTGGAACGAGCGTTCCGTCACGGTCAAGAAGGGCGAGAACATCGCGACGATCCTGAAGGAACTCGGCGCGACGCCGGACGAAATCGCCTCAATCAGCGCCGCGCTCGGTCCGCGCGGCCGCAGCAACGGGCTGAAGGAAGGCCAGAAGCTGCGGATTTTGCTCACAACCACCGAGGACGCCGAACCGCATCAGCAGCCGATCCGCGTGATCGTGCTCGGCGACAGCACCATCGACGCCGTCGTCGCTCTCTCCGACATGGGCAAATACGTCTCCGTCGATGTCGCCAGCATGAACAACCTGGTGTCCGACACCGGCAGCGATGACGACGATGACGAGGAGGATGACGGCAAGGGCATCCGGCTCTATCAGAGCATCTACGAAACGGCGCTACGCAACAACGTGCCCAAGTCCGTGATCGAGAGCTTGATCCGCATCTACTCCTACGACGTCGATTTCCAGCATAAGACGCAGCCGGGCGATTCCTTCGACGTGCTCTATTCGTCCGACGACGATCCCTCCAACCCCGATTCCAAGGGCGGCGACGTCATGTTCGCCGAGCTGACGGTCGGCGGCGAGGTCAAGAAATACTATCGCTACCAGACACCGGACGACGGCATCGTCGATTACTATGACGAGACGGGAAAGAGCGCGAAGAAGTTCCTGGTGCGCAAGCCCGTCGCCACCGGCGTGATGCGGTCGGGCTTCGGCGGACGCAACCATCCGCTGCTCGGCATCACGAAATTCCACACCGGCGTCGATTGGGCCGCACCGCTCGGCACGGCGATCTACGCCTCCGGCAATGGCACCATCGAAAAGGTCGGCTGGGAAGGCGGCTACGGCAAATACGTCCGCATCCGCCACGCCAACGGCTACGAAACCGCCTACGGCCACATGACGGCGTTTGCGCGCTCGACGCGCGTCGGCGCGCGCGTCCGCCAGGGCCAGGTGATCGGTTACGTCGGATCGACCGGCCTTTCGACCGGCCCGCACGTTCACTACGAAGTCCTGGTCAACGGACGCTTCGTCGATCCGCTGCGCGTCCGGCTGCCGCGCGGACGCGTACTCGACGGACCGATCCTGTCGAGCTTCGAGAAGGAGCGCGACCGCTTCGACGCCATCATCGCGCGCTCGAGCCCGCGCGTCGCGCAGCAGGCACAGGCTTCGGCGCGCTGATCCCCGGCAGGGCTCGTTTCGGACGCTACTTCGCGGTGATGGCGCTGCGAAATGCAAGCGGCGCGGCCACGCGCCTGATCGGATCGAGCCCATCTCCGGTGCCTCGCACCGTCACGGTGCCGTAATCGAGCAGCCGCCCCAGGATCGACTGCTCCACCTGCACCGACTCGATCTTATCCATGTTCATTTCGGTGGTGCTCCGATTGATGAAGCCACGCTTGGAAATCACGCGCCGGTCGGTCACGGCAAATTCCGTGATCCAGCGGAGAAACCAAGAGCGGGCAAAGAACACGAGGGTCAACGCCGCGAACACGATGGCGGTCGCCGCGATCAGCACCTCGCCGAGCGCCGCCGTGCGTTCCCACACGACGATCGCGATGCCGACGATCAGCGACAGGATCGCGGGCCAATATTCAATCCAATGCAGGCGCGCCATCAGGACGATCTTCTCGCCGGGCTGCAGGACGGATTGCGTGTAACTCATGATAAGTCCTCGGCAAATCGTCGGCTCGCAAACGCCCGCAAAAAAGCGCCGGCGCGTCAGTCCACCCGCCAAACAGAACGCGGGCAAGCTTAGAGCGTTTTCGAGCGAAGTGGGTACCGGTTCGTGTGAAGAAAACGCGTTTAAACAACGACCTAGGGCAACGCGCCGACCTGTGGGAGCCTCCTCCCCAACCAAGCAGACCGGCGCTTCGACAAGCAAAGAGGTCCGCGCCGTTTCGTGGACGCGGACCCCTTCCGTTTTCTCCGGCCGGCAGCGGCGGATCACGCCGCCGCCAGCACCGCCGCGCCGTTGAACGTGATGCCCTGCTTGTTGGCCGAGATCGCGACCTTCTCGCCATCCTTGACCTTGCCGGACAGGATCAACTCGGCGAGCGGATCCTGCACCGACTTCTGGATCACGCGCTTGAGCGGACGCGCGCCGTAAGCCGGGTCGTAACCCTTCTCGGCCAGCCAATCGCGGGCCTTGGCGTCAAGGTTGAGCACGATCTTGCGCTCTTCCAGGAGCTTGCCCAGCCGCTGCATCTGGATGTCGACGATCCGGCCCATGTTCTCCCGCTTGAGACGGTGGAACAGGATGATCTCGTCGACCCGGTTCAGGAACTCCGGCCGGAAACGCGCCCGCACCTCGGCCATCACCGGCTCGCGCACCGCCTCGGTGTCCTGGCCGTCCGGCTGGTTGACCAAATATTCCGCGCCGAGATTCGACGTCATCACGATCAGCGTGTTGCGGAAATCGACGGTGCGGCCCTGACCGTCGGTCAAGCGGCCATCGTCGAGCACCTGCAGCAGCACGTTGAACACGTCCGGGTGCGCCTTCTCGATCTCGTCGAACAGCACCACCTGATAGGGCCGCCGGCGCACGGCTTCGGTCAACGCGCCCCCTTCGTCGTAGCCGACATAACCCGGAGGCGCGCCGATCAAACGGGCGACCGAGTGCTTCTCCATGTACTCGGACATGTCCATGCGGATCAGCGCCGACTCGTCGTCGAACAAGAACTCCGCCAACGCCTTGGTCAGCTCGGTCTTGCCGACGCCGGTCGGACCCAAGAACATGAACGAGCCGATGGGCCGGTTCGGATCCTGCAAACCGGCGCGCGCACGGCGCACAGCGGTTGACACCGCCCGCACCGCCTCGGCTTGGCCGACCACGCGCTTGCCGATCTGTTCCTCCATCTTGAGCAGCTTCTCGCGTTCGCCCTCCAGCATCCGGTCCACCGGAATGCCGGTCCAGCGCGACACGACCTGCGCGACATGGTTGGCGGTGACGGCCTCCTCGACCACAGCACCGCTGCGCGAATTGTCCTCGACCGCCTTAAGCTTCTTCTCAAGCTCGGGGATGCGGCCATAGGCCAGCTCGCCGGCCTTCTGGTACTCGCCGCGACGCTGTGCGTTGGCGAGATCGTTGCGCGCCTGATCGAGCTCCGTCTTCAGCTTCTGCGCATCGGAAAGCTTTTCCTTCTCGGCCTTCCAGCGAGTCGTAAGGTCGGCGGATTTCTTCTCCAGCGCCTTCAGCTCGCTTTCCAGGTTCTTCAGGCGATCCTTGGAGCCAGGATCCGTCTCCTTCTTCAACGCCTCCTGCTCGATGCGAAGCCGCACGATCTCGCGGTCGATCGAATCGAGCTCCTCGGGCTTGGAATCGACCTGCATCTTCAGCCGCGCCGCCGCCTCGTCCACCAGGTCGATGGCCTTGTCGGGCAGGAAGCGGTCGGTGATGTAGCGGTTCGAGAGCGTGGCCGCGGCGACGATGGCGCCGTCGTTGATGCGCACGCCGTGATGCGCCTCATACTTCTCCTTCAAGCCGCGCAGGATCGAGATGGTGTCCTCGACCGTCGGCTCGTTGACGAAGATCGGTTGGAAGCGCCGCGCCAGCGCGGCATCCTTCTCGACGTGCTTGCGGTATTCGTCGAGCGTGGTCGCGCCGATGCAGTGCAATTCGCCGCGCGCCAGCGCCGGCTTCAACAGGTTCGACGCATCCATCGCGCCGTCCGCCTTGCCGGCGCCGATGATGGTGTGCATCTCGTCGATAAACAGGATGATGCCGCCCGAGGAGGCCGTCACCTCCTGCAGCACAGCCTTGAGCCGCTCCTCGAATTCGCCGCGATACTTCGCGCCGGCGATGAGCGCACCCATGTCGAGCGACAGGAGCTTCTTGTCCTCCAGGCTGTCGGGCACGTCGCCGTTGACGATGCGTAGCGCCAAGCCTTCGACGATAGCGGTCTTGCCCACGCCCGGCTCGCCGATCAGCACCGGATTGTTCTTGGTGCGCCGCGACAGCACCTGGATGGTGCGGCGGATTTCCTCGTCGCGGCCGATCACCGGGTCGAGCTTGCCGTCGCGCGCCGCCTGGGTCAGGTCGCGAGCGTATTTCTTCAGCGCGTCATAGGCGTTCTCGGCCGACTGGGAGTCGGCGGTGCGGCCCTTGCGCAACGCCTCGATGGCGGCGTTGAGGCCCTGCGGCGTCACGCCGGCGCGTGCCAGGATCTTGCCCGCGTCGCTGTCCTTCTCCAGCGCAATGGCGAGCAAAAGCCGCTCGACCGTCACGTAGCTGTCGCCGGCCTTGTCGGCGATCTTCTCGGCGTTGTCGAACAGCCGCGCGGTGGCAGCGGCGAGATAAATCTGGCCCGAGCCTGAGCCGGACACTTTCGGCATCTTGCCGAGCGCCGTTTCAACGTCCTTCAACGCCTGCCGCGACTGTCCGCCGGCGCGGTCGATCAGACCCGCGGCCAAGCCTTCAGGATCGTCGAGCAGCACCTTGAGCACATGCTCGGGCGTGAACTGCTGGTGGCCCTCGCGCAGGGCCAAGGACTGCGCGGATTGAATGAAACCGCGCGCGCGATCGGTATATTTTTCGATATTCATCGAACGACTCCCTCGGGCCCGATGGTTGGCGCCCGGACGATGAGCCTCACCTGAGCGCCCATCGCATCCCGATGTAGGCAGCGCCCGTGCCGCTCGGAAGGGGCTTTTTCCCGAATTTCCGCAGGCCGGACCTTGCGTCGCGCGTCCGCGACCGCCGCCTCGCGATCCGTATCCCGCCACCGCCGCAGCAGCGGTGCCAAACCCCTAGAACCCCGCTTTCCGAGGCTTCACCTTTGGATTAGCCTAACTCCAAATCACAACCAACTGTAGGGAGGATATCTAGTATGGCGGAGACGTTTACCCTCAACGTGAACGGCCAGACGCATCGCGTCGAAGCCGATCCCGACATGCCGTTGCTCTACGCGCTGCGCGACGACCTCGGCATGAACAATCCCCGCTTCGGTTGCGGCCTGGCGCAATGCGGCGCCTGCACCGTGCACATGGATGGCCAGCCGATCCGCGCCTGCATCACCCCCCTGTCGTCGGTCGGCGATGCCAAGATCGTCACGCTCGCAGGGCTCGGCACGCCGGACAAACCGCACCCGCTGCAGACCGCCTATATCGAGGAGCAGGTGCCGCAGTGCGGCTACTGTATCAACGGCTGGATCATGACGGCGGCGAGCCTGCTCGCCACCAAAAAGAAGCCCTCCGACGACGAGATCAAGTCCGCGTTGAGCGGCATCAAGTGTCGCTGCGGCACCCATGTCAGCATCCTCAAGGCGGTCAAGCGCGCCGCCGCGATGATGGGCTGAGGGAGACCGCCATGACGAAGATGGACAATCCCTCCAAGCTGTCCCGTCGCGCGATGCTGATGGGCACGGGCGCGCTGGTGATCTCGGTCGGCGCGCCCCTCAGCGTGGACACACTGTTGTCGATCGACCAGGCCCGCGCACAAGGCGCCAAGCCGCCGCTGACCCCCGAGCAACTTTCCTCCTACATCGCCGTCAAGGCCGATGGCTCCATCGCCGCCTATTTCGGCAAAATGGACATGGGTCACGGGCTCCACGTCGCCATCGCCCAAATGATCGCCGAAGAACTCGACGTGCCATTCAAGGCGGTGACGGTCTACATGGGCGACACCGCCACCAGCGTGAACCAGGGCGGCGCGTCAGGCTCCACCGGCATCCAGTTTGGCGGCAAGCAAATGCGGGCGGCCTCGGCCGAAGCGCGCCGCGTGCTGGTGGACATGGCGGCGGCCAAGCTCAGCCTGCCGGCCGACCAACTGGCGGTCAGCGACGGCGTGGTCCACGCCAAGGCGGACGCAACCAAGAAGGTCAGCTATGCGGAGCTGATCGGCGGGCGGTACTTCAACGTCCAGCTTGAGTGGAACAAGCAGATGGGCAACGCGCTCTATGCCCCCGGCAAGGCGCAGCCCAAGAAGTACACCGAGCACAAGATCGTCGGCCAACCGATCAAGCGCGAGGACGTGGCGCCGAAGGTCTTCGCCCAGGAGGACTACGTCGTCGATATCAAGGTGCCGGGCATGGTGCACGGTCGGATGATCCGGCCGCCGGTCGCCGGCGCGGTGCCTGTGAGGGTCGACGAAAGCTCGATCAAGGGCATCGCCGGAGCCAAAGTGGTCTGGCAGAACGGGTTCCTCGGCGTGGTCGCGGACAAGGAATGGGGCGCGATCCAGGCGATGCAGGCGCTCAAGGTCGAGTGGTCGAAGGTCGATCCACCCTTCCCCAACCAGGCCGCGCTCTACGACCATATCCGCAAGGCGCCGGTGCGCAAGCGCGCGGTCGAGGGTAAGCAGACTGGTAACGTCGATGAGGCCTTCAAGACCGCCGCCAAGGTGATCGAGGCCGAATACGAATGGCCGTTTCAGTCACACGCGCCGATGGGACCGGCCTGTGCCGTCGTCGAGATCAAGGGCGACAAGGTGAACTGTTGGAGCGGGACGCAGAAGTCCCACTTCGTGCAGATCGGCTTGGCGGCTCAGCTCGGCGTGCCCCTGGACAACGTGCATGTGCGCTGGATCCACGGTCCCGGCTCCTACGGCCGCAATGACGCGGACGACTGCGCGGCGGATTGCGCCGTGCTGGCCAAGGCCGTCGGCAAACCGGTGCGGCTGCAATACATGCGCGACCAGGGCACCGGCTGGGACCCGAAAGGCCCGGCTTCCGTCCATATCGCGCGCGCAGGCCTCGACGCACAGGGCAACGTCATCGCCTACGACTTCCTGAGCAAGGCGTTCTCGCGCGTCGACGTGAACACCAACGGCAGCAAGCTGCTCGATACGCTTGCCGGCCACACGCTCGGCGTACCGTTGAAGTCGGGCGACGGCTTCGGCGTGCCGGCGGAATCCTATGCGTTCGACAACAAGCGGACCGCGTGGGAAACCATCCCGCCGCTGCTCGAGCGTTCGTCGCCGCTTCGCACCTCGCACCTGCGCGACCCCGTCGGCCCGCAAATCCACTTCGCCAGCGAGTCGTTCATGGACGAAGTGGCCGCTGCCACCAACCAGGACCCGATCGCGTTCCGGTTGAAGCACCTCAAGGATCCGCGCGACATCGCGCTGATCAAGGCGGCCGCGCAGAAGTTCAACTGGGACACGCGGCCTTCGCCGCGCAAGGACCAGCGCGGAGACAAGGTGAGCGGACGCGGCCTCGCCTATGCGCAGCGCGCCGGCACCCGTGTCGCCGTGATCGCCGAGGTGGAGGTCGACCGCTCGAGCGGCAAGATCTACGCCAAGCGGTTCACGGTGGCGCACGACTGCGGCCAGATCATCAATCCGGACGGTCTGGAGAAATGCATCGAGGGCAACATCGTGCAGGGCGTTTCCCGCACCCTGTGGGAAGAGGTGAAGTTCGACAGCAAGAACGTCACCAGCGTGGACTGGGAAACCTACCCGATCCTCGACATCACCGAGACGCCGGAGAAGATCGACTTCGTGCTGATCAACCATCCGGAGCTGCCGCCAACGGGCGCGGGCGAGCCCTCGACCCGTCCGGTCGCAGCCGCTATCGCCAACGCCATCTTCGACGCCACGGGCGTGCGGATCCGGCGCGTGCCGTTCTCGCCCGAGCACGTCAAGCAGGCGCTGTCGTAAGGCGGCACATCACACATCACGCGAAAGGCCCGGCAGCGATGCCGGGCCTTTTTGTTTGACGTAAATGTGCTCTACTTCGCGCGCTTCAAGCCAGCAGCGCCGCGAATCACGCCCGGAATCGCGGCATCGTTGCCCGGCGCCATGATGTGGACCCCGGCCACGCCCGGAATGGTCGCAAGCTCCCGCATCAGCTCCAGGCAGAGCTTGTGCCCTTCGGCAACGGGATCGCTGGCCGCGTCCAGTCGCTCCACCATCGCATCGGGAATGATGGTGCCGTAGAGTTTCTCACGCATCCAACGCGCCGACTTGGCAGAGCGCAGCGGCGAAATGCCGATCAGGAACGGCAGCCGCACGCCATGCTCGGCGAGCCGCGCCAAGTAGCGGCGCACCACATTCGCATCCATGCAGAACTGCGTCTGCACGAATTCGCAGCCGGCGGCGATCTTGCCTTTCAGGCTTTTCGGCTCCCATCCCGCAGGCGGGTCGATCGGCACGTCGGCGGCGGCAATAAAGAATGGCGCCGTGCCGCCAACCTTGCGGCCGGTCGGAAGCTGGCCCTTGTCGCGGAGCGTCACCGCCATCGCCGTGAGCGCGGCCGTGTCGTAATCGAACACCGGCTTGGCGTCGGGCTGATCGCCTTGCTTGGGGTCGTCGCCGCGCAGCAGCAGCAGGTTGCGCACGCCGAGCGCCGCAGCCCCCATCAGCTCGCTTTGCAAGGCGATACGGTTGCGGTCGCGGCAGGTAAGCTGGAGGATCGGCTCGATGCCTTCGCCGATCAGGATCGCGGCAGCCGCGACCGCGCCGAGATGCGCCCGCGCCCCCGCGCCGTCCGTGATGTTGACGGCATCGGCCAAGCCCTTGAGCGGCGCGGCCTTGGCGATGAGGTCGGCGGCATCGCATGACACCGGTGGCGCGATCTCGGCGGTGACGATAAAGCGATCGCCGGCGAGCTTGTCCTTGAGGGTCTGCATGGGGCGGTTGTTCTCCAAATCCTGCCCCGTTTCAAGCGTGGGCAACACCGGAGACTTGCCCACTTGGCGAGTTCGCGGCTCGCGCCCAGGATCGCTCCATGCCGGTTATCGCCCGTTCTCTCGACGAGGCGCTTGCGCCCATCCAGGATGGCTGCGTGCTGGCGGTGCCCGCGAGAGCGCGGGTGTGCCGATGGCCGCGACCCACGCACTGATTCGCCGTGGCATCGAGCGCCTGCATCTGATCGCGCTGCCAACCTCGACCTTGCAGGCCGATCTCCTGATCGGCGCCAGTTGCGTCGACACGCTGGAAACCTCCGCCGTCAGCCTGGGCGAGTTCGGTCCCGCGCCGCGCTTCGTGGCCGCCATCCGGGCCGGCCTGCTCCGCATGAAGGAGCGACCTGCCCCGCGCTCCATGCCGCGTTCCAGGCCGCCGAGAAAGGCGTGCCGTTCATGCCGCTGCGCGGCCTGATCGGCAGCGACGTGCTGAAGAACCGGCCGGACTTCCGATTTTGCCGCAGCGGTTGTCACGGACCATCTCCACGCTGGCCGAGGTGATCGTCAACACCGCATTCCAGTTCGACCGCCCGCCCGACGTGCCGGTGACGCCTGCGCCCTCCGACAAGACGCTGCGGCTGATGCGGCAGGTGGTCGCGCGGGAATTAGCCGAGGTTTATCCACAATTTGCCGCCCGGGTGTTCGGCGTGACCGCAGGTTGAAACACCGATTGCAGAGGCCGCCTCCGCGTGGTCTTTATGGGTTGCGGCACAATCCAACAAAAGGGGATGGAAGCGTGAAGACGGTGGAAGTCGGTGCGATTGGCGTGGGTTGGGTTGGCGGCACGCGGGTGGAAACCCTGTCGCGCACGGCGCTGGTGGACAAGCTCCACCTCTGCGACATCAAGCCGGATCGGCTGGCGGAATTGAAGGCACGCTATCGCCCCGCCACCGCGACGCTCGACTATCGCGACATCCTCAACAACGACAACATTTCCGTGGTGTTCATTTCGACCACGCCGGAAACGAACCACTATCCCATCGCCCGCGACTGCCTGAAGGCCGGCAAGCACGTCATGCTGGAAAAGCCGATCGCGCTGGAGCTGTGGGAGGCCGACGAGCTGATCATGCTCGCCAAGCGCAACAACCTGAAATTCACCATCGGCTATTCGCAACGCTTCAACACCAAGATCGCCTACGCCAAGAAGAAGATCGTGGACGGCACGCTCGGCAAGGTGGTGTCGGTCCTGGTCAGCCGGCACCTGTCGCGGGCGCTGGGCAAGAAGATCGCAAGCCGCGTCCGGCTCTCCCCTGTCGTGATGGAGAGCACCCACGATCTCGATTTCGTCATGTGGCTGCTCGAGCCGGCGAAGCCCGTCCGCGTCTATTCGCAAGGCGCCTACGGCTACATGGAGCCGATCAACGGATCCCATGACGTGATGTTCACCACCGTGACGATGGACAATGGCGTGGTGGTGATGATCGGCGGCGGCTGGAATTTTCCGGAGAGCTATCCGAACTACTGCGCGACCTGGATCGAGATCACCGGCACCGACGGCGCGCTGGTTCTGGACGATACGCAGCGCGACAACTGGCTCAACACCGAGAAGACCGGCCAGGTGTTCCCGATGTCCACCATGCCCGGCGAACAGGTCGATCATGTGTTTGCCGGCGGCATGGGGCCGGAGACGATCCATTTCCTCGAAGCGTGCATTCGGAACACGCCGGTGATGGTGACGCCGGAGCACGCGCGGATGGTGATGGAAACCTATTCCGCCGCCGATCTTTCGGCAGACCGCGGCGAGCCGGTGAACCTGCCGCTCACCAACGAAACCGTTGCCGCCATCGCCGACCTCAAGGCCCGCTACCGCGCGGGCGACAACCCGGCGATGCAGAAGTGAGCGCGCGGACATGAGAACGCAAGCGGCCGATATCGGCCTGGCCATCATCGGCGGCGGGCGCGTCGGCCTGTTCCGCGGCGAGGTGGCGAACCGCCACCCGGCGGTGAAATGGATCGGTCTTGCCGAGAAAAATCCGAACCGCGCGGGCGAGGTCGCCCCGAAGGTCGGCGCCGATTTCGTCACGCAGAGTCACGTCGAGCTCATCAAGCGCCCCGAGGTGACGGCCGCGATCATCGCCACCGACGAGCACCTGCACGTCGAGCCGATCATGGCCGCGGTGGAACGCGGCATTCCTCTCCTCATCGAGAAGCCGCTGGCGACGGACCTGGCGAAATCCGCACAGGTGCTCAAGGCAATCAAGGACGCCAAGATCGACGCCGTCGTCGGCTACACGCAGCGCTTCCGCCGCAAGTGGCTTGCCGGCAAGGAAAAGGTGCGCTCCGGCGCGCTCGGCGACGTGACGCTCGTCACCTCGCGCGCCTTCATGAACCGCCTCGTCGCCATCGACAATTACAAGCGCACCGACGATCCGGCTTCGATCTCGCCGATGGTCATTTCCGGCACGCATGCGCTCGACATGTGCATGTGGTACCTGGAGGCGAAAACGCCGGTCGAATGCTATGCACGCTCGGTCGATAAGGTGCTCGGGCCGCTGTATCAGGGCATCGACGCCACCGCCGGCATGATCATGATGTCGGACGGCACCATCTACCATCTCAACATCTCCTGGGCACTGCCGGTGACGTGGCCCGGCGCGGTCTATTCGCTGGAGGTCGGCATCACCGGCACCGATGGCGTGCTCACCATCGACGACACCCACCGCGACATGGTGCTGGCGGTGAGCAAGCCGCAGAGCGAAGGTTACAACCCCGACGGCAGTCGGCTGGTCGATTTCCTCGGCAGTTATCCGCCGGGCGACATGGCGCTTGGCGAATTGCGCGGGCCGATGGCCGAGGAAACCGTGTCCTGGCTCAATCGCGTAGCGCTGGGGTTGCCGACGCCGGCCGCGACGGTGGAGGAGGCCCACAAGAACCTGATGTTGACCAAGGCGCTCGACCTGTCAGCCAAGCGCCGGCAGCCGGTGAAGCTGCCGCTCGACCCGGACGAGGAGAAGCGATCGGCCTGATCTCGAAAGCTGCAACGACAAGAAATCATCGCCGAGAGCCGCAAAACCGGCCGCAACGGCGAAGCCATGCGACAACAGCAGAGGAAACGACAATGAGGAAAGTTCTGCTTGCGACCTGCGCGTTGCTGTTTGCCACGCTGCCTGCCGCGGCTCAGGAGGACGTCGCCGCCTTCTACAAGGGCAAGGTGGTGCGGCTCGTGGTCGGCGTTGGCGTCGGCTCCGGCTACGACATCAACGCACGCCTCCTGGCGCGATACCTGCCGAAATACATCCCCGGCAACCCGAGCGTGATCGTGCAGAACCAGCCCGGCGCGGGTTCGCTGACGATGACCAATCAGCTTTACGCCGGCGGCCCGTTCGACGGCACCGTGATCGGCGCATCCTTCAACGGCCTGCCGACCACGCCGCTGCTGCAGCCGAACGGCGCGCGCTTCGACGCCACCAAGCTCAACTGGGTCGGCAGCACCAACCGCGAGACGCAGGCGATGTACGTCTGGCATACCGCGCCCGCCCAAACCCTCGACGATCTGAAGACCAAGGAAACGATCATTGGCGCGCAAGCGCCGGGCTCCACGCAATACGATTATCCGAAGCTTGCCGAAAAGCTGTTCGGCTGGAAGTTCAAGGTCATCACCGGCTACGAGGCAACGCCGAAGATCCATCTGGCGATGGAGCGTGGCGAGGTGCACGGCACCTGGGCCAACTGGTCGACGCTGAAGGCCATCGCCGAGCCTTGGATCAAGGAGAAGAAGGTGCACATCCTGGCGCAGTGGGGCCTGCGCAAGCACGCCGAGCTGCCGGACGTGCCCTTGATCCTTGAGCAGGCCAAGACCGACGAGCAGAAGAAGGCGCTGAACCTGGCGCTGGCGCGACTCGAATTCGGCCGGCCGTTCTTCATGCCGCCGAACGTTCCGGCCGATCGCGTCGGCGCCATCCGTCGCGCCTTCGACGCGGCGATGAAGGACAAGGAACTGCTGGCCGAGGCGGCAAAGCTCAAGATCGAGGTCGACCCGCTGAGCGGTGAAGAAGTCGCTGCGAAAATCGTTGAGATCTACAAGACGCCGGCTTCAACCGTCGCCGTGGTTCGCGACGCAATGGCACCGAAGTAAGGGATGGCATTGCTCCCAATCATTCCGGACGCCGCATGAGCGGCGATCCGGAATCCAGTGGCTACCACTGATCCGTCTCTGGATTCCGGGTTCGCGCTTTCAACGCGCCCCGGAATGACCGCGGAGAGGTTTACGTCTTAACGACGCTCGCGCAACGGCTTGATCTTCAGCTCGGCGGCGAGCGTGTCGAGCTGCCCGATCACCTCAGGCAAAAGTGGTACACCATCGCGCGCGCGCTCGGCGCGTCGGGCGAGGCGTTGCTCGCCGGGCAAGCGGATACGATCGAAGCCCGGCAACACCGGAGAGGATTTCAGATCGCGCAACTGGCGATCAATCGCCGCCTTGAACGCTTCGATCGGCATGAAGCGCGACACGTCGAGCGCGATGATAAAGTGCCCGGTGTCGGCCATGCTGCCGTCGTCGTGATTGAAATCCACCACGTCGCGCCCGAAGGCTGCGCCGTTCAGCGTGCCGGCCAATAGCCCCAGCACCAGCGCCAATCCCGAGCCCTTGTGCCCGCCGATCGGCAGCAGCAGGCCTTCGCCGCTGCGCGCCGGATCGGTCAGCGGCTCACCCTTCTTGGCATCGACCATCCAGCCCTCGGGCATTTTCTTGCCTTGGAGTCGATAGGCCTTCACCGTGCCGTAGGACACGACCGTGGTGGCGATATCGAGCACCACCGGCGCTTCCTTACCGGCCGGCACCGCAACCGCGATGGGGTTGGTGCCGAGCAGGTTTTCCGCGCCGCCCCACACCGGCATGTGGTTGGCGCTGGCGACGACCGAATAGATGCCGACCATATCGTGCGGCAGCGCCATCGCCGCGTAGACGCCAGCCGCGCCGGCATGATTGCTTCGCCGCGCTCCGACCCAGGCGACGCCATTCTCTTTGGCTAGCGCCACCGCCATGTCGGCGGCGCGCTGCATGACGAGATGGCCCATGCCGTTGTCGCCATCGACCATCGCGGTTGCGGGCGCAGTCTTGCTGACCGTGATGTTCGGGCGCGGGTTGACGCCACCGGCCCGCAAGCGGCGGATATACTGCGGCAGGCGGAACACGCCGTGCGCATCCGCGCCGGTGAGATCGGCCTCGACCATCAGCTCGCCAACCTTCACCGCGTCGGCCTCGGGCAACCCTGCCGCCCGCATCGCGTCCGCGATGAACGCCGCAATTGTCGAAGCCGCAACACTCGCGCCCGCCATCACGCCACTCCCGCCAAAAGCTTCTGCACCAACCCATTGAGCATCGTCAGCTTGTCGAGTTCGGACACCGGCAGCGCCTTGACCTGCCGTGCGCATTCCAACGTGCCCATGTCGTAAGGGTAGTCGCTGCCGAGCATGATGTGCGCCGCGCCGAACTCCTTGACCAGAAATTCAAGCTGTGGCTTGCCGTGCAGGATCGTGTCCCAATAAAGCGTGCGGATCGCCGCCTCCGGCGGCTCTTGCAAATGCTTTCGCGGCTCGGGGCGCACACGCCAGCCATGCTGCCATCGCGCCGCCTGATACGGCGTAAAGCCGCCGCCGTGCACCATGAAAAAACGGATGTTCGGAAAGCGCACGGTCACGCCGCCGAACACCAGGCAGGCGGCGGCGATGGTGGTGTCGAGCGGGTTGCCGATCAGATTTTGCAGATAATAGTTTCGTAGCCGCTCCGCGCCGGCGACATTGTTTGGGTGGATCATGCAGAACGCATGGTGCGCGTTCGCCACCTGCCACACCGGCTCGAATTCCGGTTCGTCGAGGTTCTTGCCGTTGATGTTGGAGCCGATCTGCATGCCCTTGAGGCCAAGCGTGCCGATGGCTCGCTCCAGCTCGTCGGCCGCGGCCTTTGGCGCCTGCATCGGCAGCGTGGCAAGGCCGTAGAAGCTTCGCGGATAATCGCGGACGTGCTTGGCGATCTGATCGTTCTGCACAATCGACGCGGCGGTGGTCAGCCCTGCGTCCTGATTATAGAGGAACGTCTGCGGCGTGTTCGACAGCACCTGCATGTCGACGTCGGACGCCTTCATATCCTTGAAACGCTGCTCGATATCGAATCCACCGAGCGGAAACGGCCGATACGGAACGCCGGCAATCGTCAGCTCGTAATTCCCGTCGCCAATCGACTTGAGGCCGGGCGCCACCGTCGGCGTCTCCTTGGCCAGGAGCGTCATCGTCTCGTCGGTGAGGATGTGGGCGTGTGCATCGATGGCAAATGGATTGGGCACTGCACTTCCCCTTATGCCGGCGACCGCAGGGTTCGAGAGGCGGCCTGCGGTCGCTCCTCACCATGAGACGGAATGGAAACTCTCATCCCGAGGAGCACGCTGTTACGCGCGTCTCGAGGGATGAGGGCGAACGGCAAGAGAACTAAAGCAGAAAACTCACCGCGCCCATCGCGCCCAGTTCCTCCGCATCGAGGATGGCGCGGCGCTCGTGAATCTTCAGGCCCGCGTCCGTGCGCCTGAGCTTGTAGACGTAACGGCCGATGAATTGCCGGGGCGCGGGCTCATGGCGCCGATGGCGGAAGATCGCGAAATTCGCGTTGGCCACGATCAGATCGCCCTCGGTGCCGACGATCCGCACATTGGTGATGAATCGGCGGGTGTGTGACGGCGGATATTCGGCGTGACAATTGGGGTCCTTCAACCGGATGACACGCTCGCGAAGCCGCACGATATCATCGGCGATGGTGAACAGCGTGAAGCGATGATCGGCGTCGGGCTTGTCGTTCGGCGGCACGAAATAGGAGGCGTTGTCGGTCAACAACGTCAGCCATTCGTCGAGCCGCCAGCGGTCGAGCAGATCGGCCTCGTAGTAGAAGAAATCTTCGACCTCGGCGCGGGTCACGGTCGATGCGGGATCGAGCGGCTTGTTCATGCCTGCGCCTCCATCATCGCGTTCCACTTGCGCCAGAACACCCGCAAATGGCCCTCGTCGGTCGCAAGCTGCTCTTGGCTTGAGCCCATGCCGCGCGAAAGATCGGTCCACGGCACCTCGCGCCACGCGGCATAGCCCTGCTGCGCCAGTTCCAGCGCCGCCACGTCGTCGGGGGTGGCGAAGCCGCCAGGGCCGTAGAAGGTAAGGAACGCATGCAGCCGCCGCGCGCGCTGCGCCTCGGTTTCCTCGACCGGGCCAAGCGCCCAGGCGGTAACGTGCATCAGGTCCGGCGCGACCGGCGTGAAATGGCGCACCGTCACCGACGAGCCGTCATTGATGACGAGGTTCGGGAAGATGCAGAGGTTGCGGTTGGTGTCGGCGACGCGCGCCGCCCTCGCCTCGCCGAGCCGCTCGACCAATTCCTTGCGGATGGCGTCGATATCGGCCTTGGCCTCCTCTCCATAGACCGAAATCCAGCGCGCCACCGGACGGCCGCGATAATTCGGGTTGTCGGTGGTGAGATGGCCGTTGCCGAGATCCTTGCCGAAGCCCTTGGTCGGCAGCATGTGGCCCTTGGCCGGCGTCACGTTGACGCCGGAGTTGCGCATGTAGTTGAGCCACGTCGAGTGCGTCGTGACGAGGTGGTAATCGTCCACGCTGTTCTCGACCAGGAGCTTCCAGTTCGCCTTGATGTCGTATTCCTGCACACCGGAGATGATCTCCATCTTGCCGGACGGCGATTGATCGACGACGAGGTCGATGTAGTCCTTCGCTCCGGCAAGATAGGTTTCGAGATCGACGGCCTCCGGATCGAGGTTGGCGAAGTAGAAATCCTTGTAGTGCTCGAGCCGCGGCACCGCGACCAGGCCCTTGCCCTCTTTATCGTAGCCGGGCGGATAAGCATCGTCGCCCGGAATGCGACGGATCGAACCGTCGCAGTTGTAGGTCCAGCCGTGATAGATGCAGTAGAACTGCCGCGCGTTGCCCTCGCGCTCGCGACAGACGATGGCGCCGCGATGGCGGCACACGTTGAACAGCGCGCGCACCTGGCCTTCGCGATCGCGGCAGAAGATGATCGGCCGGCCAGCGACGGAGCGCGTACGGAAATCGCCGGGATTCTTCAGCTCCGAGGCGTGCCCGACATAAACCCAACACTTGTCGAAAATCGCGCGGTTCTCCTGCTCCAGGATGTCCGGCGAGACGAAGACCTTGCGGTGGACCGAAAAGGTCAGGTTTTCGAGGTCTTCGACCACGAGGCGGCCGTTGCCGTTCGCGTGGCCATTGGCGTTGGGGCGGTCAAGCATGGGGGGCTCCAGCGATAAAAGCGCGGACAGCGCCGGAATTTCTTACTTTTTCTATATCTAACGACCGGGGCCGTCCACCGCGACTTGGTGCTCCAAGAAAACCTCGCGCCCCTCTCGCGACGAACGAAGGATCGCGAGCGCAACCTCGACGGTGGCTTTGCCCCAGCGACCGTCGTGAACGGGCTTGCGGCCGTTTTCGATCGCGGCACGCATATCGTCCAGCACCTCGCGGCGGCCGGGCATGCCCTCGCCTCGCGGGATCGGGATTTCGCGCAAGCCGTCCCGGCCGTAGACACTGACGCCATCGGCGGAGGCGCGCATGTCGCCACCTGCGCAGGTGACGATGGTGAGGCCGAAATGCGGCTGGTGCGCCGGCATCGTGTGGCCGGTCGAACCGTAAGCAAAGGTCGTGGTTCGCGCCTCGGCTTCGTTGGATGCGCCGCTGAGCGACCGGCGCGCCGCGCCGTGGGCGATGGATTTCGGCGCGCCGCGTTCGCCGACACCGAAATGCCACTCGTCGGAATCGAAATGATCGTACCCGCTGTAGACCAGCGAAGCCGCGGCGCCGCCCTCGAATTGCAGCAAGGCTGCGCAGCCGCCCTCCGTCGGCCGCGCCGGATCGAGCACGCTCGCCTGTGCGCGGACGCTGCGCGCAAGCCCTCCGGCGAGCAGCCGCGCGGTGTCGATCTGGTGCGGCACCTGGTTGAACAGAATGCCGCCGCCTCTCGCTGTATCGAGTTCCTCCGGCCGGCGCGGGCGATAGAGGAAGTTGGTGTAATTGAAGCTGTGAATGAGTCCGAGCTGCCCAAGCTCGCCGCGAGCGATGATGTCGCGCATCAGCCTCACCGCTGGATCGAAGGCGTGGGTGTGGCCGACAATGAGATGCACCCCGTGCCGCTCGACGGCGGCGATGATGGCGTCGCAATCGGCGAGCGTCAGCGCCATCGGCTTTTCCAGAATGATGTGCTTGCCGTGCTGCGCAGCCAGGACCGCATGCGCGGCATGGAACTGATGGGGCGTGGCGATATAAACCACCTGCACCGCCGGATCGGCCACCAGCTCTGCAACGTCCGCATAGGCCCGCGCGTTGTGATCTCCGGCGAAGGCTTCGCGGGGGCCGGGGTGCGGATCAGCCGCAGCCCGCAAGACAAAGCCCGGATGCGCGGCGGCGGCATGCACCATGACCGCGCCGGCCATGCCAAGGCCCGCGACGCCGAGACCGATCGGGGCTGAAATCGCGCGGTTCCGCGGGTCGGGCTGGGTCATTGCAGGACGGGATTATGGCCGGTATTGCTAGGGTTCGTACAGACTTACCCCGGCATTCCTGGAAAGCCCAGCCGACATGGACATGAAGACTTCCCACGCTCCGACAAAGCGCGTCGAAGACGACTATCTGTTGCGCGGCGCCGGCCGCTACATGGCCGACGTGCCGCTGCCGAACCAAGCCTACGCCTGCTTCGTCCGCTCCCAGCACGCCTGCGCCGACGTCAAGTCCATCGACGTCAAGGCGGCGCTCGCGACCAAGGGCGTGGTCGCGGTCGTCACCGCCGACGACATCAAGGCCGCGAACGTCGGCAACCTGTCGCAGCACCCGCCGGTGGCCGGGCGCGGCGGCCGAAACCTCGTCCTGCCGTTCCGCCCGGCCTTGGTCGGCGACCGGGTGCGCCATATCGGCGAAGCCGTGGCGATGGTGATCGGCGAAACCTACGCGGCCGCCCAAGACGGCGCCGAAGCGGTGGAGGTCGAATACGAGCCGCGCGATGCCGTCACCGACCTGCGCCAGGCCATCGCGCCGGGTGCGCCGCAGGTATGGGACGATACGCCGGGCAATATCGCGGTGGATTGGATGGGCCTCGCCGCCAATCCCGAGGAGATGGCCGCCAAGGTCGACGAGGTCATGAAATCCGCCGCGCATGTCGCGCGGATTTCGTTGAGGCATCAACGCATCAACGTCGCCTCGATGGAACCACGCGGCGGCACGGCGAGCTACGACGCAGCGGACGAGAGCTATCTGCTGCGCGTCTGCTCCCAGGGCGCGCGCGCCATGCGCGATGCGATGGCCCAGGTCATGGGCATCCCCAACGCCAAGCTGCGCGTCGTGACCGAGGAGGTCGGCGGCGCGTTCGGGCTTAAAACCGGCCCCTACCCGGAATACGTCGCGATGCTGATCGGCGCCAAGAAGATCGGCCGCCCGGTGCACTGGATGTCCGGCCGCAACGAATCCTTCATGAGCGACAATCACGCCCGCGACGCCCTCAGCGAGGTGGAACTGGCGCTCGACGACAAGGGCAAGTTTCTCGCGCTCCGCTTGCGGCACGTCGGCTCCCTTGGTGCTTACGTCGGCGCCGTCGGCGCGAACATCCACACCTCGAACTTCGCGCGCTGTCTGCCCGGCATGTACGACATCAAGCTGATGGACGTGCAGGCCAAGTGCGTGTTCACCAACACCACGCCGACCGCGCCCTATCGCGGCGCAGGCCGCCCGGAGGCGAGCTACTGCCTCGAGCGGGTCGTCGATGAGGCCGCGCGCGTGTCCGGCATCGACCCGATCAAGCTGCGCCGCCGCAATCTCATTCCAAGCAAGGCCATGCCTTACAAGACGGCGGTGGGAACGACCTACGACAGCGGCGACTTCGCAGCCGTAGTCGAGAAGGGCTTGGCGCTGGCCGACTATGACGGATTCAGCGCACGCAAGCGCGAATCGAAAAAGCGGGGGTTGCTGCGCGGGCGCGGAGTCTGCTTCGTGCTGGAGCACGCCGGCGGCTCGCCGGTCGAAGCCACGCAGGTGTCGTTCCCCGGCGGCGAGCGCGTGCTGTTCACGATGAATGTGCAGTCCACCGGACAAAGCCACGCCACCGTGTTTCCACGCCTTGTCGCCGAACGGTTGGGCATCAAGGCCGAGCAGGTCGGGCACAGCCACGGCGATTCCGCCAATGAGCTGGCCGGCTACGCCTCCGTCGGCTCGCGCACGGCGATGACCGCAGGACATGCGATGGTGAGGACGCTCGAAGCAATGATCGCCAAGGGCAGGAAAATCGCAGCCACGGTGCTCGAAGCCGGCGAAGACGATATCGAATACAAGAACGGCGCCTTCGCCGTGGTCGGCACCGACCGCCGCCTGTCGCTGTTCGATGTGGCCGAACGCGCCAAGGAAATGAAAAAGAAGGGCGAGATCGAGGAAGACCTCGACACGCGCGTCACCACCCAGACGCCGCTCACGTTCCCCAACGGCTGCCACGTCGCCGAGGTCGAGGTCGACCCGCAGACCGGGCGGGCGCAGCTTGCGTCCTATTGCGCGGTGGACGACTGCGGCAACGTGCTCGACCATACCGTGATCGCCGGCCAGATGCATGGCGCGGTGGCGATGGGGGTGGGCCAGGCGATGCTGGAGCAGACGGTCTATGACGACGGCGGCCAGATCGTCTCGGCGTCGTTCATGGACTACGCCGTGCCGCGCGCCCACGATCTGCCGATGTTCAAGGACGATGTCTATCCCGTGCCGGCGACCACCAATCCGCTCGGCGTGAAGGGCGCGGGCGAAGCGGGCACGACCGCGGCGATCTCGGCGGTGATGAACGCCTTTGCCGACGCCATTCCGGGCGCCGGCCACAAGATCCAGATGCCGGCGACACCCGAAAAGGTGTGGCGGGCCTGCCAGGAGATGGCGGCGGGTTGATCCGCCGCCTTTCCCGCCTCGCGCGGGATCAGCCCTGCGAGATGAACTTGGTGTTGAGGTAAGGCAACAAGCCCTCGATGCCGCCTTCGCTGCCGTAGCCGGACTCCTTGACGCCGCCGAACGGCGTCTCCGGTGTCGAAATGGCAATCGAGTTGACGCCGACCATGCCGGACTCGAGCGCGTCGCCAACAGCCGCCGCCGTCGTGTTCGACGTGGTGAAGGCATAGGCGGCAAGCCCATAGGGCAGCGCGTTGGCGCGCTCGATCACCTCGTCGAACGACTTGAAGGTGACGATGGGCGCCAGCGGCCCGAACGGCTCCTGCGTCATGATCTTGGAATCGTCGGGAACGTCGGTGATCACCGTCGGCTCGAAGAAATAGCCCTGATTGCCCCGCCGATTTCCACCGGTAACGACCTTGCCGCCGCGATCCTTGGCGTCATTGATGAAGCTCTCCATCGAATCGATGCGCCGCGCGTTGGCCATCGGGCCCATCGTGGTGCCCTTCTCCAGGCCGTCGCCCAGCTTGATGCCGTTGGCGTACTCGGTGAATCGCTTCACGAAGCGCGGATAGACATCCTCCTGCACATAAAACCGCGTCGGCGAGATGCAGACTTGGCCGGCGTTGCGATACTTGAACGCCGCAATGGTGTCGGCTGCCTTTTCCGGATCGGCATCGTTGAACACCACCACCGGCGCATGGCCGCCGAGCTCCATCGTGGCGCGCTTCATGCCCTTGGCGGCGAGCATGGCGAGATGCTTGCCGACCGGGATCGAGCCGGTGAACGAAATCTTTCGCACCGCATCCTGGGCCAGCAGATACTCCGACACCTCAGCCGGTACGCCGAACACAAGGTTGACGACGCCCGCCGGCACGCCCGCATCGGCAAAACACTTCACCAGCTCGATGGCAGAGGCCGGCGTTTCCTCCGAAGCCTTGAGGATCACCGAGCAGCCGGCCGCCAACGCGGCGCTGATCTTGCGAGCCGGCATCATCGTCGGGAAATTCCAGGGTGTGAACGCCGCGACGACGCCGACCGGCTCGCTCACAACAAGCTGACGCACTTTGCCACGGCCCGGCACGATCCGGCCATACACCCGGCGGCCTTCCTCGGCACACCACTCGATGACATCGGCCGACACCAGCACCTCGGCCCGCGCTTCGCCATAAGGCTTGCCCTGCTCCATCACCAGGACCTTGGCCATCATGTCGTGGCGTTCGCGGATCAGATCGGCAACCTCGCGCAACACCTTCGCGCGGTCGTAGGCCGAGGTCGCCTTCCAGACGGCAAGGCCTTTCTTGGCCGCCGCCAAGGCCTCATCGAGATCCGATTGGCTGGCGTGCGGCAGATGCGCGAGCGGTTTTTCGGTCGCGGGATTGAGCACATCCTCGCCCTTGTTGCCGCTGCCGTTCTTCCGCCACGCGCCGTCGATGAAAAGTCCGAGCTCGCTGTACATGACCGCCTCGATTGCAAAGGAACCGCTGTGTATGGAAACGGTAGCATTTCCGGCGCGGCGCGGCCACCTGCCGCAATCAGCGGCGCCGCTTCTCCGCCCGTGCGAGCCCGTAAAGCAGCGGCAGGCAGATGACGCCGAACGCCGCCGAAATCACGAATGCGACATCGTAACGGCCGGTGACCGCGACAAAGGCCGCGAACGCCACGGGCGTCAGCATATTCGCGGTAAAGATGAGGATGACCGAGCCCGCCGCCGTCTCGCCGACGAGTTCCGGCGGCGAGCGCCGCGCCACCTCGGCGATCTGCACGCCGTTCCAGCCCGCGACGGCAATGCCCGCGACCGCGGCCAGCGCGATGAATGCCCACAGCGGCCAGGCCGCGGTGCTGAACGCCAGCAGAACGGTCGAGATCGAGGACGTCAACGCCGTGATGGCCAGCGTGGTGTTGCTGGAGGCGACATGGTCGGCGAGCCAGCCCACCACGACTCGGCCGAGCACGCTGGTGGCCTGCATCACCGCGAACACCAGCCCGGCGGTGCTCAACGACTGACCGAGCGCAACCACGAGATAGGTGACCACGAAGGTGACCCACGCGGCCTGCGGGACGGCAAGACATGCCCCGATCCACGATGTACGCCACAGCCGATCGCCGTGCGATAACGAGCGCAGCGGCACCAGGATGTCGTTCAGCCGGAAGGCGGCAAGCGCCGCCTGCGGCCGCTCGCTTGGCTCGGGATCGATCCCGGCCCGGAACGGCCATGTCGCCACTGTCGCGGCGATGCACACGGCCGCGACCACGACGGCGGCAAGCCGCCAACCCGTCGCCTCGACCAGCGGCGGGATCGCAAGCCCGCCGATCACGCCACCAAGCGGCACGCCGGCCTGCTTGATCGAGAACACCAGGTTGCGATGGGCCTGCGGCGTGAAACGTTGCAGCACCTCGCTGCCTGCGGGGCTGGCGATGCCGCTGCTCACGCCGACGCAAACGCTGGCGAAAAGAGCCAGCCCAATCGACGGCACCAGATAGAACAGCAGCGATGCCGCGCCGATCACAAGACTCCATTGCAGCGCGCGCACGCCGCCGAGCCGATGCATCAGCCCGATTCCGGCCGTCAGCGCCAGTAGCGCGCCGACGACATTGGCGGCCATCAGATAACCGACCCAGCTTTCGTTCCAGCCGAACTCGACGGTGAATGCCGGCCCCGCGACCGGCACCACGCGCCCCAGCGTGGCCGAGACCGTCTGCAGGACGAGGATGACCCCGATCACCACCATCCACGACGGCGATCCTGATGGGGGTCCTGACACCAACGGTCCGCTCCGGCCTTCGACGGCGCAAATCTGCTCGGCTGAAAGCCCGCTCAGCTCAGATGCGCGCCGCCGTTCAATTGATAGTTCTGGCCGGTGATATAAGCCGCGCGCGGGCCGGCAAGAAAGCGCACCAGCTCCGAAATATCCTCCGGCAGGCCGCGCCGGCCGACCAGCGGATTGGAGAACGAATGGTGCTGCGGCTCCGGCTGGCCGGGCGGGCGCGGCGTTTGCATCAAGCCGGGCGTCACCGTGTTCACCCGGATCTTGCCGGCGAACTCGTGGGCAAGCGCGCGGGTCAGACCGATCAGGCCGCCTTTGGCGGTGACCACATGGGCGCGGTGCGCAGCCCCGGTGTGGGCGCTCAAGCCGCCGACATTGACGATGGCTGCGCCGTCGCTTTTCTGCAGATACGGCAGGCATGCCTTGGTGCACAGGAAGGCGCCGTCGAGCACGACGCCGATCACATCCCGCCACTCCTCCAGCGACATCTGCGCCAGCGGCTTCTCCGCGCGCAGCGCCGCGTTGTTAACCAGGATGTCAATGCGGCCGAACCGTTTGACGGTTTCCGCAACCATCCGATCGACCGCCGAGGCATCGACCACGTCGGCGATGGCGGTCATGGCACGACCGCCCTTGGCCTCGATCTCCTTCGCCACTGCGTCGGCTTCCGTCTTGTTGGAGCGGACGTTGACGACCACCGCCGCCCCGGCATCCGCCAACGAATGGGCGATGGCGCGCCCGATGTTCCGTCCGGCGCCGGTGACGATCGCGACACGGCCCGCAAGCTCCTGGTCACTCATTCAGTCCCTCTCCGTCCTGACCCCGCCGCCGGCCGGCGCCAGCCGGCCGGCCGCGCCAAGCCCATTCAGCCGCGCAGCGGCGACAGATCGATCCGCCCGTTGAACACGCCCGACACCAGTTTCAGCGCCGCCGCGCCTCCGCCCGCGTCATAGCCGCCGTGGCGCGCATTGAGCAGAAACTTGTCTTCGATGTCCTTGCGCGTCAGCGGCTCGTGCGCGCCGCCGCGCATATGCGGCTGGCGCTCCTCGACCACGCTGCCGTCGCGCAGCGTCGCGCGGATGTGGCCGGTGAAGTTGTTGGGGTAAGGATTGTTCGGGTCGATGCGGTAACGCACCTTTGACGCCAGCGCGACGACCGCCGGCTCCTTCACCGCCGCATCGGAGAAATCGCTCAGGCCCACGTTGCCGCGCAGGAATCCCGCGGCGATGCAATAAGGCTGCGAGAACTTGCCGGCGTAGCCGTTGTTCGGCCGTTGCTTGGCGGCAAGCGGCTCCCACAAGCGATGCACGGTGCCCTCGCCGACATCGCAGACCATCTCGACGATGTCATCCGCCTTGATGCCGCGCGCGCCGAGCCGCCGCGCGCAATCAATGTACGGATGTGTCATCGTCCCGCAGGGATAGAGCTTGAACGCCAGCGTTTGCGTCAACCATTGCGAGCCGAAGCCCTCGGTGAGCTTGGCGAAGTCGCCCGCCGTGGTGTTGGCGAAGCCATGGAACAAGCCATGCACGCCCTCGAACACGGTGCGCGGCCCGGAAAAGCCGGCGCGTGCCAAGAGCGCCGCGCGCATGCCCGATTGCGCCGCCCAGCCGGCGTGCATGCGCTTGGTCCAAGTGCCTTCGGCGAGATACTCGATAATGCCGGATGCCATGCTGCCGACCACGCCGAAGGCATCGACGATCTGCCGTTCGCTGAGCCGCAGCGCCTTGCCAACCGCGGCGGTCGCACCCACCGCGCCGAACACGGCGGTCGGGTGGAAGCCCGCCTTGTGCACCATCTTCGGCGCGACGAGGCCGAGCCGGCACATGATCTCGATGCCGACCGCCATACCCTCCAGCGCCGCCTTGCCGTCGATGCCGTGCCGCTCGGCCACCGCCAATACGGCCGGCACGATCACCGCGCCGGCATGGACCGGGCCGCCCTCGAAGGTGTCATCGAAATCCTCGCCGTGGGCCGCCGTGCCGTTGACGAAGGCCGCGCCGGCCGCGCTGAGCCCCCGCCGATGGCCGATCGCCGTGCAAGGCCCATCCTCGTCCCAGCCGGCGAGCGCGCTTCGCACATAATCCTCGTTGCGCGCGGCAAGGCACAGGCCGGCGACATCGATCAGCGTCTCTTCGCACTTGTCGCGCGCGGCGGTCGGAATCGCACCGGCATCGACCATGACGATCCGCCGGGCGAGATGCTCGGCCACGGCAACATCGGGAAGCTTTGCGTCCATGAAAAGCACACCGTCGTTGAAATACCGCGCCGCCACCGTCGGCCGCCCCGGAGACGCCCCCCTAGGAAAGCGACATCATCCGTCCCTCAACAGCATGGCCGGGTCAAGCCCGGCCATGGCAGAAAGACGATGATGGGTATGCAACGCGCGCATCGGCAGCGGGCGTCACCGCACGGTACCGCCGATCTTCAGCCGGTTGGCCAAGGCGACGATGCCGAAGGTCACGATCAACATGATCAGGCCCAGCACCGAGATCGCGGCGAGGTCGCCGCTCTCGTTGAGGTCGAAGATCAAAACCGACACCACCTTCGTCTCCGAGGTGAACAGCATGATCGCCGCCGACAGCTCACGGATGGTGCCCACGAACACGAAGCACCAGGTTGCGATCACCGAGGTGCGCAACAGCGGCGCCGTGATCTGGCGCAGCGCCTTGAGCCGGGTCGCGCCGAGAATACGGCTGGCTTCCTCCAGCTCGGGATGGACGGCGCGGAAGGCCGATTGCATCTGCTGATAGGCAGCCGGCATGCTGAGCGTCAGGAACGCCACCAGCAGGATCCACAGCGTTCCGTAAAGCACGAATGGCGGGCGCGTGTAGCTCAGGAACAGGCCGACACCGAGCACGATACCCGGAATGGCGACCGGCGCGGTTGCCAAAAATCCAAGCGCACGATGACCGGAGACAGCTTCGCGCGTGGTGAGATAGGCGATCACCAACGCAAGGATGGTGCCAAGCGTCGCCGTGGTGATGCCGAGGATGAAGGTGTTGTAGAGCGCGAGCTTGGTCGCCGACAGTTCGAAGAACACGAAGGCGATGTTGTGCAAGGTGAAATTATCGAACCAGATGAACTGCGAAGCCACCTTCGAGAACGTCGCATTGAGCAACGCGCCGTAAGGCAGAAACACCGGGTTAAGCAGGACGAGGAAGCAGAAGGCCAGCGCCACCCATCGCAGCCGGCCGAGCTGGATAATGCGCGGGTCGCTGTTCTTGCCGCCGACCACCGAATAAGAGCGCCGGCCCAGTATCATGTGCTCGGCGCGCAGCAGAAAGACCGTCAGCACCAGGAGCGGCAGCGAAGCCGCCGCAGCCAGCTCAGGCTTGGGCGGGTACTGGAACAGGCTCCAGATCTTGGTGGTCATGGTGTGGAAGCCGGCCGGGATCGCAAGGATCGCCGGCGAGCCGAACAGCGTCATCGCCTGCAGGAAGGCCACCAGCGCGCCGGCGAGCAGCGCCGGCATCGCCAACGGCAGCGTCACCCGCCGCGCGGTCTGCCAGGTGCTGCCGCCCAGGATCGACGACGCATCCTCCAGGTCGCCCGGCATGCGGTCGAGTGCGTTGGCGACCAGCACGAACACGTAAGGAAACGTGTAGCACGCCACCACGAAAACCAGGCCGGGGAACGAATAGATGTTGAGCAGGTGCTCGTCCTGCTCCGCTCCGGTGACGACACGGAACACCTTGTTGATCAGGCCGCTGTTGGGAGCTGCCAGAAGCTCCCATGCGATGGCGCCCAGGAATGGCGGCGTGACGAACGACGCCATCACCATCAGCCGCACCGTGCGGCGCAGCGGCATGTCGGTGCGCGCCACCAGCCAACCCATCGGCGCTGCCACCGCGCAACAGAGGACGCTCGCCGATGTGGCCAGGATGAAGGTGACGATCAGCGGATCGAACAGCGTCGGATCGTGGATGAGCGTAGCGAAATTCTGCAGCGTGAAGCCGCCGTTGGCGTCGCTGAAGCCGTAATACACCAGCCACGACATCGGCAGCACGATCAGCACCACCAGCACCGCCGCGAACGTGTAAAGCACGAGCTTCGTCGAATCGAACCCGCGCGCCGCGTGCGCAACCGGCTCGGACGCTGCAACCGCCATCGTCAAACCCCCACGAATCCGTCCTGTACGCGACCGTCACGCTTGCCGCCGTCCCACCCGCCGCGCGGGAGGGACAGGCCATGCCGTATAAAGCCCCGACCATCGAGCCGGGCATCACACCTTGAAGATCTGCGCGTAGCGGCGCTTGACCTCGTCGGCACCCTTCTCGACGCCCGCCGGGTCTTCCTTCATCAGCTTGATATCGGCAAGCTTGCGAACGCCCGGCTTCTCCACGGCCTGCTTATGGGCGGAGTATTGCCGCGCATAGTCGATGAGGAGTTGCTGTCCCTCCCGACCGTGCATCCAGCTATAGAACAGCCGAGCGGCGTTCGGGTTCGGCGCGGCCTTGAACACCACACTTGGACTCGTGGCGACAGGCGTACCCTCCGACGGATAGACCACATCCACCGGCTGGCCCGCTTCCTTGTTGCGGATCACGAGATAGCCCGCGCCGTCGATCATGATCGCGCGCTCGCCGAGCGCGATCTTCTTGGGCGTATCGGTGGCCGACTGCACCTGCAGGATGTTCTGCTTGGCAAGCTTCTCGAAGTAGCCCCAACCGAGATCGCGTGCGATCTGGAACGTGGCGTTCATGATCGTGCCGCTATAGGCGGGATGGGCCTTGACCATCTTGCCCTTCCACTTGGGATCGAGCAGGTCGGCGAAGCTTTTGGGCGCGTCCTCCATCTTCACCAAATTGGTGTTGATGCCGAACGGCGAGACGAGAACGCGGGTAACGACCTCGAAGCCCTCGGGATCGTAATAGCCTTTATCGTAATTCTTGACGACCTCCTCGGGCAGATACTGCGCGAGCCAGCCGCTTCGCTTCCAAATGATGACGTGGGCCTGGTCCGCCGTGTTGGCGACGTCGACCGCGTGCACGTTGCTCGTGTATTCCTGGCCGATGCGGGTGAACACCCGCTCGGCCCCGGAGCGCTCCACGCGCATGGCGATGCCGGGGAATCTCTCCTCGAACGTCTTGCCAAGCTTCTCGGCGAACTGCAGATCCATCGCGGTATAGAAGGTGCACTTGCCTTCCTTCTTGGCGGCCGCGATCAAGTCCGGCGTAATGGCCTGCGCCTGGATCGGCGCCGCGCGCAACGGCTCGGCAAACACGGTGCCGGCCACCAGCACGGTGGAGCCTTTCAGAATATCGCGACGTGACAACCGTTTGCGCATGACTCTCCTCAAACTTTGAAGATCCTGGTGTAATGGGCCTTGATTTCGGCGCTCTGCTTCTCGACCGCCGCGGCATCGTCCTTCATGACCTTGATATCCTTCATCGGCTTGCGGCCAGCCTTGTCCTTGACCAATTCGTGGGCGCTTCGCAGCCCGCCGAACTCGACGTTGAACTGCTGGCACTCGGCCGACATCATGAAACTCTGCAGCAGCCGCGCGGCATTCGGATTCGGCGCGCTTTTCAAGACGCCGTTCGGCCCGACAATCAGCGGCGTCCCCTCCTTGGGATAAAGCGCCTCGACCGGCTGGCCGCGTTCCTTGGCCTGGAAGATGCCATATTCGATGCCATCCGCCATGATCGCACGCTCGCCGAGCGCCAGCTTCTTCGGCGGATCGGACGCCGATTGCACCTGCAGAACGTTCTGCTTGGCAAGTTTCTCGTAATAGTCCCAGCCGATGTCGCGGGCGGTCTGGTAGGTCGCGGTCAGGATCGTCCCACTATAGCTCGGATGCGCCTTGACGATCCTGCCCTTCCATTTCGGGTCGAGGATGTCGGCAAAGCTCTGCGGCGCCTCCTCGGCCTTTACCTGGCTGGTGTTGTAGCCCATGCAACACAAATAGACGCGATAGCTCGCGAATTGGCCGTCGGGATCCTTGTGGGCGGCCGGGAAATGCTTGGCGACATCTTCCGGCACATAGGGCGCCAGGATGCCTTGCCGCTTCCACACCACGAAATGCGCCGCATCCGACGACTGCACGACATCGCAGGCGTAGATGTGGCTGGATTGTTCCTGCGCGATGCGCGTGAACACACGCTCCGCGCCGGTGCGCTCGACGCGCACCGCAATGCCGGGGTATTTCGCCTCGAAGGCCTTGGCGACCCTCTCGGCCAAGGGTAGGTCGACCGATGTATAGTGGACGACCTTGCCCTCCTTCTTGGCCGCGGCGATCAGCGCCGGCGTCACCGGCTCGGCCGGTGGCGCCGCGGCATAGAGCGGCTCGGCATAAACGGCCGCGGCCGCAAGCGCGGTTCCTGTCTTCAGCACGTCACGTCGGGTGAATGTCGCTTTCATCGCCGATCTCTCGATTGTCTCGCGATTTCCGCCGCCCCCTGACCGTGGGAGCCTTACACACCGAATATCTTGCTGTAGCGCGCCCTGATCTGCGCGGCGTTCTTCTCGACGCCCGCCGGATCGTCCTTCATCACCTTGATGTCCTTGAATGGCCTGCGGCCCGGATGCTCCTTCACCTGCGGGTGCACGGAGCGCAGCGCGCCGACGTCGATCACGAGCTGCTGACACTCGGGGCTGAAGCAGAAGTTCTGGAACAGCCGCGCGGCGTTCGGATTGGGCGCGTTCTTGAAGATCGCGTTCGGCCCGACCGCCATCGGCGTGCCTTCGGTCGGATAGACGGGCTCGATCGGCTTGCCGGATTCCTTCAATTGCAGCGCGTTGTACTCGTTGCCGTCCACCATGACCGCGCGCTCGCCGAGCGCCAGCTTCTTCGGCGGATCGGTCGAGGACTGCACCTGCATGATCTTCTGCTTGGCGAGTTTCTCCAGGTACTCCCAGCCGAGATCGCGCGTCAGTTCGAACGTCGCGCTCATCACGTTGCCGCTATAGCCCGGATGCGCCTTGACGATCTTGCCCATCCATTTCGGGTCGAGCAGGTCGGCGAAGCTCTTGGGCGCTTCTTCCTTCTTCACCAGGTTGGTGTTGTAGCCGATCACGCTCAGCCCGACGCGGAAGCTGGCAAACTGTCCGTCCGGATCCTTGTGCTCGGCCGGATAGAATTTCGCCACATCCTCCGGCACATAGGGCTGCAGGATGCCGTCGCGCTTCCAGGCAATGAAATGCGCGGCGTCCGATGAATTGACGACATCGACCGCGTAGATGCGGCTCGAATACTCCTGGCCGATACGCTGGAACACGCGCTCGGCGCCGCTGCGCTCGACGCGGACCGCGATGCCCGGATATTTCGCCTCGAAGGCCTTGGCGATCTTCTCGGCCAGCGTCAGGTCGATCGACGTGTAGTAGACGACCTTGCCTTCTTTTTTGGCCGCGGCGATCAGCGCGGGCGTGGTGGCGGTCGCCGGCGGCGCCGCGGCGACGCTCGGCAGAGCCGGCAGGGTGAACACCAGCGCGCTCGAACCCTTGAGCAAATCTCGTCTTGAGAACCTGAATGTCATTGTCGTTTCCTCCATCGTCTTGCCGCCGTCATCAAAAGGACGGCCGAACCGCGGCGCGGTTCGCGAGGGGGCGCCTTCTGCGTGCGAGTCCCTCTGTGTCTTTCTGTGTCTTTGCGGTCGTGTCCTTGCTGCAGTCTCTGCTCTCGTCCTCTCGCTTTCTTTCTCTGTCTATCGTTTCTGTCTCTTACCGCCGCTTCTCGCGGCCAAGCGATCCGGCTTCGCCTCTATCCGGCCAGTGCCCGGCAGCGCTCCGCAGGCAGCCGCAGCCAAACCGTCGTACCGGGCGCAGCACTCTCACCGGCCGACGTTACGACCCTGAATTGCGTACCGCCAGCGACTTCAACCATATAGTCGCGGCTCGATCCGAGAAAGACTTGCCGGATCACCTTTGCGGGAACCACGTTGCCCTGGCCGGAATCCTGGCCCGAGGGCTCCGCCGACATCAGCTCGATCTGGTGTTGGCGGATCGACACAGACGTTTCGTGACCCGTCTTGAGCGGCTCCCCGGTCACGCGCAGCGGGATGCCGCCAAGCGATACGTGGGTGCCGTCGAGTGCCTTGCCCCTGAACACGTTGCTCATGCCAATGAATCGGGCGACAAACTCCGACCGCGGCCGGTCGTAGATATCCTCCGGCGAGCCCGATTGTTCGATCTTGCCGGCGTTCATCACGCAGATCACGTCGGCGGTGGTCATCGCCTCGGACTGGTCGTGGGTGACGTAGACCGTGGTGTAGCGGAAGGCGTCGTGCAGACGGCGGACCTCGAAGCGCATCTCCTCGCGCAGATTGGCATCGAGGTTGGACAGCGGCTCGTCGAGCAGCAGCGTTTCGGGGCCGACGATCAACGCGCGCGCCAGCGCCACGCGCTGCTGCTGCCCGCCCGAGAGCTCACCCGGATAACGGTCGGCAAGCGGGGCCAGCCGCGTGGTGGCGAGGATGTCGTCGAGCTTGGTCTTGATCGTGGCGTTATCGACCTTGCGCAGCCGCAGCCCGTAGACGATGTTTTCCGCCACCGTCATGTGCGGCCACAGCGCATAGCTCTGGAAGATCATCGACATGTTGCGCCGCTCCGGCGGCAACGTGCTTTGCGGCGAGGACACGACACGATCGCCGACGCGGATTTCACCGGCGGTCGGCTCGACGAAGCCCGCGATCAGCCGCAGCGTTGTCGTCTTGCCGCATCCCGACGGTCCGAGCAGGCAAACCAGGCTGCCATGCTCGATCGTCATCGAGATATCGTCCACGACCGCGAGCGGCCCGTATTTCTTCGTCAACCCGCGTAGTTCGACCGACGCCACCAGGACCCCCTTCGCCCACACACCATCCGAAAAAACAACGGAGCCGCCGTGAATCGTCCCTAGCGGCCCGTGAACACCGGCTTACGCTTTTCCATAAAAGCCTTGCGGCCTTCCTTATAATCGCTGCTCCTGAAGCAGGCGTCCACGGCATCCTGCGCCCGCTTCAGGTCGCGCTTGCTTTCGTCCTTCATCATTTCGCCGATCGCCACCTTGACCGCCTTGATGGTCAACGGCGCGTTTGCGGCGATCATGTCGGCGTAATTCTTGACATATGTCTCAAGCTCGCCATCCGGCACGACGCGGTTCACGAGGCCCATCACCTGCGCCTCGGCTGCGGTGAATTGCCGCGCCGTATAGAAGATCTCCATCGTGAACGACGGCCCGACCACGTCCACCAAACGCTTGAGGCCGGGATAAGCATAGCCCAGCCCGAGCTTGGCCGCGGGCACCGCGAACTTCGAGCCTTCGGTGGCGATGCGAAGATCACAGCATGTCGCAAGCCCCATGCCGCCGCCGATGCAATAGCCGCGGATCATCGCGATGGTCGGCTTGGGAAATTCGTGGAACGCGGCGTAGCTCCGCTCCACCGTCTCGTTGTAGATCGCGACAGCCTCTTCGTTGGAGCGCTCCTTGTCGAACTTGGAAATGTCCGCGCCCGACACGAAGGCCTTGCCGCCCGCACCGGTGACCACGACCACGGCCACCTCGTCGTCATTGCGGAAGTTATCGAGCATCGCGCCCGCCGCCTTCCACATGTCGAGGGACACCGCGTTGTGGCGCTCGGGATTGTTGAAGATCACGTAGCCGACGCGCCCTTCCTTGCGCGACAGCATCTTATCGGATTCAGCCATCAGATCGTTCCTTCCGCATGGTCGATGCCATTTCCGAGGCGCCGCAGACACATGCCCGGAACGGCCGTTGATCTCGTATTAAACCGCGCCGGCCTTATGCAGCGCGGCAATTTCCCTGGCGCTGAAGCCGAACTCCTTGAGCAACTCATTGGTATGCTGTCCCAGTTCCGGCGGCGGCGCCACGATCTTGCTCTTGGTCCGCGACATCAGGATCGGCTGACCGACCACGTTGAGCACGGTTTTGTCTTTCTTCTTCACGCTCTGCGCGATGCCGAGGTGTTTGACCTGCGGGTCGGCGAACACCTGGTCGATCGAATAAATCGGCCCGCAAGGCACGCCGGCTTTATTCAGAACGTCGATCCACTCGGCGCTGGTCTTCTTCACGGTGTACGTGTCGATCTCGGCATTGACCGCCTTGCGATTCTGCGAGCGCAACTTCGAGGTCTGGAAGTCGGGATTCTTTAGCATCGACTCCGCGCCGAGCGCATGACACAGCCGCTCCCAGATGACGCTGCCCGTGGTGGCGATGTTGATGTGGCCGTCGGCGGTCTTGAACACGCCCGTCGGGATCGACGTCGGGTGGTCGTTGCCGGCCTGCTTGGGAACATCCTTGGCGATCAGCCAGCGCGCCGCCTGGAAGTCGAGCATGAAAACCTGCGCCTGCAGGAGCGACGTCTGGACATGCTGCCCCTTCTTCGACGTCTCGCGCTCGAGCAGCGCGGTCAGGATACCGAGCGCGCAGAACAATCCAGCCGTCAGGTCCGCCACCGGGATGCCGACGCGGACAGGACCATTGCCCGGAAGCCCGGTGATCGACATCAGCCCGCCCATGCCCTGGGCGATCTGGTCGAAGCCTGGCCGATTCTCGTAAGGCCCGTCCTGACCGAAGCCGGAAATGCTGCCGTAGACGATGCGCGGATTGACCTTCTTCAAATCCTTGTAATCGATCTTCAGCCGCCGCTTCACGTCGGGCCGGAAGTTCTCGACGACGACATCGGCCTTCTTCACCATCTTCAGGAACGCCGCACGGCCTTCCTTCGATTTCAGGTTCAACGTCATGCCCCGCTTGTTGCGGTGCAGGTTTTGAAAATCGGCGCCCTCGCGCGGACCGCCGGGCCCCTCACCGCCCTTCTCGTCGGGCGGCATTTCGATCTTCACGACGTTGGCGCCCCAATCCGCGAGTTGCCGGACGCAGGTCGGGCCCGAGCGCACGCGGGTAAGATCAAGTACGGTAAAGCGCGCAAGAGCTTGGGAGGCTTTCGGACGGGCCATCGGGAAAACACCAAAGGTTGCAAGTCGGACCGCGACATTCCCCGATATCGGGCGGAATGTCTACGGCTGCGTGTGACACCGAGCCCATTGCTCGCCAGGTTTTAGTTCCCTTAAAGTAGCCGCACGTTCGGGGAGGAACGAGCATGAGACATCTTCGCGCGGCCCTGGCTTTGACTGCAACGCTGGCTCTCTCGTGCCCGGCGGCCGCAGCGGACTGGCCCACCCGGCCGGTTCGGGTCATCAGCACGTTTGCCGCCGGCGGCACGGCAGACATCCTCGCCCGGATCGTCGCGGATCATCTCTCGACCGCCTTCAAGCAGCAGTTCTACGTCGAAGTCCGCTCCGGAGCCGGCGGCCAGATCGGCGTCCGCTCGCTGATGGAGTCGGAACCGGACGGCTACAACCTCGCTATCGTCAACGTTTCGCATCTGGTGCTGCACCCGATGACGCGAACGGACGTGCACTACAATCCGCTCAAGGATCTGACCAACATCGCCTTCGTCGGCGGCTCGCCGGTCGTGCTCTCGGTTAACTCGGAAAAAAGCGGCATCAAGACGCTCAAAGAGTTCGTCGAACGCGGCAAGAAGGACATCCTGACCTATTCGTCCTCGGGGCTGGGCAGCATGGGCCACCTGGTCGCGGCGAATTTCGCCGAGGTCGCCAAGATCAAGACCGAGCATGTGCCCTACAAGGGCGCTTCCCAGGCGCTGAACGATCTCGTCGGCGGCCACATCATCTGGTCATCGCAGACGGTGTCCTCCACCGCCGCCATGATGCGCGGCGGCACATTGAAGGGCCTCGCGGTTTCGACGGAAGAACGGCTTCCCGATTGGCCGGACCTGCCGACCTTCAAGGAGCAAGGCTATCCGCAACTCGTCGCCTCGATCTGGTTCGGCCTCGCCGGCCCGGCCAAGATGCCGCCCGACCTCGTCAAAAAGATCAACGAAGAGGTCATCCGCGGGTTGAAAGAGCCCAAAACCGCCGCGCGCATGCGCCACGACGGGCTCATCACCACTCCGATGACCCCGGAGCAATACGCCAAGTTCATCGAAAGCGAGAGCAAGGTCTGGGGGCCGGTGGTCAAGCAGGTCGGGCTCGCGGTGAACAAGGACGCGAAGGCCGACAAATAGCCGGTCGACCGCCGTCAACCCCGGCATCGGCAACGACGGTCGGCCCTCAGCCCTTGCGGATTCGAAAGGTCAGGATCCGCCCGCTCTTGCTGTGCGCCTCGATGGTGTCGCCGGTTTCGCGCACCAGATTGGGGATGTCGATGGCGACCAGGGGATCGGTGCATTCGATCTCCAAGACCTCGCCCGCCGCCATCGTGGACAACAGCTTGCGGGTTTTCAGCACCGGCAGCGGGCATTTCAGCCCGCGCATGTTGATCTTGGATTCGGCCATCGGATCAATCGCTTTGCCGTGATCGGGGGACACTGGACACCCTGTCCATATCACGTCAAGTTTGCCGCATGGTTGCGGATTCCGAATCTCAGCGGATTGCGCGGCTGACCCCGCTCGCCGATGTGCTGTCGAGCTTTGACCTTTCGGTCGGGCCGGTGGCGCCGCGACGGGAAATGCTCGCGCAAGCGGTTGGGCTGACGTTGGCGGCGGATGTCGTTGCGGCGGCAGGCCATCCGCGGGCGGCATTGGCGCTACGCGACGGCTTTGCCGTGCGCGCCGACGAGACACTCGACGCCAGTTCCTATGCTCCCGTCCCGCTGTCGCCATCTCCGGTCCGCATCGAAGCCGGTGACCCGCTGCCGCCGGGGACCGATGCCGTGGCGCCGCCCGACGCCATCGAGACGCGCGGCGCACAAGCCTTCGCGCTCGCCACAGTCACCGCGGGCGACGGCGTGTTGTTGCCGGACACCGATACGGCCGCGGGCCTGAAGCTGCGCCTGGCCGGCGCGCGCGTGCGTCACCTCGACGTGGCGCTTCTGACGGCACTCGGCATCGAGCACGTCGTGGTCCGCCAGCCTCGCGTTCGCGTGGTGCCGACGCGGGCCGATCGGGTGATCCAGGGCGCTGCTGCTTTCGTCGCCCAAGCGATCAACGGCGAGAGCGGCCTCGCCGTCACCGACAGCGCAACGCTCGAAGCGGCTCTGCGCGACGACAGCGCCGATGCCGTCATCGCCATCGGCGGCACGGGCCTCGGGCGCAACGACCGGAGCGTGACCACGCTGGCGCGGCTTGGCCGCGTACAGTTCCACGGCATCGGCATCGCGCCGGGAGAAACCACCGCGCTCGGCTTCGTCGGCGCGCGCCCGGTGCTGTTGCTGCCCGGCCGGATCGACGCCGCACTTGCCGGCTGGCTCACCGTCGGCCGGCGCTTGCTGGCGCGCCTCGCCTTCCGGCTGATCGAGGATCAGCCATTCTCCGCCGAGCTTGGCCGCAAGATCATCTCGCCGCTCGGCCTTGCCGAGGTCATCCCGGTGCGCCGCCGCCTCGGCAAGGTCGAGCCGGTCGCGTCCGGCTATCTGTCGATGCAGGCGCTGGCCCGCGCCGAGGGCTGGATCCTTGTTCCGGCCGGCAGCGAAGGATATCCGCCCGGCACGCACGTCGTGGTAAGGCCGTGGCCATGAGCGCGAAGCCGCAAGCGCCTGCCACAAATCCCGTCCTGCTCGCCGCCGTACGGCAAGCCGCGCGCCAGGAGCAGTTCCTCGAAGTGGTGTCCGCCGAGGAAGCGCGACAGCGCTTTGCGCAGCATCTCGACCTCAGCCCGCTCTCCAGCGAGCGCGTCCCGCTTGCCTCCGCGCTCGGTCGCGTGCTGGCCGGCGATCTCGCCGCACCCATCGACGCGCCGCCGTTCGACCGGGCCAATGTCGACGGCTTTGCGCTGCGCGCCGCCGACACGACGGGCGCGAGCGACGCCGCTCCGCTTGAGCTGATCCTCAATCCCGAGGTCATCGCCTGCGGCCACGCGCCGAAGGTCGAAGTGCGACCCGGCACGGCCACCGCTATCGCCACCGGGGGGGTGATCCCTCGCGGCGCCGACGCCGTGGTGATGATCGAACACACCGAGTTGGTCGAGAGCGGCCCGGCCATCGAATTGCGCCGCGCCGCCTCGCCCGGACAATTCATCTCCTACGCCGGCTCCGACATCGCGCGCGGCGAGACGCTGCTGCGCAAGGGCCAGCGGATCGGCTCGCGCGAGATCGGCATGCTCGCCGCCTGCGGTCTGGCTGAAATCGAGGTGGTGCGCCGACCCAAGGTGGCTGTGCTCTCGACCGGCGACGAATTGGTGACGCTCGGCGAACCGCTGCGGCCCGGCGGCGTCTACGATTCCAATGGCGCGATCCTGGCCGCGGCCGTCGCGGAGGCCGGCGGCAAGCCGGTGCGCTTCGGCGCGTTCCCCGACGACGCACCTGCCCTCGAGAACGCGGTGCGGCGCGCGCTCGCCGAATGCGACATGGTGGTGCTCTCGGGCGGCACATCGAAGGGCGCCGGCGATCTCTCCCACCGCGTGGTGTCGCAACTCGGCAAACCCGGCATCCTGGTGCATGGCGTGGCGCTCAAGCCCGGCAAGCCGCTCTGTCTCGCCGTCGCCGGCGGCAAGCCCATTGCGGTGCTGCCCGGCTTCCCGACCTCGGCGATCTTCACCTTCCACGCCTTTGTCACGCCTGTCATCCGCGCGCGCGCGGGCTTGCCGCCGGAGGCCGCGGCCGGTATCGAGGCGCGCGTACCGCAACGCATTGCCTCCGAGATGGGCCGCAAGGAATTCGTCCTGGTGTCTCTCGTCGCGGGCGAGCGCGGCGCGCTGGCGTTTCCCTCGACCAAAGGCTCCGGCGCGGTCACGAGTTTTTCTCAAGCGGACGGCTTCATCGAGATCGACGCACTGGCCTCGGCGCTCGACGCCGACACCACGGCGCATGTCACGCTGATCGGGGATGCCGTACGCGCGCCCGATGTCGTCATCATGGGCAGCCACGACATCGCGCTGGATGTCGTCGTCGGCGCGCTGGCGGAGCGCGGGTTTTCGGCGCGCACCATCGCGGTCGGCAGCCAGGGCGGCGTCGCGGCGGCTGAGCGCGGCCAATGCGATGTCGCGCCGGTGCATCTCGTCGATCCGGCGACCGGCATCTACAACAAGCATCTCCTGTCATCTGGCCTGTCGCTGGTCGAAGGCTGGCGACGGATGCAAGGCGTGCTGTTCCGGCCGGGCGACGCACGCTTCGAAGGCAAGAGCGCCGAGGACGCCGCACATGCCGCGCTCGCCGACACCGCCTGCCTGATGGTCAATCGCAACGCCGGTTCCGGCACCCGCGTGCTGGTGGACAAGCTTCTCGCCGGCGCGCGGCCGCCGGGCTACGCCAATCAACCGCGCTCGCACAACGCCGTCGCCGCCGCCGTCGCCCAGGGCCGGGCCGATTGGGGCATCGCCATCGAGCCGGTGGCGCGGATGTATGGGCTCGGCTTCCTGCCCCTCGCGCCGGAACATTATGACTTCATCGTGGTGGACGCGCGGCGTGACCGGCCTGCGGTCCAGGCATTCCTCGCCGCGCTTGCCGATACGGCAACGCGGGAGCGGATCCGGGCGCTCGGCATGCACCCGGCGGGCGATTGATTCGCCGGACTCCGCCGCAAGCAAGGTCCTGCCGCAACCAAGACTCTGCTATAAACCCGCCATGCGCATCATCGGCCTCGCGGGCTGGAGCGGCTCGGGAAAGACCACGCTGATCACCAGGGTGCTGCCGCGCCTGACCGCCCGCGGCTGCCGCGTCTCCACGCTCAAGCATGCGCATCACGGCTTCGATCTCGACCAGCCGGGCAAGGACTCTTTCATGCACCGCGCGGCAGGCGCGACCGAGGTCGTGGTCAGTTCGTCGAAACGCTTTGCGATCCTGCACGAGTTGCGCGACGAACCGGAGTGGAACCTCGCCGGCCTTTTGACCAAGCTCGCGCCGGTTGATCTCGTCCTGGTGGAAGGCTTCAAGCGCGAAGCCTTTCCCAAGCTGGAAATCCACCGCGCCGAAAACGGCAAGCCGCTGCTTCATCCCGACGATCCGCTGATCGTCGCCGTCGCAGCCGATACGGCGCTGCCGCAGGCCACCGTGCCGGTGATCGACCTCAACGACATCGAGCGCATCGCCAATGTGCTGCTCGAGCATGCCGTGCCGCTTGAGCAGACCACGTCCGTTCTGCGGAGCGGTTGATGGCGCAACTCACCGACGACTGCTTTGCATTCTCGGGCCCGCTGCTGCCGATCGCGGAGATGGAGCGGCTGATCGCCGAACGCGTGCAGCCGTTGAGCGAGGTCGAAACGGTGACTCTCGCCGCGGCGCGCGGACGAGTGCTGGCCGCAGACCTGGTGACGCCGCTCGACCTTCCGCCGTTCGACAACTCCGCTGTGGACGGCTACGCGGTGCGCCACGGCGATCTCAACGCGGCATCCGAAACCAAGCTCAACGTCGTCGAACGCCTGACGGCGGGTCACGGCACGGCGCGTCCGCTCGGAGCGGGCGAAGCGGTACGCATCTTCACCGGCGCACCGATGCCGACCGGCGCCGACACCGTGTTCATGCAGGAAGACGTCCACGCCGAAGGCTCGACCGTCATCGTGCCGCCGGGCCTCAAAGCCGGCTCCAACCGCCGGCTCGCCGGCGAGGATGCGCGCAAGGGCGCGACTGTGCTGTCGGCGGGACGCCGGCTCACGGTGCAGGACGTGGCGTTGGCGGCCGCCGTCGGTGTCACGGCCCTGTCCGTGCGGCGGCGCGTGCGCGTCGCCCTGTTCTCCACCGGCGACGAGATCGTCGAGCCGGGCGCACCGCGCGAAGCCGCCGCGCTCTACGACGCCAACCGCTACCTGCTGCATGGAATGCTGGACAAGCTTGGCGCGGCCGTCACCGATCTCGGCATCCTGAAGGACGATCCCGCCGCACTTGCCAAGGCCATCGCCGCCGCCGCGCGCGATCACGACCTGGTGCTGACCTCGGGCGGCGTGTCCACCGGCGAGGCCGATCATGTCCGCAACGCGGTGGAGACGATCGGCCGCCTGGTGTTCTGGCGCGTGGCGATCAAGCCCGGCCGCCCGGTGGCGATGGCGGTGCTGCCTGGCGCACGCGACGGCACGGGCGCGGCCTTCGTCGGCTTGCCCGGAAATCCAGTGGCGGCGTTCGTCACGTTCGCCCGTGTGGTGCGGCCGCTGCTGCTGCGGCTGGCCGGCGCGAAGCCGGAAACGCTTGTCGCATTGCCGGTGCGGCTGGCATTTTCCTACAAGAAGAAATCCGGCCGGCGCGAATATGTGCGCGTGGCGCTGCGGCCCGGCCCGGACGGCATCATCGAAGCGGTAAAGCATCCGCAGGAGGGTGCAGGCGTCATCACGTCGCTCACCGCGACGGACGGGCTTGCCGAATTGCGCGAGGACATGACGACGATCGAGCCGGGCACCACCGTCGGCTTTCTCTCTTACGTGACACTGATGGGTTGAATCGTCAAACGCCCGGATGCTGCGCGGCGAGGCGCCCGGCCGCGGCGGCATCTTCCGGTGTGTTGACGTTGAAGAACGGATCGACCGGATCGATCGGCCAGGTCGCAAGCGCAACGCCGTGCCGCGCGGTCCAGACCTCGATCTTGCGCAGTCCCTCTTGCGTCAGTGCCGCGCGCAAATCCGCCCGCAGCGTCACGGGCCATAGCGCCACCACCGGGTGACGCCATTCGCCCGAGCGCGCGCAGGCGAGCGGCATATTCTGCTCGCGTCGCGCCTGGTGCAAGCGCGGGACCAGATCGCGCGGCAGGAACGGGCAATCGCCCGGCACGCTGACGATGTATTCAAACTCCGGCGCATTCTCGGCCGCCCAGTCGAGGCCGGCGAGAACGCCTGCCAGCGGACCGGCAAAGTTCGGCACATCGTCAGGGATCACCGGCAGGCCCGTATCCGCGAAGCGCGATGGATCGCCGTTCGCATTCAATACAAGACGCGGACACTGCGCGCGCATGCGCTCCAGCACGCGCGACAGGATCGTCGCGCCGCCGATGGTCGTTCGCGGCTTGTCGCCACCACCCATGCGGCGGGCCAAGCCACCGGCCAAGATCAAGCCAAGAGTCGCCGGCGGCGACGATGCATCAGTCATCATGCACCGCGGCCTTGCGCCGATGCCTGGCGCTCTCCTCCTCGATATAGGCGAGGTCCTGGTCGAACACGATGCGTCGTTCGCCGGCGAGCGCGATGAAGCGTTTGCCGCGGGCACGGCCGATCAGCGTGAGATTGGCTTTGCGCGCCAGCTCCACGCCCCAGGCGGTGAAGCCCGAGCGCGACACCAGGATCGGAATTCCCATACGCACGGTCTTGATGACCATTTCCGAGGTCAGCCGCCCGGTGGTGTAGAAAATCTTGTCGTCGGGGCGCACGCGATGCTTGAACATCCAACCCGCGATCTTGTCCACGGCGTTGTGGCGGCCGACATCTTCCATATAGACGAGCGGACGGTCGCGCTCGGCCAGCACGCAGCCGTGGATCGCGCCGGCCTCAAGGTAAAGCGAGGGCGTGGTGTTGATGGTGTTGGTCAACGCATAAAGCCATGACGTGCGCAACTCGGCATCCGGTAGCTTGATATCTTCGAGCGCCTCCATCAGGTCGCCGAACACGGTGCCCTGCGCACAGCCGGAGGTTTGCACCTTCTTCTTCAACTTCTTCTCGTAGTCGGTCTTGCGCTTCGTGCGCACCACCACCACCGCGAGGTCCTCGTCGTAATCGACGCCGGTGATCACATCGGTCGGCAGCAGCATGTTCTGATTCAAGAGATAGCCGATGGCGAGATATTCGGGATAGTCGCCGATCGTCATCGCCGTGACGATCTCCTGCGAATTGAGGAAGATCGTCAGCGCGCGCTCCACGGTTACCGCGGTTTCGATTCTTGCGCCGGTCTGGTCGATGCCGGAGACACGCTCGGTCAGCCGCGGATCGTGCGGGTCGGGCTGGATCAGGTAACCGCTTTTGGCTTCGACGGACATGGCTCTCGCTGGTATGAGTCTCGTTCGCGCAACGCTGTCGCGCCCTCATGTAAAGTCAAACCGGCGCGGCCGCCACCGCGGATCAGTTCTTCTCCGCGGCCAGCATATCGAACAAGCCCGCCACGTCGGCCGCCGTCATCGGCTTGGTGATGTACTTGAACTGCAGCGCCTGTTCGAGCGTGGTGTCGAGGCTCTTGATTTCGGCAAGCTGCAGCGACTCCTTGGGGAAGAAGCCCTCCCGCGTCATTCTTGCCTGGTCGACCGGCACCTTGGCGATGGCGGCGTAGTTGGCCAGCGCGTCCGGGCTGGAATAGGCCCAGTCGATGGCACGGCCGAGCGCCTTGACGTAGCCTTTGAAGGCGTCGCGCTTGGTCTTCAGTGCGTTGGCGTTTGCGACATTGACGCGGATGGTCTGCGCCTGCACCGCCGCGACGTCATTGCCACGCGCGATGATCTCGATCTTCTTCTCCTGCAGGTCCTTCAAGGCGAACGGCGGCACCGACCAGCCGACGTCGATCTGGCCCGTCATCACCTGGGTGTAGGTCGCTGGCGCGCCGCCGGTCGGCACCATTTTCGGGCTGGCGCCCGCGGCTTTCACCAGTTGCAGCAGCACGAGGTTGGTCGAGGAGCCCGGCGAGGAAAACGCCACCGTCTTGCCGTTGGTGTCTTTCAGGCTATAGATGCCGGTCCCGGCCCGCGCATACCAGAACGCTTCGGCGGCTCCCGTCGCCTCGGCGGTGATGACGCGCACCGGCGCACCCTTGGCGTAAGCAGCGATGACGCCGAGGATGCCGTTCGACATCGCCACATCGACGGACCCGGCGATCAGCGGCGTCAGCGTCGAAGCGCCGCCTTCGGTGTAGAGGATTTCGACGGTCAGGCCGGCGTCCTTGAAGAAGCCCTGCTTCTCGGCGATATCGACAAAGGTGCTGTTCCAGAAGCCCCGCTGGGCGACGGCAACCTTCAACGTTTCGGCCCACGCGCCCGACGACAGCAGCGTTGCGGCAAGCCCGAACAGCAATGCGAGTGCTTGAAGCATGTCACCCTCCAGCCTGCTGGCAGGGCGATTTTAGCCGGACGGCTCCCCTACTCCAACCCGAACGATTTGAAGCGTTCCTTGGAGGCCGGGCTGACGAGATAGGACAGGAAGGTTCGGCCCGGCTCGGGCGCGGTGTCCTTGGGGATCGCGCCGGCATAGCCGTTCACATAGGCGATCTCCTTGGGAAACTTGCCGACGACGCGCGTGCCCGGAACGGCGATGAACTCGCTGGTGAAGGTGATGCCGACCTCCGCCTCGCCGCGCACCAGCGTCAGCGCGCAGTCGCGGCCGGTCTTGCACAACACGAGCTTGGGCTGGATTTCGTCGTAGAGCCCCATGCGCTTGAGCAAATCGGCGAGATAGATGCCCGACGAACCGCCGTGCGCCGGATCGTTGGCGGCGATGGAGCCGGCGTTCTTCAGCATCCGCGTGAAGCTCTCGACCGTCGAGACATCCGGCATCAGCATGCCGTCGCGCACCGCGACGCCGCAGGAGGCGCGGCCGAGATCGGTGCGGCTGCCGTCGGCCAGGCGGCCGTCCTTCTCCAGCCCTTCGATAGCCGGAAACGACAGGATGATGACGTCGGTGCGCTCGCCACCGACGAAGCGGTTCTTCAATGCGCCGACCGTATTGAACGCCAACTCGACCGCGCGCCCGGTGTCGCGCGTAAACGCCGACGCCAACTCACGCACCGGACCTTCGACAGCGCCGGCGCTCATCACCCTGATCTTGGTATCGCTCATTGCCCTCAACCGCTTTTGCCGTTCCGGTTCCGATTAACACGGAACCGAGGCTGCGGCCCCCTATCCGAACCGCCCGCGTGGGCGATCCACCATCACTCCGGTCCATCCCATATATGCGGATTGCGCATCATGAAAGCCCTGATCGACGGATCGGGATCGCGCCCCACCCATTCGCCACTCACATAGACATCGTAAGACTGCACCGCCGGCCGCGCATAAGTCGCGCTCACGGGCGCGCGATGCACGGTCTTCTTCGATTTCTTGGTCGCCGCCTCGGAGGGCGCGGCCAGCGCCACGGCGACGATTAACGTCGCCACCGGAAGAATGAGTTTCATGGGGCGTATCCTTGCAGGGTGCGGCAGCGGGATGGCCGCAGCACCAAAGGATAAACAGGCGCGAGCCGGCCGCTATTCCCCCCAGCCGGGGAGAAACGCCTTGCGACCGCCCCCGCCGTCCATGATCGTCTCCACCGGCGCGCCGTAAAGCGCCTCCAACTGCTCGCGGACCAGCACCGTTTCCGTTCTGCCTTCGGCGATCCGAGCCCCATCCCGCAACAGAAAGACACGATCCGCCGCCCGCAACGCATGATTGGGGTCGTGGGTGGTGAACAAAACACCGTGACCGGCCATCGCCAGCGCGCGGATTTCGCGCATGACCTTGCCCTGGTTGCCGAAGTCGAGGCTCGCCGTCGGCTCGTCGAGCACGATGAATTGCGGCTCCTGCGCCAACGCCCGCGCCAGCAGGACGAGTTGCCGCTCGCCGCCGGAAATCATGGTGTAGGGCCGCTCGCGCAGATGGCCGATGCCGAAGCGATCCAACACGCGAACGGCCACGGCGCGGTCGGCGGCGGACGGTTGGCTGAACAGGCCTCCGTGCGCGGCGCGCCCCATCAGCACGATGGTTTCGACGGTGAAGGCGAAGGTGGCGACATGGGACTGCGGGACGTAAGCAATGAGCCGCGCGCGCTCGCGGCTCGAATAGCTCGCCAGCGCCCGCTCTCCGAGCCGCACCTCACCGGCGCGCGGCGCGATCAGACCGAGCAGCGTCTTGAGCAGCGTGGTCTTGCCGCCGCCGTTAGGCCCGAGCAGCGCCAGCGCCTCGCCGGTCGTGAGCGCCACATCGAGATGCTGCCCCACCAGCCGCTCGCTGTAGCCGATCGACAGATCGTGCGCGGAGAGATTCATGGTCACGACCACGTCTTCGAGACGCTGGTGAGCAGCCAGATGAAGAACGGCGTGCCGACCACGGCGGTGAGGATGCCAAGCGGAATCTCGATTGCGGCGACCGAGCGCGCCAGCGTATCGACGCCGAGCAGGAATCCGCCGCCAAGCAGCGCCGCAGCCGGAATGAGCCGCGCGAAGTCGGGGCCAACCAGGGTGCGCGCGATGTGCGGCACGATGAGGCCGATCCAGCCGATGACGCCGGCGGTGGCGACGCTCGCCGATGTCACCAGGGTGGCCGCGGCAACGATGGCGATGCGCAGCGGCCCCGTCGGCACGCCGAGCGCGCGCGCCTCCTCCTCCGGCAGCGACATCACGTTCATGCGCCAGCGCAGCGCCAACAGGACAAGCGTGCCGAGAGCGACCGGCCCGAACAGCGGCACCAGGTCAGCCACGCCGGTCGCCGACAGGCTGCCGAGCAGCCAGAACGTCATGGCCGGAAGCTGGTTGTAGGGATCGGCCAGGTACTTCACGAGGCCAACGCCCGCACCGAGCAGCGCGCCGATCACCACGCCGGTCAGCACCAGCACGAGGATCGGATCGCGGGCTCGCACCGCCGAGCCGATGGCATAGACCGCGGCGACCGCGACGAGTCCGCCGATAAAGGCAAACGCCTGGATCGCCAGCACGCCGAGCGAAAAATAAATGCCGAGCACCGCGCCGAGAGCTGCGCCCGACGATGCGCCAAGGATATCGGGCGAGACGAGCGGATTGCGGAACAACCCCTGGAAGGCCGTGCCGGCAACAGCCAACGCCGCCCCGACCAGCACCGCCGCCACCACGCGCGGCCCGCGCACCTGCCAGATCACGTTCTCCGCCGCCGCCGGCACGTCCGGCGTCTGCCCGGTGAGCTTGGCTGCAAGCACGCTCAGCATGTCGCCGAGGCTGACGGGATACTGGCCGACCGCAAACGCCAGAAGCAATGCGACGATGAGAACGCCGCTCGCAATCGCCATGCCCGGTGCGGCGGATCGGCTCACGGCGCGGCGCTTCGGGTCACGACGCCACCCGCGGCGAGCGACCTTTAATCGAGGTCTTGAGCGGCGGATTGGCATCCGCCTTCGACTTGCGCAGCGCCGCTTCCAGGCCCCGCAGCCGCGGCTTCGCAGCCGCCGCAGCGGCCGCTTCGATAGCGCGATAATCGCGGACCAGCTCGGCGCCGAACGGCGTCAGCGCCGCCCCGCCGCCCTGGGATCCGCCCGGCTTGGCCGTCACCACCGTCTGGCGGAAGCATCGGTTCATGTCGTCGATCAAAAGCCATGCCCGGCGATAGGACATGCCGAGCGCGCGCCCGGCCTGCGAAATCGAGCCGTCGCGATCCACCGCTTCGAGCAGGCGGATCTTCCCTGGTCCGATGGATCGGCTTCCGCCGAAATCCACCCGCAATGTCAATCTGGTGCCGCTCACGACGTCCGCTCCCATCCGCTCCGTGGGTTGGGGGACGATACATCGGGCGGACGCCGAGCTAAAGCAAGCACACAGCGATGGCGAACCACAGGCCGTTACGGGTGGGACGACCGCCCCGCCGGATCAGGCGGTTGCCATCGTGCGGCTACCGGCGTGGGAGGCGAGCGACGACAACAGGCAGGCGAGGCTCGACGTGCGCAGCGCGACATAGGGTTTGCCTGACTGCTGGCAGGCGCGCTTTGCCATTGTCATCGCGTTGTGGCTGACGCAATCGACCGGGAAGACCGTGACATCGGCGCGCCCGACCAGGCCCGGCAACAGCGCGGCCGCATGCTCGATGCCGCCGTCGTGGTGCAGGAACGCGCCGCCGCCGTGTTCGACCAGCGCCCGCAGTTGCGGAATCTGATTCAGACGCCCACCGACATAGAGGACGATAAGACCGTCGAGATCGAGCGGCGGCACACCGCGCGCCATACCGTCCGCCGCGACATCGGGGATCATCGCGCCGATGCTGTGCTCAATGGCTTCAAGCTCGCGACGAAGCGCGTCGCATTCCTCCTCCACCGCGCGCCGCGCACGCTCAGCTTCGTCGAGCGCCTGCTGCCGCTGCTCCAGCCGCTCGCGCCGGCCGGCCTCGCTCGCAAGCCTGCGGTTGAGATCGGCAATCGTCGCCCGCAGCGTTGCAATCTCATCGTTGTCGTGGTCGGCGAGCGATCCGGCATCATGCTGAATCTTGTCGGCCAGCGAATGCGTCAGGCGCTCGATCTTGCGATCGCGCTCGACGAAGCCGTCGCGCAACTGCCGTTGCTGGCGCTCGAGCTTCTCGACCAGCGCCGCGTTCTCATCCTCCAGCCGGCGCATGCGCTGCAGATCGGCGCAATTGGTCGCGCCCATGAGATGGGACAGCATGTGAACGTCGCCGAACGCCGTCTGCACCAGCTTGTCCGACGAATCGGGATGCGTGAGCACCGCCCAATACGCGCCCGGAATGTCGCCGGCGGCGACGGCCTTGCGCCACAACGCGGCGATAGAAGCGTCGTCCTTCGCCTTGGCGAACTGATGGACCGCCACCTGGTGACACCGGTCGAGCGTCTTTTGCAGGAGCTTCGCGCCCTCCTCCGGGCGGTTGGCGAGCAGCACGCCGAGCATGTGCAATTCGTGCTCGTCAGCCGTTTCGATCCCTGCGACCTTCAAACGAACCAACAAACGGCGAAGCTCGGCCGCCGACAGGCAGGTGCCGATGATCGAGCAGTGCAGATGACTGTTCAGTTCCCAGATCCGCGCCCGCCGGCTCGCCGCCTTCGGCTTGAGGACCGGGGGTTTCTGCATTGGCGCGGTCTGCGGCTGCGGTGCGTTCGCCGCAAGCATCATCAGGTCGGCGATCGGCGGCGCCGCCCGCGTTTCACGCGGCAAACCGTAGAGGCTGGAACGCAGATGCCCCGACAATGAACCCATCTCCAAGCCCGCTCCTTCGCCGCCCCGGTCGCCCCGCATTTCCCCGGCAAGGGGCCTCGCTATATCTGAACAGATATAGCGAATGTCGCACAGAACCGCAGGCTTGAAAAGCCCTCGACAGCGGAGAGTTTCAGGAAGGCGCAACCACAGGGACGCCGGCGCCGCATCGCGTCCCGATCCGTTCGGGATAGCGGGTGGAGGCGGCGCAGGCTCTGTATCGGGCGATCAGGCTGAGGCGTTCAGGCCGCGCGGCGGCCGCTCAATCGACGCCCACCATGACGTCGCTGGCCTTGATAACCGCATAAGCGGTCTGTCCGGCTGCAAGCTTCAATTCGTCAGCGGCTTCGTTGGTGATCGAGGATGTGATGACCGCGCCGCCGATGTCGATCTTGACGTGGGTCGTGGTCGCCCCCTTCTTCACATCGGTGATCTTGCCTTTGATCTTATTGCGCGCGCTGAGCTTCATGGCACGCTCCTCGTTATGGCCGGCCGCTTGAAAATCCATAGTGGATCAGAATGTCCTGACCCTGCGGCGAAAGGATGAACGTCGCGAAACGCTCCGCCGCGGGTGGCGCTCCCGCAATCACGGTCAGTCCGTAGTCGGCGCCGACCGCGAGATTATCGGGCAGCGCCACAACCTGCTGAGCGGGGTTTTGGTTCCGCGCCTCGCGTGTGGCGGTGCAATAGGCGAGGAAGATGTCGGCGCGGCCCTCCGCCACATGCCAGCCGTAGACGGCGCGGCCGGCGGGCGGCTTGGCGCTGTCGGCATTTCCGGTCAGTTGCAGCGCCTTCCGTTCCAAGCGGGCGCGCGCGCCGGGCCGAACCGCCTCCGCTTTGCGAAACACCTCGAACGCATAATCACCGGACGGATCGGCCTTCGGCGTCGAGGTGCCGAGCTTCACCGCCGGATCGAGCATGCGATCGAGCAACGTCGCACTTTCGACCGCGAGGCCCGGCCGTATCAGCGCGCACAGCCGGTTGCGGGCGAAGCGATGCACGGGCCCGCTTATCTTTGCGGCGCTGAGCGCCTGCGGATGCTCCATGTTGGCCGACGCAAAAACGTGAGCGCCGGCGCGGCCGGCGATCTCGTCCTTGAGCAGACCGGAGGGACCAAACTTCGTCTCGACGCGGTGGCCGCTTTCAGCCTCGAAAGCCTTAGCCACGTCCGTCAATGCCGCCCGCAGGCTGCCGGCGGCATAAAGCTGGACGGTGTCGGCGTGGGCAGGCCCTGTCATACCGAATGCTCCGCAGAGTGTGGCAAGCGCAAGTGACCTCGCCCAGAACTTCGCCGAGCGTTTCATGATCACGCGCTGGGATCGTTGGCGTTGGGGAAGAACAACTGCAAGCCGTTGATCTTGTAGTCGGCAATCGCGTTCTGTCCTTCCGGCGACACCAGCCAGTCGATGAAGGCTTGGCCCAGTTCCTTCTTCACCGTCGGATGTTTGGCGGGATTCACCAGCATCACGCCGTACTGATTGAACAGGCGCTTGTCGCCTTCCACCAGGATCGCGAGGTCACCCTTGTTCTTGAAATGGAGCCAGGTGCCGCGGTCCGACAAGACGTAGGAGTTGCTCGCGCCCGCGGTGTTGAGCGCCGCTCCCATGCCCTGACCAATGGCCTTGTACCAGGAGCCCTTGTCTTTCTCGATGTCGATGCCGGCATCCTTCCAGAGCTTCAACTCGGCGCTATGGGTGCCGGAGCGGTCGCCGCGCGAGATAAAGCCGGCTTGTTTCGCCTTGATCGTCTTGAAGGCCTCGGCGACATCTTTCATGCCCTTGATGCCCGCGGGATCGCTTTTGGGCCCGATGACGATGAAATCGTTGTACATCACCGGATAACGCTTTACGCCGTGCCCCTCGGACAGGAACTTCTGCTCCTGCGCCTTGGCGTGGACGAACACGACATCGGCATCGCCGCGGCGCGCGGTGTCGAGCGCCTGCCCGGTGCCCTGTGCCACAACCTTCACCGTGATCCCGGTCTTCTGCTTGAAGATCGGCAACAGGTACTCGAACAGCCCGGAGTCCTGCGTCGAGGTGGTCGAGGCGACCACGATCGACTTGTCCTGCGCGGATGCCGCGGAGACGCCGGCCAGCAGCGTGGCGGCGGCGCAGGCCACGAAGAAACGGCGCGTTCTCATGATTATCTCCTCTCGCTGAATTTTGTTGTGCTTGGATTTCAAAAGCTCAAACCAGCAATTCGCCGGCGATGAAACGCCGGGCCTCCTCCGTCCGGGGGCCTGCGAAGAACGCCGTGGCGGGACCATTTTCCAGCACCCGGCCACGATGCATCAGCACGATATCTCCCGCGAGCCGGCGCGCTCCGCCGAGATCGTGCGTGGACATCACCACCTTGATGCCGCGCACGGCGACAGCGCGAACGACATCCTCGATGGCTTTGGTCGCGGCCGGATCGAGGCTTGCCGTCGGCTCGTCGAGGAACAGCACCTCGGGATCGCGGGCGAGCGCGCGCGCCAGCGCCAGCCGCTGCTGCTCTCCGCCCGAAAGCCGCCGCGCCGGCCGGTGCCCGAAATCCGCGAGGCCGACGACATCGAGCAGTTCGGCGACCCGAGCCGGCCATTCTCCGCGCGCAAAGCCGGCAGTCGAAAGCGCGTATTCGATGTTGGCGGCAACGCTGCGACGAAGCATGACCGGCCGCTGGAACACGATGGCTCGGCGCGACGGCGGCACGTCGCTCCGGCCGCCGAACGTCACCTGCCCGGCCGTTGGCCGGATGAGGCCCATGCCAACCCGCAGCAGCGTGGTTTTGCCGGCGCCGTTGGGGCCGATCAGCACAGTCGGCGCGCCCTCCGTCAGACACAACGAGACGCCGTCGAGGATCGCGACATCGCGCACGCGATAGCCGACGTCTTGCAGCAGAATCGGCAGGTCGGTTACAGGTGCGCGCATATCGATCACCCGGCGAACCGTTCGCCCGCGCGCCGCACGCCCCACGCCAGCGCGTTGACGATCACCACGATGGCGATGAGCACCATGCCGAGCCCCATCGCCAACGGCAGATCGCCCTTGGAGGTTTCGAGCGCGATCGCCGTCGTCATGGTGCGGGTAAAGCCTTCAATATTGCCGCCCACGATGATGATGGCGCCGACCTCGGCGGCGGCGCGGCCGAAACCCGCGAGGAGCGTGGTGACGAGGCTGAAGCGCGCATCCCAGATCAGCGTGGCGACACGGCGCGGCGCGCTGACGTTGAGCGCGGCAAGCTCGTCGCGATATTCGACCCACAGGTCTTCGATGGTCTGCCGCGCCAAGGCCGCAATGATCGGCGTCACCAGGACAGCCTGGGCGATCACCATCGCCTGCGGCGTGAACAGCAATCCCCAGGAGCCCAGCGGACCGGACCGCGACAGCAGCAGGTAGACCGCGAGCCCCGCCACCACCGGCGGCAGACCCATCAAGGCGTTGAGCGCCACGATCACCGCCTCGCGGCCCGGAAACCGGAGCAAGGCAACAGCGGCGCCGAGTGGCAGGCCGGCCACGGTCGCCACCACGACCGCGGTCAGGCTCACGGCCAGCGAAAGCGTGACGATAGCCACCAGCGCGGGATCAGCGGTCAGCACCAACTGCAGGGCTGTGAAATCACCGGTCACGGCCACTCCGGGTGCTCGTTGTCCGTAAGCCACATTCCCGTGAAACGGGAACCCAGTCAAACATAGGCGAAAGTTAGCATATCCAGGTAAGTCCCCGATTTATCCGTGATTTAGCGGCGGGAAACGGTTGATCGGGCGGCGGTCGGAGTTGTTTGCCGTGGGCGTGCGGCTATAGTGCGCCGCCCGCCGCCACGGCCTCCCATGCCCTGCAGCGGGCCTCGGCGTCTCGCAGGCGCTTGCGCGTGCGTTTCCCTCAAGCCACGGCTTTACGCCGGCGGCGCGAGCCTTCATAGAAGTGGCCGTTGCGACGGAGAGGTGGCCGAGTGGCTGAAGGCGCACGCTTGGAAAGCGTGTATACGGGAAACCGTATCGTGGGTTCGAATCCCACCCTCTCCGCCAGCCTGGCTATCCCGAATTTTCTCTTGCCCGATCTGACGTAGCGAAAAGCCCCAGCATTCGCGGACCTTCCCAAAGAAACCTCCGCACCACGCGGCCACGGTTCAGGCCAGAAATTCTCTCCGTTGGACCATTTCTCTCCAAAACTCCGGACTGCGCGGATTTAGTACGGTTCTCGTATGCCATTGTTTTTTCACATATTCTTATTCTGATCACCTCCGCACTTTTCGGAAGAACTTTCGGGTAACGGAGAGTGGAGAACGCAAACTCGCATATTGCCCTCCACTTTTTCGGAGCATCAGTACGGTCGACAAGACCGCAACACCCGGCAAAATTTCACCTGACAGAACGCAGATCGCTTACATTGCCCTATGAACTTGCGTCAGCTCAAATACTTCGTTGGCGTGGTCGAGGCCGGAAACATGACGCGCGCAGCGGAGCAGCTGCATGTCGCGCAGACCGCGCTCGGCATGCAGATCCGGCAACTCGAAGAGGATCTGGGCGTGGCTCTGCTCGTGCGCCATTCCCGTGGCGTGGAGGCGACGAAAGCCGGCAGTCTCCTCCACGCGCGTGCGCTCGCCATCCTGAAGGATGTCGAAGAAGCCCGCAAAGACGTGCGGGCTTGCGAGCGGGAAGATAGCGAGGCGATCCGCCTCGGGATCACGCCCGCCTTGATGCTGGTGTGCGGCACCGAGATCGCGATGACGGTCCGCGAGCAACTTCCCAATGTGTTTCTCAGCATTGTGGAGGCGATGAGCCACGTCCTGATCGAGGCACTCGCGCGCGGCGAGGCCGACTTCATCCTTTGTTACGACGTTCCCGACCTGCCGCAACTATCGCGCACCGCGCTGCTGCAGGACGATCTGGTGCTGGTCACGCCGCCGCGCGCAGCCAATGGAAAGCCAATCCCGTTCGTCGATGCGCTGGAAGAAAGCATCGCCATGCCCGAGGAAGGCGATTCCGTTCGCACGGTGGTTGCCCGCATGGCGCGGGACCTCGGCCTTGAATTGAAGATCGCCTACGAGGTGCGCTCGATCTCGGCAATGAAAAGCCTTGTGATGCGAGGCGCCGCCTCCGCCATCCTGCCGTACTTTGCGGCGCTCGACGAAGTGCGTGCTGGAAAGCTCGACGCCCGGCCCCTCACCATGCCGGCGATCAAGCGGACGCTCTTTCTGGCGTCATCGAAGCAGCGCGGCCCATTCAAGAACGAACCGGGGCTCACCGGAGCCGTCCGGTCATCGCTCAGCGGCCTACTCGATGCGCTCGGTCCCCTCGCGCAGCCGCTCTGGGTTCGCACCGCCTAGTGCTACCCGAGCCCAGGCTCCGCGGTGCGCCGAAGACCCGGGTCCCGGTACCGTGAATGATGAAGCCGGGGTCCCGGGTCTTCACAGCAGCATTTCATGTCGCTGTGCGCCCGGGACACGAGCGATACGACTGTCAGAATCACAGCACTGGTTCCCTACCTTGCGCGCGGAAATTCTGCGCGCAGCCCTCACGCGATCCTATTGGACGCGCGGCCGGCGCGTCGCTCATATCACGCGCGTCCTGTCGCTCGTCTCAATTCGCCGTCGGCTCGCATGACCGATCTTGGAGAGGCTTTGACCACAGGAGGATAACAATGAGGATCGCGCATTTTACCACGCTCGTCGCCGCGGCGCTTGCGTTATCGTTTGCCCATGTGAGTCTCGCCGCAGAGGGCGACAATATCCAGCAGGCGACACTGATGGAGCCTGGTGCGAAGACCGGCGAGGTCAGCACCGAAGAACTCCGGCACATCCTTGCAGATGGGAGCGCCATCGTCATTGATGCGCGGCCGCCTGTCCAGTTCGACGCCGGCCATATCCCTGGCGCGCACGTCCTCGATGCGCCTTCCGGCGATGAGATCGCCGCCGTGGAGCGGCTCGCGAACGGGAACAAGGCCGCCGCGCTGGTGCTCTACTGCAATGGCCCCTATTGCCAGGCGAGCCGCCGGTTGGGCGAGCGATTGGTGGCGGCGGGCTTCACCAATGTGCGGCGCTATCAGCTCGGCATGCCGGTGTGGCGGGCGCTCGGGGGTCCGACCGCGGTCGAGCTGAACGGCATTATCCCCATCTTCAAGGCGGATCGGACCGCCGTGTTCATCGACGCGCGGCCTGCCGAGGACTTCGCAAGAGGAACTTTGCCGGGCGCCCGCAATCTGACCGTCGAAACTCTCAACGGCACGCTCAAGCAGATGATGTCCGGCAAGCTGACAAATCCGCCGTTGCCGCTCGACGACTTCAACCGACGAATTGTGCTGTTTGGACGCGACGGTTCGCAGGTTCTCGGACTCGCCAAAGCCATGAGCAAGCGGGCATGGAACAATGTGATGTACTTTCCTGGATCATACGACGATCTCGCAGCCGGCTTGCAGCATAGCAACAGGTGAAGGCGGGCGGAAACAGGCGCGCCACTGCCCTGTCCCAACGCTGCCGGGGGCCGCCAGAGATGTTAGGCGGCCCCGAACAGATTGCCGCAAACCTCTGTACTTCGTGGAGACCGGTTGGCCGTCGCAAGCCTACATCGCGGCCATGCCGGGCTGGAAAAGCGAGGTCGGGAACCGCATTGACGCCCTAATCGAACGCATCGTGCCCGGCGTGCGCAAGGCGGTGAAATGGAACTCGCCTTTCTATGGCGTGAAGGACGACCTCTGGTTCCTCAACTTTCATTGCTTCACGAAGTACGTCAAAGTCACCTTCTTCAACGGCGCATCGTTGCAACCTCTCCCACCCGGCACGTCTAAGCGTCCGAATGTTCGCTACCTCGACATCCATGAGGGCAAATTCGACGAAGTGCAGTTCGCCGATTGGGGGGAGCAGGCCAGTCGACTGCCCGGCGAGAAGGTGTAAGCGTTCAGAACGCGATCTTCGTCATGACGTCGGAGCCAACCATGGGAGTCCATGGGCATCGAGCCGGCAAACGTCGAGAAAACGGCGTCTCTTTCTTTGAAGGCGTTTCGATATGGAGCAGTAAACGACACCTGAGAGACGACGCGACTTATCAGATCGACAGTACATACTCTCTCAACCGCATATTCAGCAATCTGAAGAAGCAGACTTTAGAGTGGAATAGCGTAAACGTAGCGATCATCTTATCGTTCTCGGCCCGCCAGCCCCAAGCGGGGGGACTGGCATCCAAATTGATATCTCACGCCAGAAGGGCCATACCTGGATCTTTGTTGGCGTCGCGAGGCGATCTCTCTTAATGCGCCTTGCGCCCGATTTCTCCTGCTTGGGAAGAGAATGCGATTGTGCCGTTCCGCTGGAATGCCGCCGCAAGTGCGGACCGGTGCGCGCAACAAGCATCACCAATGCAGGCGATGTGGCGGTGGTCGGTGCCGCAGCAGCCGCCCAGCACATTGATATGCGGAAAGCGGCGCAGCAGCTCGGCATATTGCGCGCCCAGCTCGTTGGGATTGCCGATGTCGAGTTCGGGTGAATTGTCGAGTTCAGCGTGGCTCTTGCTCGAGGAATTGGCACGGATTCCGCGCAGACGCTTGATCCAATCCGACCCGCCGTCCAATGCGTCCGCGAAATGCGTCGGGTGCGCGCAATTGATCATATAGTAGATCGGACCATCGCCGGTTTCGCGGTCGACGGTTTCGATCGCCTCGCCCAAGCGCTCACCGGTCGGCAGGCGGCCGTCGGTCTCCAGCGTGAACGAGATCACGCACGGCACACCCGTCAGCCGTGCTGCCCGCGCAATGCCGACTGCCTCGTTGACATTGGTGAGCGTGAAGGCCGAGACAAAGTCGACGCCCTCCTCGCGAAAGATGCCGATCTGCCAACCATGATAGTCAGCCGCCTCGCGTGCGCTCATCAGCTTGCCGGGGTCATAGCCGTCGCCGCGCGGACCCATATTGCCGCTGATAAGGATCGGCGCATTCGGGCTTTCGTATTTCGCGCGCACTTCGCGCATGAGCGCAATGCCGGCGCGGTTGAGCTCGGCCAGACGCGCCCGGCCGTAGCCGGCCTTAGCCGCCCACTCCGGATTGGCGCGCCAAGTCGGGCTTTCCAGAACGAACCCCGATCCATGCTTCACCGCCATCGGCAGATAGCGGTCAAAATAGGCGCGGATAGCGTTTCTGCCGTTCTCGGTTTCGAGCAGCACGAAGGCTTCGCCCATCGGTAAGTGCCAGCCCTCATGGAAGATGAGCGCGGTCTCGAAGCCGCCGTCGGTGAGGTAAAGGCGGCCGTCCTGGTGCGGCAACAAACGGGCTTCGGCCATCGACTTTCTCCCGGTTCGCAAGAGCGCTCGGCGCGCCCTCGCGGACCCCGAGAAACCAGAACCGCCGCCTACGATCTAGCGAACCCGTGGTACAGCGCGGGCGTTTTGCGGAAGCGTCTGAAAAATCGAGAGGAAGAAGCGTTTGCGGGCGGCCAATTCGCCGCAGGCGCCGCCACCCGCTCCGTCAACTGCACTCGTGGTACAGTCGGTTGGACGGGCTGGAGAGCGGACATGGATGCCCCGACACCACGCCGTGGCGGCGACACCCGCGAACGTATTCTCAATGCGGCGGAAGCGGCTGTGCTCGAGAAAGGCTTTGCCGCCACCTCGATCGACGAATTGATCGCCGCCGTCGGCATAACCAAGAGCGGTTTTTTCTACCATTTCCGCGACAAGGGCGAATTGGCCAAGGCGCTGCTCGTGCGGTACATCGAGCGTGAGAACGAACTGTTCGGCGACCTCCTCCGTCGGGCGGACGAGCTCAACGAGGATCCGCTGCACGGCTTCCTGGTCGCGCTCAAGATGATGTCGGAATTGATGAACGACCTGCCGACCGGCCATCCCGGTTGCTTGGTCGCATCGTACTGCTATCAGGATCGCCTGTTCGACAGGGAGATTCGTGAGCTCAACGCGATGGCCATTTTGAGCTGGCGCCGACGCTTCCGCGAGCGCCTGGACTTAATCGCGGGACGTTATCCGCCGCGCATCGCGGTCGATCTTGACGACCTTGCCGACATGCTATCGGTGGTTGCCGATGGCGGCATCATCTTGTCGAAAGTGGTCAAGGACAAGGAAGCACTGGCACGGCAAATCATGCTGTACCGTGATTTCATCCGTGTGGTTTTCCTAGGCGCTTGAGCACGCCGTGTAACGCGCGGGCCCCGATCGCTTTTGTTTCTTCGCCTTTGAGGGTTCGGGCGCCGTGGCCTGCGGACATTGCGTTTCACCGCATCGAAGCGTAAGCACGGTGGTACTGGATTTCCGCCTATGAGCCATTTTGCTCTCGTTACCCTGCATCTGTTTGCCGCCATCATGTTCGTCGGCACCGTGTTCTTCGAGGTCTTGATCCTCGAAGGCATCCGCAAGCCGGTTGGGCGCGACACCATGCGCACGGTCGAAGTCGCGATCGGCCAGCGCGCCCGGCGTCTCATGCCCTTCGTTATCGTGGCGCTCTACCTCGCGGGCATCAGCATGGCCTGGCAGTACCGCGAATCCCTGGCGCATCCGTTTGCGAGCAGCTTCGCCTTGCTCCTTTGGATCAAGATCGTTCTGGCGCTCAGCGTGCTGGGGCATTTCATCACCGCGATCGCGCTCATCAGCACCGGCAAGATGAAATCGCGGCATTCGCGATTCATCCATTTGAGCGTCTTCTGTCAGGTGATTCTGATTGTCTTTCTGGCCAAGGCGATGTTCTACATCACCTGGTAGCGGCGGTGAGCCGCCTCAGATATCCCGCCCTTCGACCTTTTCGGTGAGCGTCTTCACCAGGTCCGGGATCTTGTCGAGATGCGGGTTGATCTCGAGCGCGCGGCGGAACACCGCAAGCGCATTCTTCTCGTCGCCGAACTCATGCAGGATCATGCCGAGCCCGGACATGGCGCCGAAGTGGCGCGGCTCGCGGATCAGCACCTGCTGGATGTCCTTCAGCGACGCGCCGAACTCCTTGCGCGAGTCGTGCCTTTGACATTGGCCGATTCAAGCGTCGCTAGGCTTGTCCGCTCCCTTTTCGATTTCTTCGACGAGCTGCTTGACCGCGCCCGGCCTCTCCAACTGCGGATCATAACCGCGGACAAGATCACGGATGATCGAGATCGCCATACGCTGGTCGGTCGTTTCTTCGCGGACAGAATCGAGGTCCCCGAGTAACGCCCAACACGCCGCACGTGCTTTCACGCGCAAACCATCTATCGTGGAAGCCTGAGTCTTGAGGATTTCGGCCTCGATTCGATCCAAATCTTCGAGCCACCCATCCTCAACATCATATCCCCCGCCGACAGCACGGTCCAACCTTCCCGTAATCTCGTCTAAGGCGTTACCGAGCGCCAACAGGCGTGCGTTGGAGGACGAGATCGCGCATTCGGAGACTTGCGGGATGACAACGAATATCCCAGCGAGCGAGCGCAAAGTCGCTCGCCGGGAAAGGGTCACTAATCGGCCTTTGATATCCTTGATCATACTACCCGTGCATAAAGAGGATAGCGCGGCTCGCTAACGAATTCTTTCGCACCCCAATCGACGAAACGCCAATGTCTTTCTTTTGCATAGTTCTTCAACATTGGATGAATTGGCGACTTTTGAGCATTTTTCTCAATGGTCCTCTCCGCTCTCACCCGTGGCCCAACCACAATCTTCGACGAACTATCAAGCAGACTTCCTAGCTTGAAGGGTGGCTGCGCCAATAGCGCCTCGTTCAGTGCACCCTTCACTCCTAACGCCACACACATAAGCACTGGGCCTTGGCAAAGCCGGAACAAATATTTCTGGTCATCCTTTAGCCAAGGTGCCTCATAATGATCCTTGTGTCTCAGCCTCATTTTTTGAATCCCATTCGTGGGCTTTAGTGCACGTATTAAAACTGCACTCCCAAATCCTTCGGATCCAGTTACAAAGTTCAGACAACAACCAGAGCTCGTTTGGTAAACATAAGCGGTCCCATGTAGGCCGAACATCGCATCAGCAGCGCCGAGACTTGGCGGCCGTTTCCCATCCGCAAAATAACAATGTGCGGCCGGATCGTTCTGATCATAGGCCTCCGTCTCTATGATTTGGCCGCCCGTACAAGTACCGTCATCATCAACTGTGAATAAGAATTTTCCAATTAGTGCCTCGGCTACAACTTCCACATCGCCTTTGAAAAATTCCGCTGGAAGTGGCTTTATTTCATTCGGATTCACTTCAAAATTTCTCATCCATTTTCTCCATTACCGTAGGCGCAGTCTCTCTATTGTCAGTCGACCCATCGTTCATTGAGTCGTTGGCATCGGCTGCGTCAGACAATGAACCCCACCGCCACCTTCAGCGATGGCATCGATACGCAACATGATGACGTCACGATTCGGAAACGCCCGCGCCAACGCCTTTCGTGCCGCGGCATCGCGTTTGGAATCGCCGAAGCACGCGCCGATGACGGCACCGTTTGCGACGTAGGCGTTCAAGTAGCTCGCCGCAAACCAATCAGAGCGCTTTGCGTAGCAACGTAAACGAGGCGCGCGAAGCTGGCGTACCTTCAGCCGCCGGCTATTCGCGCACTTCGTTTCTTCAAGCCGCGCGATATCGTGGGCCCGCCACATGGGCGGCGCGGTTTCCCGATCGGTGCACGCATCGACGAGCGCCGCACCCGAGGGCGCCAGCAACACATAGCCGTCGATATGACCGCTGGTGATGGGCTCGCCAGGATCGCCTTCAAGCCAGATCACCTTGCGAATGCCGAACCGGCGCAATCCGCGCTCGATCGCCCGCTGGCGATCCACACCGCGGCGCACAGGATTGCGGCCTGGATGAAGCAAGCAGCTTCGTGTGGTGATCAGCGTGCCACGTCCGTCAGTGGCAAATGCGCCGCCTTCGGCGGTGAAGTTGGCCTGCACTCGGGGAACGCCGAAAACCGATGCGGCAATCTTTGCAAGGCGATCACCCCGTCGCGGCGACCGGGCTTCCGATGAACCCCATGCATTGAAATTCCAGTCGATAGCGACGATCTCTTGTCGCCGGCCGTTTCCTCGCAATGCAAAGGTGGGCGCAATATCGCGCATCCAGATATCATCAACAGGCGCTTCGACTACGGTGACATTGGCATTGGCCGAAAATTTGCGCCGGGCCTCGCGTGCCGCGGGCCCGCGCGGCGCAAGCAGACGAACCGGCTCATATCGTGAAATGGTCAGCACCACACTGCTCAGTTCGCGCTTCACCCTGGCGGCTGCCGTTCCCCATTCGCGGTGAACGGCCCATGCCATCCAGCAGCAGGCGTGGGTTTCCCATTCGGCAGGAATTCGGATCGCCATTGATCGACCGCGGAAGTGTTCCTTAGTCGACGAATAATACACGCAAAAATTTATGTCAAATTATTCTACAAGTAATAATAGAATATAATAGTGATCGTAGCACCCGGTTAATCGAATACTGGTTTCAGATATCCCGCCCTTCGACCTTTTCGGTGAGCGTCTTCACCAGGTCCGGGATCTTGTCGAGGTGCGGGTTGATCTCGAGCGCGCGGCGGAACACCGCAAGCGCATTCTTCTCGTCGCCGAACTCATGCAGGATCATGCCGAGCCCGGACATGGCGCCGAAGTGGCGCGGCTCGCGGATCAGAACCTGCTGGATGTCCTTCAGCGACGCGCCGAACTCCTTGCGCAAGTAGTGGATCGTCGCGCGGCGATTCCACGCCTCGATGTAGTCCGGCTTGATCTTCACGATGGCGTCGAGCAACTGCAGCGCGAGGTCGTAATCGTTGGCGTCGGTCGCCGCCTTGGCGCGGGTCATCAGGAGATTGGCGGTGTCGCTGCCCGAGGCGAGCCACAGCGCCCAGATGCGGTTCTCGACCAGTTTCGCGCTGTCCGCATCGGGCGCGACCTTCAGCGCGCCGAACAGGAAATCGAGATTGCGCGTGCGATCGCCGGCCTGCGGGCTTGGCAAATCCTTGGGCGGCTGCATCGGCTCGACGGCCTGGCCGTGCTGCGGCGGAGCCGGCGGCGCGGCGGTCTGGGCCCCCGCCAACCTGGCCGGCATGAGCAGCAGCATGGCCGCCATGAGGACGGCCAAGCTCGTCCCGGCGGGAATGATCCCGCCAGACCCGAACGTCAAAGCTCGATGGATTCGCGGCCGCATAGGGCCAATTTAGAGCCCCGCCACGCGGCGGCAAGATGGCAGAAGCGGCGGGGTGCGGCAGACATCTCAGGCAGCCGAAGGCCGCCCGGTCGGAACCGACAGGCTCAGCCCTGGCGGGCCTTAAACCGGCGCTGGGTCTTATTGATGATATAGACCCGGCCCTTGCGCCGCACGAGACGGTTATCGCGGTGCCGCCCACGCAGCGATTTCAATGAGTTACGGACTTTCATAACAATCTCGTCGGTTTTCGGTTTGGCAGGTTCTTAAAGGAGCCCGCCCGGCGCGTCAAACCCCGCCCACGGCGGCTCACCACAAGGCCGCAAGACGCCGGTTGCCCACGGTGGATCGGTTCCCGCGCCTGCCCTAATCTCGCGACTGGGAGAATTTACGCATGAAACACAGCACCGAACGCTTTTTGACCACCCATACCGGCAGCCTGCCGCGCCCCGAGGACCTGATCCGCACCATGTACGCCAAGGAGGAGGGTGTGCCGGTCGATCCCAAGGCGCTGGCGGACCGGGTGCGCTCGGCCGTGGCCGAGGTGGTCCGGAAGCAGGTCGAGGCCGGCGTCGATCTCGTCAACGACGGCGAAATGTCCAAGCCCAGCTACGCCACCTACATCAAGGATCGCCTCAACGGCTTCGGCGGCACCGGCAACACCTTCGTCTACCAGGATCTGTCCGACTTCCCGAAACTCGCGCAGCGGGTGTTCGGCGACCCCGGCCGCTCGCGGCGCAAGACGCCGGCCTGCAACGCGCCGATCAGCGTGCGCGACCCGGCCGCGGCGCGCACCGACGTGGACAACCTCAAGGCGGCGCTCGCCGCGGCGAAGGCGACGGAGGGCTTTCTCAGCGCCGCCTCCCCCGGCGTGGTGTCGCTGTTCTTTCGCAACGACCACTACAAGGACTTCGAGACGTATATTTACGCCATCGCCGACGCCATGCGCGACGAATACGAGGCGGTGGCGCAGGCGGGCCTCACCTTGCAGATCGACTGCCCGGACCTCGGTATGGGGCGGCATATCCAATATGCCGACCTCGACCTCGCCGCGTTTCGCAAGCGCATCGGCCTGCACGTCGCCGCCCTCAACCACGCGACGCAGAACATTCCGCCGGAGCAGATGCGCTTACATCTATGCTGGGGTAACTACGACGGCCCGCATCACCGCGACGTGCCGCTCGCCGACATCATCGACATCGTGTTCACGGCGCGCCCGCACGCGATCTCGCTCGAAGCCGCCAATCCGCGCCACGCCCACGAATACAAGGTGTTCGACACGGTGAAGCTGCCGGCCGGCAAGGTGCTGATTCCCGGCGTACTCGAATCCAAGTCGAACTTCGTCGAGCATCCCGAGCTGATCGCCCAGCGCATCGGCCGCTACGCCAAGCGCGTCGGCCGGGAGAACGTCATCGCCGGGTCCGATTGCGGCTACGGCACCTGGGTTGGCCAGGCCGCGGTCGATCCCGACGTGGTCTGGGCGAAGATGGCGGCGATGGCGGAGGGCGCGCGGATCGCGAGCAAGCGGTTCTGGCCCTGATCCGCCGCGATGACCGCCTCCACCGATCCCGCGGCCGGCACGACCCAGCCCTCGCGCGCCCTCGAAAGCGCGCGGCCGGTATGGCGCGATAGCATCCTGCGCCCGCTGCAGGCGTTCCGCCTGCGCTACGTGCCGGTGGTGATGGTCTATTTCGCCTATGGCGCGCTGGGCCTGATCGACGTCTCTCGCGATCTGTGGATCAAGGAAAGCCTGTCGCTCGGCGCCGCGCAACTTGCCGCCATCGCCGTCTGGCTGATGCTGCCGTGGACGGTGAAGATGGTGTTCGGCGAGCTGGTGGACAGCGTGCCGATCTTCCGCTCGCAGCGGAAATCTTACGTCATCATCGGCGCGAGCCTGATGGCAGCAGGGCTCGTTACGCTCGCCGGCGCGTCTGGCGGTTGGCTGCACTTCGCTGCGCCCAACCGCCTCTATATCCTCGGCGCCATGCTGATCGCGCTCGGCACCGTGGTGCAGGACGTGGTGGCGGATGCGATGTCGACGGAGGTGGTCCCGCGCGTGGACGAGGCGGGCAGCCCCCGCCCCGACGAGCAGGTGCGCGCGGAGCTCGGCATGGTGCAGGTGCTCGGCCGGCTTGCGCTGTCCGGAGGCATCCTCGCGGTTGCCGGCCTCTCGGGCTGGCTCGCCGAGGTGATGTCGCGCGAGCATGTGTTTCTGCTCGGCCTCGTCATCCCTGTCATCTCCGTCGCCGGCGTGTTCCTGCGCGGCACCGAAACGGCCGAAATCCGGCCGATCGACTGGCGCATTCTCGGCGGCGGCGTCGCCTTCGGCTGCGTGGTGCTGGCGCTTGGCATCGGCGACGTGCCGTTCGCGCAGGAGATCATCTTCATCGTCTCGATGGCCGTGGTCTGTTTCATGCTGGTGCTGGTGACCGCCCATCTCGACCGCGGCACGCGGCTCAGCATCTTGTTTGCCACGGTCATCATCTTTGCCTTTCGCGCCACGCCGTCCGTCGGCGACAGCTACTTCTGGTGGACGCTCGATGAGCTTCACTTCGATGCCGCGTTCTACGGCACCTTGCGCCAGACCGGCGCGCTGATCGCGATCCTGGCGATGTGGCTGTTCAGCAGGCAACTCACCGAATATTCCGTGACCAAGACGCTGTTCTGGATCGCGATCGCCGGTACGTTGCTGTCGCTGCCCAACATCGGCCTGGTCTATGGATTGCACCACTGGACCGAGGCCACGTTCGGCTTCGGCGCCCGCTCCATCGCGCTGATCGACGCCGCAACGTCCTCGCCGTTCGTGCAGCTCAGCATGATTCCGCTGCTGACGCTCGTGGCCTACTACGCGCCGGCCGGCCATCGCGCGACGTGGTTTGCGCTGATGGCATCGCTGATGAACCTTGCGCTGGTGGCGGGGCAGTTACAAACCAAGTATCTTAACGACGTGTTCGTGGTGACGCGCGGCCAGTATGCCGAGTTGGGCCCACTGATGATCTGGGTCGTGACGCTCGGCTTCATCATTCCAGTCGGGGCCATCGTGTTGTTCGGCCGGCGCGCGGGGCGGCCATCAGCACCAAGCAATTGATGAAGTGGAACGCCATCTATGCAATTCGGATTGAACTTTTTTCCCTGCGTCACGCCCGAGCAGAAGCCGGCGGAGCAATACTTCCGCGAGGCGATACATCTATGCAGCCTCACGGACGAATTGGGGCTGACGCACATCCGGCAGGTCGAGCACTATTTCAAGCCATACGGCGGCTATAGCCCCAACCCGCTCCTGTTCCTCACCGCCGCGGCGATGCGAACCAAGAACACGCGGCTTATCACCGGCGCGGTGCTTCCCGCATTCAACCATCCGCTGAAGATGGCCGGCGAGATCGGCATGCTCGACGGCATCAGCGGCGGGCGACTGGAGGTCGGCTTCGCGCGCGCCTTCCTGCCGCACGAGTTCGCGCAGTTCGGCATCAGCCTCGACGAGAGCCGCCGCCGCTTCAGCGAAGGGCTGTCGCAGATCACCGCGCTGCTCAGCGGCGAGAACGTCTCCGCCAAGGGCGAGTTTCACAGCTTCCGGAACGTCACGTCGCTGCCGCGCCCGACGCAAACGCCGCATCCGCCGTTCTGGATCGCCGCCACGACGACGCCGGAAACCTTCGCCTTTGCCGGCACCAACGGCTGCAAGGTGATGGCGATCCCGCTCGAGCCGGAGAAGATGCGAAACCTGATCGGCATCTATCGTGACGCCTGGCGCGCCGCCGGCCATTCCGGCAACGGCCATGTCATGAATACGTTCTTCATGTTCTGCGCGCCGACACGCGAGGAGGCGACGGCGACCGGGCTCGCCCCCTGCAACCAACATCTGCGCGGGCTCGCGGAATCGGCGAAGGAATGGCTGACCGGCGCCAGCACCAAGGACTATCCCGGCTACGACAAGCTGATCGCTCATGTCTCAAGCGAAACCGCCGAGCGGCAGCTCGCCAACGGCAGCGCCTTCATCGGTACGCCGGCCGATATCGTCGAGATGTTGCATAGCTACAATAAACGCGTCGGCGGCATCGACAGCGTGTCGCTGCATTTCGCGCCCGGCAACATGCCGGTTGAAGCGGCGGAACGCTCGCTGCGGCTGTTCTCGCGCGAGGTGCTGCCCAAGGTCGCGGCGCTTTGAAGGGTTTCGACCTCTCTATGGTCATTCCGGGGCGCGTGCCCTTGGCACGCGAACCCGGAATCCAGACGCAAACTCGGCGTTCGCCACTGGATTCCGGGTCCGGCCTACAGCCGTCCCGGAATGACCTCTGCGCTTAATGTGCCGCGGCCAGCACCGGTTTGCCGCGGATCAGGTCCGATGCCTTCTCCGCCATCATCAGCACGCAGGCGTTGATATGCGCGGATACGAGGTCGGGCATGGCCGAGGCATCGACCACGCGCAGCGCCTCGGTCCCCAGCACGCGAAATTCCGAATCGAGCACCGCGCCGGGCCCAATGCCCATCGGGCAGGTCGAGGCCGGGTGGTTCGCGGTCGCCGCCACCCTCCGAATCCAAGCATCGATCTCGGCATCGGTTCTCACGTTGGGCCCAGGCGACGTCTCCTCGCCGCGGAACGGCGCGAGCGGCTTTTGCGCCGCGACCTCGCGGGCGATCTTGAAGCCCTGGCGCAGGGTCGGCAGGTCGTTGGGTGCGGTGAGGAAGTTGGTGACGATGCGCACCTTGTCGAATGGGTCGGCCGAGCGCAGCAGCACCTCGCCCCGGCTGTCGGGATGCAGCAGCGCAGGCCGGATACCGAAGCCATCCGCATAAGGCCGCTTGACGCCGGGGAACCACAGCGCCGCTTCCGGCGGCGCGCCGCGGAACATGAACTCGACATCAGGCACCGACAATTCGGGCCGCGTTTTGATGAAAGCATGCAACCCGCCCGGCACCACCGTCGCCGGACCCGTACCGAAGAGATGCGCGCGCAGCATGTTGAGCGCGATGCGATCGAACCGCATGTTATCGCGGAACTCGCTGCCGCCCGGCCGCGCGTACATCATCAGCACCGCCAGATGGTCCTGCAGGTTCTTGCCGACGGGCAAGTCGATCGACGGCGCGATGCCGACCGAGCGCAGATGATCCGCCGGACCGATGCCCGACAGCATCAGGATTTGCGGCGTGTTGAACGCACCGCCGGCGATAATGACCTCGCGCGCGGCGATCGCGCGATGCGCCAGCCCATCCTTCTCGTATTCCACGCCGGTGGCGCGCTTGCCGTCCATCGTCACGCGCGCGACATGCGCGTGCACCTCAACCTCGAGGTTCTTGCGCTTCATCGCCGGCCGCAGATAGCCCACCGCAGCCGAGCAGCGACGGCCATCGCGGATGGAATATTGGCTGCGGCCGAAGCCCACAGCCGAATGACCGTTGTAGTCCTCCGTCACCGGTAGGCCCGCCATGCGCGCGGACTCGATCCAGGCGGTGAACATCGGATCCTTGGTCTTGGCCCACTGCACGCCGATGTTACCGGACGCGCCGCGAAACTCCGTCTCGCCGCCCTGCCAGCTCTCCACGCGCTTGAAGTATGGCAAGACCTCCGCATACGACCAGCCGCGCGCGCCCTTCTGCGCCCAGCGATCATAATCGGCGGCGTCGCCCCGCGTGAACGCCATGACGTTGATCGAGGATGAGCCGCCGAGCACCTTGCCGCGCATTTCTTCGATGCGGCGGCCGTTGAGATTGGGGTCGGGCTCGGAGTCGTAGCCCCAGTCGTGCATCCGGTATTCGTGCAGCTTGCCGAGGCCGATCGGGATGTGGATCAGCGGATTGCGGTCGCGGCCACCCGCTTCGAGCAACAGCACGCGCGTGTGCGGATCCTCCGACAGGCGGTTGGCGAGCACGCAGCCGGCCGAACCGCCGCCGACGATGATGTAGTCATAAGCAGGATGGGAGGGCATGAGATTGAACGATCCGAATCGACGCCGATGGTCTCTGTCTTAGTCGAAATAACGCCCGCCATCGACCACCAGGGACTGCCCGGTGACGAAGTCGCTCCTATCCGATGCCAGAAAAACCGCGGTGCCGACAAGATCGTCAGGCACCTGCACGCGCTTGATCGACCGCGCCCGAGCCTCCTCGGCGTGCCGCTCCGGCGGCGTGATGGCGCTGTTTGACGTGCTATCCGTCATGCCGGGGATGATCACATTCACGCAGATATTGTAATCGCCGAGCTCGCGGGCCAGCGCGCGCGTCAAGCCGATAACCCCCATCTTCGACGACACATAGTGAGCAAGCCGATTTGTGGCGATGAAGATGCTCGACGAACTGACGTTGATGATCTTGCCCTTGCCGCGCTCGCGCATGGCGGGAAACACCGCAAGCGTTGTCAGCCACGGCCCCTTGACATTGACGGCCAGAACCCGGTCGAACTCCTCAGGACTGAGCTCGTTGAACGCCCGCCGCTTCAAGTTGGCGTACATCGCCGCGTTGTTCAGCAGGATGTCGATGCCGCCGAAGGCATCCACCGCGGCCTTCGCCATCGCTTTGGTGCTTTCGGGATCGCTCACGTCCGCGCGGAACGGCTGCGCGACGCCTCCCGCTTCACGGATGCGCGCGGCAACATCCTTCGCGCCGGCCTCGTCGAGATCGACCACCAGGACTGAAGCCCCTTCCCGCGCCAGACCGGCCGCAAAGACCGCACCGATGCCCCGCCCTCCGCCTGTCACGATCGCTACTCGATTCCTGAGAGTCATAAAGCGTTCTCCTGATAGCTCGGGAAACTCCCTCCAGCCGGTCATGGGCTGAGCACAAACGCTTACCTCTATCGCCACAGCCGTCGGCGCGAAGGTCACTGCACACATCAAACGAACGCGATCGGTTGATCGGCGTTGAACGTATCATCCGCGCGCAACAAGCGCACAGATAACAACCATCTTGTAGCTGGCTAATTGAGCTTGGCGATGTTGGCCTTCTCGATCACGGACGACCATTTCTTGATGTCGTTCTTCATCCGAGCCGTAATTTCCTCCGGCGTGCTGCCGCCCATAGCTATGCCAAGCTTGTGCGCCGCGTCCTGAACTTCAGAGGACCGAAGCACCTCGATGGTTGCCTTGCTCAAGGTATCCACGATGGAGCGTGGCGTACCGGCCGGGGCCGCGATCCCGTTCCAGCTCGAAGCGTCAAAATCCTTCACCCCACCCTCAATCGCCGTCGGAATATCCGGCAGAAACCGCTTTCGGCCGGCTGTAGCGATGACGGTGGCCTTCTGCGTCTGGATCAGGGACTGCATCGGCGGCATGGTATCCAGGACAACATCGGCATCGCCACGGATCAGAGCCGTCGCCACTTCGGTCGAGGTTCGGAACGGCACGGTGGTGACGTTGATTCCCGCTTCGATCTTAAGCATCTCGACGGCCAGAAACTGCGTCGTGCCGGCGCTGAGGGTTCCGATGTTGAGCTTGCCGGGATTCTTTTTCGCGAATGCAATAACATCCTGCAGCGACTTCAATGGCGATCCCGTCTTGGTTAGAATCAACATATCGAACGCAGCGACCGTCGAGATCGAAACAAAATCGTTGAGAATGTTATAGGGCAGCGAGTTGAACAGCGCCGTGCTGATCGCATAGCTGTTTCCGGTCAGCAGCAGCGTATAACCGTCCGGCGCAGCCGCGGCGACGGCGCGCGCGGCAACGATACCGCCTGCGCCCGGGCGATTATCGACGACAAACGACATGCCGAGTTTCTCTGTCAGCTTCTTGGCGAGAAGACGCATGCTGACGTCTCCGACGCTGCCGCCGCCGTAAGCGATGATCAGTTGCACCGGACGGTTCGGGTAAGCCTGCTGGCTGCTTACCGGAATGGCCGCCACTGAAAGAAACATACCGGCCAGCGCGCACTTCAATCCGATGATTGAACCTCTACGGTGAACGCAACGAACCCAAAGCCCGTGGTAGAAACCGACGACAGCGGTCGCGACGTGATGTTTCATCGTCTTCCTCCCCTATCCCCATTCCTTTTGAATGCGTTTGGACTTGAATGCGTTTCGATGACGATCCTATTTTTACGATGACGTCCTTTTCAAACCGCAAGGCTGCGGTTGCCGGCATCGACACACGATAAGAACGTGCCGCGTCTCCCGCCAGAATAGTTCACTCAAAAGAACCGCGTGTCACTCAGCCTATCCTGGTTGCGCTAGATCGCCGCAATTTCAGATGGTTAGCGACAAATATCGTCACTTTTTGTGCATGAAATTTGCAAGATACAATGGAGCGCGCCCCAAGAAACGGACAGACCGAACGCTCCCATGCTTGGAGCTCAGCGTCCATCCTCCCGCACGCTTATGGTTCTGCTGCTGAACGCGACCTGCTTTCCCCAATTTGAAGATAAGGGAGAGGATGAGACGGCCGGCGAGCATCGATCATCGCCGCGTCAACGCGACGCCTTTGGTACATCGATGTTGAGAAAGCCGTGGCTCGACGATGTCGAGGTCTTAGGTACCCAACTCGATCACGTCCGACGCAACGATAAGACCAACCACGAATCGACGGAATTCCTATGGCGCGCAGCCGATCCGGCCTTCCCGAGTAAGGTGCGGCAAAGCTTGCGCTCAATGCCTCGATGAACCATCGAGAAACCTAGGAGATCGTGGTCAAGGTGTAGCGAATATCTGTTGCGCCGGTGTTTTAAGATTATACTATTAATCCCTTATCCATGTGGCACGCTCTCCGCCACCGCAGGCGGCTTTGGAGTTGGTCAGGGAGGCTGCATTGATCTCGAAGCTTTGCGTGCGACACAGGCACCACTGGACGATAGCCGCGTTATCTCTTGCTATCACCGGTCTGGCGGGCGTACCTGCCTTGGCGCAGCCTTGGCCCAACACCCAGAGTGTCAACGACTGCACCTTGATCCCGCAACCGGATCAGATGCGGATGTGTATCGAGGCCTATCAAGGCGCCCCGGTCGGGCCATCCGGCGCGCCGTCGAGTTCGCCGTTGCTGCTGCCGCAGCCGTCGACTCCATCGTCACCGCCGGCGTCGTCCTCGAGGCCGGTGGCGCCGCCGCCGAGGCTGGCGCCGCATTGAGGCGGCGGCGGCTCAATAGCTGCGCTGCACCGTGCAACGCGAGCCGTTTGCGTTGACGGCTTGGCAAAGTTCCGCGGCGGATACGATCGGCGCAGCACGCTTTCGCGAGCCGCGAGCCTTCGCCGCGACGGGCGGCGAGATATTTACTGCCACGATGCCGGTGTGTTTGTTCATGGCCGCCCAGTGTCCGGCGTCCATTCCGGTGATGCGCCGGACATAATCGACGGTTTCCTGCGGCAGAGCTTTCCGGCCGGATAGCCACGCCCGCACCCGATCAGGGCCGGCGTTGTAAGCGGCCGTGGCAAGCCCGAGGTTGCCAAAGCGGGCGCGAAGCTCAGCAAGATGTCTCGCTGCGGCATGGATAGCAGCGTTCGGTTCGAACGGATCGCGCAATCCGACAGCAATCGCCGTTCCGGGCATGAACTGGGCGATGCCGAGCGCGCCCGCCTTGCTGATCGCGGTAGGCTTGAAAGCACTCTCCTGCGCGAGAAGCTTGAGGAAAAGATCGGGCGGTATGTCGTTGGCCGCTGCTGCGGCGATGGCTACCGCCGACCATCGGTGGGCGCCCGCTTCCGTCCGCGCCAGGAAATCCTCGAACGGTTGGGCGCTGACATAAAGACCGGCGCCGGCTTCGGCCCGCGTGCCGAAGGCTGGCGGGGGCGAGGCCGCAATAGCAATCAGCCGATGCGGGGTCTTCGCATCGGCTTCGATCGCGCTTGTTCCCGCGGGGCTTGTCTTCTTCGCTGCCGTTGCCTTGAGGCCGAGCGCAGGGTCCGCGTGGACTTGTAAGTCCGTATGCGCTGAATCATCGGCCCCGGCTGCGCTGCATCCGAGGAGCAGCAGAAGACAGACGAGATATCTCAGACAGTGCATCGCGAGATCACGCGAGCCCTCTCATCAACGCGGCGATGGTGGCGGAGGCAGGACAACATGCTCCGACGCCACGTCGGTCGGCGCCGCATCCGTTGTCGTGCTTGACGGTGCTGTGTCCCTGCTCGCCATCGCGTAGGTCTTCGCTCCGGGCGAGGTTTCTCCCGGCATCCCCGGTCCTCCGGCACCAAATCGCGATCTCGGTTCGAGGGCCGACTGATGCGCTCCGGGGCCAGCCGCGTTCTCCGGCGCCCACGGCTCGAACTTATCGATCGCCAGGTACTTGTCGATGATATCCTGCTGTGCCGCCTTGTCGGCGAACCGCCAGAGGTTCTTGCGTGCGCCTTCGACGATGGTGGCGTAAACGGCGAGGTCGATCGCCTGGCGGACGGCAAGCTGCGTCGGCTCGTTGCGTGTGAAGCCGGCCTCGGCCTGAAGCAGCTTGTTGACCGAGATGTAGCGGAACACATTGCCTTGCAGCGACACCGAATAGACGGTCTTGGTTGTCGTGACGCTGGTCAGCACCTGCCCTGACTGGACCGAAACAACGCGCATGGCCACCGTCACCGTGTCCTTGCGGTATTTGGTATCGCCCCCGATGCCGAGATAGTTGGCACCAATGCCGCCGGTGACGACATTGCCGTCGAAGGCGACAATGCCGCCCTCGATGAGCAGGCCGGCAAACCGCAGCGGCGGCAGCGGCCGGGCATTTTCGCCGTCGACCTCCTTGCGGGTCGCGGTAATCAACTGCCGCTCCTGCAACAGGCTCGCCAGCCCTGTCCGTTCCACTACGGTGAACCAGCGTCCGTTGCCGGCTCTCCGCAACGCATCGACGACAAACGCCGTGCCGCCCTGCGTCACCGCGCGCGAGAACACCGCGAGGTTATCGTTCGGTTCGTTCTTGCCGGTGAGATCGGCGAATTGGTAGACGGCGATGTCGATCCTGCGCTGCGGCGGCGGCAGCGTTTCCAATTCGACAGCCGTGGCCGACGGCAACGTCACCGTCGGCGCTTCCTCCAGCGGTTCGCGGGTGCCCGGCGCCGAGCAACCGGCGAGACACGCCCCCATACCGACGATAAACGCCCAACCCACCAATTTCACTGCCGAACTCCCCTCAACCCCGTCCCCCGACCGCGCAGCGCGGCAGCTTTTCTTTATTCACGGACCGGACGGCACCGTAATGGTGGTGATCGTCTGCCCGTCATTGATGTTGATCACGATGTTCCCACCCTGAGGCGCGAAACTGATCGTGGTGGAGCCGAAGCTGAACGTCCCGGACTGCACAGCGTTGGGGCCGAAGATCGCCTGCGTAATTTGGTTGGCGAACGAACTGAGCAACTGGCTCTGCAATTGCTGCGCAAAAATCTGGCCCGGCGTCAGCGCACCGGAGCCTCCGGCGCCGCCGCCCGCTGCGGCAGCCGCCGCGGCGGCCGCGGCTTCAGTCTGTTTCGCCAACGGCAGGTTTTGCGCATTCGCCTGGTTCAACAGGAAGGCGCCGTTGTTCGGGTTGCCACCGAAGGATGGATTGGTCGGCGTGTAAATCAGGTTTCCAGCCGCGGATGGGCCGGCGGCACATGCGATCATGAAAGCGCCCACGGCAGCCGCAACGGCGACGTCTCGGACACGCCCGCGAAGCATCTCACTCACGTTTGTCGGCATCGCCTGATCTCTGGAGCTTAAGGACCTAGCATGGACGTTGGAAGCTAGCAGCCTCCGGCTAACCTCGCAACGAAACGCTAACGTCATGTTGTGAATTTACTAAACGGAGCCACCAACACTCGCTGCCGGGTGTCGTGAAGCCGTCATCGCCTTCCTGTGCCCGATTGATTAACCGTAACCGAAACGCCGTGTCCCGTCTGAATCATCGAATAAGAGAGGTTGTTGCCGGTTTGGGTCACGCCGTAATTGATATTTTGACCGACCGCGACAATGCCGACGGCGTTGGAGTTTCCGATCTGTGTGCTGCCGAGCGTATTGGACGAGCCGACCGCGACCAGCGCCGAAACGTTTCCGTTGCCGTTTTGCATGGTCGTTAACGAATTGGAATTGCCGAACGCGCTCACCAGCGATTTGTTGTCGTCGCCGTTCTGGGTCTGCGCTGTCGTGTTGTTATAGTACGCCCCCGAGCCGATAAGCGGCGTTGTCGTCGCCACGGTCGAGTTGTTGTTGCCGTTCTGCGTGACGGTGGCTTGATTATGCCCCTGATTGGCGGGCGTGGACGGCAGCAGATAGCGGCTGATATCGGTGTAGTTCGAAAAATCGAGGGGCTGGGCGATCGCCGCCGCCGAGAAGCCGGTGAAAAGCGCCGCCACGGCCATGCCGCGCAGCATCCGCACGCTTGAACGGTTCATTTCGTTTCTCCGCTCTGGGGCGAACAGGGATAGACGCGGCCGTCCACAGTCACGCTGAAGTCCGTGGTGTAGGTGGCGCCTTGCTCAATGTTGAAATTGGCCAGGCCGACGAACGTTTCGGCATGGGCTGCAGCCGTGAACGGCCCGCCCATATTGATATTGGATGTTCCCGCCGGACCGGCTTTGACCACGCGGAAAGAGTAGGTGCCCTGCCGTTCGTCGCGGCTGGTGATTTTGCCGCGCAGGCGAACGCGGTCGCCGGCCTCGTCACGCACGACAACGCAGACAATGGGGGGAGATTGATCGACGGCGAGAGCGGCCATTGCACATCCTGCTACTCGTCATGGTAGCGGGCGCGCCTTGCCGGAGCAAGAAACAGTAACCTTTTGTTAGTAATTCGCCGCTCTTGGCTAACGGCGATTATTATCGCTGTTTATGGGCGATTTTATTGGCGAATACGGGCGATATTCCCGACCCCCGATTGGGTATAGGAAGCCACGTTGCCACTGGAGCTCTGGGTCACGGTTGCCTGATTGTTAGCGCCGCTCTGGGAGCCTGCAATGACGTTGTAGCTGCCCGACTGGGTGAGAGAGGCGACCTGACCCGTTCCGCTCTGGCTGGCGTTGATCTGGTTCAGACTGCCGCTCTGGTTGACCAGCATCATGTGCCCGCTGCCTGTTTGCGAGGCCTTCATGATGTTGTCGTTGCCGCTCTGGTCGGCCTGGATGGTGTTGCCCGAGCCGTTCTGCTCGATCGCCATCGTGAGCCGGATGCCATCCTGGGTGAGGAGGGCCATGTTGGCCGCGCCGGCCTGGTTCAAGGCGAGCTTGTTGCTGCTGCCGGACTGACGGACCTTGAAGCCGTTGCCGCTGCCGCGCTGCACGATCTTGATCGAGCTCGCGTCCGCGGATTGCTCGATCGAGCTGACGACGCCATCGAACAGCCCGTTGCCGCTGCCGGATTGCTGCAAGACGATGCTGCTGCCCATCCCGCTTTGCGTCACCGATGCATGATTGCCGGCGCCGGACTGGAACGAAGCTTCACCGCCCGCGCCGAACATGTTGCCCGAGCCGAATTGCGTAAGCGTGATGACGTTGCCCGCACCGCTCTGCGCGAACGGGTTTTGCACGCTGCCGATGGCGTTGCCGGCGTTCGGCGTCTGGAACACGACGAAGCTTGCGGCGGTTGTGCCGGTGCTGATGACGGATGCCTGTGCGCCGCTGCCCGACAGAAGTGCGGCAATGCCGATGGTGGCGAGAAGTTTGAATTTCATGATGCAGCCCCTGTCCCGATGGCGGCACCATGCGGCGGGGCGCGAAAAAACTGCGCTAAGCGAACGATTCAAATTTTATCGAAAATCGCCCTGGCGAGCGAATAGTCTCGGTTTATCAAGCTCTTGCGGCGATATCGCCCCGCGACTCCCGGTGCGGAGCGCGGCTAACGCCGCCTTAAAATCCCAGGGATGGGGCGCAACGCTTTGCTAACGAGACCCGTGCCTTGCGTCTCGCCCGTTCTCGCATTATTGCCTGATGACGAGGACGTGGCCGCTGCCGCTCTGGCTGTAGTTCGCGACGTTGTTGCTGCTCGGCGCCGCAGCCGTTCCCTGCGTGACGGTCGCCGTGTTGCCGAGCGCCATCGTTGTACCGCCGCCGGACTGCGTGCCGATGATGAGATTATTGCTGCCGTATTGCGACAACACCGCAACCTGGTAGCTGCCGGACTGCATGGAACTGGCGTTGTTCAGGATGCCGTCCTGGATCAGCGTCACGGTGTTGTGCTCGTCGGACTGGACCAGCAGCGCGATGTTGCCGGTGCCGATCTGGTCTGTGAGCGTCGCGGTGTTATTCGAGCCGCCCTGCGTGAAGGTGGCTTTGCCCGAGAAGCCGGACTGCTTGTTGTTCGCGGTGTTGCCGTAGCCGGTCTGCGTGAACGTCGCGGTGTTGCCGGTCGTATCCAGGCCACCGCCGCTCTGCGTGTTGAACACGGTTTGCGACGAGCCGTGCTGCACGATGAAGGCGGTGTTGTGGATGCCCATCTGGTTGCTGTTGGCGATGTGGCCGCCGCCGTCATCCTGCGTCAGCGTCAATTCGTGCTGAGTGTTGACTTGAGTAATGGACGCCTGGTTGAGGTCGCTTGGCCCAACCTGATTGGCGATGATGCTGAGATGATCGCCGACCTGCGACGTGCTGATCTTGTTCGTGTTGCCGATCTGGTTGGCGACGAGAGTGTTCAGCGTGCCGCCTTCCTGGGAAATGCTGAAGTCGTTGTCGTTGCCGATCTCGTAAAGCTCGACATGGTTGTGATCGGCGGTCTGCTTCTGCTCGATCGTGTGGGTGTAGCCCGCGATGTGGCCGTTGTTGGTGCCGGATTGCTGGATGATCACCGACCCGGTGTTGCCGGCCTGGTTCACGTTGGCAAGATTCGTCGTGCCGGACTGGATGCCGTTGACGGTGTTGAAGGCGCTGTCAGGGCCGGAATTGCTCTGGACAATGTGGATGACGTTGCCGCCGATGGCGCCGCCGCCGTTGTTCTGCGTGAACGGCATCAACTTGGTGCCGACCTGACCGAAGTTTGCGTTTTCTTGAACGATGTCGGCGGTCTGCGTGCCAGTTTGCGCAAGGAACGTTGTCGAGCCGGTGGCGAGCGCGGCCGAGACTGGAGCGAGAATGAGGAGACTCGTTGTCGTCAGAAACAACGTTTTCACGCGAGTCTCCTATCTCTGATAGTGGGCGGGCGGGAAGCACGACGCTCCCCGCCCGTCGTTGCTTACGAACAGATCGCGGGTTACTGCTTGATGTTGGTGTAGTTGCCCGAACCGTTCTGGTTGAAATTTGCCGTGTTGCTGTACGAAGTTTGCGAAACCCAAGCCTGATTTTGAGCACCGGTTCCGTTTTGCGTGCCGGAGACAGAATTCTGAAGGCCGGTACCGACACCGGTCTGTGTCACGTTGGCATACGAATTGGAGCCCGTCTGGGTCAAATTCGCCGTGCTGGCGCTGCCTGACTGAATGAGATAGGCGGAATTCAGGCTTCCAGACTGCGTTATGGTTGCAAGCTTAACACCACTTCCGGTCTGACTGACGTCGGCGATCAGGTTCGAACCGTCCTGATAGTAGGTGGCCGTGCTTCCCCAGTCGGCATTCTGCCGGTTGAAGATTTTGTTGTCGTGACCATTTTGTAAGTTTACGTAAGCCGTATTTGCCCCGATCTGATTGTTGTAGATGTAGTTGGCATGCCCCTGTTGGAGCGCGACGTAGAGCTTGCTGTTGGTACCGTTTTCTTGATGACTCTCGATCGTATTGCCGACAGATGCATCACTGCGCTGTACGGCAGTGATCTCCGCAGCATAAGCGCCGCCGGGACCAGCGCCCTGGCTACTGTAGAAGGTGTTGCCGTTACCATACTGCTCTAAGGTAACCTTATCTTGCTGACCTTCCTGAAGGATCGTGAGAGTATTTTTATTGCCATACTGTCCTGCAGCGATGGAGTTCAGCGTGTGACCATACGCATTGGTATTATATTGATCGATCAAAAACTGGTTCGCATTTCCCGTCTGGATCAAGCCCAACTTGTTATTGCCATTCGGATCTTTGAGCGCGGCTGGATTGGCGTTCTGATGAATATAGGCCGATGTGCTGCCGTTGTTGTTGCCGGTCTGCCGCAGCCAGATGTCGTTCTCGCCAGTCTCCTGCAAGATCGACGCATTGTTTTTGCTGCCCGACTGCCACGAGTAGGCGCTCACCCCAAACGCGTTGTTGCTGCCGGTCTGGGTGATGCTGATGGTGTTGTGACCACTACCCGCTCCGTCTTCCTGAACAAAGGCGAAGCCACCAACGTCGCCGACCTTGCCATTCGTGGCGCCCACTTGGTTGATATCGGCACGTTGATTATGGCCGGTCTGGCTGAGGTTGGTCGACGACCCGCCCGCAAACGCCGGCGTCGCGAGTGCGACGACGAACGCGCTGGTCGAAGCAAGAAGAAGCTTCTTCATCATTTTAACTCCGATGGTTGCACTGTGGTGTTGCCGCACCTGGTTTGAGCTCGGCGTCGCATGGCGAACGCCGTTGCCCATTCGTTAGCGCGCCGCAAGCAAAGCGATGCGGCGAGTCAATCTCGAAAGTGAAAGTTGGATCGCAGCGGTGCTGCCGTGCGCGCAGAGACGAGTTGCGGCGCTGAAACGTCCTCACTGACACGCCCCGCACGAACAAGCCCCCCCGTCATGATGAACCGGCGCTGTTTTCCGCGCCGTGTGGTGTTGGTTATCGAAACGTTACGACAATAGCGAGACAACCTTAGATGTATCGCACAGGTTAGTTTGGAGCAACGTTCTTCATACTTTTTTAATTAACGCGATTGCCATTGCGAACGGTTTTGGCCCATCACTAACTCAAATAGTACGCGGGTTTTGGGCTCTCGATCCTCCGTCGCGCTTCGTTAGCGAAATAGTGCGGACATGTTAGCGCCACACGTTTGGCGCCTCGCGTTCGCGATGAGCCTCATCGCGTTTTCCTGCTCGCGCCGAGCCCCTCGGTTTTTGGCCGTGCCCGACCGGAAACGGCGCGGTTGTAGCGGCGCAAACGAGCCCGCAGCCGTTGCTGAAAATTCGTCTGAAAAGATCGCTAAAGCACTGGCAAAAAAAGAGGTTTTGCTTACGAAGGGTTGGCCCCATTGTTGACTCGGTTCTGCAACAGCTTGAGTGCATTGCGGGATAAACGCCGCGCCAAGGACGGTCGAGGCGCGGCGCCGCCGACGGGTGCGTTCGCAACTTTTGGCGCGTTCGCCGCTTGGGGCATTGGAACCGGCTCGAGGCATCGGAGCCGACTTGGGGCAGTGAGGCCGGCTTGGGGCAGTGGGGCCGACTTTTGGGAGGGACGACTGGCGCATGGCGGCCAAACGCAATCGGCTGGATCGGGCACAGGACCGCACGCAAGTCAGCGAGGCGGGATTCCTAGAGTACATCGAGCGGGAGATCGCGGCGGCAGAGCAGGAAATCGCGCAACTACGGCAGAAGATCGGGGTGCTGGTTTCTCTGCGCGACAACTTCGTGAAGCATCCGCCCGAAGCCGCCCTGCCCGCCGGCCGCGGGTTCACCTCGAAACAAACGCTGGCGACGGAGGCCATTGCCGAGTTTCTCCGGCAGCAGAAGGGCCCGGTGCCGACGATGCACCTGCTCGATTACCTCGCGCAGAGGGGGATCAAGTTCGGCGGACGGCAGCCGCGGAATGCGCTGAGCGTGCTGTTATCGCGCTCCAAGTTGTTCAAGGCCCACGGCCGCCAGGGCTGGACCTTGGCCGAGTCCTAAGGCGCGGGATGCGCGCGCTATCCACAGGGCGGCATATCTGTCCACAGGCTGACCTCCCCTCCCCCAACGGCCGAACGGGGGTGAGGCGTTGCCGCCACCCGCTCTTCGCGGTTACCAAAGGACGGGTTTATCCGCCGCGCGGGCCACGCTTCGGCTTTCATTAGCTTATCGCTAATGCTAATGTTTCGCGGGTGGCAGCATGGCTGCGATGGGGCACGCCGGACGCCGCTATGTCGATGCGCGGGGACTTGATGCGCGGTTATCTTGGTCGATCGTTGTTGCTGGCGGGCGGTCTGGCATTCGGCACCTGGAGTTTGGCGACCGGCTTCCATGCCTTGGCGGCTGAGAACGGCAAGCCCATCCGCGCCGCGCAGGTCAATCCGACCTCGCCGGCGCTGCCGCCCACCGTGGATCGGCCGCCCGCGCCGGCAACGGCTCAGGAGTGCGACGCGCTCTGCGTGCGCCGCAATGCCGATGTCGCGGCGCAAGCCTGTGTCCCGCTGATCGAGGCCCGGGCGCCGCTGGATTACGACTGGCTGTCGCGACCGTTCGGCGGCATGTTCACCCAGGCCGAGCAGCCCGGCGCGGACGGCATCATCCGTTACCGCGGCGACGGCATCCGCGTGCTGACGGCGCAGAACCAATGGCTGCGCCACGCCTATCAGTGCTCTTACGATCCGGTGAAGCGGCAGATCGTGGCGGTAGACCTGCGGCCCGGCCGGCTGGTGCCGCCGGCCGACGTCGCAAAGTTCATCACCGATGTCCTCAAGCAGCAGCCCGGCGCCCAAGTCACCACCCGGCAGGCCGGTCAGCAGCAGACAGCGGCTCGAACGACGGCCCAACCCGCTTCCAAGGCGGCGACCAAACCCAAGCGCCCCGTCTATGGCGAGCCGAGCCCGATCTTCATCAGCCAAGCTCGCTTGAAAACGGGTCAGATCGATTCCGTGACAAGCATCGCGCAATCGTCACGCCGCCGGTCCGATCGGTCGCCCTGAGGCCCTGCCGGCAGGCGAGCGACCAAAGAGCGGCCCACGCGATTCAAGAACATGGTTCATACGATGAACCATGTCTATGTGATCGACCGCATCTTCAGGGCGTACCTGGAAGGGTGGGCGCACGGATACACCGCGCGGAACACGGCCACCCCTCCTTCGCTGGCTGAATTACGGGCGCTGAAAACAGAAATTGACCAGTGACATATGGAGCAGGTGGATACCTGGTCCGAGCAGCAGCTGGCCGAGCCCATCTCCTTTGGATATGTGGGAGGGGGCGCGGGCGTGATGACGCGCAACGAAATCGTATTGCACATCGTCAATTGCGGCACCTATCACCGCGGCGTGGTCGCCGACATGCTGTATCAGGTGCCGGTGGTGCCCCCGGTCTCCGACATCACGGTCTACGTGCGCGACGTCGTGATGGCCTGAACGGATGTGCGCGGGCGCGACGTCCCTCGCCCGCCCGCACTGTTTCCAACGGTGTCTACCCGCCGTGAAAATCAGATCGGATAGATAATCGAATTCTTGACAACTTCACTGTCGAAAATGCACGAGCGCGACTTGAATCGAAGCCCCTCCGGGGTCTCGCGAACAACGTCGATATAGCGCCCGGCGTTGAACACCTCGCTAAATTCGTCGCGCTTGGTGCGCAGCACGAGATAGTTGGCCTCGGATCTGATTTCGCCGCCTTCGACGCCGATAACGCGCGGCGCCGAAACGATGTGTCGCTGATAATAGGGATCGTGATAAAGCGTCTCTCGAATGCCGTAGACCCGGTCCTTCAGCATGCCTCTGCTCTCGAGCCATAGGATCGACAGCGGCAGCTTGCGGTCGTAGTTTTCGCGAGCCTGGATACGGTACTCGCACTCATCGAGGAAAAAGTCTGGCCATCGCTCGAAATCGCCCGCATCGAGGCAAGCCGAGTATTCGCCATACAGATTCTGCAGCGCCACGTAACCGCCGCTGATATCCAGCATCGTTCAGATCTCCATCACTTTACGCCAATAGGCGAACATGGCGCGGAGCGGATTTTCCGTGATCAGATGGTTCAGCTCGCCCCAATCGCGGCCGCCCTGCTCCGCGATCGTGTTGCGCGCCGGCTCCTGCAAATAAGACTCCTGGCAGAATTCGAGCACCTCGCCGTCGTCGGCGGAGACGTAGCCGGCAGGCCCGAACATGTTGGCCTGTCGAAGCCGGCGTAGCGCCATGTCGGGGTCGTCCTCTTCAAAGCCGAAATGAGTCCAGACGAAATCGAACGCATCGGGGCCACGGGGGATGATCTGCCGTGTGGACATGCTGTTCGATTGCTGCTGAACGATGAGGTTCGGGAATAGCGTCAGCATGACAACAGTCGGGCCGTTCCACCACGGCTCCGGCTTTACATCGACGATCCTGTTGTCATGCAGCGTCATCCCCTCCTTGAAGCTGTGCAGCCCCTTCGTCACGTCGCCGCTCTCGACATTCTCGCGCTTCGAGGCCATCGCGCCGTGGCGGCCATGCACGTCAGTCACCAGGCGGGACGTCTGGTCGCCGCGGATCAGACCGAACACGACAAACCAAGTGTGTAGAAGCCCGACGTGATAGGGGTCCTTGATGTTCTCCTGCATCAATTTCCAGTTCGCGGGAATGCGCTGGCGGGAATAGCCGGTGATCTTGAGCTTGCGGCCATCAAAAACGCGGTCGAAATAGCGGAGGATTTCCGGGCCGAGATAATCCTCGAACGATTCCATCTCGTGATCGAACGAGGCGAAAATAACCCCGTTACGCACCGCGACGCTGAGCTTGTTCAGCGAATGATTCTTGGGATTGAAATCGGCGGGCATGCCGCCGCGCACCTCCCCATTCTTCTTGAGCCCGCGGCGGAACGGCACCCCCTGGAGGTTGCCTTTCAGATCGTAGGTCCACTGATGATAAGGGCAGAGGAACTCCTTGTTGTTGCCGAAGCGCTCCCGGCAAAACGCCGCGCCGCGATGCGCGCAAATGTTCTCGACGGCGGTGACCGACCCGTCTTCCGCTCTCGCGATGATGATCGACCGTTCCCCGACCGACGTCCGCTTGAAATCGCCGGGATTTGGAATCTCGGCTTCAAGGCCGACATAATTCCAATGCTTGGAGTAGAAAATGCGCTCCAACTCGCGCTGATACACGGTCGGATGTGTATAAGCCCAGAACGGGATCCGGCTGGATCCGTCATGGGTCCATGTCGGGATTTCAACATCGGGCTGCACATTCAGCATCGCGCGCCTCCGAGCTTTTCTTTGTTCCAAATCGTGGTTTCAAGTCATGGCGCGACGTGCGGCGCAAATCCACGAAACGCCCTGAATGTCCGTCATCACCGGAAGGAATTTTGCTTTTGCGCCGGGCCGTTTCGACAGTCGGCGAACAAAATATTCTGCGCGATGCTGCAACGCCGCATTTCGCCTCAAGGCCCGGATGAGGCAATATACGCTATATTTTTTAGTATATAACGACTCTAGAATGACAACCGGACCTCGGCTTTGTTCGGTGCAGCATCGTGGAATTGGAAAAGATCGACCTCAACCTGCTTCTCGTCTTCTCGCACCTTTTTCGCGAAAAGCGCGTGCTGCGGGCCGCCGAAAACCTGGGCATGTCCCAGCCGGGCGTCAGCAATGCATTAAATCGGCTCCGCAGCATCCTGAACGACGAACTGTTCGTGCGCACATCGCACGGCATGGAGCCGACCGCTTACGCCATGCAGGTGGCGGGCCCGATTTCCGATGCGCTCGAACTCATCAAAGGTACGCTTGCCGTCCGGTCGCCGTTCGACCCCGCGACAAGCACGCGCCGGTTCACCATTGCGATGACCGACATCGGAGAGATCGACTTTCTACCGAGCTTGATGGACAGCATCAGGCGCGTCGCCCCGGCCATCACGATCAACACCGTCCGCAACAACGCCGTTCGTTTGAAAGAGGAACTGGAGAACGGCCAGGTCGATCTGGCCGTCGGTCACCTGCCCGACCTGCAGACCAATATCTTCAAACGCCAGCTCACCGTCAGCCAGTACGTCTGTCTGTTTCGGCGCGGCCATGCGCTCGACAAAGCAAGCATGACGCTCGACGAGTTTACCGCGGCCGAACATCTCGTCGTGGTATCGGCGGGAACAGGACACGGCCTTGCCGACGATGAATTCGAGCGGCGCGGCATCGCGCGGAATGTGAAACTGAGAATCCCGCATTTTGCCGCCGTCGGTTATCTTCTGCACGAGACTGATCTCATCACCACCGTCCCGCTGCGCCTGGTGAACCGATGCGCCGGGCCGTTTGAATTGGCCTCCGTGCCTGTTCCTTTCGAGCTTCCAGCGATCCCCATCGATCTGTTCTGGTCGGCGCGTTACCATCGCGATCCGGCCAATCAATGGATCCGCACCATGATGGCGGAAACCTTCGTCAAAGAAGAGGCGACACGCCAGAATGCATCCTCCCGGATGCCCGAGAGCCTTGCCACGCGCAGAGCTTAGCGAGTCATCGCAACCACACGACGCGACGCCAGCCATCAGTGTTCCTAATCCCGCACCCAAGATTTTCCCGCTTGTTGGCTCCGAACTCCGCTGTTTGATTGCGGCCAGAAACGCAGGCAAAAATTTCTGAACATCTTTCGCTGCGTGCGCCGCAATTAATTGAAAGGAGTCTCCGATGAGTCGCGAAGATCGTTCCATGATTCTCACTGCCGCGTTGATGCACGGCCTCGGCCTGCATCTCGGTGCATGGATGGCGCGCGACGGTGAGGCATCGGATTACGTATCGCCATCGCTTTACACCGAATGCGCCCGCACGGCCGAGGCCGGCAAGCTGCACGCGGTGTTTCTCGCTGAGCAGATCACCAACCAGGAAAACGGTGTCGAACGCCCCTGCGGCACGCTCGACACCGCGATCACACTGGCGCTGATGGCCGGCACCACGGAACGCATCGGCCTCGTGGGCACCGCTTCCACAACCTACAACGAGCCTTACGAGCTGGCGCGGCGTTTCGCGACGCTCGATCACCTCAGCCGCGGACGTGCGGGCTGGAATTCCATCGCCACGCAGAACCCGACCGTCGCCGGCCAGTTCGGCCGCGGCGAGCACCCTGACCATGAGGGGCGTTACGAGCGGGCAGATGAGTTCATCGAGATCGTCTGCAAACTCTGGGACAGTTGGGAACCGGACGCGCTGGCCGGCGACAAGGCCGCGGGCCTGTTCGGCCGCGCCGATAAAGTCCACGAGATCAATTATGTCGGAAAGCATTTCTCGGTCCGCGGCCCGCTGCCGTTCCCGCGCCCGCCGCAGGGTCGGCCTGTCATTTTCCAGGCGGGGTCGTCGCCACGCGGACGCGATCAAGCGGCGAAATTCGCCGATGCGGTTTTCACCGCGCAACATCTGCTGGAGGATGCCGTCGCGTTCCGTACCGATATGCGCCGGCGCGCGGCAGCCTATGGACGCAATCCCGATCGGATAAAGATTCTTCCCGGCATGGCTGTGATCCTCGGTGACACGGAGGAAAAGGCGTGGGCGCGCAAGAAGCGGCTGGAGGAAGTGCTCGGCGTCGGCCCGAACCTGGCCAAGCTGGCGCGGCGGATCGGAATCCCGATGGAGGCGCTTCAGGAGAACCTGGACAAGCCTTTCCCGTCGGACCGCCTCATGCCCGAGGCCGAATTCAAAGGCTCGATCGGCTTTCGCCGCAGCATCATCAATCTTGCGCTCAAGGAAGAGCTGACCGTTCGCGAGCTGAGCTTGCGCTACGGCGGCGGCCATCAGGAGGTGGTCGGCACTCCCGAACAGGTCGCCGACGTGATGCAGGAGCGATGGCAAGCCGGCGGCGCCGATGGCTTCACGCTGATGATCGACATGCTGCCGTCGGGGCTTCACGACGTGGTCGACATGCTGGTGCCCGAGTTGCAGCGCCGCGGATTGTTCCACCGCGACTACGAGCACGACACCCTTCGCGCTTCGCTCGGCGTCGCCGAGCCCGGTAACGAGGCCGGCCGATCCGCTGCCCGGTCCGTCGTTGCCGCATAACGAAGGGGTGACACCATGAACGTCGTCGTCGATATGTCTTCGCGCCGCCAGTCGGCGCAGTCTCTTCCAGCCCCCCTCGTCCTCGGCATCGGCGGCACATTGCGGCCGCACTCGACATCGGAGCAGGCGCTGCGCATCGCCTTGCAGGCCGCGGAACAGCACGGCGCACGCACCGAAATCATCACCGCGCAGGAACTCGACCTGCCGATGTATGACTTCGGCTGCGGTACACTCGAGAAAGCCGCGCGCCTGATCGACGCGGTCCGACGCGCCGATGGGCTGATCGTATCGACGCCCGCCTATCACGGCGGGCTGTCGGGCCTGCTCAAGAATGCGTTGGATTACTTACAGGAATTGGCGGGCGATCCTTCGCCCTATCTTCACCGCAAAGCCGTCGGCTGCATCGTCAGCGCGGGGGGTTGGCAAGCCGGGGCGGCCACCCTCGTTTCAATCCGTTCCATCGTCCATGCCCTGCGCGGCTGGCCGACGCCGCTCGGGGTGACCGTCAACTCCGCGAATAAGCCGTTCTCTCCCGACGGCGACATTCAAGACATCAAGATCGGCGAGCAGCTCCGGATTCTTGGCGGACAGGTCGCCACCTTCGCGCAAGGGCGACAGTTGGCTTGCGCCACAGGCTGAACCGCCGCCGTCCATAGCATCGACAAGCACGGGCCAACCGGACTAGAGAACCCGCGCGGCCGCTTCACCTTTCCGAAAGCGGTTCGCGGGGGCCGCATGCTGGATGCGAAACGACTGAGAATCTTCTGCGCCGTCGCCGCCGAAGGCTCGTTCACGGCTGCCGCCAACCGGCTCCATCTCACGCAATCCGCCGTCTCGCAGCAGATTGCCATCCTGGAGCGCGAAGTCGGCATTCCTCTGGTCGAGCGCCTGCCGCGCGGCGTCGGCCTGACGGAGGTCGGCAAGGTCCTCGCGGAGCGGGGCCAGTCGCTGCTGCGCGAGATTGCGGCGCTTGAGCAGGAGTTGCATCGCGTCGCCGATCCTCCGACGCGCGTGACGCTCGGCGTTTTCTCCACGGCCGGCGCTCACCTGGTGCCGATCGTGGTCCAGAAGTACCGCGAGCGCTTTCCCGACACCCAACTGATCCTGCACGCTTCGCAGCCCGAAGACCTTGAAGCCAAGCTCGCTGAAGGGTTGATCGATGTCGGCCTGACATGGGACTACGACTTTCTCGCAAGGCCGATGGGCGCGCTGCACCGTCGACATCTTCTCAACGATCCGCTCTGCCTGCTTCTGCCGCGCAGCCACCCGCTCGCGTCCGGCCTTGAACCGCTGCGGCTTGCCGAGGTCGCGCATGAACCCTGGATCGTTCGCGGCCATCGCCCGCCCTATCGCGACGCCTTCGAGGTGATGTGCCGCATCGCGGGCTTCGAGCCCGATGTGGTGTTCCACACCGAAGACTACCAATCGGCGCAAGGTTTGGTCGCAGCGGGTGTCGGCCTGGCGGTCGTTCCGCGTCTGTCGATGACCGCGCAGCGCCCCGATATCGTGCTTCGCCCGATCCACGAACCTGCCTTCGCACGGCGGATTGAGGCCGTGGTTCTTCCGCACACAGGCCGCAATCAACGGGCGGAGCAGCTTCTGTCGCTCCTGCAGGAAACGCTGTCGGCGGGACCGCACGAATAGCCCGCGCATCGAACCGAAGCGACCGGGCGATGGAACGCCCTGATGGAACGCTCTCTTGCCGGGCGGCGTTCCCCGGAAAATTGCAATGCGCTGCCATGGTTATATACTGGCAGATATAACGAGACGGCCGTTTCTGGACGCATTGGAGTCGCCACGTGCCCACGCCCCTCAACACCGAGCCTCCCATCACCGAATACATGCTGATCGCCGGCGAGCGCGTCGACGGCCCCAACCGCATCGAGGTTCGCAACCCGGCGCGGCCGGACGAATTGGTGGGAACGGTCGTGCGCGGCACCGCCGAGCACGTCGATCGGGCCGTGACGGCAGCGAAATCCGCGCAACCGGCCTGGGCCGCTCTCAGCTTCTCGCAACGCGCCGGCCTGTTACGCCAGGCCCTCGCTTGCCTTGAAGCGGATATCGACCGGCGCGCCGCCGTGTTCGTCCGCGAAAACGGCAAGCCGCTGGCCCACGCGCGGGGAGAATTGCTGAGCGTGCCCAAGCGGCAACTGATGGCGCTCGACTACGCGGCGCAACTCGACGCCGAGCGCAAATACACGTCAGCCAACGGACAAACGTTCGTTCTCAACCGCCCTTATGGCGTCGTGGTGTCGATCGTGCCGTGGAATTCGCCCGACGTCTTGGCCTTCACCCAAATCGTTGCGGCGCTGCTCGCCGGCAACTGCGTCGTGCTCAAGCCGCCGGAGAGCTGCCCGCTGACGCTGACCCGCTCGGCCCGGATGTTTGCCGAGGCGCTGCCGCCCGGCGCCGTCAATGTCGTCACCGGACTTCCCTCCGAAATCGGCGACGCGCTCACGACGCATCCCGATGTCGGCAAGATCGGCTTCACCGGCAGCATCCCGTCGGCGCGACACATCATGTCGAACGCGGTGCAATCCATCAAAGGCGTGACGCTGGAGCTCGGCGGCAACGATCCCGCCGTCATTCTCGACGATGCCGAGTTCGATCCCGCCACGCTTTCGCGCATCCTGAATGCAACGTTCATGATGACCGGCCAGGTCTGCATGGCGATCAAACGGATTTATGTGCCCTCTAAGCGGAGCGACGAATTCCTGGACAAGTTCGGCAAGGCGGTCGACTCCATCGTGGTCGGCGACGGGCTCGAGCCATCGGTGACAATGGGCCCGTTGCACACACAGAAGGCCCAGGCCCGCGCCACCGGCCTTGTTGAGGACGCGGCCCGCCGCGGCGCCAACGTCAAACCGATGGGAAAAATCGACAGCGAGGCGACCTTCACCAGAGGCTATTTCATGCGGCCGACCGTGGTGACGAACCTTGCCGACGACGCGCCGCTGATGACCGAAGAACAATTCTGTCCGGCCATTCCGGTCGCCACGTACGACGACCTCGACGACGCCATCGCCCGCGCCAACCAATCGCAGTTCGGCCTCAGCGGATCGGTATGGAGCCGCAACACCGATCGCGCTCTCGATGTGGCGCGAAAGATCGAAGCCGGGCAAGTCTGGGTCAACAACCACGGGCCGCTCGCCATCAATCACCTGGCGCCCTACGGCGGCGTCAAGCAAAGCGGCATCGGCCGCAAATCCGGTATCGAGGGCATCCTCGAATACGTTCAAAGCCAGACGATCACCACGCACGAATACTCGTGAGGACCGCGTTCGCGGTGGAGCTCAGAAGCCTACCAACGATCGCGCCGCATCCATACATCCATAACGGAGATAGCCATGAACACGCCCGTCGCCCCAAGCTCGCTCACCTCGATCAAGCTCAACCTGCCAACCAAACGCGGTGCATATTACGGCGGCAAGTGGCATGAGCCGAAAGGCGGACGCACCGTCGAGCAGGTCAGCCCCGGCACCGGCGAGTCCCTCGGCCCCGCAGCCGATTGCGGCGCCGACGACATCGACGCGGCCGTGAAGGCCGCCAAGGCCGCCTTCAAGGAATGGCGGCGCGTGCCGCCGCTGGAGCGCGCCAAGGTTCTCAAGGAGATAGCCCGCGTCTTGCGCGAAAATGCCGGCGAGCTTGCCATGATCGACGCCGCCGACTGCGGCAACCCGCTGACCGAAATGATGGGCGACGCCAGCGCGGCGGCGGCGCAGATGGATTTCTTCGCCGGCCTCGTCACCGAGATGAAGGGTCATTCCATCCCGATGGGACCGGACCGGCTGAACTTCTCGGTGCGCGAGCCGCTCGGCGTGGTCGGCCGCATCGTGCCGTTCAACCATCCCTTCATGTTCATCGCCGGCAAGGCCGCCGCACCGCTCGCCGCCGGCAACACCATCGTGATGAAGCCGCCGGAGCAGGCGCCGCTGTCATCGCTCCGTCTTGCCGAGCTGATCGACGGTCTGCTGCCGCCCGGCGTGTTCAATCTCGTGCCCGGCGGCAAGGAGGCCGGCGCGGCGCTGGCGAGCCATCCCGACGTCGCGAAAATCTCGCTGATCGGCAGCGTGCCGACCGGCCGGGCCGTCATGCGCGCGGCGGCCGATACGCTCAAGAAGGTGCTGTTCGAGCTCGGCGGCAAGAACGCGCTGATCGCCTACCCGGATTCCGATCCCGATGCGGTGGCAAGCGGCTTGGTCGGCGGCATGAATTTTACCTGGTGCGGCCAGTCCTGCGGTTCGACCAGCCGCGCATTTATTCATGAAAAGATCTACGACGCCGTCATCGAGCGCGTAAAGGTGCGGATCAAGCATTGGACGCCGGGCATCCCAACCGACCCTTCAACAACGATGGGCGCTATCATTTCCAAGGTGCAGTTCGACCGGGTGATGAGCTACATCGACTCGGCCAAGAGCGAAGGCGCGCGCCTTGTCACCGGCGGCAAGCGGCCGGCGGATCCCAAATTGGCCAAGGGCCTATTCATTGAACCGACAGTGTTCGCCGACGTGAAGCCATCCATGCGCATTTTCAAGGAGGAGATTTTCGGTCCCGTCGTCGGCGTCGTTAAATGGAACGATGAGGCGGCCATGTTCGAACAGGTCAATTCAGTCGAATACGGACTCACCGCCTCGATCTGGACCAACGATCTGACCACCGCGCATCGTGCCGCCGCCGCTGTCGAGGCGGGCTTCGTCTGGGTCAACGACACCAGCAAGCATTTTCTCGGCACGCCATTCGGCGGCTACAAGCAGTCCGGCATCGGCCGCGAGGAATGCCTGGAAGAATTGCTTTCGTTCACCCAGGAAAAGAACATCAACATCAATCTGGCGCCGCACACCAAGTAACGACACGGCTTCGATCCGTGGCGCGGTGAGTGCCCTGCCGGCCTCAGCATCGTGCTCGGGGCCGGCAGAAGTTATCCGTTCAATCGGGTGGAATGGGCGTACCGGTTTCGGCGGCGTGCATATCCATCCACTTCTGCTCGAGGTCGCGAGGCAAAAGATAAACCTTGCGGCCGGCCGGATCGCCATAGCGCGCGCAAAGCTCTTCGAGCGGCGGTATGCGGCTATAGCTCTCGCGGTAAAGACGCGCCTGCCCGGCGAAGATTTCCTCGCACGATGCGCGCTCGAGCCGCTCGATATTGCCTTCGTGGACGTCGAGCTTCATCGCGATCTTGCGCGGCTCGCGCGCCGTCTCCATCAACAGCGGGATCCACTCCCGCTCGGGCTTCCAATCCTTGAAGCGCCCATGTCCGAGCGCGGCGATCCGGTCCGGCAACGCATCGCGCATATCTTCCGTGATGCGCTCGTCCTCGTATCGCCGGGCGAGCCCGGCATAGAAGAACGGCGTGACGATCCGGCTGCGGACCTCGCCCGGAATGCTCTCCATGATGTCCAACAGTCGCTCGAACACCGGCAGCGTGTTTCGCGTCAGGAAAAGCCGCTCCTGCCGGACCATGCCACGTTCGCCCGCCATCCGCAGGATTGAAATCTGATAGTCGAAATCGCCCCGCCGCCCGTTCCATCGGTCGTGAAGCGGCCCACAACCGGCGAGCGACGTATGGAATCCGACGATGCCGTTGGCCTGCCGCTCGTCGATCCATGTCTTGAGTTCATCGGCATCGCGGATGCGCAGCCCACCCAGATTGAGAATCTGAAACGCACCGCCACGCCGGGCCCGCAACCGGCCGACACCCTTGAGGATTTCGATGTCGTAATCGAGCGAGGGGCCGACAAACGTCCGGATGTCGATGTCGGTCTGCCCCGAAGCCTTCCAGTCGTAGAACCGATGAACAAGCGCCTCGAACCGGTCGAAGGGCAAAGCGCTGCCCTTTCTCGTTTCGGACACCAGGCAGTAGCGGCAAATGTGCGCACAGGGAGCATGGCGGAGCGAAAAGATCAGCCCTCGAGGCAGAATCTCTCTCGACATCGCCAGCTTCTCCGCAGACCCACGGCACTTCGTCGTAATAAACCACCAATCCGGCAATTCGCGGAAGGGGCAGACCGGACCCGCCCGTTCGCAGCAGGCTCGTGTCCCGACGAGGCCATCTCGCCGTCGGGCAGCGGGCGATGGACCATGCTCGGCCCGTCACGGATCTGAGACCCGGTACCACCCCATCCGAAGCGCCGCGTCGTCGAATGCTGCGTCACCTGAACTCTTTGCGACGTTGGCCGTCAGCACGCGGCCGGATCGATCGAGAGTCAGCGCGATCAGAACTGCGGCGCTAGCCTGGCTTCGGTTGGCGGGATAGCGCTTGTACTTATCCAAGTGCGCGAGCAACTCCCGTTCCCATGTGACCCGCGCCCGTTGCAGGCTTTTCCCGGTTCCCTGGTCTCGCGTCGTTGATTTTGGAGCCGTGGGAGCGTCCTCGACCATCGGCGGTTGAGCGGGCAAGTCCCGTGCCCGCGCCTCCGCCGCTGATCGCGGACGAGGGACTCGCGTTTTCGCTTCCCGTTATTTTTCGAAAACACGACAAGTGACCGCTTAAGCACGCGGTTGTTTATCTTCTGGACTCAGGTGTTTCCGACGAAGGTTGGCCGCGACACAGCAATGGGCATTCGGCACGCCAATCTTTGTCGGGCCCAGGTCCGGCCAAGATCGCCGTGGAGCGGATAGCGACCCGCGCCAGGAAAGGGAACTTCCAGGGCAGAGACTATCGCCCGGAAAGCCTTCTGGGCGCGCTCCGAAGACCGTCTCACCACCATCGGCCATTCAAAAACCCCGCACCAGCGGGGTTTTCAGCCGAGTCTCTGGATCAGCCCGAAACAGCGATATGGGTGGTGGGCGCGACAGGGATCGAACCTGTGACCCCTACCATGTCAATGTTGGTCCGAGCTCGAAAAGCAAGGAAATGAGGGCTTTTTGCAAATCAGCTTCAGACCTTTTAGGCCCGATGTTCCATTTTCGTACCTGTTTCCAGGTTCGCCGAACCTGGGAGCACTACTTAGACCGCCGGCGCCGCCCGCTCTCCCGCTCGATCGCCTGGCGCAACAGCCGCCTAGCGCAGCCCTCCCAGCTCTCGCCCTCGTCGCGGAGTCTCTCTATCGCCTCATAATCCGGCTCTGACAGGCCAATAGTGGTCCGCCGGTCGTAGAGTTTGGGGCGCCCGCGGCCCGGCTTTTCGGGGCCATCGGCTGTAACATTCCGTGATCGGTTTTTCATGATTTTCTGCTAGCAGATATTGACGGCAACGTCAAGAGGGGCCTCAAGGCCAGCGCCAAGGCAGCCGGTATCACCGGCGTAGTGTCGCCGCACGTCCTGCGCCATTCAACCGCCGTGCACATGGCCGAGGCCGGGATTCCGATGGAGGACATCGCCCAATATCTCGGGCACGACGACGTGACCGTGACGCGCCGGGTCTATGCGCGGTTCTCCCCGGATTACCTGCGCCGGGCGGCGAGTGTGCTCGAATACGACGATCTAGGTTCGCTGAGCCTAGAGAGCACCACATTTTCCGATGAAAATTTGCAGAAAATGGCCGAAAAAGTGGTGGGCGCGACAGGGATCGAACCTGTGACCCCTACCATGTCAAGGTAGTGCTCTTCCGCTGAGCTACGCGCCCAAACCTTCAATCCGGGGCTTGGTCTTATCGGCTCGGGACAGATCAGGCAAGCCACCGCGATGGGTGACTGCAATCAGGCCGCCGCCAGCATTTTCTGCACCTCGTTGACGAGGTCGCGCAGGTGGACCGGCTTCGACAGCACCTTCGCCTGCCGGGGCGCGCTCGAATCGGCGTTCAGCGCCACCGCGGCAAAGCCGGTGATGAACATGATCTTGATATCGGGGTCGAGTTCAGCGGCGCGGCGCGCCAGCTCGATGCCGTCCATCTCCGGCATCACGATGTCGGTGAGCAGAAGCTGGAACGGCTCCTCGCGCAACCGCTGATACGCCGACAGGCCGTTATCGTAGGAGATGACCTCGAAGCCCGCGTTCTGCAGCGCCTTCACAAGGAACCGCCGCATGTCGTTGTCGTCTTCCGCGAGGAGGATTTTCGCGTTCTGGTCGTTCTGATTCATCTGCCCGCTCGCCCTCGTCCGCCAGATTATGACGGCCGACGCTAACGCCCCGTTACGAACCGCGAGAGCTTGCACGCCTTCGACAGCGTCGGGCAACCGCTTTTCGGCGCCCGGCGCGGCCGGCCCGGTCCCCGATCATGGTCTTGATCCCGGTCCCCGCCCCCGCCACCCATTAGCCAGAATGCCGGTAAACAACGGGTGAAAGGAACCGCCGGCCCGCCACCTTGCGGCGGCATCAACCGGCAACGGCCGGCCGAGCCAGCATAATCAGCTTGGACTCAATCAGGCTTGGACACAAGCAAGGCCGGCCGCAATCGGGCCTGGACAAGGCGCCGAGAGAGAACGAGGATTGAAGGAGCAAGGACCGGGATTGAAGGACGCAGCCACGCTGGACCACCGGCCCCTCATCGGCCCTCCGAGAACGCCGCACGCATGAATCAGCCGCAACACGAGCTCGACCCGCCGTTTGAAATCATCGAACCGCAACGTTGGCAGGGGCCGGTGCTATTCAACTCGCCGCACTCGGGCCGGGTCTATCCGGACACCTTTTTGCAGGCGTCCCGGCTCGATCTGCCGACGCTGCGCCGTTCCGAGGACAGCTTTGTCGACGAGCTTGCGGCGGGCGTGGTGGCGCGCGGCTTCCCGCTGATGCGCGCGCACTTCCCGCGCTGCTATGTCGATGTCAATCGCGAGCCCTACGAACTCGATCCGCGCATGTTCGACGGCCGGCTGCCCTCGTTTGCCAACACCCGTTCGATGCGGGTCGCCGGCGGGCTCGGCACCGTCGCGCGCGTGGTCGGGGACGCTCAGGAAATCTACGACCGCCGGCTTTCGGTGGACGACGCGCTGCGCCGGATCGAAAGCCTCTACAAGCCCTATCATCGCGCGCTGCGGCGGATGTTCACCCGGATGCATCGCGAATTCGGCGCGGCGGTGCTGATCGACTGCCATTCCATGCCGTCCTCCACCGGCCCCAAGGACGACCGGCCGCGGGCCGATGTCGTCCTGGGCGACCGCTACGGCACGAGCTGCGTCGCCGCGGTGGCGGAGGTGATCGAAACGACGCTGCGCCAGCGCGGCTATGCGGTGAGCCGCAACAAGCCTTACGCCGGCGGCTTCATCACCGAGCACTACGGCAACCCTGCCGCCGGCCTTCACGCCATCCAGATCGAATTCAACCGCGGCCTTTATATGGATGAACGCCGCTTCGAGCAGATCGCGGGCTTCAGCCGGCTCGCCGCCGATATCGAAGCGCTGGCCGAGAAGCTCGCCGCCATTCCGCTCGAAGAGCTTCGGCCCTACCGTGCCGCCGCCGAATAGGCGGGCGGCCTGACGTCGTTTCCTCGCGCCCTCCGCCGAGTCCAAAGAGAGCGGAGCGCCAAGAAAAAAGGGCCGCTTGCAAGCAAGCGGCCCAAGTCTAGGGAGGAAACGCCCAAGGAGGGCGGCGGGAACAGGCGTGAGCCCGTTGCCGCGCTGCAGCAATATGCCTTCGCGGCGCACAAAACGCAAGCGATACTTACCTACCCCGCCGCATACCTGTTCATAACCCAGTGCAACGCTGTTAATCAGCTAAGTGCTTCTCACGACTACCGAAATAGACGAGTAGCGCAATCAGAACGAGAGTGGCCTGAAGTGCAAAAACCATCCGGTACGCCTCTAACGGGTAAACTCCGTTCTGCGACGGAAATAAATTGATCACCGTGCCGCTGACGAACTGCACCAGGAATCCGCCCCCCATCGTCCCGATGTTGAGGAGCGAAATGGTCCGTCCGAGCAGATGGGAGGGCACCAGCGAGCGGCCGTGCGACATCACCACCGAGGTCATCCCGCTGGCAAAGCCGAGCATCACGAACACGGCGAGCAGCAGGGGGAGCGGCAGCGTGCCGATCGTCGCCAGCATCGTCAGCGCGGTGAAGCAGGTGCCGGCGCCGATCATCACCGGCACCTTGTAGCGGCCGAACAGCCGGTCGCTCGGCCCCCAGAAGAACGCACCGACCACCTGGGTCACCGCCGCCACGAACAGGATGTCGCCGCGGCCCTGCAGGTCGTAGCCGTAGACGTGCGTCAGGTATGGGCCGCCCCAGAGGCCGACGATCAGCACGTAGCTCGGATAGCTTGAAAGCTGGATCATGAAGACCCGGCCGATGGAGGGCGTGCGCATCACCTGCCAGATGCCGGCGATGCCCTCGCGCAAGGTTTCATGGCGCGGCGGAGTTTTCACGCCGGGCGGGTCGTCGGTGACGATCAGCCAGATCATCAAGCCGATGAGGGCGGCCAAGACGCCGACGCCGAGGAACGTCGCCCGCCAGCCGACCGTGGCGGTGGCGAAGGCGAGCGGCGAGGTGGCGAACAGCGCGCCGAGCGAGCCCAGGCCGATCTGGATTCCGGCGAGCGTCGAGAACCGCTCCGGCGGAAACCAGCGCGCATAAAGCGCCACCGGCGCCATCAGGAACGAGGCGGTGCCGAAGCCGAGCAAGGCGCGCGCGGCGACCAGCCCGCCCGCGCTCTGCGCGGCGGCAAACAGCACGCAGCCCAGCACCGTGAAGCCGACCGACGCCAGCATGCAGCGTTTCGGCCCGAAACGGTCCAGCGCCACGCCGAGCGGCAATTGGGTGATGGCGAAGCAGAAGAAATAGATGCTGGAGAGCAGCCCGAGCTGCATCGGCGACAGCCCGACCTCCTCGGCGAGGTTGGGCGCGATCACGCCGACCGAATTGCGCAGGAACTGGCTGACGGTGTAGATCACCCCCAGCGTCAGCACGACCGCGATTGCGGTCGCAGACAATGGATTAACCCGGCGCGGAGGCGCCGCGCCGCTGTCCGTCGTCATTCCGGCCCTCTCCGCCTGCCCGCGCCGATGGCGCCAACGTGGATCATTCAGTAAACGGTCTTGCTTGAGAATCCTATCGCTGGAGATTCCAATGGAGCCATGCTCAAGCGGAATACGGATCGCGGCGCAGCGAGCCACATTGGGACGCGATCGCGATCGAAAGGAACAGCATGACGGCCATTGATTTCGCAGCCTTTGTCGATCGGCTGGCCGCGGCGTCCGGCGATGCGATCCTGCCGTTTTTCCGCACCACGCTCGGCATCGACAACAAGGCCGGGGCCGGTGCCTTCGATCCGGTGACCGCCGCCGACCGCGCCGGCGAGACGGCGATGCGGGCGCTGATCCGCGCGAATTTCCCCGATCATGGCATCATCGGCGAGGAGTTCGGCGAGGAACGCGCCGACGCCGAATATGTCTGGGTGCTCGATCCGATCGACGGCACCAAGTCGTTCATCGGCGGCATGCCGGTGTGGGGAACGCTGATCGCGCTGACGCGGCGCGGCGAACCGATCTACGGCATGATGCATCAGCCCTTCGTGCGCGAACGCTTCGCCGGCGACGGCGGGGCCGCGCGCTATCGCGGGCCGAACGGCGAGCGCGCGCTGCATGTGCGGCGCTGCGCCACACTCGGCGAGGCCACGCTGATGACAACGAGCCCGTTGTTGATGAACGAGACGGATCGCGGTCGCTTCCAGAAGGTCGAGAACGCCGTGCGCCTGTCGCGCTACGGCGGCGACTGCTACGCCTATTGCATGCTGGCTGCCGGTCACGTCGATCTGGTGATCGAGACCGAATTGAAGCCCTACGACATCCTGCCGCTCATCCCGATCATCCGCGGCTCAGGCGGCATCGTCACGACATGGGACGGCGAGCCGGTGACGGCCGGCGGCCGTGTCGTCGTCGCCGGCGATCCGCGCGTGCATGCGGCGGCGCTGGAAATCTTGAACGGATGAGTTGCGAGCATCCGGACGCCCATCGAGAAAAGATTCCGTCATTCCGGGGCGCGCGAAGCGCGAACCCGGAATCCAGCGGCAAATGCCGGAGTCCGTTTCGCTGAGTCCGCATCTGGATTCCGCATAAGCGCGCGTTGCGCCGTTTCCGGAGTGACGACGTTGAATCGTCCGACAGCCTTCAATAGAGCGGCGTGCCGGGCACGAAAGCGTCGAACGCCGCCCAGAACTGGCCGCGATAGCGGTCCTGTTCCATCATCAACTCGTGCTGCGCACCGGCGACGATGAGATGCGATCCGGCGCGCAGGCGGATCGCCAGGTCCTCGGTCGCAGCGGTCGAGACCACCTGGTCGCGGCCCGCGGCGATCAGCATCAGCGGCTGGCGCACCTTGCTCGGGAAGGCCGGATCGGCAAACTCGTTCATCGCGCGATAGGCCGCGTTCAACCACGCCACCGTGGGCGAGCCGACGCCAAGCTCCGGCGCGGCATCCAGCACCGCCTTGGTGCGGGCGTAGCGCACCGGGTCCGAGGTCGCGATGTTGCCGATGTAAGGCCCGGTCGCGATCAGCGCGCTGCTGCCGCCGGGCACATAGAGCGAGCCGAGCCCCGTGTAGCGCATCAGCCGGATCAGCGTGCGCGCCGGTCCGGCGCTGCGGCCGCGCGCCAGACGGATCATCGGCGCCGACAGCACGATGCGGTCGAACCAGCGGCTGCCCTTGCGGGCGACGCGCATCAGCACCGAGCCGCCCATCGAATGGCCGATGGCAAAAATCGGCGGCGGACAATCGGGCAGCACAACGTCGGTCATGAACGCTTCGACGTCGCGCTCGTATTCGGTGAAATCGCGAACGTACCCTTTCCGCCGATCGGACAGCGCGCGATCGGACAGGCCCTGCCCGCGCCAGTCGAACGTGGCCACGGCAAAGCCGCGCGAACGCAATTCACGCACCGTCTCGAAATACTTCTCGACGAACTCGGCGCGCCCCTGGAACAGGCACACCGTTCCCTTGCGGCCGGGCGGCGGCTGCCATCGCGCAAAACGCAGCGTGACGCCGTCGCGCGTTTTGAGCGCGCCTGTAACCGCGCCGTCGGGCAACGGATTGGCGGGGATGGAGACGAGATCCATGAAACCCGTTCGAGGGCTGAAAGCCGCGGGAGCCCTTCGCCTTATAGCAGCGCCTTATAGCAGCGCCTTATAACAGCCGGCCCCGAAGGCTCAATCGCCGCGCCGGCCGCTCGGCGACGCCATCGGATCGCGACGATTTTATCGAGATTTCAATGATCTAATAGCCGGGCTGGGACTTTTTCCCCACCCTTGCAGGACCAATCGCGCTCCCTATATCGAAACCGTGCAGGCCCGTCCGGGCTGCACGGTTCACGGGGTCCGGCCATTCCGGCGGGCCACCGCATGTCGCTCAACAGGAGGATATGCCATGCGTACGTTCGATCTTGCTCCCCTCTATCGCTCCACCGTCGGTTTCGATCGGCTGTTTTCGATGCTGGACGGCTTTGACGCCGCTCCGGGCTACCCGCCCTACAACATCGAGCGCACCGGCGAGAATGACTATCGCATCTCGGTTGCCGTCGCCGGCTTCGGCGAGAACGAGCTGTCGATCGAGGCGAAGGAGAACACGCTGACCATCAAGGGCGAGAAGCAGGCCAAGGAAGAGTCCAACGGCGAGGTCCTTTACCAAGGCATTGCCGCGCGCGCTTTCGAGCGCCAATTCCAACTTGCCGACTACGTCCAGGTCAAAGGCGCGTCGCTTGAGAACGGGCTCCTGCACGTCGATCTCGTGCGCGAGATCCCGGAGGCGAAAAAGCCGCGCCAGATCGCCATTGGCACGGGCAAGGACACCAAGCCGCAGGTGGTCGACACCAAGGTCGCGGCCTGACGTCGCCCTTTGTCCTGAAAGCGATTCTTCCGCGGAGTGGAGCGCCCCGGCAAGCCGGGGCGCTTTCATTTTCATATTACGAAGCGCGTCGCCCCGCGCGTCAGTTCGGCACCTCGTCGGCCGGATGAACCGGCGCGGCCGGCGCCGGGCTTGGGCTTGGGTTTGAAGCGGGCGCAGGCGCCGCGCTGCCGCCGTTGCCGGCCGGGACCGGCGTCTTTTCAGTCGCTGTCTCGGAGGAGGCCGAAGGCTGCGCCGCGGGTGCCGCCGGCATGGAGGCGGTCGGTGCGCTCGCATTCGCCGCCGCGGAGCCACCCGGTCGCGACTCGCTCTGGACCTGCGGCCGCGGCTTCGGCAGCGGAGCGTTCTTAGGGATCGAGGCCACGTTGCGCGTCACCGGCTTCGGCTTGGCGGCGGGCTTTGCCGTGGATTGCCGGAAACGTTCGGGCGGCGGCGGCAGCGGCCCCGCACCGTTCGGATCGGCGGTGATGACGCGGGGCTCCGGCAGCGGATGCAGCTCCGCCCCACGCACGGGAGCGGCCCGTGTGACGGGAGCCGGCATCGCGCGCGCGGAGGGCACACCGGGCACCGCGGCCGGCGGGCGCGGCGCATCGGCATCCGCCGGCTCGTCGCCATAGACAACCGATGGCGGCTCGCCGGCATCGCCGGGTTCGACGTAACGATCCGGCCGCGGGGCGTACCCGTCCATGCGTTGGTAAGGCCCCATCGTCAGCCCGCGCGAAGCCACCGCGACCGGCGCCACCCGCATGATCTCGCCACGGCGGGCATCGACGACGACACGGACCTCGCGGCCGTGGCGGTCGATGGCGCGGATCACATAGTCGCGCCCGCGCAGGAACGGCCGCGTGAGCGGATCGAGCCCAGCCGAGCGAACGATGGTGACAACCTCATAGGGCGGCAACACCTCGGCCCCGAAGGCTCGATGGTCGAAGGCTTGGTGCTCAAAGGCTTGCGCCACGCGCAGCGGCTCCGCGCCGGCCGGCGCGGCCGCCGATGCAGCGACCGCCGCAGCCGCCCAAACGACGCACATCAGTCCCTGTTTCACTGTTTTTGTTCTCCATTCCGCCCCTTCATTAACGATAGGGCGGAATGGGGCGCTGCTAGGGCCGCGATGTTGTGCCTTTGCGGCAATCCGGGCCGGCAACGCCACCCACGAAGGCGTTGCCGGGCGCCCGGCCGCCACCGCGAACCTCGCCCACCAGCCGCTCACGCCGGGCAACAAACCGCCGGCCCCACCGCCGTTGGACGAAACAAATGCAGGTTTTTGCAGGAATGATTTGCAATCGGAAACATTATAGGACAGTATTGCTGTCCCAATCGGCGGACACGCCACACGGCGTGGAGCGTCGTTTCGCAGCGCAAGCAACAGGCTTGCGCAGAGTGGAGACGACGCTGACAATGAGCAGCACCGCAAGGTGCCGGCAGGCGGCCCTGCGAGAAGGTCGTCCTCAACTCGGGTTCGCCGGGGGTCGCTGTGTCGATCGCCGCGGCGGCGCTTTATGAAACGGTTGGCGGCTGCTGATCGGCCGCGAAAGTGGCAAGCATGGGCCAGACCCCGGAACGCAGCACAGGCGCGCTGAACGCCCCCCGTGACTCTATTGTGGCGCCCGTCGACGCGCGCCTGCTTTATCGCGACAGCGCCGATCCCGGCGTTCCCAACGCGCAGGGTCTTTACGATCCGAGCCTCGACAAGGACTCGTGCGGCGTCGGCTTCATCGCCGACATCAAGGGACGCAAATCGCACCAGATCGTCGAGGACGCGCTGCGCATCCTGTGCAACCTCGAACACCGCGGCGCGGTCGGCGCGGACCCGCGCATGGGCGACGGCGCCGGCATCCTCACGCAGATCCCGCACAAGTTCTTCGCGCGCAAGGCCAAGGAACTCGGCATTACCCTTCCCGAGCCCGGCGAATACGGCATCGGCGTGCTGTTCATGCCGCGCGACGCCGAACGGCGCGAACTGGTTCGCCAGACCTACGAGCAGATCGCCGAGCAGGAAGGCCTGACCATCCTCGGCTGGCGCACCGACATCCCGACCGACAACTCGTCGCTTGGCGAAACGGTCAAGCCGACGGAACCCTTCCACATGCAAGTTTTCATTGGAAAGGGGAAAAGGAGGCTCACGGAGAAGGCCTTCGAGCGCAAGCTCTACATCCTGCGCAAGGCCGTATCCGGCGTCATCTACCGCAAGTACGAGCGGCGGCTCTCGGGCTATTATCCGGTGTCGCTGTCGTGCCGCACCATCATCTACAAGGGCATGTTCCTCGCCGATCAGCTCGGCTCTTACTACGCCGACCTGCACGACCCGGACTTCGAGAGCGCGCTGGCCCTCGTCCACCAACGCTTCTCCACCAACACCTTCCCGACCTGGTCGCTGGCGCATCCCTACCGGATGATCGCGCACAACGGCGAGATCAACACGCTGCGCGGCAACAACAACTGGATGGCGGCGCGGCAGGCGTCGGTGTCGTCCGACCTCTACGGCGACGGCATCGACAAGCTGTGGCCGATTTCCTACGAGGGCCAGTCCGACACCGCCTGCTTCGACAACGCGCTCGAATTCATGGTGCAGGGCGGCTACACGCTCGCGCACGCCATGATGATGATGATTCCGGAGGCGTGGACCGGCAATCCGCTCATGGATGAGCAGCGCCGCGCGTTCTACGAATACAACGCCGCGCTGATGGAGCCCTGGGACGGCCCCGCCGCCATCGCCTTCACCGACGGCCGGCAGATCGGCGCGACGCTCGACCGCAACGGACTGCGCCCCGCGCGCTACTTCGTCACCCGCGACGACCGCATCATCATGGCCTCCGAGATGGGCGTGCTGCCGATCCCGGAGCGCGATATCGTGCGCAAGTGGCGTCTTCAACCCGGCAAGATGCTGCTGGTCGATCTCGAAGAAGGCCGCCTCGTCCCCGACGAGGAAATCAAGTCCACGCTCGCCAAGAGCCATCCCTACAAGCAATGGGTGGAGCGCACCCAGATCGTGCTGGAGGACATGGCGGCTGTCGCCAATCCCACGCCGATCTCCAATTTGCCGCTGCTCAACCGCCAACAATCCTTCGGCTACACCCAGGAGGACCTCAAGCTCCTGATGTCGCCGATGGCGGCAATGGGCGAGGAGGCCATCGGCTCGATGGGCACCGACACGCCGATCTCGGCGCTGTCGGACCGCGCCAAGCTCCTGTTCACCTACTTCAAGCAGAACTTCGCCCAGGTCACGAACCCGCCGATCGACCCGATCCGCGAGGAAATCGTGATGAGCCTCGTCTCGATCATCGGGCCGCGGCCGAACCTGTTCGACCTCGAGGGCACCTCGCGGCTGAAGCGCCTCGAGGTGCGCCAGCCGATCCTCACCAACGAGGACCTGGAGAAGATCCGCGCCATCACCGATGTCGCCGACAACCAATTCAAGTCGGTGACGCTCGACACCACCTGGGCTGCCGAACACGGCGCGGCGGGACTCGAGGCGGCGCTCGATGCGCTTTGCGTCGAGGCCGAGAAGGCGGTCAACAGCGGTATCAACATCATCATCCTGTCCGACCGCAAGGCCGGGCTCGACCGCGTGCCGATGCCTTCGCTGCTCGCCTGCGCCGCCGTCCATCATCATTTGATCCGGCAAGGCCTGCGCACCTCGGTCGGGCTTGTCGTGGAATCCGGCGAGCCGCGCGAGGTGCACCACTTCGCATGCCTCGCCGGCTACGGCGCGGAGGCGATCAACCCCTATCTCGCCTTCGAGACGCTGATCGCGATGCACCGCGATCTGCCGGGCAAGCTCGACAAGAAGGAAGTCGTCAAGCGCTACATCAAGGCCATCGACAAGGGCCTGCTCAAGGTGATGTCCAAGATGGGCATCTCCACCTATGAGTCCTATTGCGGCGCGCAGATTTTCGATGCGGTCGGGCTCAAGGCCGATTTCGTCGCCCGCTACTTCACCGGCACCGCCACGCGGATCGAGGGCGTCGGCCTGATCGAGATCGCCGAAGAGTCGGTGCGTCGCCACCGCGACGCCTTCGGCCACTCGCCGGTGTTCACCACCATGCTCGACGTCGGCGGCGAATACGCCGTGCGCGTGCGCGGCGAGGATCACGTCTGGAACGCCACCACGGTGTCCACGCTGCAACACGCCGTGCGCGGCAACTCGCAGGAGAAGTACCGCGCCTTCGCCAAGATGCTGAACGAGCAGGACGCGCTGGTGACCATCCGCGGCCTGTTCCGCGTCAAGACCGCCGAGGAGGTCGGCCGCAAGCCGGTGCCGATCGAGGAGGTCGAACCGGCCAAGGAAATCGTCAAGCGGTTCGCCACCGGCGCGATGTCGTTCGGCTCGATCTCGCGCGAGGCGCACACCACGCTCGCCGTCGCCATGAACCGGATCGGCGGCAAGTCGAACACCGGCGAGGGCGGCGAGGAATCGGATCGCTTCAAGCCGCTGCCGAACGGCGATTCGATGCGCTCGGCGATCAAGCAGATCGCCTCCGGCCGCTTCGGCGTCACCGCCGAGTATCTCGTCAACTCGGACATGATGCAGATCAAGATGGCGCAGGGCGCCAAGCCCGGCGAAGGCGGCCAGCTCCCCGGCCACAAGGTCGATAAGACCATCGCCAAGGTGCGCCACTCGACGCCGGGCGTCGGCCTGATCTCGCCGCCGCCGCACCACGACATC
>Ga0182740_1000181_pt1 | contig 103053 bp, 112 predicted proteins | sample eDN5th37CKraftBY_FD_128872 | JGI IMG/M metagenome (GOLD analysis project Ga0182740, IMG submission 128872) | Enriched backyard soil microbial communities from Emeryville, California, USA - eDNA 5th pass 37_C Kraft BY (version 2) (version 2) | ecosystem: Environmental > Terrestrial > Soil >...
GAGACTAACAGTCTCGTAGCGAGACGGTAAGTCTTGTTTTGTCGATGGAGGTGAGGCACCATGACGCCCGGAAGCAACGATCCGCGTCCGGCGCGCTCGCGGGCGCGACTGCTGGAGGCGGCCACGGCGCTGTTGCGCTCCGGTGGGCCGAGCGCGGTCACCGTCGACGCGGTGACCCGTGCGGCCAACGTCGCCAGGGCGACGCTCTACCGCCACTTCCCGAGCGGAAACGACTTGCTGGCGGCGGCATTCCGCCAGCTGATACCCGCCGCGCCGACACCACCACAGGAGGGCACGCTGCGGGACCGGCTCATCGCGCTGGTGTCGGCGCAGGCCGAACTCATCGCCGAGGCCCCCGTCACCGTGACCGCGATGTCGTGGCTGGCATTGGGCGCCGACATGGAGCATCTACCGTTGAGCGCGAGCCCGGAGGTGCTGTCGCTGCGCGAGCGGGTGGCCGAGCAGTACGCCGCGCCGTTCGAGGCGATTTTCACCAGCCCGGAGGCCCGCGAGGAATTGGGAGACGTGGACCGCGCGCAGGCCGCCGCGTTGCTGCTGGGGCCAATCGTGCTGGGCAAGCTCAGCACGCTGCCTGAGTTCGATTACGCGACGTGTGTGCGATCGGCGGTGGATGGCTTCCTGGCCACCCACCGCCGCACGGTCAGCGAATCGAGTAACGAATCGGCAGGTGCTTGAGTCCGCCGACGAACGTCGTCGCGGAAAGCTCCGGCTCACCGGCCAATTCGATCGAATCCAGGCGCGGCAGCAATTCGCTGAACAAGCTGTTCATCTCCATGCGGGCCAGGGCCGCGCCCAGGCAGAAGTGCACGCCGTACCCGAACGCCAGGTGTTTGTTGGGATCACGGCCGACGTCGAAGCGGAACGGGTCGGTGAAAACCTCTTCGTCGCGGTTGCCGGAAACGTATGCCAGGTAGACGGATTCGCCCTTGGCGATCGGCACACCGCGCACCTCGGTGTCCTCGGCGGCCGTGCGCATGAACTCCTTGACCGGTGTGGACCACCGGATCATCTCCTCGACCGCGGTGCCCATGAGGCCCGGATCGGCCTTGAGTCGCGCGAGTTCACCCGGGTTCTCGATCAGGGCGTGCAGACCGCCCGAGATCGCGTCCTTGGTGGTGTCGTGGCCCGCGCTCGCGACTATGACGTAGTAGGACAACGTGTCCATGTCCGACATCAGTTCACCATCGACGCGACCGTTGGCGATGGCCGACGCCAGGTCATCGGTCGGGTTCTCACGTCGCGAATTGGTCAGGGCCGAGAAGTAATTGAAGAAGTCGGTGAGTACCGCCATCTGTTCTTCGACCGTGGTCCCGCGCTTGTACTCGTCGTCGTCGCCGCCGAACATCTCCTGGGTCAGCATGTGCATGCGCCCGAAATCCTCCTCGGGCAGGCCGAGCAGCGACAGGATCACGTACAGCGGGAAGTTCACCGCGATGTCGGTGACGAAGTCGCACTCCGGGCCGATCTCGCGCATCTTGTCGACGTAGATCCTGGCCAGTTCGTCCACGCGAACCTTCAACTCGCGCATGGCCTTCGGGCGGAACCAGTCGGCGCCGATGGCGCGCACCTTCCGATGGTGCGGGTCGTCCATGTGGATCAGCGTGCGCAGCCCGATGCCCATCTCCTGCTGCGACCGGCCCAGGTCGTCGGCCTCAGCGGTCGCCAGAAGCGGCCGGGGAGCCGACAGCCACAGATCGTTGGCGCGTTCGATCGCCATGATGTCGGCGTGCTTGGTGATCGCCCAGAACGGGCGATACGGCGCCTGGTCCACCCACGCCACCGGGTTCTCGGCCCGCAGCCGGGCCAAGGCCTCGTGCAGCCTTGCGTCGTCGGCATAAGCGGTCGGGTCGGCCAACGCCTTGGCGGCGTCATCCATGGTCGGCGTGCTCATTCGGCTCCTCACACAACACTGCGCTTGACGGGTGTCAAGCGCAGTGTATGTGATCGGGCTTACGGTTCTCTGAGATTTGAGACCCGGGCCACGCGCAACGGTGTCAGCGCACCGAGTACCGGATCGGCAGGTGCTTGAGGCCGCCGACGAACGTCGTCGCCATGAACTCCGGGTCGCCGGCCAGTTCGATGGACTCCAGCCGGGGGATGAGCTCGGTGAAGAAGCTGTTGATCTCCATCCTGGCGAGTGCCGCGCCCAGGCAGAAGTGCACGCCGTAGCCGAATGACAGGTGCTTGTTGGGGTCGCGGCCCACGTCGAATTTGTCCGCGTTCTCGAAGATTTCCTCGTCACGGTTGGCCGAGACGTACGACAGCAGGACCGACTCGCCCTCCTTGATCGGCACGCCGCGCACCTCGGTGTCGCGGGTGGCGGTGCGCATGAACTCCTTGACCGGGGCGGACCAACGGATGATCTCCTCGGTCGCCAGCGGCATAAGGCTCATGTCGGCCTTGAGACGCGCGAGCTGATCCTGATTCTCGGTCAGGGCCAGCAGGCCGCCGGAGATGGCCGCGCTGGTGGTGTCGTGTCCGGCGCTGGCGACGATCACGTAGTAGGACAGGCAGTCGACGTCGTTGAGGTACTCGCCGTTGAGCTTGGCGTTGGCGATCGCCGATGCCAGATCCTCGGTCGGGTTGGCGCGGCGATCGGCGGTGAGCTCGGTGAAGTAGTTGAAGAAGTCCAGGATGACCGCGTTGAGCTCCTCGGCGCTGCTGCCGCGGCCCATCTCGTCGTCGTCGTTGCCGAACAGCTCCTGGGTGAGCTTGAGCATCCGGTCGAAATCCGATTCGGGCAGGCCGAGCAGCGACAGGATCACGTACAGCGGATAGTTGACCGCGACCTCCTGGACGAAGTCGCACTCCGGACCCTTCTCCACCAGCTTGTCGACGTAGATCTTGGCGAGCTCGTCCACGCGTTCCTTCAGCGCCCGCATCGCCTTCGGGCGGAACCAGTCGGCGCCGATCTTGCGGATGTCGCGGTGCAGCGGGTCGTCCATGTGGATCAGGGTGCGGATGCCGCCGCCCGCGGCGAGGTTGGCCTTGGCCAGATCGTCCTTCTCCTTGGTGATCAGCATGGGCTGCGGGGCGTTGATGAACAGCTCGTTGTCGCGCTCGATCGCCATCACGTCGGCGTGCTTGGTGATTGCCCAGAAGGGGTAGTAGCCGGGCACGTCGACGTAGGCAACGGGGGTCTGCGAGCGCAGCTCGGCGAGCGCGGCATGCAGCCGCGGTTCGTCGGCATACGCTCTCGGCTCGGCCAGCACTCGGGCAGCGTCGTTGATAACCGGGGTGCTCATATCTGGAACCTCACTCGGGCTGAACTTGACGGGTGTCAAGAACACTGTATGTGATCGGGCTTACATATGCGTAAGCAAGCTCCGGCCGCGCCGTCACGCGATCACCCGTGAGCCGTGCCCCGGCCCAGTAGGCTCAGCGCATGCGGCGGGCCCGGCAGGTGAGCGCGCTGCTGTTCGGGCTTGTCATCGTGCTGAACGCAGCCGTGGTCGGGTGCCGCGCCGCCGAGGCGCCGGTGGCGACCGACCCGGTCGTCGTGCACACGGCATCGGGAACCGTCCGCGGCCTGGTCGCCGAGGGGCATCGGCTGTTCGCGGGCATCCCATACGCGGCGCCCCCGGTCGGGTCGCTGCGCTTCGCCGCGCCCGAACCCGCCGCGAGCTGGCCCGGCGAACGCGACGCGACCCGGCCGGGGCCGCGTTGTGTCCAGGACCCCGACGCCGATCTGGAGCACGGCGACAACTCCGGCGAAGACTGCCTGACGCTCAATGTGTGGACCCCTCCGGTGGGCAAGGACCTGCGACCGGTCATGGTGTGGATCCACGGCGGCGGCTTCGTCAACGGCAGCAGCGACGTCTACGACGCCTCCCGGCTCGCGTCGCGCGGTGACATCGTCGTCGTCACCGTCAACTACCGGCTCGGCACGCTCGGGTTCCTCGCCCACCCGGCGCTCGAGGCGCCCGGCGAGGTCGGCAACTACGGCATCGCCGACCAGCAGGCGGCGCTGCGGTGGGTGCGCGACAACATCGCCGCGTTCGGCGGCGACCCGCAGCGGGTCACGCTCGCGGGCGAGTCGGCGGGCGGGACATCGGTGTGCGACCACCTGGTCGCGCCGGGATCGGCGGGGTTGTTCGACGCGGTGGTCCTGATGAGTGCGCCGTGTCAGGTTCAGGCCGATCTGCCCACCGCCGAGCAGCGCAGCGTCGCCTACGCGGCCGAGGCCGGCTGTCCCGACCCGGCGAGCGCGGGCGACTGCCTGCGCGCGCTTCCTGTGGATCGACTGCGAAAACCGGTGTGGTACTTCAACATCGGCAGCGACCAGATGACGACACCGGTCACCGGGACCGCGATGCTGCCACGCGCGCCGCTGAGGTCGCTCGGTGAAGCGCCCGATGTGCCGGTGCTGATCGGCACCACCCGCGACGAGTTCACGCTGTTCGTCGCGTTGCGCTACCTGCGCCAGGACCAGCGGTTCACACCCGAGGAATACCCCGAACTGCTGCGGCAGACGTTCGGCGCCGACGCCGACGCGGTCGGCGCCCACTATCCACTGGAGCGCTACGGCGGTGCGGCGCAAGCATATTCGGCCGCAGTCACCGACAGCGCATTCTCGTGCGTCGCCGAGCAGATGGCCGATGAGCTACCCGGCACGGTGTACGCCTACGAGTTCGCCGACCGCGACGCGCCCGCGCCCGAGGTCATGCGGACCCTGCCGTTCCCGGTCGGCGCGAGCCACTCCCTGGAACTGCGGTATCTCTTCGACGTCGGCGGCGCCCCGCCGCTCAACCCCCGACAACAGGCGTTGGCAGATCAGATGATTGGATACTGGAGCCAGTTCGTGCGCACCGGCGATCCAGCGGCCGAGGACCAACCCGAGTGGCCGGCCTACTCGGCCTCTGAATCGTCTGGTCGACAGTGGATGTCATTGCGGCCCAACGGCAGCCGGATGGCAAGCGATTTCGGAGAGGAACATCAATGCCCGTTCTGGGTGGGGCTGAAGGAGAAGTGACGTGACGGCGCCGATCGGGACGCCGGATCCGCAGCGGTTCGCCGAAGCGTGGGTCGCGGCGTGGAACGCCCACGACGTCGAGGCCGTCCTCGCGCACTTTCACGACGACGTGCTGTTCAGCTCACCGGTGGCCACGCGCGTGCTGCCCGACAGCGGTGGCGTGGTACGCGGCAAGGACGCGCTGAGGTCGTACTGGACCACGGCCCTGGCCGGCATGCCCGACCTGCATTTCGAGGTCGTCGACGTCTACCGCGGCGTGAACACGCTGGTGATCCAGTACCGCAACCAGCGCGGTGGCCTGGTCAACGAGGTGCTGATCTTCGACGGCCACCTGGTGCGCGAGGGGCACGGAACGTATCTGGTGTAGCCGGGGTCACCCACGTCGTGATGTCGGCGTGCACCACCTCGACGCCATGGCGGTCGGTGACGCTGACCGGTACGACGACGTCGGCGCCCTCGGTGATCGAGGTGAAGTCGGGCGGGGTGAGGCGGGCCGTCGCACGCAACGACGTCGTGGCCTTCGCCAGATAGGAGACCGTCATGCCCTTGGGGATCCAGCGGTGGGTGCTCGGCACGGTCGCCTCCATGAGCATGCCCATCGCCATCTCGGCCGCATTGCACGACGCGATCGCGTGCACGGTGTGCAGGTGGTTGTGGACGAGGAACCACTTCGGCATCGTGACCTCGGCATGGCCTGGTTCCATGTGGACCACGTGCGGCACGATCGACGCGAAATAGGGCACGCGCGCCACGGCCGCCGCGGAGAACAGGCGCGTCCCCAGCGGTATGCCCGCCAACCGCTGCCAGGCCCGGTAAGTGCTGGTGGAAAGTGTCACGGACGGAAATCTTCGTCGAGCGTGGGGGCTGTGTACGCTCGATGGGGATTTTGCGTGCACAAGGCCCACGCTCGGCCCCGGTCGGGGCATATCGGGGGGATTTGGAGCACGCGCGGATCTAAGGCATACTGTTCGGGTTGCCTTGCGCCGGGTACGCACCTGGCCGGGCATCCGACCCGCGTCCCCACGGACGCATCCGGTCCACCTTCGATCGTGACGAATTTCGGCCCGATCGGAAAAGTGAGAGGGCGACACGCCCGACCGCGGGGACCGGTGAACCACAGACAGGTAAACAGCGGCGGCAAGCCTCGGTGCGATGTGTGCCGGGCACCAGGCCCGACGGGTGGCAGTGAGTTCTCACTGCGCCTGATAAGGCCGGCCGATGTACGAAGTAGGAGCGAGGTAGGAGAAGCGTGGCGGGACAGAAGATCCGCATCAGGCTCAAGGCCTACGACCATGAGGCCATTGATGCCTCTGCGCGCAAGATCGTCGAAACGGTCACCCGTACCGGCGCCAGTGTGGTGGGCCCTGTGCCGCTGCCGACCGAGAAGAACGTGTACTGCGTCATTCGGTCTCCGCACAAGTACAAGGACTCGCGGGAGCACTTCGAGATGCGCACGCACAAGCGGTTGATCGACATTCTCGACCCGACGCCCAAGACCGTTGACGCTCTCATGCGCATCGATCTGCCGGCAAGCGTCGACGTCAACATCCAGTAGGAGACCCAGAACAAATGGCTAGAAAAGGCATTTTGGGCACCAAGCTGGGCATGACGCAGGTGTTCGACGAGAACAACAAAGTCGTCCCGGTGACCGTCGTCAAGGCCGGTCCGAACGTGGTGACCCGTATCCGTACCACCGAGCGTGACGGCTACAGCGCCGTGCAGCTCGCCTACGGCGAGATCAGCCCCCGCAAGGTGATCAAGCCCGTCGCGGGCCAGTTCGCCGCCGCGGGTGTGAACCCGCGTCGCCACGTCGCCGAGCTGCGTCTCGACGACGAGGCCGCTGTCGCCGAGTACGAGGTCGGCCAGGAACTGACCGCTGAGATCTTCAGCGACGGTGCCTACGTCGACGTGACCGGCACCAGCAAGGGCAAGGGCTTCGCCGGCACCATGAAGCGCCACGGCTTCCGTGGCCAGGGCGCCGCGCACGGTGCCCAGGCCGTGCACCGCCGTCCCGGCTCCATCGGTGGCTGCGCCACCCCCGGCCGCGTGTTCAAGGGCACCCGCATGTCGGGCCGCATGGGCAACGACCGCGTGACGACCCAGAACCTGAAGGTGCACAAGGTCGACGCCGAGAACGGCGTGCTGTTGATCAAGGGCGCCATCCCCGGACGCAACGGTGGTCTGGTGGTTGTCCGCAGCGCAATCAAGCGAGGCGAGAAGTAATGACACTCAAAGTTGACGTGAAGACGCCGGCCGGCAAGACGGACGGTTCTGTCGAGCTGCCTGCCGAGCTGTTCGACGTCGAGCCCAACATCGCGCTGATGCACCAGGTGGTCACCGCGCAGTTGGCCGCGAAGCGTCAGGGCACGCACTCGACCAAGACCCGCGGCGAGGTCTCCGGCGGCGGCAAGAAGCCGTACCGCCAGAAGGGCACCGGCCGTGCGCGTCAGGGTTCGACCCGTGCACCGCAGTTCACCGGCGGTGGCACCGTCCACGGCCCCAAGCCGCGCGACTACAGCCAGCGGACCCCGAAGAAGATGATCGCCGCCGCCCTGCGCGGTGCGCTGAGCGACCGGGCCCGCAACGACCGGATCCACGCGGTCACCGAACTCGTCGAGGGTCAGACCCCGTCGACCAAGAGCGCCAAGACGTTCCTGGGGACGCTGACGGAAAACAAGAAGGTGCTCGTCGTCATCGGTCGCACCGATGAGGTCGGCGCCAAGAGCGTGCGCAATTTGCCTGGCGTGCATGTGATCTCGCCCGATCAGCTGAACACCTACGACGTGCTCAACGCCGACGACGTGGTGTTCTCGGTCGAGGCGCTGAACGCCTACATCAGCGCGAACAGCAAAGAAGGAGCGTCGGTCTGATGGCAACAATTACAGACCCCCGCGACATCATCCTGGCCCCGGTCATCTCGGAGAAGTCGTACGGGCTGATCGAGGACAACGTGTACACGTTCGTGGTGCACCCGGATTCGAACAAGACGCAGATCAAGATCGCGATCGAGAAGATCTTCGACGTCAAGGTCGATTCGGTGAACACCGCCAACCGTCAGGGCAAGCGCAAGCGCACGCGCACCGGTTTCGGCAAGCGCAAGAGCACCAAGCGCGCCATCGTGAAGCTGGCCGCAGGCAGCAAGCCCATCGACCTGTTCGGAGCGCCGGCCTAGTCCGGCAGAGAGACCTAGAGAAACATGGGAATTCGCAAGTACAAGCCGACGACTCCGGGTCGTCGCGGTGCCAGCGTCTCCGATTTCGCCGAGATCACTCGCTCGACTCCGGAGAAGTCGCTGGTTCGCCCGCTGCACGGCAAGGGTGGTCGTAACGCCCACGGCCGCATCACCACTCGCCACAAGGGTGGTGGCCACAAGCGCGCCTACCGCGTGATCGACTTCCGTCGCCACGACAAGGACGGCGTCAACGCCAAGGTCGCGCACATCGAGTACGACCCGAACCGCACCGCGAACATCGCGCTGCTGCACTACCTGGACGGCGAGAAGCGCTACATCATCGCGCCGCAGGGCCTCAAGCAGGGCGACGTGATCGAGTCGGGCGCCAACGCCGACATCAAGCCCGGCAACAACCTGCCGCTGCGCAACATCCCCGCCGGTACCGTCATCCACGCTGTGGAACTGCGGCCCGGTGGCGGTGCGAAGCTGGCCCGCTCGGCCGGTGTCAGCATCCAGCTGCTGGGTAAGGAAGGCACCTACGCCGCGCTGCGTATGCCCTCGGGTGAGATCCGTCGCGTCGACGTGCGCTGCCGCGCCACCGTCGGCGAGGTCGGCAACGCCGAGCAGTCGAACATCAACTGGGGCAAGGCCGGCCGCATGCGGTGGAAGGGCAAGCGCCCCACCGTTCGTGGTGTCGTGATGAACCCGGTCGACCACCCGCACGGCGGTGGTGAAGGTAAGACCTCCGGTGGTCGTCACCCGGTGAGCCCGTGGGGCAAGCCCGAGGGCCGCACCCGCAAGCCCAACAAGCCGAGCGACAAGCTCATCGTCCGTCGCCGGCGCACCGGCAAGAAGCGCTAGGCCGCGGAAGGAGTAGCAGCGATGCCTCGTAGTCTCAAGAAAGGTCCGTTCGTCGACGACCATCTCCTGAAGAAGGTCGACGTTCAGAACGAGAAGAACACCAAGCAGGTCATCAAGACCTGGTCGCGTCGGTCGACCATCATCCCGGACTTCATCGGACACACCTTCGCGGTGCACGACGGCCGCAAGCACGTCCCGGTGTTCGTCACCGAGGCGATGGTCGGGCACAAGCTCGGCGAGTTCGCCCCGACGCGCACGTTCAAGGGTCACATCAAGGACGACCGGAAGAGCAAGCGTCGATGAGCACTGTCACTGAATTTCCATCCGCGACGGCGAAGGCACGCTACGTGCGTGTCTCGGCCACCAAGGCCCGCCGCGTCATCGACCTGGTCCGCGGCAAGAGCGTCGAGGAAGCCCTCGACATCCTGCGGTGGGCGCCGCAGGCCGCCAGCGAACCGGTCGCCAAGGTGATCGCGAGCGCTGCCGCCAACGCGCAGAACAACGAGGGGCTGGACCCGTCCACCCTGGTGGTCGCCACCGTCTACGCCGACGAGGGCCCGACCGCCAAGCGCATCCGTCCGCGTGCCCAGGGCCGTGCCTTCCGGATCCGCAAGCGCACCAGCCACATCACCGTGATCGTGGAGAGCCGTCCGCCCAAGCAGAAGGGCGCCTCCGCCGCCTCGGCGCGTAGCCGTCGTGCGCAGGGCAGCAAGGCTGCTGCGACGAAGAAGTCTGCCGAGACGAAGGAGGGCTCGGAGTAGTGGGCCAGAAGATCAATCCCCACGGTTTCCGCCTCGGCATCACGACCGAGTGGAAGTCCCGTTGGTACGCCGACAAGCAGTACAAGGATTACGTCAAGGAAGACGTCGCGATCCGCAAGCTGCTGGCCACCGGTCTGGAGCGGGCCGGCATCGCCGATGTGGAGATCGAAAGGACTCGCGACAGAGTTCGAGTTGATATCCACACCGCGCGTCCGGGCATCGTCATCGGTCGCCGTGGCACCGAGGCCGACCGCATCCGCGCCGACCTGGAGAAGCTGACCGGCAAGCAGGTTCAGCTCAACATCCTCGAGGTGAAGAACCCTGAGTCGCAGGCTCAGCTGGTCGCCCAGGGTGTCGCCGAGCAGCTGTCGAACCGTGTCGCGTTCCGTCGCGCCATGCGTAAGGCCATCCAGTCGGCCATGCGTCAGCCCAACGTGAAGGGCATCCGTGTGCAGTGCTCGGGCCGCCTCGGTGGCGCCGAGATGAGCCGCTCGGAGTTCTACCGCGAGGGCCGGGTTCCGCTGCACACGCTGCGGGCCGACATCGATTACGGCCTGTACGAGGCCAAGACGACCTTCGGCCGGATCGGCGTGAAGGTGTGGATCTACAAGGGCGACATCGTCGGTGGCAAGCGTGAGCTGGCCGCTGCCGCACCGGCTTCCGACCGGCCGCGTCGTGAGCGTCCGTCGGGCACCCGGCCGCGTCGTAGCGGTTCCGCGGGTACCACGGCGACGAGCACCGAGGCCGGCCGTGCAGCCACGTCAGATGCACCGGCCGCGGGTACCGCAGCTGCTGCCGAGGCGCCCGCCGAGAGCACGGAGAGCTAAACATGCTGATTCCCCGCAAGGTCAAGCACCGCAAGCAGCATCACCCCGAGCAGCGTGGCATCGCCAGCGGCGGCACGTCGGTGAGCTTCGGTGACTACGGCATCCAGGCACTGGAGCACGCCTACATCACCAACCGGCAGATCGAGTCCGCTCGTATCGCCATCAACCGGCACATCAAGCGTGGCGGCAAGGTGTGGATCAACATCTTCCCGGACCGCCCGCTGACCAAGAAGCCCGCCGAGACCCGTATGGGCTCCGGTAAGGGTTCGCCGGAGTGGTGGGTCGCCAACGTCAAGCCCGGACGCGTGCTGTTCGAGCTGAGCTACCCCGATGAGAAGACCGCCCGGGACGCACTGACCCGCGCGATCCACAAGTTGCCGATCAAGGCACGCATCGTGACCCGAGAGGAGCAGTTCTGATGGCAGTGGGAACTACGCCTGGTGAACTGCGCGAACTGACCGACGACGAGTTGAAGGACAAGCTGCGCGAGTCGAAGGAAGAGCTGTTCAACCTGCGCTTCCAGATGGCCACCGGTCAGCTGTCGAACAACCGTCGGCTGCGTACCGTGCGCCAGGAGATTGCACGGGTCTACACCGTGCTGCGTGAACGTGAATTGGGCCTGGCATCCGGGCCTGCTGGTGAGGAATCGTAAAATGGCTGAGAGCACTGCAAAAGGGTCGGGCCCTAAGTACACCCCGGCTGCCGAGAAGCCGCGCGGCCGTCGTAAGACCGCCATCGGCTACGTCGTCAGCGACAAGATGCAGAAGACCATCGTGGTCGAGCTGGAAGATCGTAAGAGCCACCCGCTCTACGGCAAGATCATCCGGACCACCAAGAAGGTCAAGGCCCACGACGAGAACGGTGAAGCCGGTATCGGCGACCGCGTCTCGCTGATGGAGACCCGTCCGCTGTCGGCCACCAAGCGGTGGCGCCTGGTCGAGATCCTGGAGAAGGCCAAGTAGGCCGACTCCGGTCCGATCAGCGACAAACACATACGCAGACCCCCACCCGCTCCGGCGGTGTCGGGGGTCTGTGTGTTTTGCGGCGTTCGCGCAGGAGGTGGGGATGGACGAAACCCGGGAAGAGACTGTGGCCGTGTACGACGCCGACGGCGATGTGGTTGGCGCAGCGCCACGTTCGCGTGTGTACGCCGAAGGGCTGTGGCACGCGAGCGCCGGTGTGCTGGTGCGTTCGACCGACGGCAACCGGATCTACGTGCACCGTCGCTCGGACACCAAGGCCGTGTTTGCCGGCATGCACGACTGCCTGGCCGGGGGAGTGCTCGACCCGGGGGAGGCACCGCTGCAGGCCGCCACGCGAGAACTGCACGAAGAACTGGGCATCACCGGGCTGATCCCGACGCCGCTGGCGTCGGCGTCGTGGGACGGTGAATGGGCGGGACGCCCCATGCGGTGTCACCTGTTCGCGTTCGGTGTCAGCTACGACGGGCCGATCCGGCACCAGGCTGAGGAGATCGTCGACGGGTGGTGGTGGACCGACGGCGAGCTCGCGCAGCGGCTCGCCGACCCGGATTGGCTGTTCGTTCCCGACACGCGCGTGCTGATCCCGAAACTGTTACGGCGCTGAGCATCTCGCCCTTCGAAGCTAGCCGCGCACCTTCGCGAGCTGTTCGGTGAGCTCACGCGCATACGCGAGGTGACGCGTGAGACGGTCACAGGCTTCCTGCGCGCGGGTATGGCAGTCGGAGACCACCTCGGCGGCCGTGGCACGTTCGGCCGCGGTGGCGGCCGGTTTGTCGAGGACGGCAAGGGCGTCGAGCAACCGGCCCATCTCGTCGAGTGTGAAACCCAGCGGTTTCATGCGCCGGATCGCCATGAGGCGCCGGACGTCGTCGGTGGTGTACAGGCGGAAGCCGCCGGCCGAACGCGCCGAGGGCACCACCAGACCCACCTCGTCGTAGTGACGGATCGTCTTGACGGACAGCTCGGTTCGCGCGGCGACCTCGCCGATCTGCAGGAGATCCTGATCGGTGCCGGGGACGGTCATCAGTGTGCGCCGGTGAGCTGACCGCTGAGCCGGGCATGGCGCTGCGCGCTGTTGTCGTTCATGCCGATGATGCGCACCGTCTTGCCTTTCGCGGCGTACTTGGTGGTGATGGCGTCGAGTGTCGCCACGGTCGAGGCGTCCCAGATGTGTGCCTGGCTCATGTCGATGACGATGTTGTCCGGATCGCCGACGTAGTCGAACTGGTAGACCAGATCATTGCTCGACGCGAAGAACAACTCGCCGCGCACGGCGTACACACGGGTGTCGGGGTCTGGCTGACCCACGGTCGTCACCTCGGTCAGGTGGGCGACCCGGCGCGCGAACAGCACCATGGCCGTCAGCGTGCCCACGGCCACGCCGTAGGCGAGGTTGCCGGTAGCGACGGTGACCGCGACGGTCGCGAGCATGACGGTGGTCTCGCTCTTGGGCATGCGCCGCAACGTCTTCGGATTGATGCTGTGCCAGTCGAAGGTGCCCACCGACACCATCACCATCACGGCCACCAGTGCCGCCATGGGAATCCGGCCGACGATGTCGCCCAGGCCCACCACGAGGCCGAGCAGAAACGCGCCCGCCGAGAACGTCGAGATGCGGGTGCGCGCCCCACATGCCTTGACGTTGATCATGGTCTGGCCGATCATCGCGCAGCCGCCCATGCCGCCGAAGAATCCGGTGACGATGTTCGCCGCGCCCTGACCGAGCGCCTCACGCGACTTGTTCGAGTGGGTGTCGGTGATGTCGTCGACGAGCTTGGCGGTCATCAGCGATTCCAGCAGGCCGACGACGGCCATCGTCAGCGCGTACGGCGCGATGATCTTGAGGGTGTCCAGGTTGAGCGGGACGTTCGGGATCAGCAGCGACGGCAGGCTCGACGGCAGCCTGCCCTCATCGGCGACGTCGGGAACCGACCAGCCGAATCCGATGGTGGCGGCGGTGAGCAGGACGATCGCGACCAGCGGGCCCGGCACGGCTGCGGTGAGTTTGGGCAGCGCCACGATGATCACCAGGGCCACCGCGACCATCGGGTACACCAGCCACGGCACTCCCAACAGATGCGGGATCTGCGCCAGGAAGATGAGGATCGCCAGTGCGTTGACGAACCCGACCATGACGCTGCGCGGGACGAACCGCATGAGGCGTGCGACGCCGAGTCCGCCGAGCACGAGTTGCAGCAGACCGGCCAGGATGACCGTCGCGATGAGGTAATCGAGTCCGTGGCTGCGCACCAGCGGGGCCACCACGAGGGCCACGGCGCCTGTCGCCGCGGAGATCATCGCGGGCCGCCCACCGACGATCGCGATGGTGACCGCCATGGTGAACGACGCGAACAGACCTACCCGTGGATCGACACCCGCGATGATCGAGAACGAGATCGCTTCGGGGATCAGAGCCAAGGCCACCACCAGGCCGGCCAGCACCTCGGTGCGGAGCCGGCGCGGCGAGCGCAGCGCGGCCCATACCGACTGTTCTTCGCGCGGCGTGATCGTTGCAGAGGTCACCAAAACTCCGTTCGTACGAAAGGTATTGCCGCAACGAAGAATTGGCCGTATCAATGAGCGACGATGCTCACCGGCACCGTGCGTTCGGCAGCGCATCGAACTCTACCCCTGGGGGAGGGTTGCGCACCAAATTGTCGGGTACCGGTGTGCCCGAGCACACAGCGCGCCGCGATTTCTGCACCAGGGTCGTGGATCATCGGGTGAGCACAACCCTGGTGCAGAAATCGGCGGTTGGCGCTATGCCGGGGGCATCAGGACCGTGTCGACGAGATACACCGTGACGTTGGCCGTGCGCACACCACCGCACACCACGCATGCGTCGTTGACCTTGAGATCCTCACCCGATCCGGTCACCTGCACCGTGGCGCCCGCGACGGTCTGGTTGGTCACCGATCACGTCAGCTGGTGCGGCCTGGACCGGAACCACGTGGTAGGTAAGGATTTTCGTCAACGTGGCGGAGTCGGTCTTGAGCGACTCGATGGTGGCCGGGTCGATCTTGGCAAACGCGTCGTCGGTGGGCGCGAACACCGTGAACTCACCGCTGTCGAGCGTCTCGACGAGGTTCACCTGCGGATTCAGCTTGCCTGACAACGCCGAGGTCAATGTGGTGAGAAGCGGGTTGTTTGCGGCCGCCACCGTGACCGGGTCCTGAGCCATGCCTGCATCCGATCCAGGGCCCGTGGGCACCTGCTCGGCATATCCCGCGCAGCCCGTCCGACCAGGTCAGCGGCGACAGGAACACTGTTGGACATCGGCGTCGCGGCACTCGAACATGCGGACGGCCCGAGCACCGCCGCCGCCAGGCCTGCCACGACCGTGTACTGATTGCGCGTGACCACTGCCTTGTGTCACCGACGGCGGTCGCCGTGCTCTATCGGGCATTCGGAGTGGACGCTGTGCTGGATGGGTCGGATCGGAAAGTTCTTCGCAAACAGGTGACCGGTGTGTGTCGACCGCCGCTGGCCACCCCGCCGATGCGCGCGACATGGGCTTTCACTGTCGTCAGTTTCCCCGCAGCAACGCCCTCGCCGGTGTAGTCTCCGGGCGGATCTCCTTTGCGGAGACGGCACTTCGACGAGGATGAGGGCGATGGCTGCGGAGTTCAACGGCAAGATCGAACTGGACATCAGGGATTCTGAGCCGGACTGGGGTCCGTTCGCGGCGCCGACCGCCGCCGAGGGTGCGCCGAACGTGCTGTATGTCGTGTGGGACGACATCGGCATCGCCACCTGGGACTGCTTCGGCGGTCTGGTCGAGATGCCTGCGATGAGCCGCATCGCCGAACACGGCGTGCGTCTGTCGCAGTTCCACACCACCGCGCTGTGCTCTCCGACGCGGGCCGCCCTGCTCACCGGCCGCAACCCCACCACGGTCGGCATGGCGACCATCGAGGAGTTCACCGACGGGTTCCCGAACTGCAGCGGACGTATCCCGTTCGAGACCGCACTGCTTCCCGAGGTGCTCGCCGAGAACGGCTACAACACCTACTGCATCGGCAAGTGGCACCTGACGCCTCTGGAGGAGTCCAATCTCGAGTCCACCAAACGCCACTGGCCGTGCTCGCGTGGCTTCGAACGGTTCTACGGATTCATGGGTGGCGAGACGGATCAGTGGTACCCCGACCTGACCTACGACAACCACCCCGTCGACCCGCCCGCGACGCCCGAAGAGGGCTACCACCTGTCAAAAGATCTGGCGGACAAGACCATCGAGTTCATCCGCGACGCAAAGGTGGTGGCGTCCGACAAGCCGTGGTTCACCTACCTGTGCCCGGGTGCGGGACACGCGCCGCACCACGTGTTCAAGGAATGGGCCGACCGCTACAAGGGCCGCTTCGACATGGGCTACGAGCGCTACCGCGAGATCGTCCTGGAGAACCAGAAGCGGATGGGACTGGTGCCGCCCGACACCGAACTGTCGCCGGTGAACCCCTACTCCGAGGTCACCGGACCGGACGGTCAGCCTTGGCCCGCGCAGGACACCGTGCGGCCGTGGGACAGCCTGTCCGATGACGAGAAGGCGCTGTTCTGCCGCATGGCCGAGGTGTTCGCGGGGTTCCTGTCCTACACCGACGCCCAGATCGGGCGGGTACTGGACTACCTGGAGGAATCCGGCCAGATCGACAACACCATCATCGTGGTGATCTCCGACAACGGGGCCAGCGGCGAAGGCGGACCCAACGGTTCGGTCAACGAGACCAAGTTCTTCAACGGTTACATCGACACGGCCGAGGAAGGGCTGAAGTTCATCGACAAACTCGGTGGCCCGCAGACCTACAACCACTACCCGATCGGGTGGGCCATGGCGTTCAACACGCCCTACAAGTTGTTCAAGCGCTACGCCTCTCACGAGGGCGGTATCGCCGATCCGGCGATCATCTCCTGGCCCAAGGGAATCGCCGCCCGCGGTGAGGTCCGCGACAACTACGTCAACGTCTGCGACGTCACCCCGACGGTGTACGACATGCTGGGCATCACGCCACCGGCGACCGTGCGCGGCGTCCCGCAGAAACCCCTCGACGGCGTGAGTTTCAAAGCGGCACTGGCTGATCCTGATGCACCCACGGGCAAGGAGACCCAGTTCTACGCGATGCTGGGCACACGCGGCATCTGGCACAAGGGCTGGTTCGCCAACACCGTGCATGCGGCAACCCCCTCGGGCTGGGGTCATTTCGCCGACGACCGCTGGGAGCTCTTCCACATCGACGCCGATCGCAGCCAGTGCCACGATCTGGCCGCCGAGCACCCCGACAGGCTCGAGGAACTCAAGGCGTTGTGGTTCAGCGAGGCCGACAAGTACAACGGCCTGCCGCTCGGTGACCTGTCCATCCTGGAGACCACCACGCGGTGGCGGCCCTACCTGACCGGTGAGCGCACCAGCTACATGTACTACCCGCACACCGCCGAGGTGGGCATGGGCGCGGTCGTCGAACTGCGCGGGCAGTCGTTCAAGGTGCTCGCCGAGGTCACCGTCGACAGCGCCGAGGCCCAGGGCGTGATCTTCAAGCACGGTGGCGCACACGGCGGCCACGTGCTGTTCATCGCCGACGGTCACCTGCATTACGTCTACAACTTCCTCGGTGAACGCGAGCAGGTGCTGTCCGCGCCGGACCCGGTTCCGTTGGGCCACCACATCTTCGGTGTGCGGTACGAGCGCACCGGAACCGTGCCGAACAGTCACACCCCGGTCGGTGTTGCGACGTTGTTCGTCGACGGTGTCGCGGTGGCGGACCTGGCCGACGTGCAGACGCACCCGGCCATCTTCGCGCTCGCCGGCGGCGGCATCGCCGTCGGACGCAACACCGGTTCGGGGGTGTCACGCAGCTATCGCGTGCCGTTCCCGTTCACCGGCGGTGAGATCGCCCAGGTCACGGTGGACCTGTCCGGCGAGCCGTACGAGGACCTCGTGACCAGGCGGGCCACGGCCTTCGCCAGGGATTGACGAACCTGAAGCGATGAACCCTGTCCCGCCTACCCTGAAGCCATGCTGACGGAGCTTGTCGAGGTTCCCGGCGGCTCGTTCCGGATGGGGTCGACGAGCTTCTACCCCGAGGAAGCGCCGGTGCACACCGCGACGGTCGAAGATTTCGCGATCGAACGTCATCCGGTGACCAACGCGCAGTTCGCCGAGTTCATCGAGGCCACCGGGTATGCCACCGTGGCCGAACGGCCGTTGGATCCGAAGCTGTATCCCGGTGTGCCGGAAGCGGATCTGGCGCCGGGTTCGCTGGTGTTCCGGCCGACGTCCGGGCCGGTGGACCTGCGGGACTGGCGGCAGTGGTGGGACTGGGCGCCGGGTGCGTCCTGGCAGCACCCGTTCGGGCCGGGCCGCGAACCCTGCCGGCCCGATCATCCGGTGGTCCAGGTCGCCTACCCCGATGCGGTGGCCTACGCGACGTGGGCCGGACGCCGGTTGCCCACCGAGGCCGAGTGGGAGTACGCCGCACGTGGCGGACCGAAGGGCGGCGTGGGGTTCCTCTACGCCTGGGGTGACGAGGTGTGTCCGGACGGGCAACTCATGGCCAACACCTGGCAGGGAAAGTTCCCGTACCGCAACGACGGTGCACTCGGCTGGAAGGGGACGTCACCGGTCGGGACGTTCCCGCCGAACCGCCTCGGTCTGGTCGACATGATCGGCAACGTGTGGGAGTGGACGGCGACGAAGTTCTCGGCGCACCACCGACCGGGGGACGAATCTCACGTCACGTGCTGTCCGCCGCCGTCCGGTGGCGACCCCGGCGTCAACCAGGTGCTCAAGGGTGGATCGCATCTGTGCGCGCCGGAGTACTGCCACCGATACCGCCCGGCGGCACGCTCACCGCAGTCGCAGGACAGCTCGACCACCCACATCGGGTTCCGCTGCGTCGTCTCCTGAAAGAGTTCCCGCCGCAATCAGATTCAGAAGATGATGATCGCGACCACGGTCGACAGGACCAGGCCTGCCATCACCGGCAGGAAACACTTGCGGGCCAGGCTGAGCACCGGCACCCGGGCGAAGCCGGCGACGGCCACCAGCGACGACCACGCCACCAGCGTGCCGCCACCCGACCAGATGTTGCCCATCTGACCGATCGCGGCCAGCGTCGACGGATCCATGTGCACCACCGGACCCAGCGCCCCGGACAGTGAACCGGTCAACGGCAGGCCGCTGAAACCCGATCCCTCCAGCCCGGCGATGAGACCGACGAACAGCACCGCGAACGCGGTGACAACGGGGTTTGGTGACAGGTGTGACTGGGCGGCCGTGATGAGGTCGAACAGGAACGCCGGGCCCGTCGCGTCGGCGGGCATGCCGAGGATGGCCGCCGAGAAGTCACCGTTGCCGATGAAGAAGAATCCCGCGATGGGCAGCACGATGCCCATCGCCTGGAACGCGAACACCAGACCGTCGACGACGTGTTGCGACGAGGTCTCCAGGAAGTTGCGCTTGTCGTTGGTGGCCGCGGCGGCGAACAGCAGCATGGCGGCCAGGCCACCCACGATCGCCGCGGCGTCGCCGCCCTGGAGCGGGGGCACCACATTGGTGAACTTGCCGAGCAGCAGATAGACGATGAACGCCAGGTACACCAGCGGGACCAGGAGTGCGAACACCTTCGCCGACAGTTTCTTCGGTTCCTGCTCACCGGTCTCGGCCCCGGTGTCCACTATGGCCTCCACGATCACCGCGGCCTTCACTGCCTTCACGGTGGCCACGGCCGTGTCGCCGTCAGAGCGGGTGGGGCCGTCGGTGACCGTGGGTCCGGCGGGAGCGGGTTTGCGTCCGTTGGAGCCGGCCGTGGCGCTCGGACTGCCCGCCGGCCCGCCGCTCGGGGAATCCTCATCGTCGTCGCCGACACCTCGGCGCTCGGCCGCGTTCTCCCATTCGACAAGCAGTTCCGGTGACGGGTTGCGCCACGTGCGACGCTGCATGACGTAGGTGATCCCCAGCGCGGTCAACCCCACGATGAGGGACAGCACCATGGCCTTGTCGGCAACCGAATCAGGGTCGACGCCAGCGGCTTTCGCGGAGATGCCGGGTGCGACCTTGATGATGTAATCCGACGACAGGGCCATGCCCTGACCGGCGATCGCGATGACCATGCCCACCGACATCGGCGAGAGGCCCGCGCGGATCGCGACCGGGATGAGCACCGCGCCCACGAGCGGGACGGCAGGGGTGGGCCAGAAGAACAGCGAGATCACGTAGGTGACGATCGCGAGCACGATGAAACTGCTCGTCCCGGCGCGCATGACGCGGCGGAACGGGGTGACCATCATGCGGTCGGCGCCCATCTCGCGCAGCGCGCCCAGCATGGCCGTGACGATCGCGATGATCAGGAAGATGTTGAACAGTTCCTTGGCCGCGGTCAGGCTCGCGTTGAATATCGCCGACAGGCCGGTGATCAGGCTGCCCGAGAACGCCCAGGCAGTGAGCAGCGTTGCAGTTACCGCAGGCACGACGATGTTCTTGCGGACCGCCATCGTGAGCAGGATGACCACGATTCCGGCGAGGTATATCCAGTGCGCCGCGGTGAGTGGGGTGTCCAAAGCGGGACCTCTCGTTGAACTGCTGGTGGGCTGTGCAGTCAGATGCTGGAATGTTCGGCGCGGTCACGGCCTGGGTCAACGACAACAGTGCACAGCCGGAACTGTCAGGCCCTGTGCACTGTGTTCCGATCTTGTCGATCGCATGGCGGGGCGTTACGGACCTGTAAAGGCTGTTACGTTTGACCGGGAGTCGCCGTGCACACCGCGACGACCGGGATTTTTGTGCACTTTGACCCGAGCCCCGCGTAATGCGTTGTGCACCTTCACTTGACGGGAACCGCCAACACCGGGCCTCGCGGTGGGAGAGTGGCGGGCAGAGACATCCACGCGCACTCACCGATTCGTCAGCCAACAGGATGGTTACGCACAGCATGACCGATGTTCGCCAGGCGCCGACTCCCGACGCCGCGCCGCCCACCGGCGCGGATACCGGTACGCCGCTGGGGCTCGCGGCGCTGCTCGCGGGCACGCTCGTGGGCACGGTCAGCAACAACGTCGTGAACGTCCCACTCGACGCGATCATCGGTGAGTTCGATGCTTCTTTGGGAAACGGCGTTTTCGTCGTGGTGGGCTTCCTGGTCTGTTTCGCCGCGACCATACCGTTGGCCGGATGGTTCGGCGACCGCTTCGGGCGCAGGCGGGTGTACTGCGCGGCGCTGCTCGCCACGGCGGTATGTGCTGTCGGCGCGGCGACCGCACCGTCGTTGCCGCTGCTGATCGCATGGCGGTCGGTGGGTGGGGTTGCTGCGGCCGCGTTCGCTCCGGCCGTGATGGGACTGCTCGCGTGGATGTTCTCCGGTGCGCGCCGTGGCCGGGCCATGGGCGCGTGGGCATCGGTCAACGGTATCGGGCAGGCCGTGGGCCCGACCCTGGGCGGACTGGTGGCCGATCACTGGGGATGGCGCTGGATCTTCGTTCCCCTGGTCCCTGTCGCGCTCGCGGGTTTTGTCGGCACGCTGCGCTACGTACCGAAGTTCCCCGGCGCGAGGATGCGCTTCGACCTGGCCGGGGCGGCCGCGCTGACGTTCGGTTCGGCGCTGCTGATGCTCGGATTGGCCATCGTGCCGCAACCGAACGTGAGCGGCTGGGCCGCGGCGGGATCGGTCGCGCTCGGTGTCGTCGCACTGGTCTGGTTCTGCTTTCACTGTGCGCGCGTGCCCAATCCGTTCGTCAACGTTCGCCTGGTCACCGAATCGCGTTTTGCCAGAAGTGCTCTCGCGGCGTTTGCGCAGATGTTCTGCCTCGGGGCCACTCTGCTGGCCGTGCCGCTGTACCTCGTGGCGCATGCGGTTTCGATATCGACGGCCGGCCTGGTGCTGTTCACGGTGCCCGTCGCGATGGCCGTGCTGGGCCCGGTGGTCGGCCGCCGTCAGGACCGCCTGGGCCCCAGGCTCGTGCTGCGTGTCGGGCTCGTCGTGTTGCTGGCCGTGCAGATCGCCCTGGCCGTCACGGTTGCCCAGGACCGCCTGCTGCTCGGGGTGCTGATTGCTGCACTGGTGACGGCCGGGGTGGGGATCGCGCTGGTGCAGACGCCGGCGGCCACCGGGGCCACCCGCTCACCCGCGGGTGCGGAGGGGACCGGACTGGGGCTGTTCAACCTGGTGCGGTTTGCCGGATCGGCCTGCGGTGCAGCGTGGGTCGCGGTCGCACTCTCGGGGCCCGCGTCGTTCCCCGGGGTGTTCATCGCGTCCGCGGTGATCGTGGCCCTCGGGCTGGCCGGGACGTTCTTCGGTCCCGACCCGGCCTGATCAGCGAAAGCTCGCCTCGCGTTCGACCGCGGAGTGCACCTCGTCGAGCAGATCGAGGCGGATGGCCAGCCACACCGTGAACTGGTGCTCCGGATCGCGGACATCCATGCCGAGCATGCGGGAGATCCGGTCGAGCTTGGCGAGCATGGTGTTGCGGTGCACGTTGAGCGTGCGCGCGGTGGCGTTGATGTTGCCGCCCTCGGACAGGTACGCCTCCAGCGTCTCCAGCAGATCGGGTGAGGAACGCAACGGCCCCAACACGTCTCGCACCAGCTGGCGGCTGTCCTCGGTCTCGGCGACCTGGGCCAGCACCGTGAAACCCCGCAACTGTTGATACGACGTCGCACCCGTGCGGTGCAGGCGCCGCGCGATACCGAGCGCAACCCTGGCCTCCCGGTAGCTCTCCCGGACCTCCCCGGCGCCGAGCGCCGGGCGGCCGTAGGCGACGGGCGCGGGAAGGCCCCGTCGCCGCTGCAGCTCGCCGGACATGGCCTCGGCATACTCGGCCATCTCGCTGCGCATGGCCGCAGCGTCCTCGCCGCGCAACGTGCGGACCACGACGAGCACGTCGCCGATCACCGTGACGTAGGCATGCACCGACGGGTGCGCCGCCACCCCGGCCGCGTACCGCGCCAGCCGCACCATCGGCGTCGTAGGACTGTCGGAAACCCTGGGCAGCACACCGGGCGCCACGAAAACACCGAACCGCGCGTCGAGTTCGATGTCGTGATGCTCGGCGCGGGCGCGCATGTCGTGCTCGCTGGAGAAGCTGCCGTGCACCAGGGCCTGGACGAAATCACCCCGCGCGCGTTCCTCGGCCTCGTCGACGCTGCGTTGCCGCAACATCTCCGACCCGATGATCGCGGTGGCCTGTTCGGTGAGCACCTCGTGCCGCGCCAGATCGTGCTTGCTCGGGCCGTCGGCGTGATCGGGAGCCAACGTCGGGACCAGGACGGCCACCCAGCCCTCGAACGACTTGCCCAGCCGGATCGCGCTCGCCACACACGTCCATCTGCTGTCCTCCGGACCGGTGACCTGCTGCGTGCGCGTGTCGTGGCCGTCGTGGCGCCGCTCCGACGCCGGGAGGTCGGCGGCCAGCATCCGGCTCACCGAATCGGCCAGGGCGGCCACGGCTTCGGGGGGCAGGCCGTGGTGGGCCACCACATGACCGCGGGCATCGAGTGCCACGGCGGGATTGCGCGCCAGGTTGGACACCTCGCGCACCAAAATCTGCAGGCCCGCGCCACGGTGGAACAGGCCGGCCAGGGTGGCGTGCACGTGCGTCGAGTAGCGCATGACGTGCACCTCCTGGCTGAGCGCGCGCTCGGCCAGCAGCCGGTTGAGGGCCGCGAAACCCACCGGGATGCCGAGTTCCACGACCACCAGCCCGGCGGGCAGCCCGCCCAGGTCCGGTGGGGCGACACCGTCGACCAGCAGCGTGGTCGCGCCCCTGGCGGCGAGCGCCGAAAGCGTCGACGCGCGGCCCGTCAACGATTCGGGGCGCGCGTACACCGCCACCGCGTCCAGCCGATCATGTTGTGACAGAACCTCGTTGAGTGGAAGCACCCAGGTGAGTTCCTCGTCGAGCAGGTCTTCGCCCGCGACGATCCGCGAACCAGCCATGAGGGACTCGTCCAGAAGCCCGCGCACCGTCATCCGGCCGCTGTCGATCGGTGGTGCCGTCATGTCAACCCCCGTGCTGTGTGCCTGGTGCGCCCTCTGGTGCCTGTTATTCGATTACCGGACCCCTCGTCACAGGCACCATGTGCAACTTGACCCGTCGCGGCGCATTTTTCCGGTCATATTAACCATCACCTGGTCGGTGTGCCCGTTGATAGACATGGCTCCGTCAGCCCGAGCTGCGAGAGAGCGAGAGAGACCAATGCACAGAATTCACCGCATCACCCTCGACGACGCGTTGCCATTGCTGGCCGCGGGCCGTGCCAAAGCCGAGGAGATCGGGGTCAAGCAGACCCTGTGCATAGTGGACGACGGCGGCAATGTCATTGCGCTGCACCGGTTGCCGGGAGCCCGTCTGACCGGTGTGGACATCGCGATCGCGAAGGCCTTCACCGCCGCAGGCCACGAACGTGCCACCCACCTGTTCAACGAACCGCCCAACGGGCCCGCATTGCCCGGCAACGAGGCGTTCGGCATCAGCCATATGCTGCCCGGCAAGTTCGCGATCTTCGTCGGCGGGTTCCCGTTGGTCTACGACGGGCAGATCGTCGGGGGAGTGGGCATCAGCGGCGGCAACGGCGAGCAGGACAAGGCCGTGGGGGCGGCGATCCTCGCCGAGTTCGAGGCGCTCACCGCCGCCCAGGTGTGACCCGGATGTGCAGGTTGACCCCGCCGCGGGCGCCGGCCCGGTGATTGTGACCATGGCCCGCACCCCGAGGCGTCACTAATCTCCCTGGAACCCAAGCATTTTCAGCGAAAGGAAACTCATGACCGAGCTACTGGGACGCGATGAATTCCGTGCCGAACTGGAGAACGCGATCAAGGGGCGTGAAGCCAAGAACGCCTCGTTCTCCAAGGCATGGGCCGAGGGCAAGCTGACCAAGGATCACTTCGCCCGCTGGGCCGAGAACCACTACCACTACGTGGGCCCGTTCGCCGACTACCTGGCCAACATCTACTCCAACACCCCCGACGAGTTCACCGGCGCGAAAGACTTCACGCTGCAGAACATGTACGAGGAGGAGCTGGCCGACATCCGCCACACCGACCTGCTCATCAAGTTCGGTGAGGCGTGCGGGACCACGCGTGAGCGCATCGAGGACCCGTCGAACATGAACCCGATCACGCGCGGTCTGCAGGCGTGGTGCTATGCGGTCTCGCAGCGCGAGCACTTCGTGGTCGCCACCGCGGCGCTGGTGGTGGGCCTGGAATCCCAGGTGCCCAGCATCTACACCAAGCAGATCGTGCCCCTGCGCGAGGTGTACGGCTTCACCGAGGACGAGATCGAGTTCTTCGACCTGCACATCACGTCCGACGTCGTGCACGGCGAGCGCGGATACCAGATCGTGCTCGACCACGCCGACACCCCGCAGTTGCAGCAGCGCTGCCTGCAACTGGTGCGCTGGGGCGCCGAGATGCGCTTCTCCTACACCAAGGGCCTCTACGACTACTACGTCGCACCGGATCTCGAAGCCGCAGGCGTCTGATCCCTGATCCCTGAAACCCCGCCGCCTCGACAGAAAGGTTGTGCTGTGACTGCGAACTGGGTTGCGGTGGCGAGCCGTAAAGAGCTCGCCCGCCGCCGCAAACTCCGCGTGGAACTCGACGGTCTGGCCATCGCGCTGTTCGAGGCGGCGGGCCGGGTGTACGCATTCGCCGACGCATGCGTGCACCAGGACCGGTCGCTGGTCAAAGGCACCCTGCTGCACGGCAAGGTGATCTGCCCCGGCCACCAATGGCAGTTCGACCTGGAGACCGGATACGAGGAGAGCCAGGGCCGCTGCCAGCCCACCTACGCGGTGCGCGTCGACGACGACACCGTCTACGTGGACCCCACCGCGCGGATGTCACCCGTGACCGCAGGAGAGGAAGCCAACGCATGACCGACCGCACCTTCGTGACCGTGGGGGCCGGACAGACCGCCGCGGTGGCAGCACGCACGCTGCGCCGCCGCGGGTTCGACGGCCGCATCATCCTGGTCGGTGACGAACCGCACGCGCCGTACCAGCGGCCACCGCTGTCGAAGGAATTCCTCTGCGACACGGCCGCATCCGATGACCTGTGGATCCTGCCCGAGAAGTGGTGCGCCGACAACGGCGTCGAGATCCGCACCGGGGCCGAGGTCACCGGCGTCGATGCCGCCACGGGCACCGTCGAGATCGCCGGACAGGCACCGATGCGCGCCGACGCGGTGCTGTTCGCCACGGGCGGGCGGCCCCGCCGCTTGCCGGTGCCCGGCCCCCGGCCAGAACTCGTGCACTACCTGCGCACCCTCGACGACGCACGACGCCTGCACGACGCCCTGGCATCCGGATGCCGTCTCGGTGTCATCGGCTCCGGCTTCGTCGGGCTCGAAATCGCCGCCACCGCAGTGGGTCTCGGCGCTTCGGTGACCGTGCTGGAAGCCGCGCCGATGCCGCTGGGCACCGTCGTCGGGTCACGCGTCGGCGCCGAGATCGTGCGCCTGCACCGCGGCAACGGGGTCGAACTGCTCACCGGCGTGGCCGTGAACGGGGTACGCACCGACGCCGAGGGCGTCGTCGTCAGCACCGGCGCGCAGGACCTGCGCTTTGACGCCGTCGTGATCGGCATCGGCATCACCCCCAACACCGCTGTGGCCGAGGCCTCCGGGCTCGCGGTCGACGACGGCATCGTCGTCGACGCCCAGGGTCGCGCATCGATACCCAACATCTACGCCGCGGGCGACGTCGCGCGCCGCTACTCCGAACGCGCCGGAAAACACGTCCGCATCGAGCATTTCGACAACGCCAACCGGCAGGGCGCCGCGGTCGCCAACGCCATGCTGGGCCGCGACGCCGTCAACGACGACGCGCCGTGGTTCTGGTCCGACCAGTACGAGCACAACCTGCAACTGCTCGGCGAGGCCACCGGCAACCTGGTGATCCGCGGCGACGTCGGCGAATTCGAGTTCACCGCGTTCTACGTCGACACCGACGACACGCTGCGCGGCGTGTTCACCGTCGACCGGGGTGAGGACGTCATGGTGGGCCGCGAACTGCTCGGCCGCCGCATCCCGCGCGCCGTCCTGGAAGACGACGACGCCGATTTGTGGGAACTCGTCGACACCGAGGAGGTGGCACAGTGACTGTCGAGGGAGCCAACTTCATCGACGGGCAGTGGATCCCGGCCGCGTCGGGACGCACCTTCGCGCGCCACAACCCGGCTGACCCCGACGATCTCGTCGGGGTCTTCCCGGCCTCCGACGGCGTCGACGTGCGCACCGCCGTCGACGCGCTCGACAAGGCCGCCCCCGAATGGGCCGCCACGCCGCCCGAACGTCGTGCGGCTATCCTGGAAGCTGCTGCCGTGCAACTGGAATCACGCGCAGCGGAGTTGATCGCCGAATTGATCCGCGAAGAGGGCAAGACCACCGCCGAGGCCACCATGGAGGTGAGCCGGACCCCGGCGAACCTGCGCTTCTACGCCGGCGAGGCGCTGCGGTCCACGGGCACCACCTACCCCGCACCGGGGGAGGGTCTGGTCTACACGCTGCGTGAGCCCGTCGGCATCGTCGGCGCCATCACACCGTGGAACTTCCCGTTCAACATCCCGTCACGCAAACTCGGGCCGGCGCTCGCGGCAGGAAATCCGGTGCTGTACAAGCCCTCCGAACTCACCCCGCTGATGGGGCAGCGTCTGGTCGAGGCGCTCTTGGACGGTGGGCTGCCGCCCTCGGCGGTCGCGCTGGTCCAGGGCGACGGCGTGGCGGGTGCCGCGGTCGCCGCGGATCCACGCGTCGCGGCGGTCACCTTCACCGGGTCGACAGCCGTCGGCCGTGCGATCCACCAGCAGGTCGGGCCCCAGCGCCGCGTCCAACTGGAGATGGGCGGCAAGAACCCCGTGGTGGTCGCCGGGGACGCCGACCTCGACGCCGCGGCCGCGCTCATCGTCAAAGGCGCGTTCGGGCTCAGCGGGCAGGCCTGCACCGGGACCAGCCGCGTGATCGCGGTCGACGAGGTTCACGATGCGCTGCTCGACCGCGTGGTGGCCAAGGCCGACGCGCTGCAGGTCGGGCCCGGCAATGAGCCCGGTGTGCAGATGGGTCCGCTGGCCAGCGCGGCCCAGAGGGAAAAGTTCCTGCACTACGTGCACGCCGGGATCACCGAGGGCGCCACCCTGCGCTGCGGCGGCACCACGGTGGGCGATCACGGATTCTTCGTCCGCCCGGCGGTTTTCGCCGACGCGCTGCCGACCATGCGCATCGTCACCGAGGAGGTGTTCGGGCCGCTGGTCGCGTTCCAGCGCGCGGCATCCCTCGACGAGGCCGTCGCGCTGGCCAACGCCACCGAGTACGGACTGGCGGCCTCGATCGTCACGTCGGACCTCGCCGCGGCGACACGGTTCGCCCGGCAGTCGAAGACCGGCCTGGTCAAGATCAACCAGCCGACCACGGGCATGGCGATGAACGCGCCCTTCGGCGGCTACAAGGCGTCGAGCACCCAGACCTTCAAGGAACAGGCCGGGCCGACGCTCATGGAGTTCTACACGCTCGAGAAGACCGTCTACCTCACCCCGGCCCTCTGAACACAGGAGCTGCAATGGAATTCACCCGAGTCGCCAGATCCGGTCAGGTGCCCGAGGGCATCGTGCGACGGTTCTTCGCGGGCGAGTACGAGTTCGCCGTGGCCCGCCTCAACGGCAAGGCCTACGCGACGTCCAACTACTGCACGCATCTGGACTGCATGCTCTCGTCGGGCAAGCTCGTCGACGACGGCATCGGATGCTCGTGCCACGGAAGCGCATTCGACCTCGAGACCGGTGAGCCCATCTGCCCACCCGCCACCGTCGCGATCAAGACCTACCCGGTCGAGGAACGCGACGGCGAGATCTTCGTCGGTGTCGAGCCGGGGGAGATGCCCGTCGGACCGCGGCGGCGACGCAAGGGGGCGTGAGCCAGGTGCAGCGGCCGCCGACACTGTCCACCGGCGCGATGGTCAGCTCGAGCCATCCCGCCGCCAGCTTCGCCGGGGCGCGCGTACTCGCCGACGGCGGCAACGCGATCGACGCGACCCTGGCGATGGCCGCGGTCACGTGGCTGACGTTGCCCGGTCAATGCGGCATCGGCGGCGACGCGTTCGCCGTCGTGGCCGAACCCGACGGGCGGGTGTGGACGGTCAACGGGTCCGGCTTCGGCCCCGACGGCGGCACCACGGACTTCTATCGCGACGTTCAAGGCGAACGGCCCGGTATTCCCCTGACCGGTGCGCTCGGTGTCGCGGTTCCCGGCGCCCCGGCGGCATTGGCCGCGTTGCACTCCCACGGCGCATGCATGTCGCTGGCGGAGCTGTGGGAACCGGCGGCGCGCATGGCCGAGAACGGACTGGCGTGCTCGGCCAAGACCGTCACCGACGTGCGGGAGGCGTTCGACGCGATCCGCGCAGACGACGGCCTGGCGGCCGTGTACACGCCGGACGGCGCCGTACCCGCGGTGGGACAGCGGTTGCCGCAACCCGACCTGGCTCGCACCATTCGCCGGCTCGCCACCGCGCCCGGTGATTTCTACACCGGCGAGTTCGCCGAACGCGCCGTGGCGGTGCTGTGCGCGGCAGGCGCCCCGTTCAGCGGCGACGAATGGGCCGCCGGTGCCGTCGTCGCTCCCGAGGCCCCGCTCACGGGCGGCTACGCCGGTGCGACGATCCACCAGACGCCACTACCCACCCCCGGCTGGATGGTGTTGCAGCAGGCCGCGCTGTGCGACGGAACCCTCGGTGCGGCACCGTGGCTGGGCGCCGAGGCCATCGACCGCATGGCCCGGGCAGCTCGGCTGGCGTTCCAAGACCGGTTCGCGCTGTGCGGATCCGACGGCGCGGGTGTGCAAGAGGTGCTGGACGCCAACCGGATCGCCGAACAGCGGCGTGCGCTGGATGCGTCGGCAGAACAGCGGATGTCGTTCAGCGTCGCCGGCGGTGACACGACGTGCACGGTCGCCGTCGACGCCGACGGGCGTGCCGTGTCGTTCATCCATTCCCTGGGTTTCACGTTCGGGGCCAAGCTCACGGTGCCCGGAACCGGCGTCGTCCTCAACAACCGGTTGGGCCGCGGTGCCTACCTGATCCCCGGGCATCCCAACGAGGTCGCGCCGCGCCGCAAACCGCTGAACACCCTCAACGCCTGGATCGCCACCGGCGCCGATGGGGAACTGCTCGCCCTCGGCTCCATCCCCGGCGGCGATGGTCAGGTGCAGTGGAACATGCAGTTGCTCTCGCACCTGTTCGACCACGGGCTGGACCCGGCCGAGGCGGTCAGCGCACCGCGTTTCACGGTGTTCCCCGGATCCGACGCCGACGTCATCGGCCGGCCCGACGAATTGCGCGTCGAGGCAAGGATTCCCGACGACGTCCGGTCGGAGTTGCAGGACATGGGGCATCGCGTCGTGGTGCAACCGGATTTCGGCGCCGGCGGAAGCGCCCAGGTGATCCGCCGCGACGCGCGCGGTGTGCTCAGCGGCGCGGCCGACCCGCGTCAGGAAGGGATCGCGATCGGTGTCGAGTGAGCAGACCGGCGCACCGGCGCCGCAGGGCGACTACCGGCCCGCGCTGTTGCACGACGGTGTCGTCTACACCGCGGGCATGACACCGCGCCGCGACGGTGAACTCGTGCTACGCGGCGTCGTTGGGGACACGGTGTCGGCCGGGCAGGCCTTCGACGCGGCCGGCATCGCCGCGGGCAACGCGCTGGCCGCGGCACGCTCGGTGCTGCCCGACGGTGCAACGGATGTCCGCTGCCTGCGCATGACGGTGTACATCGCGTGCGCTCCGTCGTTTCACGAGCTCTCCGCTGTGGCCGACGGTGCCTCGGCCGCGCTGCGCGCCGAGCTCGGCGGATCAGGCGTTCCGGTGCGCGCGGCCATCGGCGTGCAGACCCTGCCGTCGGGTGCGCCCGTCGAGGTGGATCTCATCGCCGCGGTGCTGTAGGTGCGGTTGTCCGCCTCGCCGAGCGTGCGATGTCATACGCCTCTGCCGGCGTGTCGCGGATGAAATCGCACGGTCGGCGGATGCTGCGCTGACCTGCTGGTCGGACCGGTTTCGCGAATGTGAAACCGCTGCGAGAAAATGGCCGCTGGATCGCGCTGAGTTCACACTCGCGGCGCGGTTTCGCGTCCGGTTCACACTCGCGATCCCGGTCCGGTGAGGCCCGGTCGAGCAGCGATTTGGAGCATTGGGCGAGCTCACCTAGTATGTAGGGGTTGCCTTGGGCAGACCTTGGCTGGTTGATGCTGTTTTCGCAGACTCAGACAGCCTCGCGTGCCTTTAGGGGACAAAGACCGCGCACGTCCAGGTCGGTATCTGGCGTGCATACAAAACCAGGTCAGGAGATCGAGTGATTCAGCAGGAATCGCGGTTGAAGGTCGCCGACAACACGGGCGCCAAGGAGATCTTGTGCATCCGCGTTCTCGGTGGCTCGTCGCGGCGCTACGCCGGAATCGGCGATGTCATCGTGGCGACCGTCAAGGACGCCATCCCGGGCGGCAACGTCAAGCGTGGCGATGTCGTCAAGGCCGTCGTGGTCCGCACCGTCAAGGAGCGGCGTCGTGCTGACGGCAGCTACATCAAGTTCGATGAGAACGCCGCCGTCATCATCAAGAACGACAACGATCCGCGCGGCACGCGCATCTTCGGCCCCGTGGGCCGCGAACTGCGCGAGAAGAAGTTCATGAAGATCGTCTCGCTTGCCCCGGAGGTGCTGTAAATGAAGGTGCACAAGGGTGACACCGTCCTGGTGATCTCTGGCAAGGACAAGGGCGCCAAGGGCAAGGTGCTGGTCGCCTACCCCGACCGCAACAAGGTCCTGGTCGAAGGCGTGAACCGGATCAAGAAGCACACCGCTGTCTCGGCCAACGAACGCGGCGCCTCGTCGGGTGGCATCGTCACCCAGGAAGCGCCCATCCACGTCTCGAACGTGATGGTGGTCGATTCCGACGGCAAGCCGACCCGTGTCGGATACCGCATTGACGACGAGACCGGCAAGAAGGTCCGCATCGCCAAGACCAACGGCAAGGACATCTGATGACTACCACTGAAAAGGCTCTGCCCCGGCTCAAGCAGCGCTACCGCGAAGAGATCCGCGAAGCGCTCCAGCAGGAGTTCAACTACGCCAACGTCATGCAGATCCCCGGCGTGGTCAAGGTCGTCGTCAACATGGGTGTCGGTGACGCCGCCCGCGACGCCAAGCTGATCAACGGTGCGATCAACGACCTCGCGCTGATCACCGGCCAGAAGCCGGAGGTCCGCCGGGCCCGCAAGTCGATCGCGCAGTTCAAGCTGCGTGAAGGCATGCCGATCGGTGCGCGCGTCACGCTGCGCGGCGACCGGATGTGGGAGTTCCTCGACCGGCTCATCTCGATCGCGCTGCCGCGTATCCGCGACTTCCGCGGTCTGTCGCCCAAGCAGTTCGACGGCACGGGCAACTACACCTTCGGGCTGAACGAGCAGTCGATGTTCCACGAGATCGACGTGGACAGCATCGACCGGCCGCGCGGCATGGACATCACCGTCGTCACCACGGCGACGAACGACGCTGAAGGCCGCGCGCTGCTGCGGGCGCTGGGCTTCCCGTTCAAGGAGAACTGAGCTATGGCAAAGAAGGCGCTGGTCCACAAGGCCAACAAGAAGCCCAAGTTCGCGGTCCGCGCGTACACGCGGTGCAACAAGTGCGGTCGCCCGCACTCGGTCTACCGCAAGTTCGGGTTGTGCCGCATCTGCCTGCGCGAGATGGCGCACGCGGGTGAGCTGCCCGGCGTGCAGAAGTCCAGCTGGTAACAGCTGCGCGGCGCGCACAACCCCATACAGACCCAACCAAACAGATTGCGGCAGGCCCCTTATGAGGGAACCGTCGCGAGGAAGGTGAGCCGGTTGTCATGACGATGACTGACCCGATCGCAGACTTCTTGACACGTCTGCGCAACGCCAATTCGGCGTATCACGATGAGGTGACTCTGCCCCACTCGAAGCTCAAGGCGAACATCGCCGAGATCTTGAAGCGTGAGGGCTACATCTCCGATTACCGCACCGAGGATGCTCGGGTCGGCAAGTCGCTGGTGGTGCAGCTCAAGTACGGCCCCAGCCGTGAGCGCAGCATCGCCGGCCTGCGACGGGTTTCCAAGCCCGGTCTGCGGGTCTACGCGAAATCCACCAACCTGCCCCGTGTGCTCGGCGGCCTCGGCGTGGCGATCATCTCCACGTCCTCCGGCCTGCTCACCGATCGCCAGGCAGCACGACAGGGCGTGGGCGGCGAAGTCCTCGCGTACGTGTGGTGAGAGGTAGATAAGACATGTCGCGTATTGGAAAGCAGCCGGTTCCGGTTCCCTCCGGGGTCGATGTGACCATCAACGGTCAGAATCTGTCGGTCAAGGGCCCCAAGGGCACCCTGACCCTGGACGTCGCAGAGCCCATCTCGGTCTCGCGTGCCGAGGACGGCGCCATCGTGGTGACCCGTCCCGACGATGAGCGGCGCAGCCGCAGCCTGCACGGGCTGTCGCGCACGCTGATCGCCAACCTGGTGACCGGTGTCACCGAGGGGTACACGCAGAAGATGGAGATCTTCGGCGTCGGTTACCGCGTGCAGCTCAAGGGCCAGAACCTGGAGTTCGCGCTGGGCTACAGCCATCCCGTCCTGATCGAGGCGCCCGAGGGCATCACCTTCGCGGTGGAGTCGCCGACGAAGTTCTCGGTGTCGGGCATCGACAAGCAGAAAGTCGGACAGATCTCGGCGGTCATCCGTCGCCTGCGCCGTCCCGACCCGTACAAGGGCAAGGGCGTGCGTTACGAGGGTGAGCAGATCCGCCGCAAGGTCGGAAAGACAGGTAAGTAAGCAATGGCTACCAAGACTGAAGGCACCGTGGCTCACAAGCCGGTCGGCCAGAACATCTCCGAGGTTCGCCGCAACGCACGGCTGCGTCGCCACGCACGCCTGCGCAAGAAGGTCGCCGGCACCGCCGAGGTGCCCCGCCTGGTGGTGAACCGGTCGGCTCGCCACATCCACGTCCAGCTGGTCAACGACCTCAACGGCACCACCTTGGCCGCGGCGTCGTCGATCGAGGCCGATGTGCGCGCCATCGATGGCGACAAGAAGGCCCACAGCGTTCGGGTCGGTCAGCTGATCGCCGAGCGTGCCAAGGCAGCCGGGGTCGAGACCGTCGTGTTCGACCGCGGTGGCTACACCTACGGCGGCCGCATCGCTGCGCTGGCAGACGCCGCGCGTGAGGCAGGGCTGAAATTCTGATGACCGGCAACGAGAGGACTGCATGATGGCCGAGCAGGCTGGCGCCGGTTCGGCGCAGGACAATCGCGGTGGCCGTGGCCGCCGTGACGACCGTGGCGGCCGTGGCCGCGACGGTGGTGACAAGAGCAACTACATCGAACGCGTGGTGTCGATCAACCGGGTTTCCAAGGTCGTCAAGGGCGGCCGCCGGTTCAGCTTCACCGCGCTGGTGATCGTCGGCGACGGTAAGGGCATGGTCGGCGTCGGTTACGGCAAGGCCAAGGAAGTTCCGGCCGCCATCGCCAAGGGTGTCGAAGAAGCTCGCAAGAACTTCTTCCGCGTGCCGCTCATCGGCAGCACCATCACCCACCCGGTTCAGGGCGAGGCCGCTGCGGGTGTCGTGATGCTGCGCCCGGCCAGCCCGGGTACCGGTGTGATCGCCGGCGGTGCCGCTCGTGCGGTGCTGGAGTGCGCGGGCGTGCACGACATCCTGGCCAAGTCGCTGGGTAGCGACAACGCGATCAACGTGGTTCACGCCACCGTTGCCGCGCTGAAGCTGCTGCAGCGGCCCGAGGAAGTGGCGGCCCGTCGCGGTCTGCCCATCGAGGACGTTGCGCCGGCCGGCATGCTGAAGGCCCGGCGCGAGAGCGAAGCGCTGGCCGCCGCGGCTGCGCGTGAGGGATCGGCATAACCATGGCAGAGCTGAAGATCACCCAGGTGCGTAGCACCATCGGGGCGCGCTGGAAGCAGCGTGAGAGCCTGCGGACCCTGGGCCTCAAGAAGATCCGCCAGTCGGTGGTGCGTGAGGACAACGCCCAGACCCGTGGCCTCATCAATACCGTTCACCACCTCGTTGAAGTAGAGGAGGTTGGCAAGTGAGCGTCATCAAGCTGCACGACCTGAAGCCGGCTCCCGGAGAGAAGAAGGCCAAGACCCGCGTCGGTCGTGGTGAGGGCTCGAAGGGCAAGACCGCAGGCCGTGGTACCAAGGGCACGAAGGCCCGCAAGAACGTCCCCGTGATGTTCGAGGGCGGCCAGATGCCGATCCACATGCGGCTGCCGAAGCTCAAGGGCTTCAAGAACCGCTTCCGCACCGAGTACGAGGTCGTCAACGTCGGCGACATCAACAAGGCCTTCCCGGAGGGTGGCACGGTTGGTGTCGACGAGCTGGTAGCCAAGGGCCTGGTTCGCAAGAACAGCCTGGTCAAGGTTCTCGGCGACGGCAAGCTGACCGTCAAGGTCGACGTGACCGCCAACAAGTTCAGCGGCAGCGCCCGCGAGGCGATCACCGCGGCCGGCGGTTCGGCCACCGAACTCTGAGTTCGCTGCACAAGCAGTAAGAACTGCCCCTTCTCTTCGGAGAAGGGGCAGTTCTGTTTTGTCGGGAGCTCAGGTGAGCTGGGGGATGACCTCGGCGGCCAGGCGCTCCATCTGCTCGCGGTCCTCGGCGACGTCGGCACCCGTCGGGTTGAGCAGGACCGTCTGCGCACCGGCTTCGATCACCTCGCGTAACCCGCGCACCACCTCGCCGGGTGTGCCCGCGACGGCCACGTCCGCGTAATCGGCCTTCGGCCCGTAGATCCGGCGCAGACCCTCGGCCACGCGCTCGCGTGCACGTGCGCCGTCGTCGTCGACGATGAGATAGACGCGCTTGCCGATCCGGAAGCTCTGCGGATCCTTGCCCTGCTTGTCGAGTTCCTCCCGCACGATGCGCACAGCCTCGGCGAAGTGCGCGGTGGTCGACGAGCCGGCACCCAGGAACGCGTCGCCGAGGCGTACGGCCCGCGCGAGCGCCTTCGGGGCGTTGGCGCCGAACCAGATCGGCGGGTGCGGACGCTGGACGGGCTTCGGTGTGATGGGCAGACCATCCACGTCGCGGAAGCGTCCGTGGAATGTCACGCGGGGGTCGTCGGACCACGCGGCCTTCATGAGAGCCAGACCCTCGGTGAAGTTGGCGATGAACGTCGACGGGTCGACACCGAACGCGCGGAACTGACGCGACCCGCCACCGGGGGCGACACCGACATCCAGCCGCCCGTGGCTCAGCCGATCGACGGCCGTGATCGACGATGCCAGCTGCAGAGGGTCGTGCAGCGAGGTCACCAGGACCGCGACGCCCAGGCGCAGCCGCGTGGTGACCGCCGCCGCGTACGACAGCAGTTCCAGGGGCGCGATGAGCGGTGCGTGGCCGACGGTCTGCTCCAGGGTCCACCCGCCTTCGAAACCGAGCTCCTCGGCACGGGTCAGGTAGTCCTTGATGCCGGCGGCGTCGAACCGGCCGGTGTCGAGCTGCGGTATCGAGATCGAGAAGGTCACCCGTCCCACGGTACGACGCGATGCTGTGAGTGTGGCACGCATGTGAAAAGTCATGGCAGCGTGTGTGTTCCGGCGGTGGCATTCGCGGCTGTGCCGCGAGGCTGTAGTTGCCGTGGTGCGTTCTCGCACTTCTTCACGGCAACCACAGCCTCGGCGTCGGTAGGCTCGGGCCATGTTCGGTTTTCTCCCAGGAATCCCCGGCCAGGACGACCTGCGGGCGCTGGTGCGCCGCGTCGACACCGCACGGCACAACGGCGTGCCCGACGGCTGTGTGCTCGAACTCGACCTCATGTCGATCCCGCCCGAGACCACTGGCTTCGATCCGCTGGCGATGATCGCCGGCGGCGGGCGGCCGCTGGTGCTGCGCCAGGCCGTCGCGGCGATCCACCGTGCCGCCGAGGACGACCGCGTGGCCGGCCTGATCGCGCGCGTGCAACTGCCCGCGGCCGCGCCCGGGCCCGTTCAGGAGTTGCGGGACGCGATCGTGGCGTTCGGTGAGCGCAAGCCGACGGTGGCCTGGGCCGAAACCTATCCCGGCACCATGTCCTACTACCTGGCCTCGGCGTTCCGCGAGATCTGGATGCAACCGGCAGGATCGGTGGGGCTCATCGGGTTCGCGACGAACGCGACGTTCCTGCGCGATGCGCTCGACAAGGCAGGCATCGAGGCACAGTTCATCGCGCGCGGTGAATACAAGTCCGCGGCAAACGTTTTCACCGAGGGCTCCTACACCGAACCGCATCGTGAGGCCGACGCCCGGCTGATCGAGAGCCTGCAAGAACAGGTGTGGCAGGGGATCGCGCAGTCACGCGGCCTCGACCCGGACACCATCAACACACTCGCAGACCAGGCGCCGTTGTTGCGTGAGGCCGCGGTCACCGCAGGACTGGTGGACCGCATCGGATTCCGCGACGAGGCCTACAAGCGGATCGGTGAACTCGCCGGTGGGCCCGAGAACACCGACGCCGACGACGATGACGCACCACCGCGACTGTTCCTGTCGCGCTACGCGAAAGCGACCGCACCCAAACCCGCCCCGCCGCTTCCTTCGCTGCCCGGGCGCAAGAGCAAGCCGACGATCGCGGTGGTGACCTTGCACGGTGCGATCGTCAGCGGTCGCGGTGGCCCGCAACCGCTGCCGTTCGGCCGTTCCAGTGCCGGGGGCGACACCATCGCCGCGGCCCTGCGCGAAGCCGCCGCCAACGACGACGTGGCCGCGGTGGTTCTCCGGGTGGACAGTCCGGGAGGGTCGGTGACCGGATCGGAAACCGTGTGGCGCGAGGTCGTCCGGACTCGCGACGCGGGTAAACCCGTGGTGGCGTCCATGGGCGCCGTCGCGGCATCAGGCGGATACTACGTGTCGATGGCAGCCGACGAGATCGTCGCCAATGCGGGCACGATCACCGGGTCGATCGGTGTGCTGACCGGGAAGTTCGTGTCCCGCGAACTGAAGGACAAACTCGGTGTGGGATCAGATGCGGTGCGCACCAACGCAAATGCCGATGCGTGGTCGACCAATGCACCGTTCACCGACGAGCAGCACGCACGAGTCGCGGCCGAGGCCGATCTGCTGTACCGCGATTTCGTCGAACGCGCGGCCGATGGGCGGAAGTTGCCGATCGAGGAGATGGAATCGCTTGCGCGAGGCCGTGTCTGGACCGGTTCGGATGCCAAGGAGCGAGGTCTGGTCGACCATCTCGGTGGGCTGCGTGCGGCGGTGACGCGCGCCAAGGTGCTCGCCGGTTTCGACGAGGACGCCGACGCGCGCGTGGTGGCGTATCCGGGCTCGTCGTGGTTGGACATGTTGCGGCCCAAGCCGTCTTCGCAACCGGCGGCCGCGTCGCTGCCGGAGGCTCTCGCCGCGTTGCTCGGCAAATCGGTGATCGGTGTGCTCGATCAGGCGGAACGATCCATGACGGGTGCGAGTGCATTGTGGCTGGGGGAGTACCGCTTCTGATGAGATTTCTGACGAGATCCTGAGAATTTTCCCGGTACGGTCCACGCGGGAGTGCATCAACGAAGGTGGCACTCCATGTGTAATTTCATCCGTCAAGGGGTAACCTCACCCCCGCACGAGATGGAAAGCCAACAACTACGGTCTCGTCCTACTGGGCTGATCTTGAATCGGCTTGGCGCCCTGTTATTTACGGGGGCGCAAGGGCGTCAGACACGAGGAGGGGCCCGTGGACTCGAAGGAAACGGACGCGTCGAAGCCTTCACAGGCGGACGCAGATCAGCAGGCGCCGACGGCGCATGCGGAAGAAGTGAAAGCACCGCCTGAGGTGGTCAAACGCGCTGTCGCGGCGTCGGCCGTCGGCAACTTCACGGAGTGGTTCGACTACGGCATATACGCCTACGGCGTCAGCTACATCTCCGCCGCGATCTTCCCAGGTGACGGCAAGAGCGCGACGCTGCTGGCACTGATGACGTTCGCCGTGTCGTTCCTGGTACGGCCTCTCGGTGGCCTCGTGTGGGGGCCGCTCGGAGACCGCATCGGGCGTAAACAGGTGTTGGCCATCACAATTCTGCTGATGGCGGGCGCCACATTGTGCGTCGGACTCGTGCCGCCGTACGCCACGATCGGGGTGGCGGCGCCGATCCTTATGGTCGTGCTGCGCATGATCCAGGGCTTCTCCACCGGCGGCGAATACGGCGGTGCGGCAACCTTCATGGCCGAGTACTCACCGTCGCGCCGACGCGGACTCTTCGGCAGTTTCCTCGAATTCGGCACGCTCGCAGGCTTTTCGTTCGGCGCCCTGCTCATGCTGGGCTTTTCCCTGCTGCTGTCCGACGACCAGATGGGGTCGTGGGGTTGGCGATTGCCGTTCCTGGTGGCCGCACCGCTCGGCCTGATCGGCGTGTACCTGCGCTCGCGGCTCGAAGACACCCCGATCTACCGCGAGCTGGAAGAGTCCGGCGAGTCCGAGGAGCACCCGACGGGCGAGTTCAAGGCCCTGGTGGTCGACTACTGGAGCCCGATCCTGCGACTCGGCGGCCTGGTGGTGGCGCTCAACGTCGTCAACTACACGCTGCTCACGTACATGCCGACCTACCTGGAGAGTGCCATCGGCCTGTCCACCGATCAGTCGCTGGTGGTGCCGATCATCGGCATGCTGTCGATGATGGTGTTCCTGCCGTTCGCCGGGCGCATCTCGGATCGCGTTGGGCGAAAACCGATGTGGTGGTTCTCGGTGGTCGGTCTGTTCGTGGCGGGCGTGCCGATGTTCATGCTCATGAGCACCAACCTCGTCGGCGCGATCATCGGTTTCGCGGTGCTGGGCCTGCTCTACGTACCGCAGTTGGCGACCATTTCCGCCACCTTCCCGGCGATGTTCCCCACGCAGGTGCGTTTCGCGGGATTCGCGATCGCCTACAACGTGTCGACATCGATATTCGGCGGTACCGCGCCCGCGATCAACGACTGGCTGGTCAACCTCACGGGCGACAACCTGGTGCCGGCCTACTACATGATGGTGGCCTGTGTCATCGGCGCGATCTCGCTGGTGCGGATGCCCGAGACCGCGCGTTGCCCGATCAACGGCACCGAGATCCCGGGGACACCGGAGGCGCCACCGCAACTGGATTACAAGGAACCTGCCCACGCATCCTGAACGAATTTTTCCCGGTGCGCGTTTGATCGGGTGTGGCAGTTCACTCGATCATCGGCGACTGGAAGCTCTGGCTGGGCTTTCTCCTGGTGGCGATACCCGTGTGCCTCTCGCCGGGGGCAGGCGCGATCCAGTCGATGTCGTCGGGTCTGACCCACGGCCTGGTGCGCTCCTACTGGAGCATCGCAGGTCAGGAACTCGGGCTCATCGCCCAACTGACCGTGGTTGCAGTCGGTTTGGGTGCCGTGGTCGCCGGATCGGCAGCGGCGTTCGCCGTCATCAAGGTGATCGGGGTGGTGTACCTGCTGTATCTCGCTGTGCGCCAATGGCGTTCGGCGGGAACAGATGTTCGTGACACCGTGGGGCGTCCGACGGCGAGAGCCGGCATCCCGTTGCTGGCGCGCGGATTCCTGGTCAACGCCACCAACCCGAAGGCGCTGGTGTTCTACCTGGCAGTCCTGCCGCAGTTCCTGCAGCCGAAATCCCCGCTACTGCCACAGTATGTGGCGATCGGTGCGACGTTCGTGCTGGTCGACATCGTGGTGATGAGCATGTACGCGGGTCTGGCCGCGCGCCTGCTCAGCGCGCTGGGCGCGCGGCAGCAGCGAATCCTCAACCGGTCCTTCTCCGGCCTGTTCGCGACCGCGGCGGTGCTTGTCGCACTGGTGCGCCGCGGCGCGGCCTGACAGGTCAGCGCAGAGTGCCGCTGATGTAGATGATCTCGCCGAGCGGATCGTCGTCGTCGTGCCCCGGCGCGGGCAGCCCGTACCGGGTGAACAGCGTCGCGCGGGCGGCACTGTCCATCTGCCAGCCCTTGGTTTCGAGATAGTCTGACGCAGAATGTCTTTCACCGTGGTAGATCAGTGACGGCATGTCGATGTCGACGCCCATGCGGGTGAGTGTCTCGGTGGCCTGGCGCGCCTTCTCCGGGTCGAAATCCTTGAGGGCGGGCACGAACTCGGTGGCCACGGTGCTGCCCGGGGCGCTGAGGTGGTGGATGTCGTCGAACAGTTTGTCCTGCGCCTCGGGCGGCAGATAGATCAACAGACCCTCGGCGCACCAGGCCGTCGGCGCGGACGGGTCGAATCCGGCGGCCCGCAGTGCGGCCGGCCAGTCGTCGCGCAGATCGATCGACACGGTGCGCCGTTCGCAGGTGGGTTCGGCACCCAGGTCGGCGAGGGTGCGGGTCTTGAACTCGATGACATCGGGTTGGTCGATCTCGTAGACGACCGTGCCGTCGGGCCACGGCAGCCGGTAGGCGCGTGAATCCAGACCGGACGCGAGGATCACCGCCTGCCCGACACCTCGGCCGGTCGCGTCCATGAAGTAGTCGTCGAAGAACTTGGTCCGCACAGCCATCTCGTCGATGTTGGCGCGCACCCGGGCGGCCGACTCCGGGAGGACCTTTTCGATGTCAAACTTGCCGTCTGCCAGCATCGTCAACGCCTCGATACCGACCGCCCGCACCAGCGGTGCCGCGAACGGATCGTTGATCAGGCCGTCGGGATCCTGGCTGACGACCGCACGCCCGGCCGCCACCATCGTCGCCGTCGCCCCCACACTCGACGCCAGATCCCACGTGTCGTTGTCGCTGCGCACCATGGACGTCCTCACTTCAGATGTGCCGAAAGGTAACCCGAGTCGCCCGAGAGTTCGGCCATCTCCTCGGGGAGTTCGAAACCATGATCAGCGTAGGCCTCTTTCGACGGCCGCACCGTGACCTGCCAGCCCAGCCCGCGCAGGTAGTCGCCCGCGGTGTTGCGCTCACCGGTGTAGAAGAGGTCGGCGATGTCCAGCGAGCTGCCCACACGTCGCGACCATTCACCGATTCGCTTGCCGGCACCTTCGGCGAGAATGCGGTGGTCCATGTGCTCGGTGGCCAGCCTGCTGCCCGGAGCCGACAGCGCGGTGATGTTGTCCAGCAGGCGATCCTGGGCCTCGGCAGGCAGATAGATCAGCAGGCCTTCGGCGATCCATGCGGTCGGCTCGGCCGGATCGAATCCGGCGTCGCGCAGGGCCGCGGGCCAGTCGTCACGAAGATCGACGGCCACCGTGCGGCGTTCTGCGGTGGGCTGGGCGCCCAGATCGGCCAGGGTGCGGGTCTTGAACTCGATCACCTGCGGTTGGTCGACCTCGAACAACACGGTCCCGGCGGGCCAGTCCAGCCGGTAGGCGCGGGTGTCCAGACCCGAGGCCAGGATCACGGCCTGGCGTACCCCGTCGGCACCGGCGGCGATGAAGAGCTCGTCGAAATACCGTGTGCGCACGGCGATCTGCTCGCACATCCGGTTCAGGTCGAGCATCGGGTCGCCCTCGACGCATGTCTCGCCGTCGGCGAGTGCGATGCAGTGCTCGAGGCCGACGGCCTTGACGAGCGCGTCGGCGTACGGGTCGTCGATCAGTGGGTCGGGCTGTTTGGTCGCAAGCGCCCGCATCGCCGCGACGCCGGTCGCGGTGGACCCGACGCTGGTCGCCAGATCCCAGGTGTCGCCGTCGGTTCGTGTCATCGTCAACTCCTAACTGCGTGTCGCGGTGATGGCCACCGACTGCCGCATCGCAGCGTTGTCGTCACCGGTGAGCGTGAGGTCGGGGAAGGTGCGGCCATATGCGGCGAACACCTCGGGTCGGGGGCGGGTGCTGACCTGCCAGCCGTGGCCGGCGAGATATTCGTCGGCGGCGTTGCGGTCGCCGCCGTACCAGAGGTCGGACAGGTCGACGTCGAATCCGTGGTCGCGCCACCGCTCGCTCATCGCCTGCCCGCGGCCACGCAGGGTCGAGGTGATGTCGGGGTGGTACTCGGTGGCCAATCGGCTACCGCGCGCGGACAGCGCGGTGATGTTGTCGAACAAGCGGTCCTGCGCCTCGGGCGGCAGGTAGACCAGAAGGCCCTCGGCGATCCACGCCGTCGGCGTCGCCGCGTCGAAGCCTGCGGCGTGCAGCGCGGCGGGCCAGTCGTCACGCAGATCCACCGCGACCGTGCGGCGCTCGGCGGTCGGTGACGCGCCGATCTCGGCCATGGCCGCGGTACTTCGCCTCGATGACGCGAGGTTGGTCGATCTCGTAGACGACGGTGCCCGCAGGCCAGCCCAGCCGGTAGGCCCGCGAATCGAGCCCCGCGGCGAGGATCACCGCCTGCCGGATGCCCGCGCCTGCCGCGTCGCAGAAGAAGTCGTCGAAGAACCGTGTCCGCACGGCCATCATCGAGACCATCAACCCGGCGGCGGCCGCGTCGTCGCCGTCCAGTGCGATGTCCCCGTCGACCAACTTGGTGAAGAACTCCAGGCCGACCTTGCGCACCAGATCGGCGGCGTAGGGATCGTCGATCAGCGCGTTGGGTTCGGTGCTGGCGATCGCGCGGGCGGCGGCCACCATGGTGGCCGTCGCGCCGACGCTCGACGCGAGGTCCCAGCTGTCGGTGTCCGTCCGTGCCATCTGCGCCTACCTGGTGGCCGTGACGTAGACGACGGACCCGATCTGAGCGTCGTCGTCCACCCGCGGCAGCCCGTTGTGGACGAGCAGCTCATCGGAGGTCATGCTCGTGGTCTTCCAGCCGTGGCCCTGCAGGTAGCTCGAGACGTCGGCGCGATCACCCAGGAAAACCAGCTCGGTGAAGTCCAGATCGAACCCGTGGGCCCGCCAGCGGTCGGAGAAGTCCTTCATCCGGGCCGCGATCTCCTCGTGGTCCTCCTCCTCAATGGCGGGAATCTCCTCGACGGCGACCCGGCTGCCCGGGGCGCTGAGTTCGGCGATCTGGTCCAGCAGGCGGTCCTGGGCCTCCGGCGGCAGGTAACCCAGCAGGCCCTCGGCGATCCACGCGGTGGGCTCGGCCGGGTCGAAGCCCGCTTCGGTCAGCGCGGCGGGCCAGTCGAAGCGCAGATCCACGGCCACGGCGCGGCGGTCGGTGGTGGGCAGTGCACCCAGATCCGCCAGCGCCTTGGTCTTGAACTCGATGACATCGGGTTGGTCGATCTCGAACACGACGCTCCCGGCCGGCCACGGCAGCCGGTAGGCGCGCGCATCGAGACCTGACGCGAGGATCACGAACTGGCGGACGCCGGCGCGCGCGGCGTCGAGGAAGAAGTCGTCGAAGAAGCGGGTGCGCGCGGCCATGCCGTTGGCGAACCGGGTCAGCCCCTCGGTGGCCTCCGGCTCGAGGGCCGTGAGGTCGAAGTTGTCGTCGACCAGTTTGGTGAAGAAGTCGACACCGACCGCGCGTACGAGCGGCGCGGCGAACGGGTCGTCGATGGCCGGTTCATCGGCGTTGGTGGCCAGTGCCCGCGCAGCGGCGACCATCGTCGCGGTTGCGCCGACGCTGGATGCGAGGTCCCACGTGTCGTTCTCGGTGCGCGCCATGACGCCCCCTTACATGTCTCAAGATGAGCGCCGCACCCGCTGGAACCGCGGGTGCGGATATTAGTTAGGCCCTATAACGAGCTGTCGCCGACTGTACGCTTCGAATCTGAAAAGAAACTTCGACCGAGTGGCAGTCGCCTGGGAGTCGGTCAGAACCGGCGCGGACAAGGCCGCACCCGCCATCGATGCGGGCCGACGCAAGGGCTCCTGTTACTCTCGTAGACTGTTTGACGGCTGAGTTCGCAGGCTGCGCGCCTGCAGACAAGCCGGACATGACTTGACCATTGACGCTGGACCCACCAGCCCCATTTGGCACGCCGCGCTGAGAAGGTCGGCTGCGCAGGAGGAAGAGTGCTTTCGGCTTTCATCTCGTCGCTGCGAACGGCCGACCTCAGACGCAAGATCCTGTTCACCTTGGGCCTGGTAATCCTTTACCGGGTCGGTGCCTCGATCCCGTCTCCCGGGGTGAACTACCCCAACGTTCAGCAATGCATCGCGCAGGTCAGCGGTGGCGACTCGGCTCAGATCTACTCGCTGATCAACCTGTTCTCCGGCGGTGCGCTGCTGCAGCTCACGGTGTTCGCGGTGGGCGTCATGCCCTACATCACCGCGAGCATCATCGTGCAGCTGCTCACCGTGGTGATCCCGCGGTTCGAGCAGCTGCGTAAAGAAGGTCAGGCCGGCCAGGCCAAGATGACCCAGTACACGCGGTACCTGTCGATCGCGCTCGCGATCCTGCAGGCCACCAGCATCGTGGCGCTCGCGGCCAACGGCGGCCTGCTGCAGGGCTGCTCGCTGGACATCATCCAGGACAGCTCGATCTTCGGCCTGATCGTGATCGTGCTGGTCATGACCGCCGGTGCGGCCCTGGTCATGTGGATGGGCGAGCTGGTCACCGAGCGCGGCATCGGCAACGGCATGTCGCTGCTGATCTTCGCCGGTATCGCCGCCCGCATCCCCGCCGAGGGCCAGACCATCCTGGAGAGCCGCGGCGGCGTCGTGTTCACCGCCGTGGTCATCGCCGCGCTGGTGATCATCATCGGCGTGGTGTTCGTCGAGCAGGGCCAGCGCCGCATCCCGGTCCAGTACGCCAAGCGCATGGTGGGCCGCAAGATGTACGGCGGCACCTCGACCTACCTGCCGCTCAAGGTCAACCAGGCCGGCGTCATCCCCGTCATCTTCGCGTCGTCGCTGATCTACATCCCGCACCTGATCACGCAGCTGATCCAGAGCGGGAGCTCGAACCCCGGCACCGGCTGGTGGGACAAGTTCGTCGCGGACTACCTGACCAACCCGGCCGACCCCGTTTACATCGCGGTCTACTTCGGCCTGATCGTGTTCTTCACGTACTTCTACGTGTCGATCACGTTCAACCCCGACGAGCGTGCCGACGAGATGAAGAAGTTCGGCGGCTTCATCCCGGGTATCCGTCCCGGCAAGCCGACGGCGGACTACCTGAGGTACGTGCTGAGCCGGATCACCCTGCCGGGCTCGATCTACCTCGGCGTGATCGCCGTTCTGCCCAACCTGTTCCTGGAGATCGGGAACACCGGTTCGGTACAGAACCTGCCGTTCGGCGGGACCGCGGTTCTGATCATGATCGGTGTCGGTCTCGACACCGTGAAGCAGATCGAGAGCCAGCTGATGCAACGTAACTACGAAGGGTTCCTGAAGTGAGAGTCGTTCTGCTCGGACCGCCTGGGGCGGGCAAGGGTACGCAGGCGGAGAAGCTGTCCGAGAAACTCGGCATCCCGCAGATCTCCACCGGGGACCTCTTCCGCAAGAACATCGGTGACGGCACGCCGCTGGGCCTGGAGGCCAAGCGCTACCTCGACGCCGGCGACCTCGTGCCTGCCGAGCTGACGAACCGTCTGGTCGAGGACCGGATCGACCAGCCCGACGCGGCCGAGGGGTTCATCCTCGACGGCTACCCGCGCTCGGTCGAGCAGGCCGGCGCGCTCAAGGACATGCTGGCCGCGCGCAACACCAAGCTCGACGCGGTGCTGGAGTTCCAGGTGTCCGAGGACGAGCTGCTGACGCGCCTCAAGGGCCGCGGCCGCGCCGACGACACCGACGAGGTGATCCGCAACCGCATGAAGGTCTACCGCGAGGAGACCGAGCCGCTGCTGGAGTACTACCGCGACGACCTGAAGACCGTCAACGCAGTGGGTGCGCTCGACGAGGTGTTCGCACGGGCGTTGAGCGCGCTCGGTCAGTGAGCCGAAGCGGAGCGGTGCCGTGATCAATCTGCGTGGAAGACGTAAGCCCAAGGTGGTCACGCAACGCACGTCCGCGGAACTGGACGCCATGGCGGTGGCCGGTGCGCTCGTCGCGTCGGCCCTGCGGGCCGTCAAGGCCGCGGCCGCACCCGGCGTCTCCACCCTGGAACTGGACCGCATCGCCGAAACGGTCATCCGCGACGGCGGCGGCACGCCGTCGTTCCTCGGCTACCACGGCTTCCCGGCCAGCATCTGTGCGTCGGTCAACGAACGCGTGGTGCACGGCATCCCCTCGGCCGACGAGGTGCTGGCCGCCGGCGACCTGGTCTCCATCGACTGCGGCGCGATCGTCGACGGCTGGCACGGCGACTCCGCCGTGACATTCGGCGTCGGCCCGCTGATCCCTGCCGACGAGGCCCTATCGGAGGCGACCAAGGCCGCCATGGAGGCAGGCATCGCCGCAATGGTGCCCGGCAACCGGCTCACCGACGTCTCGCACGCCATCGAGGTGGAGACGCACGCCGCCGAGAAGCGCGACGACCGCAAGTACGGCATCGTCGCCAACTACGGCGGACACGGGATCGGACGCCAGATGCACATGGATCCGTTCCTGCCCAACGAGGGCGCCCCGGGCCGCGGACCGTACCTGGCCCCGGGTTCGGTGCTGGCCATCGAACCGATGCTGACCCTCGGCACCACCAAGACCGTGGTGCTCGACGACGAGTGGACCGTGGTCACCGCCGACGGCACCCGCGCCGCCCACTGGGAGCACACCGTCGCCGTCACCGAGGACGGCCCCCGCATCCTGACGCAGTAACACCTTCAGCAATTGCTGGAAAGCGCCGGAACCGTGATGTGGTCGACAGGCGCAAAGGTGTAATGAACTGGATCACGCCCAACGTCGTATCAATGACGGAGGTTGGGAATGGAGGATCCGGAGGCCGCCATGATGCGGGCGCTCTATGACGAGCACGCCACCGCACTGTGGCGATACGCGCTGCGCCTGACCGGCGACCCCGCGCGTGCCGAGGATGTCGTGCAGGAGACATTGCTGCGCGCCTGGCGCCACCAACCCGACCTCCGCACCGGTGGCGGAGCCGACGGTATCGCCGGTCCCGACCGCTCGCCACGGGCCTGGCTTTTCACCGTGGCACGCAACATGATTATCGATGAACGACGGAGTGCTCGTTTCCGCAACGAGACCGACGTCCCCGACCCAGAACAGGTGGCCGATCACGCCACCTCCGACCAGGTGGATACCGCGTTGGACCGGCTTTTGTTGGGCACAGCTCTACGCCAGCTCTCCGATGACCATCGTGCGGTGATCCGACGCGCCTACTACCAGGGACTGACCACCGGGCAGATCGCGGCCGAGCTGCAGATACCCGAGGGAACCGTGAAATCGCGGCTGCACTACGCCGTGCGCGCACTGAAACTGAGCTTGCAGGAGATGGGGGTGACACGATGACTCAATCCGAACCCCATCGAATCGGGCCAGTCGACCCCGACCGATATTCGACATGGGACGCGGCGTATGTGCTCGGATCGCTGTCCAGCGAGGAGCGCCGCGAATACGAGGCGCACCTGACGACGTGCCCGCAGTGCCGCGCGGGCGTCGCCGAACTGAGCGGCATGCCCGCGCTGCTGTCGCTGATCGACCTCGACGACGTGCGCGCCATCGACGGCGAGCAGCCCGATCCGCCACTGCGCCCCGAGGTGCTGGACTCCGTGATGGCCGAGGTGGGCGCGCGCAGGCGCCGCACCCGGTGGCTGACGACATCGGTCGCCGCGCTGGCCGCGGTGCTGCTGGCGGTCGGGATCGTCGTGCTGGCCCGGCCCGAGACCTTCGGCCTGCAGCGCGGAACCGAACAGCAGACCGCGCAGATGCTGGAGATGTCGAAGGTCGCGCAGACGCCGATCAACGCCAGCATCGCGCTCACGGGCTACACCTGGGGCACCCGCATCGACATGGCGTGCTCGTACGGCGACTGGGGGAGCAAGGGCGCCCAACCGCAGGATCTGGGCATGGTGGTTGTCGGCCGCGACGGCAGCCGTGAACAGGTGGCCACCTGGCTGGGGCTCTCCGGGGCGACCGCACTGCCCAGTGGCAACACCCAGAAGCCGATGGACGACATTGCCGCCATCCAGATGGTGTCGGTCGCCGACGGGAAAGTTCTGCTCGAAAAGAAGCTCTGAGACCCGCGATTCGGCGCGACACTCCCGGGCCCTGCTCGGAGTCAGCTGTTTGACAGCTGCGCACCCGGTGGGAAAACAGCGAAAACGCCCATCGGTTTGAACCGGCCCTGCGCACCCCTCGTGTCACTAGGCACACGACGGGAGTAGGTGACAAATGGCCAATGGGTGCAGAGTGGTGGACCACATCGTCGGCTGTCTCGCACAGAGCGGGATCAGCCACATCTTCGGGGTCGACGGGGCCAACATCGAGGACCTCTACGATGCGGCGTTCTTTCGTGACGACATCACCGCGGTGCTTGCCAAACACGAATTCTCCGCTGCCGCAATGGCAGACGGATACAGCCGCAGCGGCGCCGGGATCGGTGTGGTGGCCGCGACCTCGGGAGGCGGCTGCCTCAACACGGTGCCGGGGCTCGGCGAATCGCTCGCCAGCCGGGTCCCGGTGCTCGCGCTGATCGGACAACCGCCCACGACGCTCGACGGACAGGGTTCTTTCCAGGACACCAGCGGCGACAACGGCGCGCTCGACGCGCTTTCGTTGTTCTCGGCCGTGTCGGTGTACTGCCGCCGGGTGCTCTCACCCGATGCGATCCACACCGTGCTGCCGGAGGCGCTTGCCGCCGCACGTACCGGCGGACCGGCAGTGTTGTTGCTGCCCAAGGATGTTCAGCAGGCAGTGCTCGGTGAGCACGTCAACGGGCACGTTCCCGTCATGCAGCTGGGAACCCGGATCTCCGAGCTGACCATGATGGTGCGGGCACTGCGCCGCGCCGACGGGCCCATCACGATCTTCGCCGGGGAGCAGGTCGCCAGGGACGATGCCCGCGCCGAACTGGAACGGCTGCGCGCTACCCTGCGCGCCCGTATCGCCACCGTGCCCGACGCGAAAGACGTCGGCGGCACGCCGGGTTTCGGGTCGTCGTCGGCCCTCGGGGTGTGCGGGGTGATGGGACATCCGGGTGTCGTCGCGGCAGCCGCGGGAAGCGGGGCGTGCCTGCTGGTGGGGACCCGCATGACCGTGACCGCGCGCGCCGGCCTCGACGGTGTGCTGGGTTCGGTGCCCACGTACTCGATCGGCTCGCAGCAGCCGTACGTGCCCGCCACGCACGTGCACACCGACGACCTGCGCGGCGCGCTGACGATGCTGGCCGAGGCGCTGACCGGCAACGGCAGGCCGCACCAGATCCGCGTCCCGGATGTGGTGCCGCACACCGAACTACCGACACCACCCCATGACGGGCCCGGCATCCGGTACCGCGACGCGATGCGCGTGCTCGACCGGGCGCTGCCCGACGGTACCGACATCGTCGTCGACGCGGGCAACATCGGGGCGTCGGCCATCCACCACCTGCCGGTGCGCCGCGACGGACGCTTCCTCGTCGCGCTCGGGATGGGCGGCATGGGGTACAGCTTCGGCGCGGGCATCGGCATGACCTTCCACCGCGCCGCCCGGCCCGACCCGCACGGGCAGCGGCGTACCGTGGTGATCGCCGGTGACGGGTCGTTCTTCATGCACGGCATGGAAATTCACACCGCCGTGCAGTACCGGCTCCCCATCACCTTCCTGCTGTTCGACAACCACGCACACGCCATGTGCGTCACACGCGAGCAGTTGTTCTACGGCGACCGCTACACCTACAACCGATTCGGCCCGAGCCATCTCGGCGCCGGACTCGCCGCGATGCTGCCCGGACTGACCGCGCTGGACGTCGACGACATCGATGATCTGTCCGCCGCACTCGACGCCGCGTTGCGCACCGACGGCCCGGTAGTCATCAGCGTCGAATGCTCGCCCGACGAAATCCCCCCGTTCGCAGCGTTTCTCGGCACCGCAACCGAAATCGCAACCGCAACCACCCCGAACACACAGGAGAACGATTCCCATGCCACTGCCCGCGCTTGAAGACATCACCACCCACCGGGGCACCGCCGATCCGATCGACGGGCTGATCCGCATCGAGACCTCACCGAAGGAGGCCGCGACCCCGATCATCATGGAGATGATGCGGTCGGTGTACCCGCACGAGCAGGTGTTCGGTGAGTACTGCACGGTCAACGACTACATCGCGTGCCCGCCCGACGAACTGTTCGACTACCTCGCCGATACCCGAAGCCTCGAGGAGTGGACCTACAGTCTGCGGGGATTCGCCACCACCGAGGAGCCCGGACTGTGGGTGGCCCGCGACCGCCTCGGTGAGGGCAGCGGTGGACCCGGCAGCGCGATCTACACGCGCACGGTCGCCAACCGTGACGCGATGACCGTCGACTACCACTGCGCCTGGGATCAGGGCAAGCACCTGTGGATGATCTACCTGATGCGCATCGTCGACGCCCAGGTGGTGTTCGACAAGCCGGGATCGGTTGTGCTGTGGACCAATTGCCACCATCCCTTCTACGACGAGAACCCGTACCCCGAGACCGCGCCGCCCGGGCGACCGGTCTGGGTCGGTGACTTCTGGGACATGTTCGGCCCCGGTCACCTGCTGGAACTGAAGAACCTCAAGGCGATCGCCGAGTACCGGCACCGCAACGGACTGCCGCTCACCCCGGCCTGGATGAAATGAGAATCCCCATGAACACCACCACCCCCGTGAGCCTCGTCGACGTTTCGACCTACCTGCCCGGTGAACCGATCGGCGCCGAGTACTACGCGCAGTTCGCCGAGACCGACGACCTGCGGGACAACCTGATGTTCCGCGCACCGCGGTTCCGGCACCACGTCGCGCCCGACGAGACCGCCACCGACATGATCGAGCGCGCCGCGGCCGGACTGATCGAACGCCACGGCGCCGACACGGTGCAGGGTGCCGACGTGCTGATCACCCACACGCAGATGCCCGACATGCCGTTCTACGGCGGCGGCGGCGGCATCGCGCACCGCCTCGGCATGAAACCGAACTGGGTGATCGACCTGCACAACGGAGGCTGCGCGGCGTTCGTCCTTGGCATGAAAGTGGCCCGTACGCTGCTGGCCTCGGGCGAAGGCCACACCGCGGTCATCGCGGTGGCGCAGAACGCCGCGGGCCAGATCTTCGACCAGGAGACCATCCGCCGCAAGGCCCAGGCGTCGGTGCCCGGCGACGGCGCGGCCGTCGGCCTGGTGACGGTGTCGGACGCCTCACCGATCCTGGACGTCGAGTGCCGCACCTACGGCGAGTACGCCGGCGACATGACCATCGCGTCGGATCCGCCACGCAAGTGGTGGCAGCCCGGACCGGGGGAGGGCTACATCGGGTTCACGGAAAGCAAGATCACCAAGGTGCTGGCCCGCGGCAACCGGCAGGTGCCCGAGGTGTCGTATGCCGTGTGCGACCGGATCGGCATCCACCCCAGGGACATCGACCTGTTCGTCACCAACCAGCCCAACCGGGTGTTCCTGCGCAACTGGCGCGAGGCCCTTGAGTTGCCTGCCGAACGCCACGTCGACACATTCGACACGTGCGGCAACCTCTTCGGCGCGGGCATCCCGATCAACTTCGACCGCGCGGTCACCGACGGGCGCGTGAAGGCCGGCGACACGGTGCTGATGGCGGCGTTCGCGCACGCAGGGGACTTCGCCGGCGCGGCCGCGGTGCGCTGGGGAGGCCGGGACTGATGGCCGCCCCGCGTGGCGCCCTGGTGGAGGCGGTCGACGCGCTTCCCCCGGCGGTCAACCCACTGGCGTTGTCACTCAACGAGTTTCCGTATCCGCCGCTACCCGCGGTGAAGGCCGCGCTGAGCGCCGCGGTGGATGCGGCCAACCGCTATCCGGAGTTCCTTCCCGAACGGTTGCGGTCGCTGATCGCCGGCCGGGTAGGCGTCGACGAGGGGCAGGTGATCATCGGCGTCGGCGCGACCGGCGTCATCATGCAGGTGCTGCACGCGGTCACCAGCCCCGGTGACACCATGGTGATGTCGGCGCCCACGTTCGACGGGTACCCGATCTTCGCGCAGATGGCCCGGCTGCGGTCGGTGACCGTCGACCTGGACGTGTACGGCCACCACAATCTGCACGCGATGGCCGACGCCGCGCGCGACGCCCGGGTGGTGGTGGTGTGCCGTCCGCACAACCCCACCGGCACGATCGAACCCGCCGAGGACATCGAGCGGTTCCTGGAGAGCATCCCCGAGGACACCGTGGTGCTGCTCGACGAGGCATATGCCGAATTCCTCGGCCCCGCCAACCGGATCGACGGGCCGCGGCTGGTCGAACGGTTCCGCAATGTCGTGGTGGTGCGCACGTTCTCGAAGGCCTACGGTCTGGCCGGCCTGCGGATCGGCTACGGCTTCTGCGCACCGCAACTGGCGCGTCAACTGTGGACCATGCAGTTGCCGTTCGGGATCGGGCTTCCCGCACTGGTCGCGATCGCGGCATCTTATGACGCCGAAGGCCAGCTGCGGCAACGCATCCGGATGATCTCCGCCGAGCGCCGGTTCCTGCAGATGCGGCTGCGCTCGATGGGCGTGTACAGCACCGACGGGCAGGCCAACTTCGTGTACCTGCCCGCGACGGGCGTGCCGTGGCACGACGTGTTCGACGATGCGGGGCTCAAGGTGCGGCACTATGCCGACGGCGGCGTGCGCGTCACCGTGGGCACCAGGGAATCCACGCGTGAGGTGCTGCGCGCAACGCGCCTGGCTTTGCGGTGAGTTCCGTGCCGCACAGGGATGCGGTATGAAGAGGCGTGCCCTCGTCACCGGACAGCTTCGACCACGCCGACCACACGGATCCCATCGCCCTGGCACGCGCCAACTGGGAGGCGGCCGGGTGGGGTGACGTGGCCGACGGCATGGTCGCGGTGACCTCGGTCATGCGGGCCCACCAGATCCTGCTGGCCCGCGTCGAGAACGCGCTGCGGCCCTACGATCTGAGCTTCTCGCGGTTCGAACTGCTGCGCCTGCTGGCCTTCAGCCGGTCCGGGGCCCTGCCCATCACCAAGGCGTCGGACCGGCTGCAGGTGCACGTCACCAGCGTCACGCACGCCATCCGGCGGCTGGAGGCCGCAGGCCTGGTGGAACGCGTCCCGCACCCCACCGACGGCCGCACCACGCTGGTGCGGATCACCGACCTGGGGCGTTCGACCGTCGAGGACGCGACCGTGACGCTCAACAAGCAGGTGTTCGCCGATGTGGGGATGTCCGACGAGGAGTCGCGCGCGCTCGCGGCGTCGATCGAGACGTTGCGCCGCAATTCGGGTGACTTCTGAGAGTTCCGAGAATTTCCCGAAAGTGACGTGAACGCCGCTCGCGGGGCGTGTTCACGGCAGTTTCGTCGAGTTCGGCGCGGGCTCGTGCGAGGGCAGCGGGATGGTCGCGGTGACCGCGGTGCCCGCGCCGGGCCGTGAGCGGATGTTGAGCCGCCCGCCCACGATCTCGGCGCGTTCGGCCATCGACAGCAGGCCGTAACCGCTCATCTCGTCACTGCCGAGCGGATGTTCGAATGTGTCGAAACCGATTCCGTCATCGACGATTTCGAGTCTCGCGATACCGTCCTCGACCGCGAAGGTCAGACGCGCGGTGGTGGCGCGGGCATGCTTGACGACGTTCTGCAGGCATTCCTGCGCGATGCGGTAGAGCGCCAGCTCGATGTGGTCGGGCACGCGGGTATCGGCCAGGTCGACGTCGAGGTCGACCTGGGGGATCGACCTGGCCAGGCTCGCCAGCCCGCCCGAGAGGCCGAGGTCGTCGAGCACCGGCGGGCGCAGCCCGCTGATCGCGGCGCGCGCCTCCTGCAGCGTCAGGTCCGCGAGTTCGCGGGCCTTGCCCAGCTGTTCGGCCACGGCCCGCGGGTCGTCGGCCGCGCGGGCCGCGGCGTCGAGCCGGTAGGACAGCGTCACGAGCCGCTGTGAGATGCCGTCGTGGATGTCGGCCGCGAGCCTGCGCCGCTCGAGTTCCTGCGCCTCGATGACCTGCTCGACGAAGTTCTCGTGCGCGCGTTCGCGGGCCACGAGTTGCCGGTGCAGACGGGCCTGGTGCAACGCTCCGGCGATGAGCCTGCCGATCACCACGAGCAATTCCACATCACGCGGCGTGAACTCGCGTCGCCGCACGGTGTGCACGTTGAGCACGCCGACCAAGCCGCCCGGCTCGGCCTCCATCGGCACCGACACCATCGACGTGAAATCCCGCCCGCGCAGCGACTCGAACGGCATGTAGCGGGGATCGGCCTCCTTGTCGTGGCTGATCACCACGGGCTCGCAATGATCGGCGACCCATCCGGAGATGCCCTGCCCGATGGGCAGCCGGATCTTGCCGACCTCGCTGTCGAACGGCGGTGTGGCCCCGGCCAGCGTCAGCGACCGGTCGGAATCGTCGAGCACGTGCACGAAGCACACGTCGGTGCCGGTCGCCGCGGTGATCATGCGCGCCGCGGCCGCGGCGAGCGGTTCCACCCCCGGCCCGCTGGACGCGGCCTGGATGAGCTCGCGCAGCAACGCCAGCTCGCGGTCGGCGTCGACGAGGTCGCGCACGGGTTTCACGGCGCGTTTCGCGGCGTTCACTGGTAGATGCCTTCACGCAGCGCCGTCGCCACCGCGCCCGCGCGGTCGCTCACACCCAGCTTGCGGTAGATCGAGCGCAGGTGGGTCTTCACGGTCTCCTCGCCGATCACGAGCTTGTTGGCGATGCCGCGGTTGGACAGCCCCGCCACCACGAACGACAGGATCTCGCTCTCGCGCTGCGTGAGCCCCTGCCGTGCGCCCGGCCAGAACTCGTCGCGCTGAAGGCGCGCCGCGGTACCTGCGGCTCTGGCCGCCATGACCGGGTCGATCGCGGTCTCGCCGCTGTGCGCGAACTCCAACTGGTGCACCAGATCGTCGCTGCTGATGCTCTTGAGCAGGTAACCCGCCGCGCCCACCCGCAGCGCCTGGAACAGGTACTGCTCGTCGTCGTAGACCGACAGCATCACGACCTTGCGTTCCCGATTGCGTTCGAGCAGCGTCTGGCACAGGTCCAGGCCGCTGACACCCTGCATCCGGACGTCGCACAAGACGATGTCGGGGTCGAGTTCCTCGACCACGCTGACGGCCTTCTCGGCGCCGACGGCCTGCCCGACCACCAGCACGCGGTCGGAGAACGCGGCGAGCATGGCCTTGAGCCCCTCGATGACCATCTCGTGGTCGTCGACCAGCACAAGGCGCACCGGGCTGGAGGGCGCCATGGCAACACGATAGATGCGCGGGAACCGTCGGTGGCTCAACTCCTGCGCGCAATTCGCCTGCCGAATCCCCCGTAGGGGGGACGCGGGAACGCTGTGACATGGGCCACTCTGACGGTGTGTCCCCTGTACAGGAGAAAGCATGGCGTGCCGGCAGGTTCTGGTGGGACTGTACGCAGTCGGCTGACCCCGGTGCGCATCCGCTGCGAGCACTGATCCTCGATCTCGACGCGATGTCGGATCTCGACCTCGACGGGCACCGCGTCGTGTTCAACGCGGCGTTCGCCGCGCACGGCCTGGAACTCACCTGGTCACCCGCGCGCTACCGGCAGCTGCTGGCGCTGCACGACGAACGCCAGCGCGTCGGCGCCGAGCTGCGCAAACGCTGCGTCGGACCCGAGTGCGACGTGCTGGTGGAACTGCTGGCCGACGAGATCTGCGCGACCAAGGACATGATCTTCGACGAGATGATCCTGGACCTGGGGCCCTCGCCGCGGGCGGGCCTGGTCGACCTCGTGATGGACGCGTTCGCCGACGGGGTTCCGGTGGGCGTGGTCTCGGGCGGCAGGCGGCGCTGGGTCGAACCGCTCGTGCGTCAGTTGGTGGGCGACGGACTCGTCGACACCATCGTGACCGGTGACGACGTGAGCGACACCGCCGCACGCGGGGAGGCCTACCGCCACGCACTGTGGGAACTCGGCGTCGCGCCGCACGAGGCACTCGGCATCGCGGGGTCCGGCGCTGCCCTGCGCGCAGCCAACGCCACCGGGCTGGGCACTGTGCTCGTGGGCGCCGACACCGATGGAGCGGGCCGGCCCGCCATCGCGGTGCGCGCGGACTACGCGTGTGCCGACGGCCTGCGCCTGACCACGTGCCGACGGCTGCTCGGTCAGTGGTGGGCCCAGCACAGCCCGTCCGCGGCCTGAAACCCGCCCAGATCTCTCCGACGCAGCGCTGAGGGGCAGATCCGCGGGATCTGCCCCTCAGTGCAACTCGTGCGTCCGGACTAGCCGCGCAGCAGTTCGATGACCGCGCTGAAGTCCTTGTCCGCGTGCTCTTCGTTGAACTTGGCGTAGATCTCGGCGGCGTGGCTGCCGAGCGGTGCGCTGGCACCGGTCGACGACACCGCCGCCATCGCCAGGCCCAGATCCTTGTTCATCAGCGACGTCGCGAAGCCCGGCTTGAAATCGTTGTTGGCCGGTGACGTCGGCACCGGACCGGGAACCGGGCAGTTGGTGTGCACCGACCAGCAGTTGCCGGTGGCGCCGGTGATCACGTCGAACAGCGACTGCGCGGACAGACCCAGCTTTTCGGCGAGCACGAACGCCTCACCGATCGCGATCTGCTGCACCGCCAGCACCATGTTGTTGCACAACTTGGCCGCCTGCCCGGTACCGGACCCGCCGCAGTGAATGATCTTGCCCGCCATGGGATCGAGGATCGGACGTGCGCGCTCCACGGCGTCGTCCTCACCGCCCACCATGAACGCGAGCGTGCCCGCGGTGGCACCCTTCACGCCGCCGGAGACCGGCGCGTCGAGTTGGGCGTGGCCCTTCTCGAGGGCCTGTGTGTGGACCGTGCGGGCGTCGTCGACCGAGATGGTCGAGGTGTCGATGAACAGCGTGCCCGTCGGCGCCGCGGGCAGGACCTCGGCGTAGCAGGACTTCACGATGTCGCCGTTGGGCAACGACGTGATGACCACCTCGGCTTCGGACGCGGCCTCGGCACCGGTGCCGAACACCTTGATGCCCTTGGCCTCCGCGGCCTCCCTGGAGGCGGGCATCGGGTCGAAACCCCGCACGGTGTGGCCCGCGGCGGCGAGGTTGGCCGCCATCGGGCCGCCCATGTGGCCCAATCCCAGGAACGCAATGGTCGCCATCTGATCTCCTGTCCTGCTACGCCGTGGCGCGTGGCCGGGCCGCATCTGCCTGATTGCGGGCTGCGCCCGCGACAGAACGACCGATGACCACACGCATGATTTCGTTGGTTCCTTCAAGGATGCGATGTACCCGGAGATCTCGGACGATTTTCTCCAGGCCGTACTCGCGCAGGTAGCCGTAACCGCCGTGCAACTGCAGCGCCGAGTCGGCGACGTCGAAGCACGTGTCGGTGACGTAGCGCTTGGCCATCGCGCACAGCGTGACCTTGTCGGGATGGTTGGCATCGAGTGCCGATGCCGCGCGCCACAAAAGGTTTCGCGATGTCTCCAACCCGGTCGCCATGTCGGCAAGGGTGAACCGGATGGTGGGCTCGTCGAGCAGCGCCGCGCCGAACGCCTGCCGGTCGGCCAGGTACCCCACGGCCTTGTCGTAGGCCGCCTGGGCACCGCCCAGCGAGCACGCCGCGATGTTGATGCGACCGCCGTTGAGCCCGTTCATCGCGATACCGAAGCCCGTGCCCTCGGTGTTGCCGAGCAACGCCTCGGCGGGCACCCGCACGCCCTCGAAGATCACCTGGGCGGTGGGCTGGGCGTTCCAGCCCATCTTCTGCTCGTCGGCGCCGAAACTGAGCCCCGGCGTGTCCTTCTCGACGATGAACGTCGAGATGCCGCGCGGCCCTTCGCCTCCCGTGCGGGCCATCACCACGTACAGATCCGAGGTGCCCGCTCCCGAGATGAACTGCTTGACGCCGTCGAGGACGTAGTGATCGCCGTCTTTGACCGCGCGGGTGCGCAGCGCCGCGGCGTCGGACCCGGCGCCCGGTTCGGTGAGGCAGTAGCTGGCGATGGTCTCCATCGACGCCAGCCTGGGCACCCACGTCTTGCGCTGGTCCTCGGTGCCGTACGTGTCGACCATCCACGCGCACATGTTGTGGATCGACAGGAACGCCGCGAGGGTGGGATCGGCCGCCGACAGCGCCTCGAAGATGCGCACGGCGTCGAGCCGCCGCAACTCCGAGCCGCCGACGTCCTCACGGCAGTAGATCGCACCCATGCCGAGTTCGGCCGCCTCGCGCAGCACGTCGGTGGGGAAGTGGTGTTTGTCGTCCCACTCCAACGCGTAAGGCGCGATGCGTTTTTCGGCGAACGCGGCCGCCGTCTCGACGATCACGCGTTCGTCGTCGTCCAGATCGCTCAGGTACACGTGTTGCTACTTCATGGTCGGGATGACGAACTCGGCGCCATCCTTGATTCCGGACGGCCACCGCTCGGTGACGGTCTTGGTCTTGGTGTAGAACTGGATCGAGGCCGGTCCGTGCTGGTTGAGATCGCCGAAGCCGGAACGCTTCCAGCCGCCGAAGGTGTGGTAGGCCACCGGAACCGGGATCGGCACGTTCACGCCGACCATGCCCACCTGGACCCGTGAGACGAAGTCGCGGGCGGCGTCGCCGTCACGCGTGAAGATCGCCACGCCGTTGCCGTATTCGTGCTTGGTGGGCAGGCTCAGCGCCTCTTCGTAGTCGTGCGCACGCACGATGCACAGCACCGGGCCGAAGATCTCGTCGGTGTAGATCGACATGTCGGTCTTGACGTGGTCGAACAGGGTGGGGCCGATGAAATAGCCGCCCTCGAGGCTCTGATCGTCGAACGTGAGTTCGTCGGTGGCGCGTTCACGGCCGTCGACCACCAGTTCGGCGCCGGCCTCGACGCCCTGGCCGATGTAGTCTTTGACGCGGTTGAGCGCGGCCTCGGTGACCAGCGGGCCGTAGTCGGCCTTGGGGTCGAGGCTGTGGCCGACGCGCAGCTGCTTGACGCGCTCGGTGAGCCTGGCGCGCAACCGGTTTGCGGTTTCCTCGCCCACCGGAACCGCGACGCTGATGGCCATGCAACGCTCGCCGGCGGAGCCGTAGCCCGCGCCGATCAACGCATCGACGGCCTGGTCGAGATCGGCGTCGGGCATGATGATCATGTGGTTCTTCGCGCCGCCGAAGCACTGCGAGCGCTTACCGTGGGCGGCCGCGGTCGAGTAGATGTACTGCGCGATGTCGGAGCTGCCGACGAATCCCACGGCCTGCACGGTCGGGTGCGTGAGGATCGCGTCGACGGCTTCCTTGTCACCCTGCACGACCTGGAAGACGCCCGGCGGCAGACCGGCCTCGATGAACAGCTCGGCCAGACGCACCGGCACCGATGGGTCACGCTCAGAAGGCTTGAGGATGAAGGCGTTTCCGCATGCGAGCGCGGGGCCGGCCTTCCACAGCGGGATCATGGCCGGGAAGTTGAAGGGCGTGATCCCCGCGACGACGCCGAGGGGCTGACGGATCGAGTAGACGTCGATACCGGTGCCCGCGCCCTCGGTGAACTCGCCCTTGAGCAGGTGCGGGATGCCGACGGCGAACTCGATGACCTCGATGCCGCGCTGGATGTCGCCCAGCGAGTCGGCGACGGTCTTGCCGTGCTCGATCGAAAGCAGTCGGGCCAGCTCATCGGCGTTCTGGTTCACCAGGTCGATGAACTTCATGAGTACGCGGGCGCGGCGCTGCGGGTTGAAGGCGGCCCACTCCTTCTGCGCCTCGGCGGCGCCGGTGACCGCGGCGTCGACGTCTGCTGCTGAGGCCAGCAGCACCTGAGCCTGCACCTCGCCGGTGCTGGGGTTCATCACGTCGGCGGTGCGGGTCGAGCCCGCGCTGGTGCGCCGGCCGTTGATGAAGTGCTGGATCTGTGTGGTCATGACATCCGTCCAAAAGAGGGTGTGCGCGGTGATATCGCTCGGTGTGATCCGAGATACTTGGATATCCTAGTAATTCGTCGGAGGGTTTGGCAATAGCCCCTCGGCGCGGCCGGGGCGACGTGGCTCTTTAAATTACGGAACCGTATCGTTATTATTTAGACCATGGCAGCTGCCGATTGCGACGTGATCGTCGTGGGCGCCGGGCCGACGGGCCTGACCCTCGCGTGTTCCCTGCGCCTGCACGGACTTTCGGTTCGTGTGCTCGACCGCGCGGCAGGCCCCGCGACGACCTCGCGTGCGAACTTCCTGCACGCGCGCGGTTCGGAGGTGCTCAGCCGGATCGGAGCCCTCGGCACGCTGCCGGACGAGTCCCTGCGGGCCATGCGCATCACCAACTACCTCGGTGACCGACCGGTGATGACGCTGGCTTTCGGCGATCCCGGCATGCGCACGGCCGCGCCACCCATGGTGGTGTCACAGGCCAGGGTCGAAGCCGCGCTGCGGGCCCGGCTTGCCCAGCTCGGGGTGGAACCCGAGTGGGACAGGAAGGTGGCCGGTGTCCGGCAGGACGCTGACGGGGTGGTCGCCGACCTCGCCGACGGCGCGCAGGTGAGCGGGCAGTGGCTCGTAGGGTGCGACGGCACGTCGAGCGTCACGCGGGAGCAGGTGGGCATTCCGTTTCCCGGCGTCAAACTGTCGGAACGTTTCCTGCTGGCCGACATCCACCTCGACTGGGCGGTGGACCGCGGCGGGACCACCGGCTGGATCCATCCCGACGGCGTGGTCGGCGCGATGCCGATGCCGAGCAGGGACGGCCGCGAGGACCTGTGGCGCCTGTTCGTCTACGACCCCGCGCTGAACCGAAAGCCCAGCGACAGTGAGATCCTGCAGCGCATCGAACAGATCGTCCCGTACCGCACCGGCCGCGCCATCACGATCGGGCAGCCGGAATGGTTGTCGATGTTCACCGTGCACCGCCGCCTGGCCGACACATACCGGCGCGGACGGGTGCTCATCGCAGGCGACGCCGCGCACGCCCACGCGCCGTTCGGCGGGCAGGGCATGCTCACGGGCATCGGCGACGCCGAGAACCTCGCGTTCAAGCTCGCACTCGTGATCCGCGGACTCGCTGCCGATGCCCTGGTCGACACCTACGAGGCCGAACGCAGACCTCTGGCGACCGAGGTACTCCGCGGTACGAGCGCGATCACGCGGGTCAACGTCGCGAGCAATCCGGTCGGCCGGTTCCTGCGCGACCGGGTCGCCACCCGGATCTTCGGGCTGCCCTTCGTGCAACGGTGGACCACCTACACGGCGTCGCAGCTGTGGGTCAGTTACCGAAAGGGCCCGCTCGGCGGACACGGGCGCAGGCCGCGTCCCGGCGACCGGATCGACGACCGGCCCTGCACCCGCGCCGACGGCGCCGCGACCCGGCTGCACAGCGAACTCGGCGGACGCTGGGCGCTCCTGTGGCCGCGAGATGCCCCCGACCCCGGCACATCCGTACTCGCCCCGCTCGGTGCACCTGTACTCGCCCCGCTCGGTGCATTCGGCGTGACGCTGCGGCACGACGGGGCCGAAGCCATGCTGATCCGCCCCGATGCGCACCTCGCGTGGCGTGGCGACCCCGACGACACCGCTGGTCTCGATCATTGGCTGGCAAAGGCTTTGGGCTCCGGGGCGGTGCGATGACCGGGCCTGGTCGTGGCCGGCCCCGCGATGCCGAGGCCGACCGCGCGATCCTGCAGGCCGCGCTGGAGGTGTTCATCGAGCGCGGCGTGGAAGGCTCCAGCATCGAACAGATCGCCAGGCGCGCGGGGGTGGGAAAGCCCACCGTCTACCGGCGCTGGTCGTCCAAAGAGGATCTGATCGCCGCCGCCATGGAGACGCTGGTCGCCGAGGAGGTGGTGTGGGCGTCCCCGGAGGAGATCGAGAGCCGGTCCCCGCACGTGCTCGTCGAGGCTGCGATCGAGAGCGCCGCCGCCACCACGGCCTCGCCGTCCTACCGGGCGCTGGTCGCACGTGTGTACGGTTCCGCCGTGAGCCATCCGGGTTTGATGGCCGTGTACTGGGATCGCTACATCCTGCCGCGGCGCGCGCAGGCCAGGCGGCTTCTGGAACGGGCCCGTGAGCTCGGAACCGTCTCCGAGGACACCGATCTCGACGTGGCCATCGACATGATGGTCGGTGCCATCACCTACCGCGTACTGCAGCCGGATCCGCCCGACGTCGACGGGATGCGCCGGTATCTGCGCGCCGTCTACCGACAGATAGGGCTGCTTTCCTGAGTCCTGAACTGCTACCGTCGACAGCGGTGCGCCGGGAAGCCTGGTCGGCAAGAGTTGGTTCTTCGACCAGGGAGGGCACCGATGGGTGTGTCAGTGGAGCGGACGGCGGTCGGTCCGACGCTGATCGTCGCGATCGACCAGTACGACGAGCGGACTCTGGTACCGGACCCATGGGCCGTTCGTATCCTGCCACGCCGCTGGCGCGTACCGGCCGTGCTGAGCCGGTTCAAGGTGGTACGCAACGCGATGATCGCCGCAACCGAGAACTCCGTGCGCGGCGGCTGGGCGAGCTTGTTGTGCCGGAAACGCGATATCGACGATGTCCTCGCCGGCGCCGCGTCCGGCGGCGGCCTGGATGCGGTGGTGATCCTCGGTGCCGGATACGACACCCGCGCCCACCGGGTGCTGCAACTCTCGGATGTGCCGGTGTGGGAGGTCGATCTACCTGACAACATCGCCGCCAAAACTGCGGCGCTGCAACGGTGTTTCGGACCGATGCCCGCCAACGTCACACCGGTTTCCGTCGATTTGGAACACGGTGATCTCATCGGGAGCCTGACCGGGGCCGGATTCGACACCGGTATGCGCACCGCATTCGTCTGGGAGTCGGTGACCATGTACCTGACCGAGCCGGTCGTGCGCCGGACGCTGCAGGCCACATCGGCATGTGCCGCCGGCAGCCACCTGGTGTTCACCCACTTCCGCAAGGACTTCGTCGACGGGGTTTCGCTGTACGGCGCGCAGAAGGCCCGCGAACGTTTCGCCGACAAACTTCACCTGTGGAGATACGGGATCGACCCAGAGGACGTCGCAGGTGTGCTCGCCGAGTACGGTTGGCGCGAAACAGAACAGGCCGGTGCGAGCGAATATCGCAAGCGTTATCTCGCCCCCGCCGGCCGCAGTGATCCGCTGTCGGAGATCGAGCGCGCCGTGTGGGCACAGCGATGATGCGTGGCCGAAAAATTCCCGAGCAGTGTGAATCCGCCGGTATGGAGGGGCGTATGGGTTCTGCGAGCGAGGTGATCGACGTTCGAGACCTCACCTTCACCTATCCCAGGGCGGCCGAACCCGCCGTCCGCGGAATGGATTTCGCCGTAGGCAACGGGGAGATCTTCGGGTTCCTCGGCCCCAGCGGCGCAGGTAAGTCGACGACGCAGAAACTGCTGATCGGGCTGCTACGCGGGCACGGCGGCCAGGCATTGGTGTGGGGCCGCGACCCGGTGGACTGGGGCCAGGACTACTACCAGCGCGTCGGTGTGTCGTTCGAGCTGCCGAACCACTACCTCAGGCTGACGGGCCTGGAGAACCTGCAGTTCTTCGCCTCCCTCTACGAAAAGCAGACCGAGGACCCCATGGAACTACTGCACGCGGTCGGTCTCGCCGATGCCGCGTACACCCGGGTCGGCGAGTACTCCAAGGGGATGCAGATGCGTCTCACCTTTGCGCGGTCTTTGATCAACAAACCCGAACTGCTGTTCCTCGACGAGCCGACCTCAGGTCTGGACCCGGTCAACGCGCGCAGGGTCAAAGAGATCGTCCTCGATCTGAAATCGAAGGGCCGCACCATCTTCCTGACCACCCATGACATGTCGACGGCTGACGAATTGTGCGACCGGATCGCGTTCGTCGTCGACGGCAGCATCGTCGCGCTCGACACCCCGGCAGAGCTCAAGATCGCGCGAAGCCGGCGACGGGTGCGTGTGCAGTACCGGGTGGCCGACGGAGGTCTGCGCACGGCCGAATTCGGGATGGACGGGCTGGCAGACGATCCGGAGTTCCACGCGGTGCTCCGTGATCACCACGTCGAGACCATCCACAGCCGGGAGGCCAGTCTCGACGACGTGTTCGTCGAGGTCACCGGACGGCAGCTGGCATGACACGCCTGTGGGCTGCGCTCCGTCTCGAGCTCACCGTGCAGACGCGGCAGAAATTCCTGCACGCCGCGGTCTTCTCGGGTCTGATCTGGCTTGCCGTGCTCCTGCCGCTGCCGCACAGCGTGCGCCCCGTCGTCGAGCCGTATGTGCTCATCGGTGACGTCGCGATCATCGGGTTCTTCTTCATCGGAGGAGCAGTCTTCTTCGAGAAACAGGAACGCACTCTGGGCGCGATCATCTCCACGCCGCTGCGGTTCGCGGAGTACCTGACGGCCAAACTGACTGTGCTGGCGGCGATCTCTCTGTTCGTGGCGGTGGTGGTGGCGACGATCACCCACGGGTTGACGTATCACGCCGCGGCGCTGATCGGGGGAGTGCTGCTCGGCACGCTGCTCATGCTCGTGGTCGGGTTCATCTCGTCGCTGCCGTTCGCCTCGGTGTCGGACTGGGCCATGGCGACGGTCATCCCACTGGCGGTCATGCTGGTCCCGCCGATACTGCACTACTCCGGTGTGTGGACCCATCCCGTGCTCTACGCCGCGCCCATGCAAGGGCCGATGCTCCTGCTGGGTGCGGCGTTCGACCAGTCGGTACTGAACGCCTGGCAGATCGGGTACGCGGTCGCGTATCCGCTGGCATGCCTGGCCGGGCTGTGGTGGGCCGCGCACGCGATGTTCGACCACTACGTCGTGGAAAGGTCGGGTGTGCTGTGACAGAAGTGCTGCCGGCAGGCACGCTGCGGGCGGTTGCGGCGTTCGGCCGCAAGGACATCCGCGGGACCTACCGCGATCCTCTGCTGATCATGCTGGTGGTCGCACCGGTGATCTGGACAAGTCTGGTGGCGGTGCTGACGCCGAGGTTCACCGAGACCCTCGGCGCGCGTTACGACTTCGACCTGGTGCCGTATTACCCGTTGGTGCTCACCGGCTTCCTGCTGTTGACCAGCATCATCGTCGCGGGCGGTCTCGGCGCGTTCCTGGTGCTCGACGAGGTCGACGCGGGCACCATGACCGCCCTTCGGGTCACTCCGGTGCCGATCGCGACGTTCTTCGCGTATCGCGCCGTGACGGTGATGCTGGTGACGACCGTGTACGTGGTGGCCACGCTACCGCTCAGTGGCATCCTGGCGCCCGGACTGGTGGGGCCACTCGTCCCGATCGGCATGCTCGCCGGACTGTCGGCCGTGGTCACCCTGCTGGCGGTCGTCGCGCTGGCGGGCGACAAGATCCAGGGTATTGCCATGGTGCGTGCGCTCGGCATGCTCATCGCCGGGCTGCCCTGTGTGCCGTGGTTCATCGATTCGGCGTGGAACCTGGCGTTCGGGGTGCTGCCGCCGTACTGGGCGGCCAAGGCGTTCTGGGTCGCGAGCGCGCACGGCACCTGGTGGCCCTATCTGGTGGTCGGCGCGGTGTACAACGTCGTCGTCGCATGGCCGTTGTTCCGGAGGTTCCAGGCCAGACACGGGTGAGCACGCCGAACCGGACTTTCAGGCCAGTGGTTCGGCCGGTCCGGTGTGTGCGGTGCGCACCGCGCCGATGCTCGCCGCGGTCACCAGCGCCACCCCGAGATAGCCCAGCGTGCCGATCTGCTGGCCGAGCACCATCAGACCCGCGAGGGCGGCCACAACGGGGGACAGGCTGGTCAGCACGGCAAACACCGAGGGATGCAGATGCCGCAGCGACAGCAACTCCAACGAGTACGGCACCAGCGAACTCAGCACCGACACCGACACGGCGAGGACGATCACATCGAAACGCAGGGCGCCGGCGAAGTCGACGAGAAGCAGTGCGAACGGCGTGAGGGCCAGGGCCCCGAGGCCGGTGGCCAGTGCGAGTCCGTCGATGCGCCGGAACTGTGCCGCGGTGCGCGACGACGCGAGGATGTAGCCGGCCCAACTCGCCCCGGCGACGGCGGCGAAACCGAACCCCGCGGCGTCGAGGCGGCCGTCGTCGTGCCGGGTCAAACCCAGCATGGCCACGCCGGCGAAGGCGAGCACCGCCCACAGCCAGGCGACACGCCGGGTGCTCGCCGCCACCGAAAGAATCAGCGGGCCAAGGACTTCGATGGTGACGGCGATGCCGAGCGGGATGCGCGCGATCGCGCAGTAGAAGCTGAAGTTCATCACGACCAGCGTGGTGGCCAGCGCCAGTGCCGACAGCCAGGCCCGCCCGGACACCCCGCGCAGGCGGGGTCGCACGGCCGCACACAGGATCACGCCGGCCACGGCGAACCTGGTGAACACCGCGCCCAGTGTGCCGAGCGTCGCGAACAGTCCGACGGCGAACGCCGCGCCGACCTCCTGGCTGATCGACGCCATGACCACCAGGACCGCGGCGCCGGCCGGGCGTCGCGGACCTTCCGTCACGCCGTCACCGGAAGCGTTGCACCCGTGGCCATCTCGGCATAGCCGCGCATGAGTCGTAGGGCCGTCTCGCGGTCCAGGTCGGGATCGCGCGCGACGATGCGGTAGCCCAGGTAGTCCTCCATGGCCATGAGCGTCATCGCGACGTCGCGCGCGGGGGACCGGAGCTCGAACGCCCCGGCGCGCGCACCGCCGTCGAGGATGTCTGTGTACAGCCCCACCTGACGGTGGTAGATGTGCTGGACGTCGCGACGTTGGTCCAGCTCGAACCCGGCGGCCAGCACAGCGCGCCAGATCGCGCGCCATTCGGCGTCCTCCGGCCCGGTCGGCAGCCCGGCGCCGATGGTCAGGGCGAGCTGGGCGCACGGATCGTCGATGCGCTCCACGACCGCGAGACGGTCGTCGTAGAACCGCGTATCGGAACGCTGTGCCAGCTCGGAGAGCAGCTGGTCCATCTCCTTGAAGTAGTAGCGCACGGCGTTGGGGGTCAGGCCGAGCTCGGCGGCCACGTCGGCGATGCGCAGCGTGGCGAGGTCGTGTCGCTCGATCAGGGCGATGGCGGCGTCGAGGATCTCCTCGCGCCGCTGCGCCTGTCGATTGGGTCTGCCCACCTGTCCATAGTTACCGATTTCGCTCCAGCTCTTGCGCGCGGCGCCGCCGGGCCGCATTATTTTCCAAACGTGAAAAAAACTTATCGGCAGATCCGGAGAACTTGTGGCTGACAGTCCGCGCAAACGCGTCCGCGACCTCGGCGTCGTCGTCGGCGAACACCCGACCGGCCCGTACAACGCGATCACCGATGTGGCGGGCGTCCGCGTCGGCCACACCACCATCCAGGACGGTGCCGCGGTCAACACGGGCGTCACGGTCGTCGTCCCGCACGACGACATCTGGGGTGAACCGGTGTTCGCAGGCGCGCACCGCCTCAACGGCAGCGGAGAGATGACCGGGCTGGAGTGGATCCGCGAATCCGGCGAGCTCACCACGGCCATCGGGCTGACCAACACCCACAGCGCCGGCGTCGTGCGCGACGCCCTCGTCGATGCGCAGGTCGCCGCGCGCGGCGACGGCCTGTACTGGTCGCTCCCGGTGGTCGGGGAGACCTACGACGGTCTGCTCAACGACATCAACGGCCATCACGTGCGAGCCGAACACGTCCACGCCGCGCTCGCCGCCGCTTGTGACGGCCCGGTCGCCGAGGGCAACGTCGGCGGCGGAACCGGCATGATCTGCCACGGCTTCAAGGGCGGCATCGGCACCGCGTCGCGGGTCACCGACACCGCGGCGGGCCGTTACACCGTGGGTGTGCTGGTGCAGGCCAACCACGGACGTCGGGAACGGTTGCGGGTCAACGGTGTTCCGGTGGGCGAGGTGATCGGCCCCGAGGCGGTGCCCCTGCCGGAGATGCCGCGGGCGTACGAGCCCGGATCGGGATCGATCATCGTCATCGTCGCCACCGACGCGCCGCTGCTGCCGCACCAGTGTGCGCGGTTGGCGCAGCGGTCGGCGCTGGCCGTCGGGCGCCTCGGCGGCACGGGCGAGCAGTACAGCGGCGATCTGATGCTCGCGTTCTCCACCGGCAACCGCGGCATCCCGCCGTACGCGTGGGACGAGAACGTCGACACCGAGCGTCCGGAGATCGACGTGCGCATGGTCGCCCCTCAGCTCATGACCCGTCTGTTCGACCTCACGATCGAGGCCACCGAGGAGGCCATCCTCAACGTCCTCGTCACCGCCGAAACCCTCACCGGTCGCGACGGCCGCACCGCACATGCCCTCGACCACAAACTGTTCCGCACCGCACTTCTCCTGGAGGACCACTGATGAGCGCCAACGCCCCCACCTCCGACGATCAAGGCGATCTACGCGACGAGCAGCGCCTGCACGGCAGGCTCGGCCCCATCGGGGTCGTGTTCATGGTGGTCGCGGCCGCCGCGCCGCTCACCGTCATCGGCGGCAACATGCCCCTGGGCATGGGTCTCGGCAACGGCGCCGGAGCGCCGGTCGGGTTCCTCATCGCCGCACTGGTGCTGCTGCTGTTCAGCATCGGTTTCGTCGCGATGACCCCGTACGTGCCGGAGGCCGGTGCGTTCTTCTCGTACGTGACGCTGGGCCTGGGCAGGCGTCTGGGCAGTGGCATCGCCGCGGTCGCGCTGATCGCCTACACCGCGATCCAGGTGGGCATCTACGGCTACATCGGCTGGGCCATCGACGACACCGTGCGCTTCTACGGTGGACCGGAGATACCCTGGCCCGTCTACTCTTTCGCGACACTGGCGATAGTGGCGGTGCTCGGCTACCGCCATATCGAACTGTCTGCGAAGGTGCTCGGCGTCGCCCTCGCACTCGAGATCGGCATCGTGGTCCTGCTCGACCTGGTGATCGTCGCGAACCCGGGACCGGCCGGGCTGACGTTGTCGTCGTTCACACCCGGTGTGTTCACCGACGGCGTGCTGGGCATCGCGGTGTTGTTCGCGCTCACCGGGTTCATCGGTTTCGAGGCCACCGCGGTGTTCCGCGACGAGGCCCGCGACCCCGAACGCACCATCCCGCGCGCGACGTACGCGGCCGTGCTGATCATCGGCGGCTTCTACGCGTTGACCTGCTGGGCGTTCGTCGTCGCGATCGGACCGGATCAGGTCGCCGAGGTGGCCCAGCGCACCCTCGACGGCGAGGCGAACATGCTGCTGGACACCACGGGTGACAATCTGGGGCGCATCGGCCGTGACGTGGTCAACGTGCTGTTGCTGACCAGCCTGTTCGCGTGCGTGCTGTCGTTCCACAACGTGATCGCGCGTTACCAGTTCGCGCTGGCCCGAAAAGGCCTGCTGCCCAAGCCTTTGGCCACCGTGCACCCGAGCCACGGGTCACCCTCGGTGTCGTCGCTGGTGCAGACCGCGACCGCGGCGGTGATCGTCGCGATCCTCGCGGCGTTGGGCATCGATCCCCTGGTGGGCGTGTTCGGGTCGATGGCGGGCGTGGCGACCGTCGGCATGGTCCTGTTGATGCTGACGACGTCGGTGGCCGTCCTGGTGTTCTTCGCGCGGCACGCGGATCTCGCGAGCGGGCGGGTGTGGCAGACGCGCATCGCACCGGTGCTCGCGTGCCTGGGCCTGGTGGGTGCCCTGCTGCTGGTGCTCACCAACTTCACGCTGGTGACCGGGGGCAGCGCCACGGTCAGCGCGATCCTGGCCGCGGTGCCGTTCGTGGGCCTGCTCGCCGGCGCGGCCCGGCGACCGCGCGACTGACGCGGGTCACCGGGCCCGCAGTCCGGCCAGCGCGGACTCGACGGTACGGGCGATGCGCCCGCGTTGGTCGGCACCCGCGCGGGAGAGCACCTGCAGCCCGTTGAGCACGGTCGTCAGAAGCGTTGCCGTCGAACTGATTTCGCTGTCATCGCACAGGCGGGTGTCGAGGTCGCCCTCGGCGCGCGCCCGCAGCAGCGCATCGCGGAACACCGTCTCCATGCGTTCGCGGTTGCGTTCGAGCCGCGCGCCGATCTCCGGGTCGGTGTCACCGTGCTCGACCGTGGCATTGACCGAGAAGCACCCCGGCGGCAGGCCCTGATCGGGTTGTCGCGCAGCCGATTCCAGCAGGGCCCGCACAGCGTCGAGCCCCGATGCCGCCGACGCGACGACCTGTGCTGGGTCGCCGCCACCGGTGAGGTACCGGTCCAGCGCGGCCAGGTAGAGGCCCCGCTTGGAACCGTATGTGCCGTAGAGGCTGGCGCGGGCGATACCCAGTTCGTTCACCAGATCCTCGGTCGACGTGTGCGCGTAGCCGCTGCGCCAGAACACCCGCATCGCGGTGTCCAGTGCGACGTCCGGATCGAACTCCTTGTGACGGGCCATGTGCCAATTCTAGATCGATCAGTCTAGAATTGGGGACGAAGGGGGAAATGACATGGTCGAAGGGGAGAACCGGCTCGGATTGACCGCCGATGAGGTGCTGACGACAACGCGCGCGGTGCGCAAGCGACTCGACTACTCACGGTCCGTGCCGCGCGAACTGGTCACCGAATGCGTCCGCATCGCCACGCAGGCGCCCAGTGGGCGCAACCGTCAGCGCTGGGACTTCGTCGTGGTCGACGATCCGCGCCTGCGGTCGCGGGTCGCCGAGATCTGGCGTCGCGGGCTGTTCGCCGGGGTGCCCGGAACGGGTGGCAGGCATGAAATCAGCCGCATGACGTCGCCCGAGGAGTGGCGCCGCATCGCCGCGGGTCTCGATCACCTGGCCGCACACCTGCACGAGGCGCCGATGCTGTTGATCCCGTGTGTGCGCGTCGCATCACGACGCGAATTGGCGACGGTGCGCGGACAGGCCGGCGCGTGGGGTTCGGTGCTGCCTGCGGTGTGGAGCTTCATGCTCGCCGCCCGCGAACGTGGGCTCGGAACAGCCTGGACCACATGTCATCTCAGTTACGAGCTGGAGATGGCGGAGCTTCTGGGGATCGACGCCGACCATGTGGTGCAGGCCGCGCTCACCCCCGTCGCCTTCACCCGCGGCACCGAATTCCGGCCCGGTCCCCGTGCCGATCACCGCGATTTCCTGCACTGGAACACCTGGGACGGGCGCAGCCGTGCGGGCCGGAAAACCGGCTAGCTCACCAGGTTTCGCCGCAGCGTTTCGACGAAGGCCTGGCAGTCCGCCCACGTCGGCAACACGCCTGCGGCCTGGGCCTCGGCGAGCGACGGTGCCTGGGCATCACGGTCGGACAGGATCAGTTCCGGCACCTCGGGCCACTCGATGCCGAAATCGGTGGGGCGCACGGTGTGCTCACGCTGCGGGGCGTACGGCGCCGAGCACAGGTACATCACGGTCGAATCGTCGTCCAGTGCAAGGAAGGCATGCCCCAGGCCCTCGGAGATGTAGATCGAGCGGCGGTCCTTGTCGTCGAGCAGCACGGCGTCCCACTGGCCGAAAGTCGGTGAGCCGACCCTGATGTCCACCACGACGTCGAAAACCGCACCGCGCACACACGTCACGTACTTGGCCTGGCTGGGCGGCACCTGCGCGAAATGCACGCCGCGGAGCACACCGCGCGCGGACACCGAGCAGTTGGCCTGGCGCATGTCGAACTGGTGGCCGGCGAACTCGGTGAAACCGGCGTCGGTGAACCATTCGAAGAACAGCCCCCGTGAATCGGTGCGCAGGACGGGCGTGATCTCCCACGCGCCCGCGATCGACAGTTCCCGCGCGGTCACTGGCCACGCTCCTGGTACTTCGCTTCGACGGTGTCTTTCAGCGGCCGCCACCAGGATTCGTTGGCGCGGTACCAGTCGATCGTGTCGGTCAGGCCCGCCTCGAAATCGGTGTGTTTGGGAGCCCAGCCCAGTTCGTCCTGCAGCGTCGAAGGATCGATCGCGTAGCGCAGGTCGTGGCCGGCGCGGTCGGTGACGTGATCGAAGTCGTCGGGATCGCGGCCCATCAACTTCAGGATCGTGCGCATCACGGTCAGGTTGTTGCGCTCGCACTCGGCACCGATCAGGTATGTGCGGCCGATCGTGCCGTCGGTGAGGATCCGCCAGACCGCGCTGTTGTGGTCGTCGACATGGATCCAGTCGCGCACATTGGCGCCTGCGCCGTACAGCTTGGGCCGCCGACCCGTCAGCACGTTGGTGATCTGGCGCGGGATGAACTTCTCCACGTGCTGATACGGCCCGTAGTTGTTGGAGCAGTTCGAGATCGTGGCCCGCACGCCGTACGACCGCACCCACGCGCGCACCAGCAGGTCCGCGGCGGCCTTGGTCGACGAGTACGGGCTCGACGGGTTGTACGGCGTGGTCTCGTTGAAACGGGACGGGTTGTCGAGTTCCAGATCGCCGTACACCTCGTCGGTCGACACATGGTGCAGCCGCACGTTGTGCCTGCGCACCGCCTCGAGGATGGTGTACGTGCCAACGACGTTGGAGTGCAGGAACGGCTCCGGATCCGCCAGGGCGTTGTCCACATGCGTCTCGGCCGCGAAGTGCACGACCGCGTCCGACTCGGCGACCAGATCACCGACGAGTGCCGCGTCGGTGATGTCACCCTGCACGAGCCGGATCCGATCGGCCACCGGCGCCAGCGATTCGCGGCTGCCCGCGTAGGTCAGCGCGTCGAGCACCGTGATCGAGCTGGTGCGCGCCTCGCGCAGGGCAAGATGCACGAAGTTGGCGCCGATGAACCCCGCGCCGCCGGTGACCAATAGCCGCATGGGGACAACCCTAGCGGTCAGGGCCCTCAGTTCTTCAGTTCGAGCGGCCCCGCGAGCTCGGTGAGAGTCGGGATCAGATCCTCCGGTTCGCCCAGCACCTGGATCGACACGTGGTCCGCGCCCGCAGCGATGTGCTGGCGCAGACGCGCGGCGATGTCGCCCGCGGTGCCGTGTGCGACGACCGCGTCGATGAGCTTGTCGCTACCCGGCTTCTCGACGTCGGAGTCGGTGAAGCCCAGCTTGCGCCAGTTGTTCACGTAGTTGCTCAGGTCCAGGTAGAACTCGACCGTCTTGCGGCCCAGGGCGCGCGCGGCCGCGGCGTCGGTGTTCAGCACGACCTTGTGCTCGGGCGCCAGGAACACCGCCTCGCCCAGCACGGCGCGGGCATGTTCGGTGTGTTCGGGCGTGGTGAGGTAGGGGTGCGCGCCCGCGCTGCGCGCCGCGGACAGCTTGAGCACCTTGTCGCCGAGGGCGGCCAGCACGCGCCGGCTCGTCGGTACCTTCGCGGCGTCGAGCACGTCGAGGTACTCGACCAGCGCGTCGTAGGGCTTGCGGTATTCACCGGTGTGTTCGGGGTGGCCGACGCCGACACCGAGCACGAACCGGCCCGGGTGCGCCTTCTCGATGCGGTGGAAGGACTCGGCGACCGTGTTGGCGTCGGACGCCCAGATGTTGACGATGCCCGTGGCGACCTGCAGGGTCTCGGTGTTCTCCAGGATCGGTTCCACGGACGAGAGATCGGCGGCAGGGGAGCCTCCGATCCACACCGCGCCGTAACCGAGCTTCTCGATCTCGGCGGCCTGTTTTGGGGTCACCGCCCCGGCGGTCCAGACGCCGTACCGACCGAGATTCGGCTTGAGCGAGAGTGCGTCAGTCATGGGTGAAGTCCTCACTGTTGTCGTGTCGTCAGGCCAGGCCGAGCGGCCCGGCGAGTTCGGCCAGCGCCGGGACCAGCTTGTCCGGCGAGGTCAGCACCTGCACGGGTACGTGGTCGGCGCCCGCGGCGAGATGTTCGGAAAGACGTGCGGCGATCGCATCAACCGTGCCATAGGCCACGACCGCGTCGATGAACCGGTCGGCGCCTGGTTTCGCGAGTTCGTCATCGGTGAAACCGAGCCGCTTGAAGTTGTTGAGATAGTTCGCGAGTCCGAGGTAGAGGTCGAGCGCCTTGCGGCCCACGGCGCGGGCCTGTTCCGCATCGGTGGTCAGCACCACCTTGTGTTCGGGCGCCAGAAACGCGTCGGGCCCGATGATCTCGCGCGCGCTTCTGGTGTGTTCGGGAGTCGTCAAGTAGGGATGTGCGCCGGCCGAGTGCTCGGCGGACAGCTGCAGCACCTTGGGGCCGAGGGCGGCGACCACCCGGCGGTGCTTGGGCACGCCGTAGGAATCGAGCTTGTCGAGGTAATCGGTGAGCGCATCCAGCGGCTTGCGGTACTCGACGTGCGCCTCGCGGTGCCCCACGCCGATCCCCAGCAGGAACCGCCCCGGACAGGCCGCCTCGATGCGGTGGAACGACTCGGCGACCGGACCCGGCGCGGCCGTCCAGATGTTGACGATGCCGGTGGCCACCTGCAGCGTCGTCGTGGCCTCCAGAATCGGCTCGACCCACTCCAGTTCGGCGGGCGGTGAGCCGCCCACCCACACGGCGCCGTAGCCGAGCGCCTCGATCTCCTTGGCCTGCGCAGGTGTCACCCCGCGACCGAACGAACCGTACCTGCCCAGATCTGGTTTCGGCCCCGCCGCCGAAGTGGTGTCAGTCATGTCTGCCTCAACCCCGCCGCCTTCGCGCGGTATTCCGGTCACCGGGACATGCCGAGATTGCACTCAGGGACAAAGTTCGCCTCTTTTCTGTCCCTCACGGCAATCTCGATGCGCAGACATGGGGCCGGCCGCGACAGACGGCGTCAGTTCGAGGAGTCGCCGTCGGGCGGTGGCGCCTGCAGCGGCAGCAGCACCACGAAGCGGGTGTTGCCGGGCTCGGAGTACACCCGCAGATCCCCGTTGTGCTTCTCGACGACGATGCGCCACGCCAGGTCGAGGCCCAGCCCGGTGCCCTCGCCGAACGGTTTGGTGGTGAAGAACGGCGTGAAGATGCGGTTGATGATGTCCTCGGGGATACCCGGGCCGTCATCGCAGATCTCGACGCGGATCATCTCGTCGTTCTCGCGCGCGGTGCGGATGGTCAGGGTGCCGTGACCGTCCATGGCCTGGATGGCGTTGTCGATGATGTTGGTCCAGACCTGGTTCAGATCGCCTGGGTAGCACTGCAATTCGGGCAGTGTCTTGTCCATTTCCTTGACCAGGGTGATGGGCTTGTCCTTGCCGATCTTGCCGCCGAACATCATCAGCGTGCTTCGCAGCAACTCGTGCACGTCGGCGCTCTGGTAGGCGCCGCGGTCCATCTGCGAGTACTGCTTGGCCCCCGCGAGCAGCGCCGAGATGCGCCTGCTGGCCTCACCGATCTCGTTCATGCGCAACTCGGTGTCGATCGTGTACTTGAGCCACCCGAGCGCGGACTGCAGCGTCTTCGCACCGCACGTCTCGTCGTGGACGTCCTCGATGGATGCCGAGATCCGTTCCAGCCAGTCGATGTCGAGACCGGCCTCCACGAAGGTCGGCGCGTACTCCCACGCCATCGGGATGTTGTGGTCCTCGAGCCAGTCGCCGATCTGGTCCTCGCGGTCGGACGCCTCCAGCGCGGTGAGTTCGACGCTCTTGTTCTTGGCCACCTGCTCGGCGACCTCGTCCTGGATCGTCACGAGCACCCGCAGGGTCTCGGCGCTGAACTTGCCGTCGGCGAGCATCGCGAGCTTGTGGCGCATCTTGCCGACGCCCTCGCGCAGGTCCGCGACCGCGCGCGCGGTGGCGGCGGCCGGATTGTTGAGCTGATGTGTCAGGCCCGCGGTGATGGTGCCCAGCGCCAGGAGCTTCTCGCGCTGGCCGATGATCTGGCTCTGCCGCCTGCCGCCGACCTTGTGCCCCTCCAGCAGATGCACGGCCATCGGGAACTGCGACTGCATGAACACCGCGAACGTGTCGGCGTCGAGCACAAAGATCCGCGACGGCTGCGTCAACCGGACCGAGGCCTCGTAGATGTGCTCCTCGCCGGGGATGTAGGCCGACCAGGCGCCGAAGTACACGCCGCGCTGCGAGGTGCGGTTGGTCTGGATGTCGACGCCGCCCGAGCGCTTCGACATCACCAGCTCGCCGTCGATCAACACGTAGAAGCAGGTCGCGGGCTCACCTTCGGTGCAGATGGGCCCGGGCGGGAACTTCTCGATGCGGCCTGCCTCGCACAGCGTGTCGAGCTGCGCGTCGGTCAGATGCTCGAACAGGAAGAGGGTTCGCAGCTCGTCCCGTACACACAGCTCGCTCATTTGGGCTCCTTACGACTCGGCCAGGTAGCGGTGCACGAACATCACCGCCATCGACCCTTCGCCGACCGCGGCCGCCACCCGTTTGGCGGACTCCGCACGCACATCTCCTGCAACAAACACACCGGGCACACTTGTTTCCAAGTGGTGCGGCGGACGTTCCAGCGTCCAACCGCACACGTCGCGCAGATCCGGCCCGGCCAGGATGAAACCGTGCTCGTCGCGCGCCACGACGCCGTCGAGCCACTCGGTGCGCGGCGTCGCACCGATGAAGCAGCACAGCCGTGACGAGCGGACCTCTTCCTGCTCGCCCGTGCGTTTGTTCTCCAGCACCAGGCCCACCAGGTGGTCGTCCTCGCCGATGGCCTTCACGACCTCGGTGCACGTGCGGACGTGGATGTTGGGGGTGTCCTCGATTTGCTGGATCAGGTAATACGACATCGACGCTTCCAGCGACGGGCCGCGCACCAGCAGTGTCACCGAACGCGCGGTCCTGGCCATGAACATCGCGGCCTGACCCGCCGAGTTCGCACCGCCCACGATGTAGACGTCCTCGTCGCAGCACTCGGCGGCGTCGGACACCGAGGCGCCGTAGTACACGCCGCGGCCGATGAAGTTGACCGGGTTGTCGGGGTCGTCCCAGCACCCGGGCACCGGCAGCTGCCGGTAGTCGACGCCGGTCGCGAGGATCACCGCGCGGGCACCGATCGTGTCGCCGTCGGCGAACGTGATGGTGCGCGCCGAGCCCGCGACCTCGAGCTTGACCGCCTCGCGCGTCGTGATGACCTCGGCGCCGAAGCGTTCGGCCTGCCGCCGCGCCGAGGTCGCCAACTCGGCACCCGAGATGCCGGTGGGGAAGCCCAGGTAGTTCTCGATGCGCGAGCTGCGGCTGGCCTGACCGCCGGTCGTGGTGCCCTCGATGAGCACGGTCTTGAGTCCCTCGGACGCGCCGTACACGGCCGCCGCCAGGCCCGCCGGGCCACCGCCGATGACCGCGAGGTCGTACATCGTCAACGACGGCGCGGTCGACAGGCCGAGCATGTCCGCGAGTTCGGCGTCGGTGGGTTCGACCAGCGTGGTGCCGCCCTCGGTGATCACCACCGGCAGTTGCATGCCGTCGAGACCCGCGGCCTCCAGCAGTTGGCGGCCCTTGGGCTCGTCGGCGTTGAACGCGCGGTACGTGTGCTGGTTGCGGGCCAGGAACTGGCGCACCTCCCACGAGCGCGGGCTCCACTGGTGCCCGATCACCTTGGTGTACGGGATGGCCCGGTCACCCGCGGCGTGCCAGGCCTCCAGCAGGCCGTCGATCACCGGGTAGAGCTTCTCCTCCGGCGGATCCCACGGCTTGAGCAGGTAGTGGTCGAGGTCGACGACGTTGATCGCCGCGATCGCCGCGTTGGTGTCGGCGTACGCCGTCAGCAGCACCCGACGCGCCATCGGGTACAGGTCCATGGCCGACTCGAGGAACTCGATGCCGCTCATCTGCGGCATCCGGTAATCGGCGACGAACACCGCCACGGTGTCACCGCGCAGCTTGAGCTCGTGCAGCGTCTCCAGCGCGTCGGGACCCGACTCGGCACGCACGATGCGGTACCGCTCGCCGTAGTGCCTACGGAGGTCGCGTGCCACTGCCCGGGACACGGCGGGATCGTCGTCGACGGACAGGATCACAGGTTTGCGGGGCTGGGGGGCGGGGCCAGTCATCGGTTCAATTATGCGCCCCCTGGCCAGCGAATTTCCTACTTGTTTCCAGTCGTCACCGGGAGCTACCGAGTGCCCCGGGTCGGCACGCCGAGCCGCCGGCCGGCTACTCGGCCGGCGCGGTCGCCGCGATGTCGCCGTTGGTGGCAGGCGGCGTGGACACGTTGGACCCGTTCGGGCCGGTCGACGCGCCGGAGCCGCCCAGCATGGCCGCCACGTCGATACCTGAGCTCTTGAGCGACTCGATGATCTTGGCGACGGCCAGCGGGCTGACGCCCAGCAAACCGCCCACGGCGTCCTGGGTGTCGCCGGAGCCACCGATGATCGACAGTCGCTCGATCTCGGCGAGCGGGGAGGCGGCCGCCTCGGTCGCTTTGACGACCGAATTGAGCACGTCGGGCAGCATCAGCAGGCGGGCCGCATCGGCCGTGTAGCTGTTGAGCGCCGCGGCTATCTCCTTCTTACCGTTGGCCTCGGCGAGCAGCTTGGCCTCGATACCGGCGGCCTCGGCTTGCTGCTCGACGCGCAGCGCGTCGGCGAGTTCCTTCTTACCTGCGGCCTCGGCGACCAGGTTGGCCTGCAGCGAGTCGGCCTCGGCCTGACGCTCGACGCGCAGCGCGTCGGCGGCGGCCTTGCGGGCGTCGGCCTCGGCCTGACCGGCGCGGCGCTTGGCCTCCGCGGCGGCCTCGGCGGCCAGGATCGCGGCCTGGCGCTGGCCTTCGGCGCGGGCGACGTCGGCCTGGCGCTGCGCCTCGGCGGGCGCGATCACGTCGGCCTGCAGTGCGGCCTGTGCCTGCTCGCTGCGGCGCTGCTCGACCTCGATGCGGGCCTGCACGCGCGCGGCCTCGGCCTGCTCGATCGCGATGCCGACGTCCTTCTGTGCGCGGGCGTTGGCCAGCGGGCCGGCCTGATCGGCCTGGGCGTTCTCGGCCTCGGTCTGTGCACGCAGGCGGGCGAGCTCGACGTCGCGTTTCTGGTTGGCCGACGCGATGGCGGTGTCGGCCTCGGCCTGGGCGATCGACCCTTCCTGACGGGCCTTGGCGGACTGGATCTGGGCGTCGCGTTCGGCCTCGGCGGTGCCGACGGTGGCGTCGCGCTTGACCTCGGCGATGCGCCGCTGACCCAGCGACTCCAGGTAGCCGTTGCGGTCGGAGATGCCCGCGATCTTGAGGACGTCGACCTCCATGCCGATGCGCGCCAGGTCGGCGCCGGCCTCCTCGACCACGCTGCGGGCCAGGGTGTCGCGGTTGGAGTTGAGGTCCTCGACGGTCATGGTCGCGGTTATGCCGCGGAGGCTTCCGGCCAGGATCTCGTTGATCTGGCGTTGCAGTTCGTTGAGGTCGGAGGTGAGGAAGCGCTGCACCGCGGTCTGCACGGCCTCGTCGGCCGAGCCGATGCGGACCAGGCCGACGGCCTCGACGTTGACCGGGACACCGTTGTTGGACAACGCGTTCTGCAGGTTGATGCTCACGTTGAACGGCTCGAGGCTCATGATGTCGACGCGCTCGATGCCGGGCATGCGGAAGCGGGCCCCGCCGCGCACGACCTTGGGTGCGCCGCGGCCGGTGAACACCGCGACCTCGTTCGGCGGCACCTTGATGTAGTTCTTGACGTAGATCAGTGGCACCACGACCAGGATCAGGATGGCCGCGATGGCGGCCAGGACGACGATGAGCAGCGTGGACACGGTGGTGGCCTTTCTACGGCTGGATCAGGGCTCGGGTACTGCGACGACGTGGACCGAATCGGCGTCGATGTCGGCGATGTAGACGCGGGTGGATTTCGGCAGCGGCGCGGGTTCGTCGCTCTTGGCGCGGGAGAAGACGCGGTTGCCGTCGGCGTCGACGAACGACACCTCGCCCCATCCGCCCGCGGGGACTTCGAGGGTGACCGTGCCGAGCAGTCCTATGTAGGACGACCGGCCGCGGTGTGAGTTGGCCTGCTGCTTGCGCAGGTAGGGGAGCAGTGCGCCGTTGAGCACGAACGCCAGGCCCAGCGCGCTCGCGCCGGCGAGCAGGGCCGTGGGAACCGTGCCGAGCCCACCCCAGATGCCGAGCAGGCCGCCGGTGCCCGCGCCGACCAGCGCAGCCGAGATGCCGGTGAGGCTCAGGAAGGGCATGCCGTCGCCGTGGCCGACGTCGGCGAGCAGCAGAGCGGTCAGAACGGAAACGCCGCCGACGATGAACGCCGCCAAGTACACAGCCGTCACGTGTTGTCGTCTCCGGTCTCGCGTCGGGGCAGCGCGGTTCGAAACGGGCCGCTCACGGACCATGACCCCAGAGTCCGCGAGCGACGTGGCTCACTGCACACATTCTCTCGTGCCGGCGGGCCACCTGTGCGCACTATTATTTTTCTGCGGTGCTGGCCAGCCGCGATTTCGGTGGATTTTGGCGATGGCCGATCAGCGGGTATTGTGGACCAACGGTGCGGTCTCCGTGCTGACTTTTTGCGTGCCCGTCCAGGAGTTCCTGGAATTCTGTCGATTCGGCTCACGTTCACAAGTCGGATGGATGCTGCGCCAGGCGGGCGCACGATACGAAACGAAAGCAAGGATCGCCAGACAGTATGGCCAAGAAAGACGGTGCCATCGAGGTCGAGGGCCGCGTGATCGAACCTCTGCCCAATGCGATGTTCCGCATTGAGCTGGAGAACGGACACAAGGTTCTGGCCCACATCAGCGGCAAGATGCGGCAGCACTACATCCGCATCCTGCCCGAGGACCGCGTCGTGGTGGAGCTCTCTCCGTACGACCTGTCCCGGGGCCGCATCGTGTACCGGTACAAGTGACAACCAGCCCGACAAGGTAACGACGAGAACTTGGCGCGCTCTACAAGCGCGTCAACGAGAGATCAGAAGGATCGAAGAAGCCGTGAAGGTGAACCCGAGCGTCAAGCCCATCTGCGACAAGTGCAGGGTGATCCGCCGGCATGGGCGGGTCATGGTGATCTGCAGCGATCCGCGCCACAAGCAGCGGCAGGGCTGATCCCCTCCGAGGGATCTCTGCCGTAGACGGCGAACGCTCACAACTGAATGCAGACCTCCCAGCGCCACTGAGTGGATAGGCCGCTCAGCACGTCCGGTACGGAGGCCGGACCCCGGAGAGTCCCTCAAGGGACTGTCGGGAACGGACTGGGAACAGACCTCCGCATAGAAGAAGGAATACCGCCACATGGCAAGGCTCGTGGGCGTCGATCTTCCGCGCGACAAGCGCATGGAGATCGCGCTGACCTACATCTACGGCATCGGCCGTACCCGCTCGAACGAGATTCTCGCTGCGACGGGCATCGACAAGAACATGCGCACAAAGGACCTGACCGACGATCAGGTGACCGTTCTGCGTGACTACATCGAAGGCAACCTCAAGGTCGAGGGTGACCTGCGCCGCGAAGTGCAGGCCGACATCCGCCGCAAGATCGAGATCGGTTGCTACCAGGGCCTGCGCCACCGCCGTGGCCTGCCCGTGCGTGGACAGCGCACCAAGACCAACGCGCGCACCCGCAAGGGTCCGAAGCGCACCATCGCCGGCAAGAAGAAGGCCAGGTAATCCGGATGGCACAGGCAAAGAAGGGCGGCACGGCCGCCAAGAAGGGTCAGAAGACCCGCCGCAGGGAAAAGAAGAACGTCCCGCACGGCGCCGCTCACATCAAGAGCACGTTCAACAACACGATCGTGTCGATCACCGATCCCCAGGGCAACGTCATCGCCTGGGCGTCCTCGGGTCACGTGGGCTTCAAGGGCTCGCGTAAGTCCACCCCGTTCGCCGCGCAGCTGGCCGCCGAGAACGCTGCCCGCAAGGCGCAGGAGCACGGTGTGAAGAAGGTCGACGTGTTCGTCAAGGGCCCGGGTTCGGGCCGTGAGACCGCCATCCGCTCGCTGCAGGCCGCAGGCCTCGAGGTGGGCACGATCTCCGATGTCACCCCGCAGCCGCACAACGGTTGCCGTCCGCCGAAGCGGCGCCGGGTCTAAGAGAGAGTCAGGAGAGGAATAACAAATGGCTCGTTATACCGGACCCGCCACCCGCAAGTCGCGCCGTCTCGGCGTCGACCTCGTCGGCGGAGACCAGTCGTTCGAGAAGCGCCCCTACCCGCCCGGCCAGCACGGCCGCGCGCGGATCAAGGAGAGCGAATACCGTCAGCAGCTGCAGGAGAAGCAGAAGGCCCGCTTCAGCTACGGCGTGATGGAGAAGCAGTTCCGCCGCTACTACGAAGAGGCCAACCGGCAGCCCGGCAAGACCGGTGACAACCTGCTGCGCATCCTCGAGAGCCGGCTGGACAACGTCGTGTACCGCGCCGGCCTGGCCCGCACGCGTCGCATGGCGCGCCAGCTGGTCAGCCACGGCCACTTCCTGGTCAACGGCGTGAAGGTCGACATCCCCAGCTACCGCGTCTCGCAGTACGACATCATCGATGTCAAGGAGAAGTCGCTCAACACGCTGCCGTTCCAGATCGCGCGGGAGACCGCGGGCGAGCGCCCGATCCCGTCGTGGCTGCAGGTCGTGGGTGAGCGTCAGCGCATCCTCGTCCACCAGCTGCCCGAGCGCGCGCAGATCGACGTTCCGCTCACCGAGCAGCTCATCGTCGAGCTCTACTCGAAGTAAGAGAAGGCCCGCGCCGGTTCCGACCTGTCGGGGCGGCGCGGGCACCACCTACCGGCATCAAATAGCGGGTGTCGAGAAGGAGTAAGAAAAAAATGCTGATCTCTCAGCGTCCCACCCTGTCCGAAGAGACCGTTGCCGAGAACCGCTCGCGGTTCGTCATCGAGCCTCTGGAGCCCGGTTTCGGTTACACCCTGGGCAACTCGCTGCGGCGCACGCTGCTGTCGTCCATTCCGGGCGCAGCGGTCACCAGCATCCGCATCGACGGTGTGCTGCACGAGTTCACCACCGTCCCCGGGGTCAAGGAAGACGTCACCGACATCATCCTGAACCTCAAGGGCCTGGTCGTGTCGTCCGATGACGACGAGCCGGTCACCATGTACCTGCGCAAGCAGGGCCCCGGTGTCGTCACCGCCGGTGACATCGTCCCGCCCGCAGGCGTGACGGTGCACAACCCGGACATGCACATCGCCACCCTGAACGACAAGGGCAAGCTCGAGGTCGAGCTCGTCGTCGAGCGCGGCCGTGGCTACGTGCCCGCCGTGCAGAACAAGGCCTCGGGTGCCGAGATCGGCCGCATCCCGGTCGATTCCATCTACTCGCCGGTGCTCAAGGTCACCTACAAGGTGGAGGCGACCCGTGTCGAGCAGCGCACCGACTTCGACAAGCTGATCATCGACGTCGAGACCAAGAACTCGATCAGCCCCCGCGACGCGCTCGCGTCGGCCGGTGGCACGCTCGTCGAACTGTTCGGTCTGGCACGCGAACTCAACGCCGATTCCGAGCACATCGAGATCGGCCCGTCGCCTGCCGAGGCCGACCACATCGCGTCGTTCGCACTGCCCATCGACGACCTGGACCTCACGGTGCGGTCGTACAACTGCCTCAAGCGCGAGGGTGTGCACACGGTGGGCGAGCTCGTCGCCCGCACGGAGTCCGACCTGCTGGACATCCGTAACTTCGGCCAGAAGTCCATCGACGAGGTGAAGATCAAGCTGCACCAGCTGGGTCTCTCGCTGAAGGACAGCCCGGCCACGTTCGATCCGTCCGAGGTCGCCGGTTACGACGCCGCCACCGGCACCTGGACCAGCGACGCCGGCTACGACCTGGACGACAACCAGGACTACGCCGAGACCGAGCAGCTTTAATCCACAGTTCTCGCAAGAGAATCCGTCCCGGTCCTACCTGATACGGGGGCCGGCCCCATCTAGGAGAAGTCGCAATGCCCAAGCCCACCAAGGGCCCTCGCCTCGGCGGGTCGTCCTCGCACCAGAGCGCGCTGCTGGCCAACCTCGCCACGTCGCTGTTCGAGCACGGCCGCATCAAGACGACCGAGCCGAAGGCACGCGCGCTGCGGCCGTACGCGGAGAAGCTGATCACGCACGCCAAGAAGGGTGCTCTGCACAACCGGCGTGAGGTCATGAAGAAGATCCGTGACAAGGATGTCGTGCACACCCTGTTCGCGGAGATCGGCCCCTTTTACGCCGATCGCAACGGCGGCTACACCCGCATCATCAAGGTCGAGAACCGCAAGGGCGACAACGCCCCCATGGCGGTCATCGAGCTGGTGCGGGAGAAGACCGTGACCGACGAGGCGAACCGGGCACGTCGCGCGGCTGCTTCGCAGGCCAAGGCCGACGAAAGGGCCGACGAGAAGGCCGACGAAAAGGCTGAGGAGACGGTCGAAGAGACCGCCGAGGCACCTGCTGAGGAGAGCACCGAGGCTGCTGCCGAGGAGATCGCCGAGGCCGCCGAGGAGTCCGAAGCCAAGGATGACACCAAGTAGTCATCAGGACACACGCAACATGCCCGCCATCGAATCCGGTGGCGGGCATGTTCGTCTTCGCCTCGACATCGCCTACGACGGGACCGATTTCGCGGGCTGGGCCGTGCAGGCCGGCCAGCGCACGGTCGCCGGGGTGATCGACGAGGCGCTGACGACGGTGTTCCGCACGCCCGTGGTGACGCGCGTCGCCGGCCGCACCGACACCGGCGTCCACGCCACCGGCCAGGTCGCGCATGTCGATGTCCCGGCCGAGGCGTTGCCGCACGCCTATCCGCGGCACACGCGTCCCACCGATGCCGAGTTCACGCCGCTGGTGCGGCGGCTCGCGGGCTTCCTGCCTGCCGATGTGCGGGTCCGCGACATCGTGCGTGCGCCTGCGGGTTTCGACGCGCGGTTCTCGGCGCTGCGCCGCCACTACGTCTACCGGCTCACCACCGCTCCGTACGGGCCCGAACCGCAGGAGACGCGGTTCGTCACGCCGTGGACCCGCCCGCTCGACGTCGACGCCATGAACGCCGCCGCACAGGAACTGCTGGGCCTCAACGACTTCGCGGCGTTCTGCCGGTACCGGGCCGGTGCCACCACGATCCGGGACCTGCAGCGGCTGGAGTGGGTGCGCAACGGCTTCTACATCAACGCCTACGTCACGGCCGACGCGTTCTGCTGGAACATGGTGCGCTCACTCGTGGGCGCGCTGCTGAAGGTGGGGGAGGGGCGGCGCTCCCCGGAATGGACTGCCGAACTGCTCGGCGCCACAAGCCGATCCAGCGAGTTCCCGGCCGCGCCTGCGCGCGGGCTCACCCTGGCAGCCGTCGACTACCCGCCTGACGACGAGCTGGAGGCGCGCAACGTCGTCACACGCGACGTGCGCACCATCGACCAGAGCCGCGACTAGAGCTTGCTCGCCACGAAATCGGCGGCCTGGTTCACCATCCCGCCGCTGATGTAGGCACCCGCGAGGTGATCGGGCCAGTTGTTCTGCCACGTGTTCGGATCGGCCGGGTTGCAGATCGGGTCCGCACCGTGGCACAGCTCGATGGTGCGGTCGTTGTAGACCGGGCTGAAGTTGGTGATCGGGCCCACCCAGGCCGCGCCGTTACCGAACAACGCGACCGCGGCGATGTGCTGATCGGCGCCTGCGGGCAGCGGGTTCTTGAACCCGAACGCCGTGAACGGCACCGCCAGCACCACGTCGGCGACCGCGGCGCCCAGCGAGTACCCGCCGATCACGAGCCGCGTGTTGGGGCAGTTGTCCATCATGTACTTGATGCGGTTGCTCATGTCGTTGGCGCCGACGTCCACCTCGGTGTCGGCGGGATACTTCACCGCGTAGACGTTCATGGACTTCTTGACCTTGGGACGCAACGCGTTGACGAACGCATTGCCCAGGGTGCCCACGCCCGCCGGTTCGGTGCGTCCGCGGGCGAAGATGACCTCGACGTCCGCGGACGCACCGGCCATGGGGAGACCCCGGGTCGTCACCGTCGGGGCGACCACGAGAGCGACGGCGGTCGCCGCGACGATGACGACCGCGGAAAGCCACTTCAGGAGCTGGGGGCTGCTGGAATGTTCGACCACCTAAGCGATCGTAGCGGACAAGATCGGCGCGGCCCCAGGACTTTTTGACGTAGCTGCCGAAAGCTACAGCAACCCGGCCACGAAAGCGGCGGCCTGATTCGCCGGACCACCGTCGTAGGCGCGGTGCGCGGGCACGCTGTCACCACTGCCGCACACCGGGTCGCCCGCGTTGCACAGGTCGATGGCGCGCGAGCCGTACACCGGGCTGGCGGTCAACGGCAGGCCCAGCTTCGCCGACGGGTTACCGAACACCGCGACCGCAGCCACGTGTTCGGGAACGTTGGCCGGCAGCGGGGCATTGAAGCCGATCGCCGGGAACGGCACGGCCGCGATCACGTCGATCACGGCGGCACCCTGCGAGTAGCCGCCCAGCACCAGCCGCGTGTTCGGGCAGTTGTTGACCATCCACTGCACGTGGCCACTCGCGTCGTTGGCGCCGTCGGCCGCGGCCAGGAAGTCGTAGCTGGCCGGGTAGTTCACCGCGTAGGTGCCCACCGATCGCCCACCGACCTTGCCGCGCAACGCTTGCACGAACGCGTTGCCGATCCGCCCGATGCCCGGTGACTCGTCGGTGCCACGGGCGAAGACGACCTCGATATCCGGACAGTCGGCAGCCCGCGCGGCACCGAGCGCGCCGGTGGGTGCGTGCGCCGCAAGGGGTGCGGCGAGCATGACGGTTGCGATCAGCGCGGCAGCCGCGACGAGCCGGGCGCGACGAAAAACAAGATCAAGGGACACACAGCATAGTAACTGCGAATCGCTGGATTCGAATCCCTAAACCAGCCCCGCGATCAGGCCCGCTGCCTGCGGGATGAACGGCGAGCTCTCGTAATGCGTGTGCGCGAACGGGTTCCGGCCGTCCGAACAGATCGGGTCGCCGTCGCTGCATGCGTCGATCGCGCGGCCGCCGAACCGGCTGGTGACCGGGATGCCGAACTTGGCCGACGGGTTGCCGAACACCGCGACGGCCGCGACGTTGTTCATGAGGTTGCTCGGCAGCGGCGGGGCGGAACCGAAGTTGCCCACCTTGTTGCCCAGGGGCGGGATCCCCAGCAGCATGTCGACCACGGCCGCGCCCTGCGAGTAGCCGCCCAGCACGACGCGTGTCGACGGGCACTGTTCGGCCAGCGTCGCGATGCGGTTGGTGGCGTCGTTGGCGCCGTCGGCCGCGGCCAGGAAGTCGTACGTGGCGGGGTAGTTCACGCCGTAGGTGCTGACCGTGCGGCCGCCGACCTGATTGCGGATCGCATCGGTCAGCGCCTGGCCGACGCGGCCGATACCGGCGGGTTCACTCGTGCCGCGCGCGAACACCACCTCGATGTCGGAGCAGGGCTCTGCGGAGGCGACCGGGGCGGGGCCTGTGGCCAGCGCGGCACCGGCGCACAGGACTGCTGAGGCGAACGCGGCCAACCGGGCCGGCTTCCGGAGGGAAATCACGATCGCCATCGTCACACAAAATGCTTAGCCGCGGCTAATCGTTTCGTCGAACGCCGTGCCGTGTGCTGGCGTTTCGGGCCAGCATGCGTCGCAGATCTCGTCTGAGATGTCGTCTGAGATGTCGTCGGTGATCTGGTCGGCGCGCCGCTCGCTGCGGTCACCCTGGCGGGCCAGCGCGAGACCCAGCAGTACCACCGCACCGCCGACGGCCTGGATGGGCGTCATGGCCTCGCCAACCATGATCCACGCGATGATGACGGCGAACATCACCTCGGACAGGCCCACCAGCGAGGCGAACCGGGGCTTGAGCCGCGCGATGCCGATGATCCCGAGCGTGTAGGCCAGCGCGGTGGGGATCAGCCCGAGTGCGATCACCGGAACCACCCACGAGGTCTCGAAGCCGCCGAGCTTCACGGGGTTGGTGGCGAAGGTCATGGGCATGATGCCGGTGGTGCCGATCGCCGCGACCGTGACGGCGCCGACGACCAGACCGCCCGCGGCCAGGCTGTACGGGTGCAGGCCGTCACCGTCGCTGTCGACATTGTTGGACATCATGAAGTAGCACGCCGCGCACACCGCCGCGGCCAGGCCGAAGCCCACGCCGACGAGGTTGATGTGCGCGCCGCTGAACACGTCGAGCACCAGCATGATGCCGATGACGGCCAGCGCGACGCCGCCGAAGGTGCCCGCGCTGGGGCGCCGCTTGGTGACGGCCCACACCCAGCCGACGACGAGGACCGGCGCGGTGTACTCCAGCAGCAGGGCCACACCGACCGACAGGTGCGCGACGGCGTTGTAGTAGAAGAACTGGGCGCCCGCGATCGGGATCAGCCCGTAGGCGATCACCGTGCGGGAGTGCTGCAGGGCCTCTTTGATCCAACCGGGACGGGCGAAGGTCGCGAAGATCGCCATGAGCAGCGCGCCGCCGGCCAGCCGTGCGGTCACCGCGGCCGTGGGGCTCCAGCCGGCCTCGATGAGAGCCTTGGCGAACGGTCCCGACGAGCCGAACGCGAGCGCCGAGCCGACCGCGAACAGCAGGCCGAGCCGGAACTGGTTCCCGGATGTGGTCGAATCGACGTGGGCAGGACTGGTCGCAGTGGCCATCGGTACACCCCCTCAAGGCATGTCATGAGTAAAATTTGCTTTGGTCATGACGTTAGAGCGGAAGGGAGTCATGAGTCAAACGATTTTCACTCATGACACGGAGATCACACTCCGGGCTGCCGCCGAGCTGGTTAACAGTGACCGCGTCGACGGCGAGCAACTCGCCGACATGCAGTCCCTCGATGCGTACCTGGACCACTTCGGCTGGACCGGCCGGCGTGACCGCGACGACGCCGAACTGCAGTCTGTGCAACGCCTGCGCGATCGTCTCGGCGCGATCTGGACCGCCGCCGACGACGAGGAAGAGGCGGTCCGGTTGGTCAATGCACTGCTGAGCGAGACCAAGGCCTCACCGTGGCTGACCCGCCACCCCGAGATGCCCGATTGGCACCTGCACCTTGCGTCGGTGGACGACCCGCTGTGGCAGCGCATGGGCGCCGAGATCGCGATGGCGATCGCCGACGTGATCCGCGGCGGCGAACTGCGCCGGCTCAAGATCTGCGCGGCGCCGGACTGCGAGGCGGTGCTGACCGACCTGTCGAAGAACCGGTCCAAGCGGTTCTGCGACACCGGCAACTGCGGCAACCGTCAGCACGTCGCGGCCTACCGGCAGCGCCTGCGCGGGGAGTGACGGGTTCGGGATCCGGCCCGTTCAGGGCACGGCCATCTCCGCCATCTCCGACCAGTCCGTCGCCTCGATGGTCTGGCTGATGATCTGCGGCGCGGCCGCCAGGTAGGCCGGAGTTTCCTCGATGAACTTCTTAAAGTGCGCACTGGTGACGTGGGCGTGGCCGGCGCCGTCGCGGAATCCCTCGACCAGAACGTAGACCGCGGGATCGTCGAGACTGCGTGACCACTCGAACCACAGATTGCCCGGCTCGTCGCGTGTGGCGGCCGTGAACTCGGCGACCTTGTCGGGGAACGTCTCGGCGTACTCGGGCTTGGCGGTGAACTTGACGACGATGAAAATCACGGGTGCCTCCTGATCGTGGATCACCCGGAGTAACGGTGCGGCCGCCAGGTGGGTTCTGATGGGTTTCGTTCACAGCACGGTGAAAACGCTGCGCCGAGCACCGCATGGACCGGGTTAGGGTCAGATCCGGGGGACATATGGCACGGCAACCGGTTACGCGCCTTGAGCGCAGCGGGCGGCGCTTCTTGATTCGGCGGACCATGCATGCGTTGGTGCGCGGCGACGCCAGGATGATCGACGATCCGCTACGCGCGCAATCGGTTTCATTCGCCGCGGGATGCATCGTGACGGTGCTCGCCGCGGTGGTGTCCGCGGTGCTGGCCCTCGTTCGCCCCGGTGACACCCTGAGCGACGCGCCGATCCTGCTGGCGCGGAACTCGGGTGCGTTGCACGTGCGCATCGGCGACACCGTGCATCCGGTGCTCAATCTGGCTTCGGCGCGGCTGATCGTGCAGAACCCGGCCGACCCCGTCCTGGTCGACGATGCCGCGATCGACGCCGCGCCGCGGGGCCCACTGGTCGGCATCCCCGGCGCACCTGCCCGCATCCACCCGCCGCTGAGCGCAGACGAGATCACGTGGGCCCTGTGCGAGGATCTCGCGTCGGAGTCCACCACGCTGATCGCGGGCCGCTCGGGGCTGGCGCCCCTGCGGCCCGGCCGGGCGGTGCCGGTCGCCGCGCGCGGTGCGGTGACGACGTACCTCCTGTTCGACGGCCGCAAGGCCCAGGTGGATCTGCGTGAGGGCGCCGTGGTGCGCGCATTACGACTGGAAGACGTTACACCGGTGCCGGTTTCACCCACACTGCTCGACAGTGTGCCGGAGGCTCCTGCCGTCCGCGCGCCCGTGATCCCGGATGTGGGCGCGCCGGGGCCGCCCGCGGTGAACGGCCTGCCCGTCGGATCCGTGGTGCGCGTATCGCGTGCGGTGCCCGACGACTCCGCGCGCGGCGAGGAATTCTTCGTCGTGCTCACGGGTGGTCTGCAACGCGTCGACCGTGTGGTCGCCGACCTCATCCGGTTCACCTATCCGCAACCCGACGGCGAACCGCCGCTGCTCGCGGCCGACGTGATCGCCGGGGTTCCGCACGTCGAAACCGTGGCCATACCCGCGGTGCCGCACGGACTGTCCCAGCGCACCCGCGTGCTGTGCGCGGCCTGGGACCCGCGCGGCAACCAGACCGCGCTGCTCTTCGGCGAGGCCGTCAGGGGTGCGACACTCGAACTGGCGCAGTCGGATTCCGCAGGACCCAACATCGACAACATCGGAGTGCCCGCCGGACGAAGCGTGTTGGTCGAGGCCACCGGGCTCGCCGGCGGGCGCGGTCCGCTGTATCTGCTCACCGATCACGGTGTGCTGCACGGCATCCAGGATGCCGACGCGGCCCGGCATCTCGGTCTCACCGGTCCCGCCGTACCGGCGCCCTGGGCAATGCTGGCGATGTTGCCCCGCGGCCCCGAACTCAGCAGTGCGGCAGCGTCAGTCGCCCGTGATGCCCTGCCGTCCACGTCGTGACAGCATGACCGTCGCCAGTGCCACCGCGACGCACAACGCGCCGCCGCCGAACGCGATCCGGCGTGGCCCGGTGTCCTCGGGAGACGGTGCGGGCGGCGCGACCATCGCGGTGTTGCGCGCAGGAGGCGCGAGGGCAGGCGCGTCGCCGCTGACCGCGGCAAGCGGGTCGACCACACCGCTGCCCACCGCGGCATCCCATCCACGCGGTGGGCGTACCGCGGTCGCCTCGATGCGGCGCATCACCTCCCGTGCGCTGAGGTGGGGAAACCGCGACCGCACGAGGGCGGCGACACCCGCCACGAACGGCGCGGCGTAGCTGGTGCCCGAGATCGGTTTGTCCGGACCCAGACTCGCGATGAGTCCGTCGCCGTCCGGATGCAGCGACACCACCTGTTCGCCGGGCGCTGCGATGTCGACCCACGGACCGGCCAGGCTGAAACTCGATGCGGTGCCGTCCGCCGCCACCGACCCGACACACAGCACCAGATCGTCGTACCATCCTGGGCTGGTCACCGACTGCACGTCGTCCCACCCCGGTGCGTCGAGCGGATTCTGGTGACGGCACCGCCGGGCCCCGACGTTGCCCGCCGCGGCGACCACCACGACGTTCTTGACGTCGACCGCATACGCCAGCGCCGCGCCGAGCGGGCGATCGTCGAATCCGGCATCGGCCGTATCGGTGTCAGGATCGGCGTCGACGCAGGCGACCGACGAGATGTTAATGACCGTCGCACCGAGATCCGCCGCGGTGCGCACGGCCTTCGCCAGTGTTCCCACGTCGCCCACACCCGAACCGCCCGCGTCATCGGCAAACCGGTTGCTGGACTGGCGGATCGCGAGAATGGTCGCCTCGGGCGCGACACCGCTGAAACCGTCAGGTGTCGCCGCCCCGCCGATGATGCCCGCCACGATCGTGCCGTGGCCATCGCAGTCTGCGGTGCCGTCGCCGTTCGAGACGTAATCGCCGCCGCCGACGAGCCGGGGTAGCCACCGGTGGCGTGCGACACCGGTGTCGATCACCGCGACAACCTGACCCCGACCACGCGTCAGACGCCACACCGGTTCCAGAGCTGGTGACGATGAACGGGTTTCGTCGTCGTCGCGGCCTCGGTTGTCGAAGCACGGGCGGCGCTGCTCGGTCGGATGTGGTGGGGCCGGCGGTGCCGCAGGAGGCAGATACGCGTCGTCGACGGTGGGCGGGGTGACCGCGGCGGCCGGTGGCGCCGGCACGAGGGTTAGTGACACCACGGCAACGGTCATGAGCGTCGCGGTGACGCGTTGCGCGACCATCACATCCCGAACCCGCGAACCACGTCGAAAATGCCCGCGAGCCAGCACGCGAGCGGTGCCACAGCAGCCAGCGCCACGTACTCCGCGGCGTCGGCGATGCGGAGAATGCCCGCGTTTGTCAGCGACGCCGGGCCCAGTGAACACATTGCCGCCAGCCCGACGGCGACCGCCGCCGCACCCACCCAGTTCCCGTACTGCGGGGACCACGCCACCACGAGGACGAACATGGCGGTCAGCGCGCAGAACCCGGTGACCCCCAGCGCTGTTCGGCATCGCCCCGAGGCGTGGCTGCGCCCACGTGACAACAGCGCCAGACCGATCGCCGCATCGAACGCGATCGCCGCGAACGTCACGGATCCGTACCCGCCGGCCGCGACCGACACCGCTCCGAGGGCCGCGGCCGCGGAAGCTCCCGCGACCAGTCCACACAGGATCCGGTGCCCCCGCGCGGCAACGACGTCCACGTCACCCGCCGGGGACGCCTCGTCGGGTGTCAGACCCGCGAGGATGATCGACATGCGCGGCGACAGCGACAACGCCGCGATACCGAGCGCGCCCAGACACGCGCCGAACGCCTGTACATCGAGCGGGAACAGGGCAGCCACCGCGGCGCCGATCCCGGCGATGACCGCGAACGCGACGACGGCGTGCATGGTCTCGACCGACCCGTCGGTGAGTCGCAACAGCACCACACCCAGCGATGCCGCCGCGGCCGCGGCCAGAAACACATTGCCGGGACCCGAATCTGAGGGCACCGCCACGAAACCGAGGATCGCCACCGACGCGACCGCGAGGCTCTGCACGGACGGGGCGGCCGCCGCGGTGAGGGCCAGACGGCGTGACGCGAACGCGACCGCGGTGACGGCGACGGCCACCACCGCCGCGACGATCACCCGCGTCGGGCCGCCGGTCCCGATTCCGGCGCACAGCACCGCGGCCATCCCCACCGCACATGTCCACAGGCCGGCGAACATGCGCGACGTGGGCGGCGGCGTAGGCGTGGGCGCCGCGGCGGTCAGGGCATGGATCAGCCCGTAGGACCTGGGCGCCACCGGCACCCGCGCGGTCAGCACCAGCACGGCACCGTCGTGGACCTCGTTCTGCGCCAGCGTCATCGACTCGTCGAGCGGCGCGCCGCCCGGTGGCGCCAGATACCAGCGCCTCGGCAGATCGCCCGGTGCGCCGACGGCGGCGACGATCGACGGCAGCAGCTGGCCAACGGTCATGGCAGCGGGCAGCACGAGGTCCGCGGCGCTCGCGTGATCGGCCGCCGTGCAATGGATCGATACCCGGTACAACGATTCCGGCATCACATCACCCCCCGGTCGACGCCAGTGCATTTCACGGTAACCGAGCACGCAGCGGAGCAAGCGCACGAATTTTGTGTTGTGGAAATGGAACTGACGGCGCCTCGCGTGCGTCCAAACGTTGATGGAGAAAACCGGCCGATCAGATGCTGGCACCGGTGAAGTGCTCATCGATGCCCCACCGGAGGTTCCGCGCGCGACACCGGTGCCCGTGGTGACGCGCGTGCTTCCCGTGGTGCTCGTGGTCGCCATGGTGGGAATGATGGTGGTGTACTTCCGGTCCGGTGTGGCCACCGGCCGTGGGCCCGCGGTCATGTTCTTCCCGGTGATGATGGCGATGTCGGTGCTCGCGACGCTGGCGTACAGCCTGCGGGGGAACGGCGGAAGCGCCGAACTCGAACGTGACCGGCGCGAATACCTGCGTTACCTCGACGGTCTCGACGTCCTCGCCGCCGAGACCGCATGCGCGCAGTGGCAGATGTTGCACGACACCTTCCCGGAGCCCGCGGTGCTGTGGATGCTCGTCGACAGTGACCGGCGTTGGGAACGCGACACCGGACATCGGCACTTCCTGGAGGTCCGCATCGGTATGGGGACGCGTCCCCTGCAGACCCGGCTCGTGGCACCGGAATCGACCGGCGGCGCCGAACGGGACCCGGTCACCGTCGAAGCGCTGGAAGCCCTGCTGCGCGCGCGATCGACGGTCGACGACGTCCCAGTCACCGTGCGACTCGGCGGCCACTACCGGTTGACCGGGCCGGACGAACAGGTCGGCGGCCTGGTGCGGGCGGTGCTGTGCCAATTGGCCACCTGGCACAGCCCCCGCGACGTCAAGATCGCCGCAGCCCTGCACGCCGACGACCGATGGGACTGGCTGAAGTGGCTGCCGCACCACACGAACGCGCCATACGACGGCGCCGCACACCTGGTGATCGTGGCCGACTCGCCGGTGAGCGATACGCTCCCCGACGGCGCCACGGTGCTCGGCCTGGGATCGGACGCCACGGACGCTTCGGCCACCCGCATCGACGTCGAGCACGACGAGGTGCGCATCGCAACCGTCAGCGCCCGGCCCGACACCATGACGACCGAGCAGGCACTGGCATGCGCGCGTCGCCTGGCACGATACCGAGCAGAGGCGGCATCGGCGCGGCGATCGGACTGGGCCAACCTGCTCGGTGTCGACGACATCTCACACCTCGACATCGAGCGAGTGTGGCAGAACCTGGATCCCCGACAGCGCCTGCGCGTTCCGATCGGTATCTCCGACCACGAAGTCCGCGTCGACCTGGACCTCAACGAGGCCGCGCGGGGCGGCAGCGGACCCCACGGCCTGTGCATAGGGGCCACCGGATCGGGAAAGTCCGAGTTCCTCCGTACCCTCGTGCTCGGCCTGATCACCACCCATTCACCCGATGCGCTCAACCTCGTGCTCGTCGACTTCAAGGGCGGCGCGACGTTCCTCGGCCTGGCGTCCGCACCACACATCAGCGCGCTGATCACCAACCTGTCGGACGAGGCGGCCATGGTGGCCCGGATGGCAGACGCGCTGGCCGGGGAGATGACGCGCAGGCAGGAACTGTTGCGTGCGGCCAACGTCGGCAGCGCCGCGGAGTACACACGCACGGACGGACGGCCACCCCTGCCGACATTGCTGGTGGTGGTCGACGAATTCTCCGAACTGCTCCATCAACAACCCGATTTCGCTGACCTGTTCGTCGCGATCGGCAGGCTCGGTCGCTCCCTCGGGATCCATCTGCTGCTGGCCAGCCAACGCCTCGACGAGGGCAGGCTGCGTGGCCTGGAATCGCACCTGTCCTACCGGATCTGTCTGAAGACCTTCTCGGCCGCCGAATCACGCGCCGTGCTCGGCGTCGCGGATGCCCACGATCTGCCGAACACACCGGGTGCGGCGTACCTGAAGACGCCGTCGGGCGAGATCACCCGATTCCAAACGGCTTTCGTGTCGGGACGGTATGACGTTGCGCCGGTGGACCGGCCCGATCACCGGGTGCGGCCGTTCACCGCGCGGCCACCCGCAGACCAGCTGTGCCGTTCCTCCACGCAGACCACGCTGGAGGCCACGGTGGCGCGGCTTCTCGGCCACGGCACACCCGCGCACCGTGTCTGGTTGTCACCCCTGCCTCGGGCGATACCGCTCAGCGACGTGCTCATGGCCGATCCCGAACCGCTCACGGCGGCGATCGGTCTGGTCGACCGCCCGTTCGAGCAGCGTCGCGACCGCCTGCTGGTCGATTTGTCCGGCGCGGCAGGCAACGTCGTGATCGTCGGCGGTCCGCAATCCGGGAAATCCACAGCCGCACGGACATTGATGGTGGCGCTGTCGGCCACCCACGACCCGGCCGATGTGCAGATGTACGGCCTGGACCTCGGTGGGGGCGCGCTCTGCGCGCTCACCGCGCTGCCGCACGTCGGTGCGGTCGCCGGGCGTCGCGACACCGACCTGGCACGACGCATCGTCACACAACTGCACGACGTGATCCGGGCGCGGGAGCGGACATTCGAGGTTCTGGGCGTGGACTCCATGGCCGACTACCGTGCGCGCCGCGCCGCGGGGGAGTGCCGTGACGATCCCTACGGTGACGTGTTCCTGGTGGTCGACGGATGGTCCACCCTGCGTACCGAGTTCGAGTCCCTCGAGAGCACCATCACGACACTGGCCGGCCAGGGACTGTCCTACGGTGTGCACGTCGTGGTGACCGCGGCGCGCTGGGCCGAACTACGCCCTGCACTCAAGGATCAACTCGGCACGCGCATCGAGTTGCGACTCGGCGACCCCGCGGAATCCGAGATGGACCGCCGACGGGCCCGCCACATCAGCCCTCTTCCCGGACGTGGCCTGACCCGCGACGGCCACGAACTGCTCATCGCGCTGCCGCGTCTGGACGGAACGGCCGACGAGCGCGGCCTGGCTGCGGCACTGACCCGCGTCGGCGAGGTCCTGCACACCCAGCACACGGGCGCGCACGCGCCGCGTGTTCGTCTGCTGCCGCGGCACGTAGCCGGTGACGATCTGGTGGGGCTTGGCGGTGACCGGCCTGCCACGCAGGTCGTGTTGGGCATCGGTGACGCCGAATTGGCGCCGGTGGCAGTCGACTTCGCCGAACAGTCCGATCTGGTCATCCTCGGTGACGCGGGATGCGGAAAGTCGACCGCTCTGCGCGCACTGTGTGATCGCCTCGTCCGCACCAACGATCCCTCCGCGGTCCAGTTGCTCGTGGTCGACTACCGGCGGGAGATGCTCGACGCGGTCGGATCCGGTCATCTGCGCGGATACGCGGTGTCCGCCGGCGCACTGGAGACCGCGGTCGCCGACCTGATACGGACTCTTCGCGAGCGCATGCCCGGCCCCGACATCACACCGCGGCAACTGCGCGAGCGCACCTGGTGGACCGGCCCCGAACTCTATGTCGTGGTCGACGACTACGACCTGGTCGCGGCCGGAGCGGGCAATCCACTGACGTCTCTGCTCGACTTCGTGCCCCACGCACGCGATCTCGGGTTGCACCTCGTGATCGCCCGCCGCTCCGGGGGCGCTGCGCGCGCCATGTTCGATCCCGTCCTGTCGCGGCTCAAGGAACTGGGCTGCATGGGCCTGATGATGAGCGCATCCCCGGACGAAGGTGTGCTGCTGGGACCGGTGCGCCCGAGACCGCTACCACCGGGACGGGGGACCCTGCTCACCCGCGCCGGGCCCGAACAGTTGATCCAGGTGGCACTGCCGTGCGACGTGTCGTGACGGTCATCGAGGCGGGCCCCGTCGGTGTGCACCGGGCCGGGGCTGAATCCGGGCCCGTACCTGACGAACTCGCGCAGACCGCCCTGGAGTGCATCGACGATCAGTTCGCAATCGTCGACGACCATTTCGTCACCGTGGAGGATCTGTGGACCCGTGTGCTGGGCACCGGCCACGCCCGGGATGCGGTGGTGGTCCACCCCACGTGGTGGACGCCCAACCGCGTGACGCGGCTTCGTGACATCGCGACCACATGCGGTATCGGCCGCGTGGTCTCACGGGCGGAGGCGCTCGGCGCCGACGCGACCGGCGCGTCGTGGACGGTGATCGAGATCAGCACCGATCTCGTGTCGGTGACGCGCGACGGCGGTGTGCCGCAGTCGTGGACCCGCGGCGGGCATACCGAAGAGGCCGTCGTTGACGCGGTCTGCAGCGCCGTCGGTGACACACGCGACGTGATCCTCGACGTGCCGGACGATGTGCCCGGCGGGCGTGAACTCGCCCGCGCACTCACCCGCCGTGTGCGGTGCCGCCATGCGTCACCGGTCGACGTGTTGCAGCGAGCGGTCACCGACACCCCTGCACGTGAGCCGGAGCGCAGGCCGCGCAACGTGACCGTCGGTGTGGCCGCGGTGGCGATCATGGGAATGTGTACGACGCTCGCCGCGCACGAGCGGCCGACCGACACCGTGACCACCGGACTGGTCGAGGGACGTGTGGCGGTGCAGATACCCCGGGGCTGGCGCGTCGAACGTGTCACCGACGACGCCGGATCGCCTCGGCTGCAGGTGTTCTCACTGTCAGGCACGGACCCGGTCATCCACATCACGCAGTCACCGGTCGGGGCAGGGGACGTCGCGGACACCCTTCGGTACGCGCTCGAGCAGGCGCCTGCCGGGGTGTTCGTCGACTTCGACCCCGACGATCGCGTCGCCGACCGGCCCGCCATCACGTACCGGGAGGTTCGTGCGCACCGTGAGGTCCGGTGGGCCGTAGTGGTCGACGGCCCCGTCCGCATCGCCATCGGCTGCCAGGGCCGGGAGTTCCATGCCGCGTGCTCCGCGGCCGTCGCATCCGCACACGCGGCCTCTTAGAAAAAGATGGAACCGAACCCGTCGCCGCTGCGTCCAATTGTTATATCCCGCAAGACAACAGGAGGGGGACCGATGTCGACACCGCTGGGCGCCGATTTCGACGTGATGACCACTGTGGCAGGACAGATCGATGTGCGCAACGACGACATCCGGTCGATGCTGCAGACCTTCATCGGCCGCATGAACACCGTGCCGCCGACTGTGTGGGGTGGTGTCGCCGCGACCCGGTTCCGTGATGTCGTCGAGCGGTGGAACGCCGAATCGCTCACGCTGCACACCACGCTGCAACGCATCGCCGAGACCATCCGCCACAACGAACGCACGCTGCGCGAGGCCGCCGACGGTCACGCACAACGCCTCGGTGGCGTCGGCGAGACCCTCTGACCCGCAGACCCGGAAGGAAAACCCGTGAGCCAGTTGCTCTCATACGATTTCGGCGAGATCGAGTACACGGTCCGCCAAGAGATCCACGCCACGCACAACCGGTTCAACGCCGCGCTCGAGGAACTGCGGGCGCAGATCGCGCCGTTGCAGCAGGTCTGGACGCGTGAGGCCGCGGCGGCGTACCAGGTGGAGCAGGCCCGATGGAATCAGGCCGCCGCGGCGCTCAACGAGATCCTGTTCAGCCTCGGCAACGCGGTGCGTGACGGGTCCGACGAGGTGGCAGCCACCGACCGCAGCGCGGCCAACGCCTGGGGCGTCTGATCCCACAAATGCCTGTGCGGTCCCACCCGGTATGGAGAGGTCGGGTGGGACCGCACATTTCGCGTGTCTCTAGCGCGCGGACGACTCGTTGGAGCGGCGCGGCCTGCGGCCGCGTCCACCCCGGTGCGCACCACCACGTGCGGCGGCAGCGCCCTCGGACTGAGCGCCGTGGCCCGAACGTCCCGGGCGGCCCGACCCCTGCGGGCGGCTGCGGCGGGGCTGCGTCGAACGCGGACGGCTCGGTGTCACGGCGGGCTCGGTGCGAATGGGCTCACCGAAAACCCGCTCACCCGGGGCGATTTCACGCAGCACCGGATGGTCGAGGCCGCTGATCCGGGTGATCGTCGGCTTGACGCCGGCCTTGCGGGTCAGGTTGCGCACGTCGTGCACCTGGGCGTCGAGCATGAGCGTCACCACGGTGCCCTCGTTGCCGGCACGCGCGGTGCGGCCCGAGCGGTGCAGGTACGCCTTGTGCTCGACCGGCGGGTCGGCGTGCACCACGAGGCTCACGTCGTCGACGTGGATGCCGCGCGCGGCGATGTCGGTGGCCACCATCACGGTCGCGGAGCCGTCCGAGAACGCCGTCAGGTTGCGCGTGCGCGCATTCTGCGACAGGTTCCCGTGCAGCTCGACCGCGGAGATGCCCCGCGAATTGAGTTGGCGGGTGAGGTTTTTCGCGCCGTGTTTGGTGCGCGCGAACACGATGGTGCGGCCGGGTGCCGCGGCCAGGTCGGCCACGACGTTGATGCGCGCGGCGTTGTCAACGTGCAGCACGTGGTGCACCATCGCCGACACGGGCGACTGCGCGGAATCCACGCTGTGCACCACCGGATCGTGCAGGTACCGCTTGACCAGCACGTCGACGCCCGCGTCGAGCGTGGCCGAGAACAGCAACCGCTGGCAGTGCTTGGGCGTGCGGTCCAGCAGACGCTTGACGCCCGGCAGGAAGCCCAGGTCGGCCATGTGGTCGGCCTCGTCGAGGATCGTGACCTCCACCGACGACAGATCGGCGTGGCGGGACTGCACGTGGTCTTCGAGCCGGCCGGGGCAGGCGATGACGATGTCCACACCGCGGCGTAGGGCCGCGATCTGAGGTCCGGCGCCCACACCGCCGAAGATGTTCACCGTGCGAAGGCCGGTCGCGGCCGCCAGCGGCGCCAGCGAGGCCTCGATCTGGGTGACCAGCTCACGCGTCGGCGCGAGGATGACCGCGCGCGGCTTACCGGCGTCGCGGGGTGTGCCACTGGTGGCCAAGCGGGCGACCAGCGGCAGCAGGAAGGCATAGGTCTTGCCGGATCCGGTGCGGCCACGGCCGAGCACATCGCGGCCGTTCAGCGAGTCGGGAAGAGTCGCGGCCTGGATCGGGAACGGTGTGGTCACACCGTTCGCGGCAAGCGTGGACACGAGCTCGGCGGGAAGGCCGAGCTCGGCAAAGGTTTTCTGGGCAGACAAAAAGAAACTCCGAAATCTAGGCGGTGGTCCTGCCCGGCGCGGGTGACATCCCGCGGCGCTGGAGTTGATGATCAAGAAGGCGGCAGAGGCAGAACAGGCAAGCCGCCGGACTCCAACATACCCGTAACCGGCGGTTTTCCCGGCATCGGCGGCGCGAGCTGTGGGTGATGCCACACCCACCGCGCTGGTCAACTATCCTGGCGGGCACGTGCCGGGGCCGGCGGGTCGGCCCGCACGCACAGGAGCGTGATCGCCGTGGCTTCAATGAGGAATGCAGGTGAACGGGTGCTGACCCGGCTGCCTGCCGCCAAGGTGCGTGCCATCCACGACCTCTTCATCGAGGGGCAGATCGACCCCGACTCCCTCAGATCGATGTCGCTGCCCCGAGTCGTCGTGGACAGTTGGCGACGCAGTCTGGAAGTGGGCGTCGACCCCGACAGCGGCGGCCGTACCGCCGCGGCCGAGGCCGCCCTGGCCGAGTTGCGTGCGACGCATCCGCTCGCCCCCACGCTGCCGCTGATCCGGCGCCTGCTGGTCGAGGACGCTGTCGACTCAGGTGTCGTCGTCGCGATCACGGCGGCCGACGGCACTCTGCTGTGGGTCGAGGGGGACCGGCAGGCGTGCCGCAAGGCCGAGGCGATGAACTTCGTGCCCGGCTCCGACTGGAGCGAACGCTCCGCGGGCACCAACGCACCCGGCACCGCGCTCACGCTGGACCGTGAGGTGCAGATCCGCGGAACCGAGCACTTCTCCCGCATCGTGCACCCGTGGAGTTGCACGGCCGTACCCGTCCACGACCCGGGGACCGGCGTGCTGCTGGGCGCCATCGACCTCACCGGCGGCTCCCGCGTCGCCTCACCCCAAACCCTCGCGCTGGTGCGCGCGACGGCTGTCGCCGTCGAGAACCATCTCGCGCTGCTGCGGTTGACCAACCCCGTCACCCCGGTCGCGCCGGAACGCCCCCGGCTGTCGGTGCTCGGCGGCGACCGGCCACGCTGGCAGACCACAGGGGAGGACGGACGTGCCCGCTCGGCCGTGCTGACCGGCAGGCACGCCGACATCCTGGTGCTGTTGAGCCGTCACCCGGAAGGACTGTCGGCCGACCATCTGGCGATCCTGCTCGACGACAAGGACCTCGACGTCGTGACGATCCGCGCCGAGATGTCCCGGCTGCGCCGCGTCATCGGGTCCAACTACATCGCGTCGCGGCCCTACCGGTTGTTGTCGCCGATCTGCAGCGACGTGGCCGACGTGTTCGACGCGTTGCAGTCCGGCGACGTCGCTGCCGCGTTGTCCGCCTATACCGGCGCGCTGCTGCCGCAGTCGGTGTCCCCGGCGATCGGGCGCCTGCGCACCGAACTGACCGCGAGCCTGCGCGAGGCGGTGCTGGCCCGCGCGGCCGTGGGCCGGCTGGACCTGCTGCGCCGCTGGCTGGAACTGCCCGATGGCCGTGACGACCGCGACGGGTGGCGCATGCTGCACGATCACGCCGACGACCCGGTCACTCGCGCGCAGGCGCTCGGCCACCTGGCGGGCCTGGATTCCGAACTCGCCTGAGTTCTCGCGGGCGACGCGATCACGGCAATCCGTGCAACCGTGGTGCAACCCCTGTTTGCCTACCTTGAGTGACGACCGACACATTTCGGTGTCCGAACAGGAGAAAGCCATGACTGTTTACGCACGTCCGGGCGCAGACGGCGCCAAGATGTCGTTCCAGGCCCGCTACGACAACTACATCGGCGGCGAGTGGGTCGCCCCGGTCGAGGGCCGCTACTTCGAGAATCCGACGCCGGTGACCGGTCAGGTGTTCTGCGAGGTGGCCCGCTCCAGCGAGGCCGACATCGACAAGGCTCTCGACGCCGCACACGCCGCGGCGCCCGCGTGGGGCAAGACCGCCCCGGCCGAGCGCGCGCTGATCCTCAACCGCATCGCCGACCGCATGGAGCAGAACCTCGAATCCATCGCGCTGGCCGAGTCGTGGGACAACGGCAAGCCGATCCGCGAGACGCTCAACGCCGACATCCCGCTGGCCATCGACCACTTCCGCTACTTCGCGGGCGTGCTGCGTGCCCAGGAAGGCTCGCTGAGCCAGATCGACGAGGACACCGTCGCCTACCACTTCCACGAGCCGCTGGGCGTGGTCGGGCAGATCATCCCGTGGAACTTCCCGATCCTGATGGCGGTGTGGAAGCTGGCCCCGGCCCTGGCTGCGGGCAACGCCGTCGTCCTCAAGCCCGCCGAGCAGACCCCTGTCTCGGTGCTCTACCTGTTCTCACTCATCGGCGACCTGCTGCCCGCCGGTGTGGTCAACATCGTCAACGGGTTCGGTGTGGAGGCCGGCAAGCCGCTGGCGTCGAGCAACCGCATCGCCAAGATCGCGTTCACCGGTGAGACCACCACGGGCCGGCTGATCATGCAGTACGCGTCGCAGAACC